>Ga0181530_10007240_pt1 | contig 10643 bp, 11 predicted proteins | sample PEATcosm2014_Bin_42_FD_119769 | JGI IMG/M metagenome (GOLD analysis project Ga0181530, IMG submission 119769) | Peatland microbial communities from MTU Mesocosm Facility, Houghton, MI, USA - PEATcosm2014_Bin10_60_metaG | ecosystem: Environmental > Terrestrial > Soil > Wetlands > Peat | place... | reverse complement strand
TGTCTTTCGATGTGGACTCCGGGAGCCAGTAGCCTCGCATAATCTCCCAAAGCAGCACAGCATCGGTTGTCGAAAGTGTCTTCGCCAGCGGGCGCGGAAAAGTTACGGTGCCGCCACAAATCGCACGCCGGACCTGGCCGGCGAATCGGATGACCGGTCCGTAACTTTCCGACGCTTTTCGTCGTATGATTTCTGTAAGGATTCGTACAAAGCAGTGGCGAAAGGCGCGGACTATCCCGGTGATAATTGAGTGAGCAGCCGCGCCGCTATGCACTCGGAAAGCACTCTGGAAATCCTGATGGCCCGCTATCAACAGGGCGATTATGCGGCGGCGACGGCTCTCATCCATCAGCTGAGCGCGCAGCTACACCGGTTTTTCCTGGTTCAGCCCGCCAGCCGTGGAGACGCCGACGACTTGTTGCAGGAAACCTGGCTGCGCATTCACGAAGTGCGGCACACTTACCGGACCGGCGAGCCGGTGCTGCCTTGGTTCTACTCGATCGCCCGCCACATTCGCGTGGACCACTACCGCAAGGCGCTCCGCACGATCGGACGCGAACGGCCATTGGAGGAAGTACCCGAACCAGCGGCTGTGCAACCAACCGCATCCGGCAGCGCCGCGGACCTGCAAGCGCTCCTGGCGCCGCTTCCCGAGAGCCAGCGCGAAGTGATCGAGATGTTGAAGATTGCCGGTATGTCGATCGAGGAGGTGGCGCGCGCCACTTCCTCGACTGTGGGCTCGGTGAAACAGAAGGCTCACCGCGCGTACGCGAAATTGCGCGAGCGGCTGAGCGGCGCTGGGCTGGACGAGCGGCGCGCGGGAGGTCCCAGGTGAAGGATCGAGAGCTCGACGCCATCCTCAGCCAGGCCGCGCAGGCTTCGCACGACGTGGACCCGGCTCTGCTCGCTTCGATCGCCAATTCCGTTGGGCGCTCGCTCACTCCGGTCCGTCCGCTGCCGCCGGCGTGGGCCCTGGCGGGCGGGCTGATTCTGATCTCCGGAGCCGTCGCACTGGCCGGCGCAGGCCGGTTGGGACTCTACGGCATTCAGAAGATGAGTGTCCTGGATCGCGCCCTGATCTTTCCCGCGCTCGGTTTGCTCCTGTGGCTGGCGGCCACGGCAAGCGTCGCCGAAATGATCCCCGGCAGCCGCCGCCGCGTCTCTCCGCCGATCTTGCTAGGGGCCGGCAGCCTGGCGCTGGTGACTGTCTTCGCGATCATGTTCCGCGACTATCACACTCACAACTTCGTGCACGAAGGGATCGCCTGCCTGAGTGCAGGCTTGCTCCACGCGATTCCCGCTGCACTGGCGAGTTGGGTACTGCTGCGGCGCGGGTTCGCCGTGAATCCGGTTGCCGCCGGCCTGGTGGCCGGGACGCTCGCGGGCCTGGCCGGCGTCACCATGCTGGAGCTTCACTGCCCGAATTTCGAAGCCCTGCACGTGATGCTCTGGCACACCGCTGTGGTACCGGCGAGCGGGGCAGCGGGAGCGCTGCTGGGGTGGCTGCGCAATCGACGGGTGTGAGCCGAGTCGCTTCCCACCTAACTGATCATGCCTTCGACTGGACAAAAACTCCGAGAATGTTTCCCTCCCGGCTGTTGAAATAGAGGTCCTTGTGGGGCAGTGTTTATAGGCAGGCCGTCGGGCAAGGTCGGCGCCGATTCACCGGTGCACTTTTTCACCGCGGCCGTCAGCGCCTTGCCACCGTCCAGGACGTAGAGCCGCGGCTTGGTGAAATCCAGACCGCGCTCCATCAGGTCCGCCAGTAACTCGCCCATCACCGTGGCGTTCTCCGTCGCTCCTTGCCGGATGCCCAAGATGGTTTTCCGCCCGTCTTCACCGATGACCCATCGCGCGGCGCCGGCATATCTCGGCGGCAACTATCCCGCGAACATCGAAGATTGGTTGATCCCAGTAGTCGGCGATATGAACCTCATTCCGTCCCCGACGGACTACCGCGATGAGGAAGATATCGAAGACATCCTTACCCTGGTTGCCAGGACGGGGCTGGCAATATTCGTCCCTGACATGGGCGACCGCCGGTTCCATTGCCGGGAGGATGCCGTGACGGTCGGGGGATTCAAGGTCCAGATCGCAGTCCCCATCATTGGAGCCAAGGGCATTGTTCTCGGAACCTTCCAGGCGACCCCCGTGATCCGCACGTTGATCGAGACCGCGCCGAGGCCACGGGCCTCAAGTGCAACGCGTCATGCGCGCACCGTGGCCTTCGTAAAGCCGGGCCGAGGCTCTTGGATGGACAGCCAAGCGAAGAACTCGTCGAGCCCGAGGTTGTAAACGCGCTTTGTGATTGGCGAAGAAACGCTGTCCAGGACCAGGGCCTTCAACCTCTGCCAGTTCGCTGCCCTGTTCGCTATCGTTAACTCATTCATTTCACTCCTTTTAATGGGCAATATCGGTAGCCATTTGGACCTTACCTCGGAGCGGCGAGGACATCAAGAGCCCATGGGGGAGTCTTCCAAACTCAGGGGTCGGATCACCGCTTTGCACACTATAATCCAGTCTGGCGGCGTGGGACGCTGCTTTCCAGGCGTGCCACGGCAGCGGGAGCCGTGCAGTATCTTGGGAGAGTCGGCGACATTTGGAGGTGAAAGCGTGAACGACAAAGTGGAAAAGGATATGTCGAAGTTCGACTGGGTAACTGAGCGTTCCTCATGCTCTCTTCCGAACGTATTCAAGGCACTCAGATTACAAGTTATTGAGGATGTTAGGACTCGCAACGCCCTGCGTCCCAATAATTCCCCTTATGAGTTTTCGGTGGCGGAGAATGGCGACGACTTTACGGTTCTTCTAGGAGCCAAAGATGTGCACAGGTCGGTAATATTCAGCCTTGCCGAGCACGCGATTTTGGTGCGGGGTGATGAAGGCAAGCAGATGTTTGAGGTGACCCTGACCTTTACTGATGAGGGCGAGTGCAGGATGAATGTTAATGGGAAGGAGCGCGACTTGTGGCAGGTGCGAAGGATGGCTCTTGAAGAGCTATTGTTTCAGGGCTATTAAGGCTGGGTTCTCGCGGTAGCCCAGGAGTCTTCCGGTGGCCCAGATTTGGCTCCCGAGCCGACACTGCAACTCGCAGGATCGAAGGATGGCAGCATAACATACAATAAACGGGAGTCCGCAAGCTCCGGACGAGACCTCGGCCCCCTGAGCTTGGCGGCGACACATGCACAGGAAAACCAGGGAACTATTACCGATACGACGCATCTGCTTCCGGCCGCCACGCGCCGGTGGCGACGGCAAAACCTGGCCTGTGCTGCTGGCGCTGGTTTTTGCATTGTCTCGCGTGATTTACTTTGCCGCGGGCGTGCGGCCCGACACCATACCCATCGGCACGTATTTGCAGTACATCGATCCGGCGCTTCTGAGGGAGCATCTGTGGCAGAGTCTGTTTTATCTGAGAGAGCAGCCACCCGGGTTCAATCTGTACCTGGGGCTGGTGCTGAAGACGGCCGCGCATCCGGAAGCTCTATTCTTCATCATTCATTTGTTGATGGGATTGACGCTGGCCTTCAGCCTGATGGCTGTGATGACGCGCTTGGGCGTGGCAAATCGGCTGGCTTTCCTGCTGGCTGCGTTGTTTACGTCGAGCCCAATCACGGTGCTGTATGAGAATTGGGTCTTTTATGAGTACCCAGTGATGGTCTCCCTGACTGTGGCCGCGTGGGCGATGCGGCGCTACATTCGCGCGGCGACGTTCCGCGATGCGCTGCTCTTCTTCGTCTCGTTGGCCGTGGTGGCCGGCGTCCGAGGAGTGTACCACCTGAGTTGGTTTCTGCTCCTTGCGTCTTTGCTGATCTGGGTAACTAGAAACCACTGGAAGAGAGGCCTCTGGGCCGCCGCATTGCCAACGTTGCTGATAGTCGCGTTCTATGGCAAGAATTGCGTCGTGTTCGGCGACATGGTTCCGGGACAGGTATTTAAAAAGATGAACTATGCCCGCATGGTGCAGCAGCAGGCACCCCCGGAAGCGATTGAGCGGCTGGAGCGCGAAGGCAGGATCAGCGGGATTCTCGAGATTCCCGCGTTCCTAACCAAGATGCACCTCTACGCGGAGTTTGTGAGGCAACCAGCGCCGACTGGCATCCTGCTGCTCGACATGGCGCAAAAGACTACTGGCGCCGATAACTGGAATTCAGCGTGGACATCGAAGGTGGCGGATGTTTATTACCGCGACGCTCAAGTGGTCGCTCGTGAGTACCCGGGACTATGGTGGAAGCAAGTCCTCGCGAACCTGCGCACCTACCTGCTGCCAGCAACCGACGTGTTTCCGTTCGATCACACGCAGAGTGCAAAGTGCTTGCAGCCCTTTCTGAATTGGTACGAGCGAATTACCGCTGGCGAGCTGTTTGTGGATACTGATCCTGACTCAGACGACGAGCCGTTTGCGTGGCTGAATCTCTTTCTGTTCCCGGCTTGCCTGGCTGCCGGCTTGCTTCTCGTGGTCCGCGCGTTATGGCAACGCGGCGACTGGACGGGCGAACGGCGTGCGCGATGCGCGACGATCCTCTTCCTGCTCTTCAACATTGCCTACGATTCGACGGTCACCATCCTGTTTTCTCCAGGCGACCACAACCGTTATCGCGAGGAAGTTGCTCCGCTCTATGTAATCCTCCTAGGACTGCTGGTGAACGCCTCATGGGTCAGGCTCCGCGCGTGGCGCGGCGGCGGCGCCAGCGTCATGGACGGCGTTTCATGAATCTTTGGATGAGTTGTTTTGCTCAAGGAGGGCCAAAATGAAGAAGAAGCGTGGAGTATGGTTGCTGATGCTGCTGGTGGGCGCGGCTTGGGGTGCCGACGTCACTGGCAAGTGGACGGGGTCGATGACGTCGAATGACGGTACTCACGGCGACGCTTGCGTCCATCTGAAACAGTCGGGAGGGGCGGTTACGGGTATGCTCGCTGCTCGTGCTGGATTTGGATGATGTAAAGGCGGCGGTGCTCGGGAAGCACTACGCCATGATGGTTCTTTCTTGGCATTCTTTCAGCTATGCAGGGAGGGCGCTGGAGAGTTTCTCGGGACATCCCGGCTCCACGTGCGTCTCTCCGGTAGAGGAGCAGTTCAAAGCAATGAAGCTATTCTTCGCAGCGGCGTTCCTTGCCACGGTAACGCTAGCACAGGTGCCCCATCAGCACCACCCTCCGTCGTCGGAAGAGTACGCCAAGGTGTTGGAAGACCCGGCGCGAGATGAGTGGCAGAAGCCACACGAGGTGGTGACGGCTCTCGATTTGAAGCCCGCTGAAACCATCGCCGATATCGGCGCCGGTACCGGCTATTTCGCGCGGCGCTTCGCCAACCACGCCGGCAAGGTTTACGCCGTCGATATCGACGCCAAGTTGCTCGCCATTGCCGGCGACAAGGCTCCGGCAAATCTGGAAACCGTGCTGGCCGCACCGGATGACCCTCGACTGCCGGCCCGTACCATCGATACGATCTTCTTCTGCGATGTGCTGCATCACATCGAGAACCGCCCGGCCTATTATGCGAAACTAGCCATGGCGCTGAAAAAAGGCGGGCGCATCGTGGTGATCGATTTCTACAAAAAGGATCTGCCTGTAGGACCGCCGCCTGCCATGAAGCTTTCCGACGAGGAAGTCATCGCTGAGTTTCAACAGGCAGGATTCGCCATCTCCAAGCGGCTGGAGATTCTTCCCTACCAGTATTATTTGTTCTTCGAGAAACGGTAGCCGCCAACAGCGCGCCGGTGTTCCCATCGCAGGTGCTTCCTAGGTGGATGCGGGAAAACAAAAGGTGGAACGTTAAGTGGCGATATCGGCCTCTTTCTCGTCGGGCCGGCGCACCAGCCCACCAAACCCTCGACGCCGACGGCTGCAGGGCCGACCTTCCGAGCGGGCCGTAATCCAGGGACTAACCGCCGGCGGCCGGCAGCACGGGTCGGTAATCGCGCGGCGCCAGGCGGGAGGACAGCCGCACGAGAAGTGACGCATGGCCGCGTCTGCGTGGCGGCAGCTTAGACTCCCATCTGGAGACGGCGCCATAGGCGGGTGGTTTCTGCAACACTAACGATGTGGCGACCGATGATTCAGCAACGCAACTGCGGGAGCAGGGTATAGCTCTGTTGCGGGATGTCTTCGCGAAGGGTTCTCTGACCAGGTTGAGAGAGGCGGCCGCCCGGTGCTTTGAGGCGATCAGGACAGAGAGATCGCTTCCCGAGCGCTACCAGTTCAGCCGCTTTTCTCACTCCGTACTTCTGACTGCGCTGATGGACTTTGGCTGTGGTTCGGAGGAGTTGATGGCGCCGCTATCCGCGCCAGGTCTCGGACAACTGTTCTCGGAAGCTATGGGCTGTGAGTGGACGTGTAACATGGAACAATCCTGGGTCCGGAAGAAGTTCGCCCCGCCTCAGGCTCCGGCCCCCGAGTACCATCCCCAGAGCTGGCACCAGGACGGAGCGTTAGGAGTCCGTTTTCCCTTGGAATCCGGGTCGGTCATCCCGATGACCGAATTGCTGACCTGCTGGATCCCGCTGAACCGCTGTGGCAGTGACAGCCCTGGCTTGGAATTCGTCCGCCGCCGTCAAGAAGCTTTGTTGCATTTCACGGAACTCGACGACTCGGCCCTGCGCCAGCGGTTCCCGCCGCAGGAGTTCTGGGTGCCGGAGCTCGAATTGGGCGATGGTCTGGTTTTCCTGAACAGCGTCCTCCACCGGACCTACGCACGTCCGGAGATGCCACACAACCGGCTGAGCGTGGAGTACCGCATTTTCCCTCGTTGACGCTCGATCGCCGGCGCAACATCTACCCGTCCGTCGCGCCGGCCTGCTGGCGCACCGATCCGGCGGTGCGCCAGGGTGAGCCCTTCGCCACTCCGGCCGCGGGCGATCAAGCGGCGTGTGGTCGGGCACTCGAAAAGCGACCCGTGGAAGGCAAATTGCAATCGGCCTGGAGGCAGCGTTAATTCGGGTTATCGTTAGCGGTCTTCTCGTGGAGTGGGCGCTTCGTCCAGTTGACGTGGACGGGACATCACGGGAGGAATGTCGCCGGAATCAGCCTGGTGAGCACATTCACAGGCCCCGGCGCGCTCTTGGGGAGCAATGGGAGCAATAGTGGACAGGCTGCTCGCTGGGTGCGAGTCCGGCTCCGGAGGACCCAACGCCTCCACCCGCCGCAAAACTACTCTGCCTTCTCACCCAGTCGCACTCGCAGACCCTGATAGATCCGGCAAGTCGCACTGTCGCGATTGGCCCGCCCACTCTGCACCATGCTCTCCAGGATCGGAAGCGCCTTCTTCGGTGCACGTTCGGCCAGCACATACGAAAACGCCATCTCCGCTTGTGCCGCTTTGTTCTCGCTGTCCCGTGTCTTCCAGTCTGCCTTGGCGAAACCGGCGAGCGCTTCGTCTACGGCCAGATCTTTGGCGATCAACGCCGCCCAAATCAGCAGCCGAAGCACATTCCGCCCCGTGACCGTCAGCCGCAACGGCTCGCCCGCGCTGAACGGGGCAAACCACTCCGTGAACCTCCGCCGGAACGCCTTCGCGCCGATCTTCGGAAACGTCGCCTGCGCGGGCGTAAACCACTTCTTAATCGGCTTCTCGGTAATCGTCAGGGGCGGCTGATCGAGCAGTTCCATCCACGCTTGCCGTTCCTCAGCCTTCATCGCGCGCAGATCGCGCCTTACCCGCTCACCCCAGCACGCCTCCAGCTTGATCGGGAGCACGTCCTCAAACCACAGGAACCATTCCGCCTTGGCACGGTATTGGTTCTCGGTTTGGGAATGCCCAAGCGTGGAGATCCATTCACGGAAGGACTGTGCCAGTTCTACGTTCCATCCGTGCTCCGCCCCATGCTTCTGGCACAACTCGAATACCTTCCAGTTCCCCGGACTGCTCTGGATCGTGCGAACCAGCGCCGGCGGCGGTAAGCGATCCACCTTGCTTAACGATCTCGGCGCCAGGCCCATCTCGCAACCGAATCCCCAGAAACATTGCTCCCACACCTTCACCAAGTCCGGCGGATATTCCTTCTCCCGCGCATGAATCCACTCCCAGCGATTTACGACCGCCCGATGCAGACTCGCGGGATCAGACGAGAACTCCCTGAGGATCTCCTTCGCTATCGCCTCGATCGACGCTCGCACCTCAGGACCCGCGTCGAACCAAGTCCGATTGGCGCTAAGCTGAGCCATAAACATCTTAACCGCCGGCGTACGATCCGCCTCCGGTATCCCCTTTATCGCCGCCAGATGACTCGCCACTATCGGATGAACATAAGGCCCGCGTTCGACCGCCGCCGCACTCAACTGCAGCATCTTTTCGATGCGACGCTGGTGCGCCTCCAGGGCTGGCTCGGTTTCCCAACGGTACCCATCGATTCCAATCCCGCGCGCCTCGCCCACGAAGACCGCGAGCGCCGCTTCGTACTCCCGCCGCACGTCTTCGGTCGCCGTCACCGGGTTCATCGATAGAGCTTCCAGACAAGCGAAGGCGCGGTCCTTCGACCGGCGGCTGAGGATCCACAAGTAGGTCTCCAGCCATCCGGCATCCTCCGTGCGCCGCCACGGGGCGCACGCCACCGCATACAGAAGGTCGTCGCAAGCCTGCCCCTTGAGCCTCTTGCAGAGCAGAAGAATATGCCGGAAAACAACCACGCCCACGGGCGAAAGCGTCACCTCCGACCGATCCTTCAGCATCCCAATCCAGCGGCGCAAATCCGCTTCCAGCCGTTCCGTTCCCAGCTTCTTCAAGGTTGCTTGGCACGATGCGCTCGGTTCGCAAGCGCCACCCAACTGTTGATCCTTGCCGTCAAACACACCGAGCCACTGGGCGCGCAGTTCCGGTTCCATGGCTTCGATGTCGCGGCGAACGGCGGCCACCCAACACGGGCCGCCCGGCGCCAACCCAGCGGTGGACCGGAAGAACGGCCACACGAACCTCTGCCAGGCGCCGGTCGTCTTATGTATCTGCCGCGAGAACCCTAGCACCGTCTGCAGCGCCGCAGCCGCGCGCCCGCTGAGCGGCCCCGACTTCTCCAACGCCTTCGCGAATGCCTCCATGCGGTTCAGGTATTCGAATGCCGCGGGCATCTCAAAGCAATCGGCGTGCTCCGCCAGAGCGACGAACTGCTCCTCGGTTGGCCGGGTTATTCCCTTAATCAGGTAGTTCACCATCCACGTCAGATCCCGGCGGCACTTCCTCACTGCGTCGCCCTGCGTGGTCTGCCAGCGAAGCCTGCGCAACACGGGAGCCAGCCAGATGCCGGGCTTCGCCTTAAGCGTCCTCGGGAAGAGACTGGTGCTCGTCGGCCTTTCCCGCTGGCGCGCCAAGTAAATGATGCTGGACGGGGGAGCGCTGCGCGGATACTTCTTCTCGAATGCGGCGTGCAACTGCTGGGCATTTTCCAGGTCCTGTCCGATCAACACCTGGACCCGGAAATCCTGGTCGCCACCGTCCACCGGAAAGCGGTCTGGCATAAGAACCAGCAGTATAACCCCAAACGCCACGCAACTCGACCGGAACCTGTCGGTCGAGTGCCGAAACGAAACAGATCCTGGTAAACGGCGTTCCATGAAAGTGGCTCGACCCCCAGGAAACGTATAATCAACCGCATCCCCGGCGCGGGCAAAGCCAAGTCCGCGAGCGTTATCGCGCCATATCGGAAGGAACGGTCAGCACCAATTCCGGACTATGGGTTTCGCTGTCCCGACCAACTTCCCAGAACGTTCGGCTCCTTCGAGCGGTTCACTTTTCTAGGCAATTCGAGCGCTCGGCAGACGCTGCCCCGTTGCTACACGTCTGGCCTCGAGCAGGGGCTGAAATCCTTATCAAGCGGCCGTCAGTATTGGTACTGGAGCGCCCCCATCGCATTCAACCGGCCGCGGAGCAGGCCGCTCTTCATCGAAACCGACCAGAACCAGGGTCGTCTGTGAGATTCTTGCTCAGCGGCCACCTTCGAAGAGTGCATGCCCCTCGAAGATTGTTCTCCTCGCGCTCGGCTGAACATTGGGCAACGACCGCGACATACGACACCAGCTTCGGAACCGTGACTTGCACCTGCCCGTCCCGGTAGCTGAATGGAATCGGAGTGTCCGACGGCAGGTCCGGCGAGATGAGCGTCACCTTGGCCGGAGCCTTGAACGCGGGAAACGCGACGACCACCCCATCCTGCTCCTGAAAACCCCGCGAGTAGTTGTGGTTGATCAGGTGCGCGACGGTGCTGCCGTCGCCGAGCTGGGTCAGGTTCGTGGCGACGTTCGGCGCGGATACGGTGACGGCGCCGGGCAGGTTCTGCGCATTCTGATAGAGGGCGGCATGGGCTGGGATTTTATAGAACGCGTTGGTCTGCTCGAAGTATGGCATCAGGCCCAGTTGCGTGGCCGTCGGGTCGCCGATACTATCCAGTAGGTGCACACTGAGATTCACTCCGACAGCGAGCGCTTCCGGCAGGTACATGCGCCAGTAGTCCTGGTGCTCTGAAGACGGCAGCGAAAGATATCGCGACATGGGGCCGGAGGGCCAATCGATGAATGCCGTGACCGGCACGCTCCGACCAGCGACGCTCACGGAACGCTGCTGGATGTTGAGAAAGGCCTGCATCAGCGACTGTGTGCCGTCAAGGTCTCCACTGGCGGTCAGCGGGCAGTAATCTTGCGAGGTTCCGTTCGGCCCG
>Ga0181530_10007239_pt1 | contig 10644 bp, 6 predicted proteins | sample PEATcosm2014_Bin_42_FD_119769 | JGI IMG/M metagenome (GOLD analysis project Ga0181530, IMG submission 119769) | Peatland microbial communities from MTU Mesocosm Facility, Houghton, MI, USA - PEATcosm2014_Bin10_60_metaG | ecosystem: Environmental > Terrestrial > Soil > Wetlands > Peat | place... | reverse complement strand
TCGATTCAATTGACCAGTTTAGAATCAGCACGGCCGATTACAGCGCCGACATGGGACGGCACGCAGGCGCGAACATCCAGGTGGTGACCAAGGCGGGAACCAAGGACTTTCATGGCACAGGCTGGGAATTCGTCCGCAATGACCATTTTGATGCCAATCCCTGGTCCGCAAATCGTGTCATCGGAGTACAAAACGCTCCCAAGGTCCCGTTGCAGTGGAACAACTTCGGCTTCACTTTAGGCGGGCCCCTTTACATCCCCGGACACTACAACACGGACAAGTCGAAGACTTTCTTCTTCTGGTCCGAGGAGTGGAGGAAATATCGCTCGGGCTCGGAGGCCGGCGGGAGGGTACCTTCCGCTCTAGAGCGGCAGGGCGATTTCAGCGAATGCGACCCGGCAAGTGGCAATTACAATCCCGTCGTGGCTTCCGGATGCGTTCTGCCGACGCTCAACGGGCAGCAGGTTGATAAGATTCCCATCGACCCGAACACCCAGGCCATGTTGAATGGCCTGATACCCTTGCCGAACGACGGTCCAATCTACTTCACCGCGGCTCCCAAAGTTCCCTTCAACGTGCGTGAAGACTCGATTCGCATTGACGAGAATTTCAGCGACAAGACGTGGGTTTTTGTGCGCTACGCGCAACAGGGCTGGGCGGAACAGGTTACTCCCGCGCTTTGGAGCGGATCATCATTCACCACTGACGCGACCACCTTTGCGGCCCCTGAGAAGAGCGCCGTGGCCCATCTGGTTCACACCTTCAGCCCCCGCTTGGTCAACGAATTCATCGTTGGCTACACCATTGATGACTGGTCCATGACGCAACATGCTGGGCCTTCCTCGCCCGACCATTCGATTAACAAGCCCAGCACCTGGTCTGTTTCCAACATATTTCCTGGGAATGCGGCGAATCCCCTTCTCCCGTTAATCGGCATATTTGGGAGCGATGTCAGCATCTTTGAGAATGAAATGATGAAAGCTTTTTCGTATATCCCGTTTATCACCGCTCAGGACAACGTCGATTTGAGTGTGGGTCGTCACACCCTTAAGTTCGGCTTCTACGGCCAGGAAATGCATACCGAAGGAATAAATCGGTGCGCCAACAACGGGCAGATGTATTTCGGACCGGGGCACCCGGGCTCAACGGGAAACGCCTTGGCCGACTTCTACCTAGGGGAAATGTCGGTCTACACAGAATGCTCACAAACGAATTCGGCGGGAATCCCCGTTGGCGGCTTGGAACTGCGTGATGTCGACCAGTGGAGCTTCGAGCCCTTTTTCCAGGACAACTGGCACGTGACCAAAAGGTTGACGCTCAACCTGGGCATGCGCTATTCGGATTTCACTACGGCGGGAGACCACATCCCTCCCGGCTCGTATAGCTTCGTGCCCTCGCTGTACAATCCGGCGGCGGAGGCTCCGCTCGACGTCTGGATCACCCAGTACATACCGAACCCCCCTGCTCAAATCTACACCCCCAATATTGCGGGGAACGGCTTAGTGCATTGCGGGGGTCCGGGGTCTCCCCTTCCCTATGGGTGTACCCATCCGACCCACCGGAATTTTGGTCCCCGTCTGGGGTTTGCCTACGATCCCACGAAGTCCGGGAAAACGGCGATCCGAGGTGGATTTGGCGTCTTTTACGAGATTGGTCCTTTGAACGAGTCCATGGATGGCTGGGTTGGGGGAAACCCTCCCGTCACCTTGGCTCCCCTGCTCTATAACCTCAACGGCTATTCCTCGCTCGCCCCCGTGAGCCCCCAGACGATTTTCAGTTCACCTGCCGGCGCCGCGAACATCAACACCATCCCACTGGTCTGGAATTTCCCCATGATTATGAACTTCAACCTGGGCGTGCAGCATGATTTTGGCCACAACAACATGTTGACCGTTACTTATGTGGGAAGCCAAGGGCGACACCTCTCCCAGGTCCGCAACCTCAATCAGGTTCCCGATGGAGCGGCCACGTACCAGGTTCCGGGGCTGAGCGGTTATGGTATGCCATATTGCACAACCACCGGTCTCTGCGATGTGCAGCAAGCTCTCATCCATGGCATTCTGCCCAGCGTTATCTTCAACCCTTACCAGGGCTATGGCACGATCGAAGACCAGCAAGACAGTGCGAACTCAAACTACAATTCCCTCCAGGCAGAATTTCGACACACGTTCAGTAAGGGTCTGACGCTGCAGGCAGCCTATACATGGTCTCACGCGCTCGATGATTCAACCACTGAGACGGGCGATGCCGGCCTCGGCGTTGACGACACCAATTTTCACAGATGGTACGCAAGCTCTGACAACAACCGCGGCCAAATGCTGGTCATGAACTTCGTCTACGATTTACCGTTCTTTCGAAACTTCGGCAACGCGGCCGTGCGCAATATTCTGGGGAGATGGACGATCAGCGGCATCGGCACCTTTCTGAGCGGCTCGCCGGTGACCACGACGTGCTCCATGAATTCCCTGCATAGCGGGAACAGCGGAAGCCTCATGTGCAACTCCATCGGCAAGTTACAGGTTGACAAGCACATGGTCGTTGATCCCACGTTCGGCCCGACACTCGCATGGTTCGATCCCAGCACACTTGCTATGCCTACGGTCGCGCAACTGCCAACCAATGGAGAGCCGGGAATGTTGGGCTACAATGGCAGGAATGTGCTCACTGGGCCAGGAAGGAATAACTGGGACATGGCGCTGTTCAAGAACTTCCAGACGCCGTGGTTCAGTAACGAACACTCAACGCTTCAATTTCGCCTGGAAACTTTCAATACTTTCAATCATACCCAGTGGAGTAGTTTCAATGCCTTCTGCAGCGGCGCCACAGCACCGGGCGAGCCTTGTACTGGGGCGAACAACATCGGCAATGGCGAGGTGAGTGGTACTTGGCCGGCACGCATCTTACAACTCGGCATGAGGTTTATCTTTTAAGCCCATGCTGTAGTTGGTCGCTGCGCTGCAAAGTAGACTCAGCAGAAGAACCGAATCCGCCACCCGCGACTGGCGTCGCGGGTGGCGGCGAGGACCCGAATAGACCTGTGCCTCACGTATCAGCCATGAAGTCGTGATCGCTCCTAAGTGCAAGTAGTTCGAGGATAATGGGTGATCAGGGCCGTGGGACCGGAGCCGGTGGAGACGGTATTTTCCCGGACAACTGCGTTGCTTGCTTCTCACGAGCCGTAGCTTGGAGTCTCTCTGTCGCCGCCAATTCCTTTTCGGCCTCCGACCGCCGCCCGACCTTGAGGTAAGCTTGGCCCAACTGATAATGGAAGTTTGCACTCCCGGGTTCGATTGCAATGGCGCCCTTCAAGTAACGGATGCCCAGGGCAGTCTCGCCTTTCCGAATGTAAGCTTTTCCTAGCCCCGCCAGCGATTTGGGCAAATGCGCATTGCGCGCCAGTGCCTCACGATAGAACTTGATGGCCTCATCCGGTTGACCGAGGTCGAGGCAAACCTCGCCCCGGTTCTCATAACTCCAGGGTTCTTGCGGAGTTATCGTCATCTCGGTGTCAAACTCCTTGGCAGCCTCTTTGAGCATCCCCGTACGCTGATAAGCCACGCCGAGATTGAGGTGCGCAAAACCTAGTTTGGGATCGAGCGAAACGGTCCTTCCGAGTTCCGTAATGGCATACTGGTTTTCATGAAGGTCAAGATACGCCGTTCCCAAAAGAAAGTGCAGGTGAGCAGTGTCACCGCCCACTCGCAGCATCTGATCGAAGGCCTTTCTAGACTGCTCCTCACGTTTCATTTTTCCGAAGCTAATACCCTGTACGAAAAGAAAGTCCACATTATCCTTCTCACCGGCCGCCAGTGGCTCTAGCACCTCGACAGCACGCGGGTAATCGCCTTTCATGAAGTGGCTCATCCCCAGGAGGTAACGCGCCTGGTAATCGTCCGCCCGGGATTTGAGCACTCCTGAGAACTCCGGAATAGCCTTAGCAAATTCCTGCTTATAATAGTAGGCCAGCCCCAAATTCAGATCGAACCCAGGCACCCCCGGGGTCAACTTCTTGGCTTCGAGGAAAGCGTGGATGGCAGAGTCGTACCTCTGCGTTCGCATATACACGACTCCCAGATTGGAGTAGGCGGCCGCAGAGTGCGGATTAAGCCGCAGAACTTCCTGAAAGCCTTTTTCAGCGCTGGTATAATCGCTATTAAGTAACGCGGTCTGCGCGTGCTGGAAGACCGTGGCGGGATCACGAGCCGGCTGTACCCGACCGGACGCCTGCGGAAGGAACAGAGCCAGTAGTATACGCAGCAGCACAGGAGCACTCATCTCAGCGCCTATCTCCCTCCTTCGGCATGTTCATCTTACTGTGGAGCGCAGCAGGCTGGCAATAGTTCCCTGTCATATGCGGGATCGTGCGTTTATGAAATATATCGGTAAAGCCGGCCGCGCAGGCCCCTCCCGTTTGACGGGTTCCGTTGAGGGATACTTTGTCGCAGTGTCAGCCACCACTAGAATCCCGGAGAATCCCGGAGAATCCTCTTGACAAAAATGAAATAAGATTGTACAAATTCCAAGGTTTCTAGGTCAGACTATTACATCTTGAAAATAACTATGAACCCGGTAGCGTTCTTCAATCCACTCCGACGGAATCGAGTAGAGGCTATCGCAAGCCGAACGGAGCGCTGTCATGCGTTGTCTCTCGCACACCGAAGCGTTGCACTTGCAGCGGGCTGGATTTCAAGCTCGGCAGTCACCTTCTATGGGCCGGCGGCTAAGCCGCCAGCCCGTAGCCATCCGGTTGCAAGGAATTCAGTTCCACAGCCCCGAGCCGTGGGGTAGCCTCTGCAGTCGAGAAAGATTATGTGTGAGATGAGGTTCAAGGCGAAGGCAACTACAACGCTTTATTGCTGCGCATTTTTGCTGGGTGCGGTCGGTCTTCGGGCGGAAGTCAAGTTGCCCAGTTTGCTTTCCGACGGGCTAGTACTTCAGCAAGGCGCGAAAGTAAACATTTGGGGAACAGCCGACCCGGGTGAACGGGTTGCCGTCAGTTTAGAGCGTCAACAAGCGAGCGAAGTGGCTGAGAACGATGGTCGGTGGAAGGTGAAATTGGGGCCGTTCAACGCCGGCGGTCCCTTCACGATGACCATTGCCGGCAAGAACACAATTACGCTGCACAACGTGCTAGTGGGCGAAGTCTGGGTTTGCTCCGGGCAGTCCAACATGCAGATGCCCCTGAGCCCAACTCCCTGGAGTGGGGGCGTAACCAACTACCAGGATGAAATAGCCCGTGCTGACTACCCCAGGCTCCGGTTGTTCACAGTTCAGAGGGTCGTGGCTGACAAACCTCAACGTGACGTGAAAGGCTATTGGGTGGCCGCGCACCCAGAGACCGTGGGCGAGTTTTCTGCGGTCGGGTACTTCTTCGGGCGGGAATTACTCAAGGTGCTGAATGTGCCGATTGGCATGATTCAGAGCGCTTGGGGCGGGACTCCAGCGGAGTCCTGGACGAGTCGCAGCACGCTCGAATCCGATCCCGAGTTCAAATCCATACTGGAGGCGGGAACAAAGTTACTCTCAACTTACCCCAACGTCTTCCAAGACTTCGAACAACAATTGGCACAGTGGCGGAAAGATTCAAACCAAGCCGAATCCGAGGGCGCGCCAGTTCCCACGGCGCCAACCGTACCCAATGACCCGCGGCGCAATCCTTGGCGCCCCTCTGGGCTCTTTAATGCTATGATCATACCGCTGACGTCTTACGCCATCCGGGGAGCTATTTGGTACCAGGGGGAAGACAACTCCGGTCGTCCCGCTCAATATCGCAAACTTTTTCCGGCGATGATTCGCGACTGGCGACGCGCCTGGGGAGAGGGTGATTTTCCCTTCCTCTTCGTTCAACTTGCTAATTGGGGCATCTACCAACCCCAATCGAATTGGCCAGAGCTGCGCGAAGCCCAACTCGAGACGCTTTCGCTGCCTAATACCGCGATGGCTGTAACCATTGACATCGGCGACGGAAGTGATATTCACCCCAAAAACAAGCAAGAAGTAGGCTATCGTCTTGCTCTCGCCGCGCAGGCCATTGCCTACGAACGGGACGTGATCTATTCAGGCCCCCTCTATGAGTCAATGGCCGTCGAGGGTGAGAAAATCCGTTTGCGCTTCAAATATGTATACGGAGGCCTCGTGGCGAAGAATTCGCCCACGACAAGGCTCAGCGGATTTGAGATTGCGGGTGACGATCGTAAATTCGTCCCTGCGGAAGCCACAATTGAGGGTGACACGGTTGTCGCGCGCAGCGAAGTCTTGCACCCCGCAGCCGTGCGCTACGCCTGGGGCATGAACCCGCAATGCAATTTGTACAACCGCGCCGGCCTGCCCGCCTCGCCTTTCCGCACGGATGATTGGCGCGACCCCACGCCCGGCAGGTAAGCGTTGGCAAGTTACTGCTAGGTGCCGGAGAGCTAGGTGTTGTTCTCCATCGGCGTCGGCTGGCAGTTGAGGATTAGAAGCAACAATTCTGCGAGAACATTGTGCGTATTTCTTGGGGATTTCATAGCTCGGCTTGTGTTTTAGTTTTGTTCGCGGCGCGGGCTTTGGTATGTTTCGGAGCGCCGCAGAAACCTCTTCAAGTGGGTGCCGCACGGATCGATATCACCCCGGCCGCGAACGCCGCACTTCCCTTGGCGGGTTACGAAGGCCGACCCACAGGGTTTCAGCGGATTCACGACCACATTTACGTGCGCGCGATCGTGTTAAGTGACGGTACCAACACAGCCGCGATTCTGGCTTGGGAGTTGCTCGGAATGCCCACCAACGTTTGGGAGGAACTGGCACCGCGCATTTCAAGAGAAACAGGTATACCAGTTGAAAATCTCCTGCTCGCCGGCGTGCATGCTCACAGCGCCCCGTTAATAACAGGTATGTACGGAAGGCATTCCACCAGCCCTTCACCACAAACGGTCGCGTATACGAAGAGGGTGGAGGATGATGCCGTCGAGGTCGTGCGCCGCGCCAAGGCAAACCTTCAACCGGCGCAGTTCGGGTTCGCAACCGGCAAGGTCTACGTGAACATCAATCGCCGGGAGTTTTTCCCAAAGAACGGCTGGTGGTGGCTGGGGTACAATCCCGAGGGACCGTCCGACAAGACGGACGCAGTCCTGAAGGTTACGGATCTGTCCGGCAGGCCTATTGCCTTATTGATTAACTATCCCGTCCACGCTGTCGTCATGGGACCCGAAAATCTTGCCCTAAGCGGGGATTTGGCCGGAGCCACCTCGCGCTACGTCGAGCAATATTATCAGGGCAAGATCCTCACCTCGAAAGCCATGGGATGGGACTTGCAGCTTCGGCCGGAAGAGAAGGTGGATGGCGAGGGCCCCGTCGCACTGTGGACCAGCGGCGCCGCGGGAGATCAGGATCCGGTCTCGATGGACAGGGGCGAAGACTTCAGCATGGTGGAGGGTCTGGGGAGGATTTTGGGGGAAGAATCCGTAAGGGTGGCTAACGGCATTACGGTGACGTCGCGGCAGGCGGCAGTCCACGGCTCCCAGCGAGTGATCACCTGTCCGGGACGCAAGCTGGAACCCGGTGAGCGCCCGCGGCTCAGCTATGTGTTCGAGGATTCCGATCCGGTGGATATCCGCCTCATCGTGCTGAAGCTCGGCCAGTTGGTCCTGGTTGGGGTATCGGGCGAGCCTTTTACCAACATCTATCGACGCCTGAAGCAGCGATCGCCGTTCAATGACCTGATTATGGTGACGCACGCCAACGGCTCCAGCGGGTACATTCCGACGGATGACGCGTTCGATCAAGTCAGCTATGAAATCACCGCCTCGGACCTTAAACCCGGCTGTGCGGAAAACGGGATTCTAAACACCCTGCTGGAAATGATGGGCTCGGAGTAGTGCTTTCGAGGTGACTATGACTGCCAGACGTTCATTGCTGATTTTGGCCTTCTCGCTGGCTTCAGTACTAACGATCGACACTGCTTTGCTGTGTGAATCCGGTGGCGGCGGGCCGATCTACCTGGATCCCAGCCAGCCGATCAGCCGGCGCGTGGACGATTTGCTCAGGCGGATGACGCTCAAGGAGAAAGTTGGCCAGCTTAACCTGCCCTGCGTGTTTGTGGATGAACTCGGGAAAAGCATCCCGGAAAAAATGGAGGCCTGCAAGAAATTTGCGGCCGGGACGTATACGAACGAGATTGGCCCCGGCTGTGGCTTCTTCAGCTTGGCCAACACTATTCTGCACGAAGGTGTTCAGCAGCAGGTGGACTACTTCAACGAATTACAGAAAATCGCTCTCACTCAAACCCGGTTGAAGATACCGCTGCTGGAGGACGAAGAGGGGACGCACGGCGGGATGTTTCCGGGGGCGACGGTTTTTCCAGAAGGGCTGGCGATTGGCAGCACCTTTGACATGCCGCTGGTGAAGTCGATTTATGCGGCCGCAGCGCAGGAATCCCGGGTGGTAGGGATTCACGTCCTCTCCACCCTGGTGCTGGAGCTAGATCGCGATCCGCGGATGGGGCGCAACGAAGAAGCTTACACGGAAGACCCTTATCTCTATTCCCGTATCGCTGAGAATGTAGTGGAAGGTGCGCAGGGCCCCAAACTGGACGTTCCCGACAAGGTTGTCGCCCTGGTGACGGATTTCCCCACCCAGAGTGAGCCGGCCAGTGGTCTGGAGCGAGGGGCAATTAATTTATCGGAGCGCATTCTGCGAGAGCATTACTTACTACCCTGGAGTGCGGCGATCACCAAACACGGCGCCCTGGGTGTGATGGCAGGTTATCCGGAGATCGATGAGGTGCCGGCACACGCCTCAAAGAAGTGGATGACGGATATCCTCCGGGGAGAACTGGGCTTTAAAGGAATTGTGACGAGTGAAGGCGACGGTTTTGAAACCCTGATCTACGAGCACATCGTTCCAACCCAAAAGGAGGCGGGTGCTCTGGCGTTACGCGCCGGAGTGGATGTGGACATCACTTATGAGCCTGCCTATATGGGCCCGCTCATCGAGAGCGTCACCGAAGGGAAAGTCCCCATGGCATTGGTGGACCGGGCGGTGCGGAGAGTGCTGGAGCTCAAGTTCCGCCTCGGGCTCTTCGAGCACCCTTATGCCGACCTGCAACAGGCCCGGAAGGTCATGCACTCGGAGGCGCATCAGGAGTTGGCTTTACGTGCGGCGCGGGAAGGCATTGTGCTTTTGAAGAACGAGCAAAACCTTCTGCCTTTACGGAAAGACCTCAACGCAATTGCGGTGGTCGGTCCTAATGCGGACAGTGCTTCCAATCTGTTTGGGGATTACGCGCCCTCGGTTGTCCCTCAGCACGTTACAACCGTCCTCGAGGGGATCAGAGCCAAAGTTTCACCTGCCACCCGGGTCTCTTACGTCAAGGGATGCGGTGTGAACACACAGGATGCGAGTGGCATCGCGGAGGCGGTGGCGGCGGCGAAAAACGCCAAGGTTGCAGTGGTGGTGGTGGGCGAGCAGGGGCGGCCGAGGAACGGCGAAGAAGGGACCGAAGCCCCGACGGACGGCGAAGGCTTTGATGTGGCCAGCCTGGATTTGACGGGTGTGCAGGAGGATCTCGTGCGCGCTGTCGCGGGCACCGGTACGCCCACGATTCTAGTACTCGTGAACGGCAGGCCGCTTTCCGTGCGCTGGGAGGCGGCGCATCTTCCCTCAATCGTAGAAGCTTGGGAGTCGGGTGAGCGCGGCGGCGAGGCCGTGGCCGAGGTGCTTTTCGGCGACTATAATCCCAGTGGCCGTCTGGCCATCACCATTCCCCGAAGCTCGGGGCAATTGCCCGCCTATTACAATTCCCAGCCCTCCAAGAGCTATTGGATCATCAGCGGCTGGAGCAAGAGCCGGGGTTACGTGGAGATGCCTGCCACACCCCTTTATCCCTTCGGCTACGGTCTGAGCTATACGCAGTTCGATTACTCCAATCTTCGTGTCTCGCCCTCACGGATTTTTTCTGGAAGCAACGCTGAGGTGAAGGTGGATATAACCAATACGGGTGATCGGGAAGGGACGGAAACCGCTCAGCTTTACATCCATGAGCAATTCGCCCCGGTTTCGACTCCAATCAAGCAACTGAGAGGGTTCAAAAGGATCACATTGAAGCCGCATGAAACAAAGACTGCGACTTTCGTCCTTACGCCTGAAGACCTCCAATTGCTCAACCTCTATAATCGTTGGGAGGTCGTGCCAGGGGTTTTCGAGATCATGGTGGGCAGTTCATCCGAGGATACCCAGCTCCACGGGACGCTGGAGGTATCGGGCCATGTGTGAGCTGCGGCTCGATAACCTGAATACGCCCGGAGAGGTTGGAGCGGAGGGCGTTGTGGCATTGAACTTGGGCTTTTTCACCGAGGAGGCAGCATGAGTACAGTGGAGAACGAGAAACGAGCTTGGAACCTGTGGGCGACGCTGGTGTGCACGCTGGTGTTCGGCATGCTGGGACAGCCGTGGGCGTCGTTTGCCGGGCAGTTTCGTGCGGCGGTCGTAAAAATTGACATCACTCCTGATCATGCCATCTGGCTGGCAGGCTATGCTCCACGTCTGTCAACCGGTGTTCATGATCGTCTCTTTCATCGGGTGGCTGCCTTGGACGACGGCAGCACTCAGTTCTTTTTGATCGCCACGGACGTCGGCGCGTTTTCCGTATCCGTATATGACGAAACG
>Ga0181530_10007235_pt1 | contig 10646 bp, 8 predicted proteins | sample PEATcosm2014_Bin_42_FD_119769 | JGI IMG/M metagenome (GOLD analysis project Ga0181530, IMG submission 119769) | Peatland microbial communities from MTU Mesocosm Facility, Houghton, MI, USA - PEATcosm2014_Bin10_60_metaG | ecosystem: Environmental > Terrestrial > Soil > Wetlands > Peat | place... | reverse complement strand
GGAACGTTCGTGGAGCGCCTACAGTGTTACGAAGGCATCACCGATGACAAGGCTATCGGTAAGTTCGACGAGGCCTTGCAGAAGCTCTTCCTCGAAACTCAGGGAGATCAATTGAGGAGCGACTGGGACTCTATTCGCAAGCGTCTGCATTCGCTTGATTTCTTCGCAGAAGGTCCCCTGCTGCGGGCTTTGCTGTGCCGGGACCGACCCTGCGTGCTGCTGGTAGACGAACTCGACAAGGTGGACCACGAATTTGAAGCATTGCTTCTGGAGATCTTGAGCGCCTGGCAGGTGACGGTTCCAAAACTAGGGACCATCGAGGCGGAAACGGTTCTTTTTGTGGTTCTGAGCTCGAATGAAGAGCGCCGGCTGGGTGATCCCCTGCGAAGACGTTGTTTTTATTTGCGCGTGGAGTACCCGACCGTGGAACGGGAGGCAGAGATCCTCGCCGTGCACAGCACAGATATGGACCCCGCTTTACGGGGACAACTGGCCGGTCTGGCGCGGGCGCTGCGCGGGTGGAGTCTGGAAAAACCGCCGTCCATTGCGGAAATGCTCGACCTGGCGAGGGCCCTTGAAATCATGGGCGTAAGCGGAATCGAACCCGACCAACGGGACGTACTGCTTGCTCTCTTGGCCAAGACTGAGGCCGACCGGAAGCGACTGCTGCTGCGTGCCGGATTCGATGGCTTGGTCGCGGACTCGAAGAGATATCGTGACGAGTTGACGAGGGTGTTGCCGGAGGCGCCCCGATGAGGTCGGCCGCCCTCGAACAGAGCGATTTCGTCACTTCGTTGCCTCCTGGCGCCCGCCTCGTAGCGCGATTGGAATCGGCGGTCAGCACGGGCTTGAAAGAACCGGTTGTGGCGGTGATCGAGTATAACTCCGAACGTGAAAGTGAGATTGTGGTGCCGGCGGGAGCAAAGGCTATCGGCCACTTGCGTCAAGCAGACCGTTCGGGGAACGTCGATATCAGGTTCGACAGGCTGGGAATGCCGGATGGAACCACGCAGAGGATGGATGGGATAGCTATGGACCTGGCGTTTCGGCCGCTTAAGGGATCCGTATCCGGAAAGAAAACAGGGACCAATTTTTTGGTACGGACATTCACAGGTCTTGGAACTGTCGCCTCTTATCTGGTCGGAAACGGGGGCAGCAGCGGATTCTACGGCCCGCTTTCTGAGAGTGCGCTACTCCGGGAGGCTCGACCAGCGAGCGCCGTGTTGACGTGGCCCCTGTGACCGGAAGGGGTCCGAGAACGGGTCCTTCCGGAAGTGCGTCCCGAAGCGGTCATCTATACCGACCTGCATGCTAGGTGTCACGTCGTGATCATCAGGTTGCACTCAGCGCAAGAGCTGAAGCGGTCAGCAACAGAAGGTCGCTCTCAATGAGCCGGATCGACAAAGACGAGGGGACGACTCGTGAAGCACTTCGCCGCTAGCCGGCTCCATCAAAATGGGTCTCTGGGAGTACTTGCGACAGGTAGCGGTGAACGCTCGCCCGAAGCGGACGTCTGAGACTGGGAAAGATGGCACGCGCAGGATGCCCAAGCAGGGTACAAGATCTGTACAACTTGATTGTTCCGAACGTGCTTTTGAGAGACTTAGCATTGCCAACCGTGCCGCAAATTCAACGAAATACCCTTACTGATGTAGTTTGTTAAACCGTGGGTCAGAGATTTCAATCGCCCCACTTCTAATATCAGTTTCACTTGTTTAGCCCTAACCCGATTGACCGACCAAGTGCTATGGGTACAACCAAACAGACGTTCGTGCGGTCAGGCGCAGTTCTTTCACGCCCTGCGCCGTGTCGGGGTTAAACAACATCAGCCACATAAACAGGAAATCGTAGCCGCTCTTATGCTGAAAACCGTAGACCGCCAAGGCTTCCTGGCTGACGGGCATGAAGTCGCGGGCTACGATCATCCCGGCCAGGGCGAAAAGGCCGAGCGAGAAGAGGACAAACTGCTTCGTGAACATCCATCCCAAAAACCTGTCCAGCCGTTCCAGCGTCCGGTCGGGATCGAAGGCTGAGAAGTAGATGTAAAGCAGGCTGGCGTGGTTCAGCCGCTCGCGACGCTCGTCGCGGATCTTTTCCAGGATGCAGAGGTTTTTTCCGCCGCTCCGCGCTCCCAGAAGTTGGGATCCACGGCGTGCAGGTACTCGATCACTTCCTGTTCGCGCAGGTTTTGGTCCTGGTAGCGTTCGTTGAGCGCCTGCGCCACTTCAGCCGGGGTTCGACCGCCATCGCAGAGCGAGAGCAGTTCCCAATCCAGCTCACCCAGGCGGCTGAAAGAGTCCGTCTCAGGCACTTTGACGACGAAGCTGGTTTCCCCGGCAAACGTCTGCTTGCCGACTTTCAAGTCGGCGCGCAGCTTGGGACGCCGAAGGCCCTCCTTGCCCCACTGGGCATGAGACCGACGCTAGCACTTCAGGAACGCGGAGCTAAGCAGCGCTGCCGATTAACCGGCCAATCTTTCCTTATTTTTCTTCCCCTGTGATGTTCTGCAGCTGTTGAGCGATGTCCAGAGGTGCCCTCGACCGGCCCATCTTGCGGTAGTGCTCACGAGCAACCTGGATGGCGTGCTGCTCAACGCTCTCATCCACGGTGACCTCGACTTCAAGTGTGATTGTCTTTCTCAGTACACATTCTCCCTGCAACGACTACGGAAACTGTTAGATCACGACGCTGTTCGCCGAAAGATTCACGTCGAATTCAGCGCCAGGATCCCAGGCGCACTTGGTCCGGGACCAAGAGGTCCGCAGCTCAAATTCAAACAGCCAAATCAGATTCATCGGTTCGTCAAAGATTCGAGTCTCAAAGACTCTTAGCGACCTCTTGCGCCCAAGGCAAACGCGCTACCAGGCTGCGCCACGCCCCGAAATATTTGATTACAAACAACATAGCACAAGTTTCGCCATTCCGGAAAAGTACAATTTCGTACAACCGTTGGTTCAATTCTTCCACAAGACACCAACACCTTTGAAGCCGCCTCACGCTTGGCTTCTGACACCGCCTGGGTGTAAAGATTCAGCGTGGTCTGAATGTTAGCGTGGCGAAGCAGTTCCTTTTGAACGGCCGACGTCGTCCCCAGCGCGTGCAGCAAAGTGGAGTAGGTGTGCCTCCTATGTCGCTGAAGACATAGACGCCACACCTATCGTTCGTGGCTCGATGCCTCGGGCGCTCCGCTGAAAGTGCAACAGGAGCTGATGCGCCACGCCAGCATCACGACGACGATGAATGTCTACGGAAAGGCAATGCCGAGTATCAAGCGAAAGGCGAACAGCAGGGTCGTGAGCATGGTGTTGAAGAAACGCAAAAGGAAGCTACTTGTGGCGGCTTCCTGAGAGTTTTCCTCTTATTGGGGGTTTTTGGCGGTTTGTGGTCTTCCTGAAATTCCCCGTAACCTTAGGAAAGGGTTGGTTGCGGGGGCTGGATTTGAACCAGCGACCTTTGGGTTATGAGCCCAACGAGCTACCAGACTGCTCCACCCCGCGATACTAGCATATCCAAAACCGGAAGATTTGGCAACAAGCAAATAAGTGGGAGTGACGGTTAGATTGTTATGTAAAAGACGTCTCGTGGGCAAGAGAACCGTACTTTGGTGCGGCGACCGTTTTAGCTCGCCCGCTCAAAGCGTAATCCCACCTTTACATTCAACTGCACGATGGGACGCTACACCGTCCAGCCGGGTACGTCCGCGCGGAGTGGAAGAGCCGTTCAGTTTCCAGTCGAGAGTTTATTGGGGCAAGCGGAGTATCGATTCCGTCAACTGCGGAGTCGCCGCAGGGGCATCCAACGCAGGCTGGGATGAAAGTTGGTCGCGGAGCAAAAGGTGCCTTTCGCGGAAATGGCGCCGCGCCCTGCGTCCCCACCCGCGCACGAAGTAATAATTGAGTGTGCCGCCCATGACCAACCCCAGGACCGGCACCAGGCGGGCGAGTCCGTTTTCCGCAATCTCTCCCCCGGCCTGAATTGCGATGCGTTCCACGATGCGCGGGACGAACCGTTCGATAACCTGTTTGCGCACCAAGTCCTTCCCCATGTCGACGCCGGCTGCGCTGGCGGCCGCGAGCAACAGATCGGCCTTGTCTTCCTCGCTGGCATATTCGAAGCCGTGTATCAAACTCAGCTTCTGAATCATGCGCCAGGTGATGCCGCCCAGAAAGCCGACATCGGGGAGAACCGACAACACACCGCCCAAGCCCGTTCCCGCCCCTTCCAGCATCGCCATCTTCATCGAAGCGCGAATGGTCTTGTCGGCAAGATAATCTACGACCGCCAGCGGCAAGGTGTTCATGGCGCGGAAGGAAGTGATGGGCAGGCTATAAGCGCGGCGGAGTTGGTGCAGAAATTTATCGGGATTCACGCCCACGCCGCGATAGGCGCGGAGCAGGCCCGCCGTCATTCCCTGCTCGACCCTGCGCCGGACCCAGGATTTACTTGAAGGCGCCATGTTGGTTTCGATGCCTTACCGGCCGAATAGGATGCTGAAGGGACGCTTGTGTGTTCGCCTTCAGCAAGCACACTTCACACCTGATAGCGGTGCTGATGAAGCAGCCGGTTTCACGCAAAGCCGCAAAGGGCGCCAAGATCGCAAAGAAACGAACCGTCGGGTTCTTACTCTCCGTGCTCGAGAGCCAGCACAGCGTAAGCCGTGGCGGCATCACTCATGAAGAGGCCTGTGTAGGAAGCGAGGTCACGCTGCTTATTCAGCGAATAAGCCAGCCAACGGCCGTCCGTCTTTTCTTGATTCTGCGCCAGCCATGTAAGGCCCCTTTTCAGCTCGGGCTGGTCGCGCTTCATGCCAATCTCCTCGAGCGTCAGCGTAACGACTCCGGTGGCATAGCCGTCGCTCTTGGTTTCGAGAGGCGTGTTGTCATGACGCTTCCAATCCCCTACAAATGCCGACAAGCTGAAGCCTCCGTCGGCCTGCTGTTTGCCGAGGGCCTCGTCCATGATGGACTTTTGTTGTTCAGGCGTCAGCAGTCCCGGCACCTTCGTCGACGTCCAAACCAGAAGCACGCGGTCAATCAGCTTTTGCGATTTGAACCCCTCAACAAGATACTCACGAAGCAATTTCACCTTGTCTTGAATCTGCGGGGAGTTTTGATAGCCGCCGGGTGCGCTTCCCACGGCAATCGCGGCCAGAACCGCGCCGTAGTATTGGGAATCACCCTCCCAGGGGGAATTGTGGAACTGAAGCCAGGACCAGGCGCCTTTGGCTTCACCCGTCTTCAGTTGCTCTGCCCACATGTTCTCGAGCGCCAGCCGCGTGTCGCCGCTCAGCTTGCCGGCGGGCGCATCGTAACCGACCAGAATCAGAGCGTTGAGAACGGATTCAGTTCCGCGCGATTCCGACGTTTTGGGGAACCCTCGCTTGGCGTCAGGATAAAAGGGCTCGGCCTCCTTCCACATTCGAACCCGCTTAGTAACGTTTTCCAGAAGCCGGCGCTCCACCGGTGAGGCGCCCTGCTCACCGAGCGTCGCCCGGAGCGCTGGCCGCGCCATCGCATAAGGCACCACCGTGTGGCAGGAGACGCAGAAGGTTCCATGGTCACGAGCCGCCACGTCCCAGCCCATCCACCAGGTCATTCGTCCATCGAGGTAGCCGGCGGCCGCCTTGCTACTCCAGGAGGCGGAGCCGGCAGTCGAGGAAGGGCCATCCGTGGCGAGCATGGTCACGGCGAGACAGGCGACGGAGATGCAGATTGCGAAGGTAACTGTCCTCATGAAGTTTCTTCCCCCTCAGGTCTTTGCCCCTGCCCTAAGTATAAAGCCATTGGGATTTCTTCTCCACTGCTAATGCGCAGATCTCACGCACGGCAAATTAAGTCGCGCCTCTTCGTCGGGCCGAGGATTGCTGTACACTCATAACCATGAGCATCAAAACCCTGAGTAGCCGCGAAGTGTACCGCAACGCGTGGCTGCGCGTCCGTGAGGACGAGGTGGAGCGCAGCAACGGCGTCCACGGCATCTATGGCGTGGTGGATAAAGACGACTGCGCCATTATCTTGCCCATTCAAGGAGAAAGCATCTACCTTATCGAACAGTTCCGCTACACCGTGCAGGATCGCTGCCTGGAGTTGCCCCAAGGGGGTTGGGAAACCGCCGGAGTCGACCCCGAGGAACTGGCGCGGGGAGAGCTGCGGGAAGAAACGGGCCTGACCGCCCAAAGCATGACCCGACTCGGGGCGCTTTGGATCGCTTACGGCTTCACTCATCAGAAGCAGCATGTTTTCCTCGCTACCGGACTGGCGCCCGCCATAGCCGATCCTGACCCCGAAGAGCATGATCTGATTCTGCGAGCGGTCTCGATTTGCCAGTTTGAGGGGATGATGCTCAACGGCACCATCCGCGATTGCAGCACCCTCGCCGCCTGGGGTCTCTACAAGCTTTGGATGGAACGACGGGAGGATTGCATCAGATAGGGGCGACCCTTGTGGTCGCCCCGGGGCGTAGCCGCCCTCCTGACGGCGAGGGGCAGCCACAAGGGCTGCCCGGCAAGAGACGCGCCGAGACAAATTCCCGGAACCCACATTAGTGTGTCGGCGTATTACTCATCAGGGCGATTGCGGGCGTGAGAGGGCAGAGATGTGGTGCGGGCGTCCCGCCCGCGCTAACTGGTTCTCGCGGCGCTGCGTCTAACGCAGTAAGGAGGTGGTCTATGGGGTTCTTGGCCGCTCAACTCAGACAGGTGCTCAGGAGGCTCGGGCGCGCGCCCTTTTTCACAGCCGTCACCCTGCTGACGCTGGCGGTCGGAATTGGCGCGAACACAGCCATTTTCAGTGTGCTGGAAGGCGTATTGCTCAAACCCTTGCCTTATCCCCATCCTGAGGAATTGGTCGCCGTCTGGCTGACTGCACCGGGCATTAACCTCAAGGAAGTGAATCTGTCGCCCTCAACCTACTTCGTATTCCGCGAGCAGAGCCATACCTTCCAGGACATCGGTGTCACTACCGGCTACTCTCTGAACATCACCGGCCTTGGCGAACCAGAGAAGGTGACGGGACTCATCGTCACCGACGGAATCCTTCCGATTCTGGGGGTCTCGCCTATGCTCGGCCGCTTGTTCACCCGTGCAGACGATTCTCCAGGCGCCGCGGACACGGTGATTCTGACTTACGGATACTGGCGCCGTAAGTTCGGCGGCGACCGCTCCGTGATCGGAAAAACCATCACAGCGGACGGAAAGCTGCGCCAAATCATTGGAGTCCTGCCGGAGGATTTCCGTTTTCAAGACTGGAGCGACCTGGCCCTCCTCATTCCTATGCAGTTTGACCGCGCCAAAACCACATTAGGCCAATATAGCTATGACGGCATCGCAAGGCTCAAGCCGGGAGTCACTCTTGCGCAGGCCAGCGCCGACGTGGCGCGGATGCTCCCTATTGTCGACCGGAGTTTTCCCCCTCCGCCCGGCTTCAGCGTACAGATGTTTCAAAGCGCGCGAATCGGATCGAACCTCCACACCCTGAAGCAATTTGTGGTAGGCGACGTAGGCAAGGTCCTGTGGGTATTGATGGGCGGCCTCGGTTTGGTGCTGCTGATTGCCTGCGCTAATGTGGCCAATCTGCTTCTTGTCCGCGCTGAAGGGCGCGAGCAGGAACTCTCCATCCGTGCCGCACTGGGCGCCAGCCGTCTACGCATCGCGGCGGAGTTGTTTCTCGACAGCCTCGTTCTAGCACTGATAGCGAGCGGCCTCGGCTTGGCCCTTGCATACGGCGCCTTGCGGCTCCTGATCGCCTTGGCGCCGTCGGGCCTGCCTCGTCTCGAGGAAATCGGCATCGACGGCACGGTGGTCCTCTTCACGCTAGCTCTATCATTTGTCGCAAGCCTGCTTTTTGGTTCCATCCCCGTCTTGAAGTATTCGGGCGCGCGCCTCGGAACCGGACTGCGCGAGGGCGGGCGTTCCATGAGTGAAAGTCGGCAGCGCCACCGCGCCCGCAGTGGGCTGGTGATTGCTCAAGTGGCGCTGGCGCTGGTTCTGCTGATCAGTTCCGGACTGATGATCCGTACCTTCCGTGCGTTGACTGGCGTCGATCCGGGATTCGTTGCGCCTTCGCAGCTTCAAACATTTCGAGTCAACATTCCTGATACACAGGTCAAGGAACCCGAACGCGTGACCCGGCTTCAGGAAGGGATCTTGCGTAAGATCGAGGCCATTCCGGGCGTCTCCTCAGCCAGCTTCTCGCTGAGCATCCCCTTGGATGGCAACGTGTGGGGCGACGCACTCTTCGCCAGTGACCGCACTTATTCTCAAAGCGACATTCCGCTTGTGCGATACCGGTTCATTGCGCCGGGTTTTTTCAAAACTCTTGGCACGCCGCTCCTGGCGGGACGCGACATCACCTGGAGTGACATTTACAATAAGCTGCCTGTGGCTATCGTTTCCGAAAAAGTGGCGCGGGATTACTGGCACGACCCTTCGAGCGCCTTGGGCAAACAAATCCGAGGTAACAGCAAGGACGACTGGCGAGAGATTGTCGGCGTTGTCGGTAACACTCGCGATGACGGAGTGGAGAAGGCGCCGCCCAGTTCGGTGTACTGGCCGGTTCTCGCGGCGAACTTCGAGGGTAACGACATGGATGTGCGCCGTTTTGTGACTTACTCCATCCGCAGTGCGCGGGCCGGCTCGCCCAGCTTCATGAGCGAGGTGCAGCGGGCCGTGTGGTCGGTGGACCCCGACTTGCCACTGTCGGACGTCCACACGCTGGACTATCTTTACAGACGATCTATGGCGCGGACTTCTTTCACGCTTGTGATGCTGGGCCTTGCGGGTGGCATGGCTCTCCTGCTGGGCGTCGTAGGCCTCTACGGCGTGATCGCCTATTCGGTGTCGCAGCGCCGGCGGGAGATTGGAATTCGCATGGCGCTTGGGGCCCATAGTCATCAACTGACGGGAATGTTCGTCCGCCATGCGTTGCTGTTGACCGGCGTCGGAGTGGTCTGCGGACTGGCCGCCGCGCCCGCCCTGACGCGCTTGATGTCGTCTCTGCTGTTTGGAGTGCGGTCCGTTGACCCGGCCACCTACGTTGCGGTGTCGCTGGGACTGGTGGCGACGGCTGCGCTCGCTGCGTATCTTCCTGCGCGACGCGCCGCCGGTGTAAACCCCGTCGAGTCCCTGCGAGCGGAGTGATGTGCCGTAGGGGCAGCCCTTGCCGCCCCTACAACCCCTGCCACGTTGAGTTTTTTCCTACCACGAAGAGCCCCATCAGCGTTATTCTCATTTGCTCTGAAAACACGTAGGGGTAGGACTTGCCCTACCCAGTTCATTAGGGGACGGCAAGCCGTCCCCCTACAAGCAGGCGAAGGAGGGGAATCGTTCTCATGGTTTCCAGGTGCCTGTTAGCCGACGAGTAGCCAGGCTACATTAGACAACTTCTTAGAATCGATTGAAGGGGGTGGAGGATGGCGAGTGGTTTTAATCGAAGGGACTTTCTCAAGGCGGGCAGTGCGGTGACTGCTGGGACTTTTATTGTCGATGGATTGAAGACCCATCTGCTGGCGGCTGAGGAGCCGCCTGCCGCGCCCATCGCGGCGAACGATCAGATTCAAATTGCCCTCATTGGCGCTGGAGGCCAAGGGTCGGGAGACACCCGAACGGCTCTGCTGGTGCCGGGCGTGAAGCTGGTGGCCGTGGCGGATTGTTACGACGGCCGCCTGGCGCGCGCCAAGGAGATTTGGGGCAACGATATTTTCACCACGCGCGACTACAAGGAGATTCTCTCGCGCTCCGACGTAGACGCAGTCCTGATCGGCACTCCCGATCACTGGCACAAACAGGCGGCTGTCGACGCGATGAATGCGGGCAAGGACGTCTATTGCGAAAAGCCCATGATACACGTATACCCGGATGGTCCGGAGATCATTGCCACGGCGAAGAAGACGCAGCGCATTATTCAGATCGGCAGCCAGCGCGTCAGTTCGCTGATTTATAAGAAGGCGCAGGAGATCATGCAGTCCGGAAGCCTCGGGCATATCACTGCGATCAGCGCCTGGTGGGACCGCAATTCGAGCATCGGCGCCTGGACCTATTCCATCGCCCCCGACGCTTCCGAGCAGACCATTGACTGGCCGCGCTTCCTCGGCACGGCGCCCAAAATCCCCTTCAATCCGGAGCACTTCTACCAGTGGCGAAAGTGGAAGGCTTATGGCACCGGCGTGGCCGGCGACCTTTTCGTTCACCTCTTCAGCGGAACGCATTTCGTCACTCAAAGTACGGGCCCCAATCGCGCCATGGCCACCGGCGGCCTGCGATTCTGGAAGGACGGGCGCGACGTTCCCGATGTGCTGCTGGGGCTGTTCGATTATCCGCAGGGATTCAACCTGGCCCTGCGAGTCAACTTTGCCTGCGGCGGCAACGAGAGCGAAGGATTTGTGTTCAACGGTACGGAAGGCTCGATGACCATCGGCGATGGCGTCACACTGTATCGAGTACCGCGCGAGACCGAGCCGGGGTACAACATCGAGACCTTCACGCAGGCGATGCAGGATAAATTCCTCGAGGAGTACCGCAAGAAGTATCCACTGACGCAGCCCTCGGCGGGGTACTCTGCCGTGGAGAAATTCGACGTGCCGGAGGGGTATAGCGACAGCTACGATCACCTGAAGAACTTCTTTGCGGCGGTTCGATCGCGCCAACCGGT
>Ga0181530_10007232_pt1 | contig 10648 bp, 12 predicted proteins | sample PEATcosm2014_Bin_42_FD_119769 | JGI IMG/M metagenome (GOLD analysis project Ga0181530, IMG submission 119769) | Peatland microbial communities from MTU Mesocosm Facility, Houghton, MI, USA - PEATcosm2014_Bin10_60_metaG | ecosystem: Environmental > Terrestrial > Soil > Wetlands > Peat | place... | reverse complement strand
GGATCGGAAAGATGCGCTCCACGCCGTGACCGAAGCTGACCTTGCGTACCGTGATGGACTCGCCCATGCCCGTGTTGTGGCGGGCGATCACAGTGCCCTCGAAAGCCTGCAAACGCTCCTTGTCGCCTTCCTTGATCTTTACGTGGACCCGAATGGTGTCACCGGGCCGGAACGTGGGGACGGCTTCGACCCGCTTGTTCTTACTGATAAATTTCGTCAACAACGCATTCTGCATGAGATTTCCTTGAAACTTCTATCATATACGATCTCTCAGCTTACATTAATCGGCCGGAGAGATGAGGCCACGGATGGACACGGATGGACACGGATAAAAGGTGTTCTTCATCCGTGTCCATCGGTGTGCATCCGTGGCTATTTCATTTTTCGTCCTGCCTCATCAGATCCGGCCTCAATCGCCCCGTCTTTTCCAGCGCCATTTGCCGGCGAAACTTGCGAATCTCATCGTGATTGCCGTTCAGCAACACTTCCGGAGCTTTCCACCCGCGGAAATCCGCCGGACGAGTCCAGTGCGGGCAATCGAGCGCGCCTTCGCAGTGGCCGGTCTCTTGAAACGATTCGAACGCAGTGGAGCTTTCATTCCCCAGCACCCCGGGCAGTAGCCGCGCTACCGTATCGATCACCACCGCGGCCGCCAGTTCGCCGCCGCTCAAGACATAATCGCCGATGGACAACTCGTAATCGGCGAGATGCGCAGCCACCCGCTCATCCACTCCTTCGTACCGGCCGCAGATCAACAGGAGCTCGGCCGAATCCTTCAGGCGGTTCGCCATCGCCTGGTCGAACCGCGCGCCTTGCGCGGAGAGCAGCATCACCTTCCGGTCCGGCACCCGCTCCGGCCAGATGGATTCCACCGCCAGGAAAATAGGTTCGGGTTTGAGCACCATTCCCTCGCCGCCGCCGAACGGCCGGTCGTCGACGGATTTATGCCGGTCGAAGGTCCAGTCGCGCAGGTTATGAATGCGGATCTGCAGAATCCCGGCATCCTGCGCGCGCTTGACCACGCCATGCGCGAACGGTCCCGCGAAGAACTCGGGGAAGATCGTCAACACATGGAAGATCACGGGCGGTTCAATTCCTTCAATCCTTCGGGCAAGTCCACGACGATCCGCCTGGCGGCCGGATCGATTTCCACGCAAATCGCGCGCACGAAGGGAATCAGCAGATGGCCATTCACTACCAACAGGCCGGCGCCACCGCCATTGTCCCAACCCGAAACGGCGCCGAGCTTCTGGCCAGTCCGCCGGTCGACCACCTGGCAGCCGACGAGATCGTCCTGGAAAAACTCCCCTGGTTCAAGCGGCGCCCGCTGATCGAGCGGAACGCACACTTCGGCGCCGGTGAGCAATTCCGCCTCGGATATTGTATCCACGCCTCTGAACTTGAAAATCAGCGTTCCCTGGTGGAACCAGGTGGACTCTACTTCGTACCGCGTACCGGAGCCGAACAGAAAGACTTCCTGGAGCGCCTGAAAGCGCTCGGGCTTTCCGCCCAGCGGGACCGCCGTGAGTTCGCCGCGATTGCCCCGGGTTTTGCCCAGGACGGCGATGGCGACCCATCCGTCCGCGCCCGAGCTCACTCGAGAATTTCCAACGTGAAGCGTCGATTCAGTTTCATTCCCGCCGCCCCAAGGATGGTGCGGATGGAACGCGCCGTGCGGCCCTGTTTGCCGATCACCTTCCCGAGGTCGCTGGGAGCCACCTTCAATTCCAAAACGGTGACCTGTTCCCCGAGCACTTCTCGGACTGAGACGTCTTCCGGGATGTCAACCAGAGCCTTAGCTATGTCTTCTATGAGTTGCTTCACTACCCGGCCTCCTCAAGTTCATGGTAACCGAACCGGGCACTCAGACACGCCCGTCGGCGCCTGTCAAAAGTAGCTCACCCGTTCTATTCATTACACTTAGACCGACTAGGCAGCGGGTTGAGGCGCGGGCGCGGGGTTCTTTTCCACAAGCCGCTTCACGGTATCGGACATGAGCGCGCCATTTTTCGACCAGTGCTCGATGCGGTCGTGCTTCAGCATAACCTGCGCCGGATGGGTGAGCGGATTGTAATGGCCCACCACTTCCAGACTGCGTCCGTTACGGGCGTGTTCCTTATCGATCACGACGACGCGATAAAACGGCTTCTTTTTGGCGCCAAAACGCGCCAGGCGAATCATTAACATCTGTACTCCCAACAAATTTTGGACTGAAGCAGGCGCGGATTCCGCAGTCCCTGCCAAAACATTTCGCGGTCCTTCCGGACCTGGGGTGCCACACTACCCCCCGAACGGAAACCCGGGGGGCATCTTCATCTTACCCAATTTCCGGCCCATGAACCCGCCCGAAAGCGACTTCATCATCTTCCTGGCCTCGGCATACTGTTTCAACAACTGGTTTACTTCCTGCACGGTGGTGCCGCTCCCCTTGGCAATGCGACGGCGGCGGCTGCCGTTGATGATCATGTGGTTGTTGCGCTCTTTAGGCGTCATGGAATCGATGATCGCCACCACGCGGCTGATTTCTTTTTCATCGACCTTTACGTTCTTCAACTCTTTGAGCATGCCCACCTTGGGCATCATGTCGAGCAGGCCGCTGAGGGGGCCGAGCTTGCGGATCTGCCTGAGCTGATCGCGGAAATCCTCCAGCGTGAACTCATTCTCGATGAGCTTGCGCTGCATCTCGACGGCTTTTTTCTGGTCGAGCTCGGTGGACGCCTTCTCGATGAACGAGAGGATGTCGCCCATGCCGAGAATGCGATTGGCGGCGCGATCGGGATGGAAAGGCTCGAGGGCATCGAATTTTTCGCCCACGCCCACGAATTTCAGCGGCTGCCCCGTGACGTTGCGGATGGAGAGCGCCGCGCCGCCTCGGGCGTCGCCGTCCATCTTGGTCAGGATGACGCCCGTGATCCCGAGCTGTTTGTGGAATTCGTCGGCCGATTTGACGGCGTCCTGGCCGGTCATGGCGTCGGCAACGAAGAGAATTTCGACGGGATTGAGCTGCTCTTTGAGCTGCTTCAACTCCGTCATGAGCTGATCGTCGATATGCAGGCGGCCGGCGGTATCGACCAGGAGCACATCGCGCCCGTTGTTGACCGCTTCGCGGCGCGCCGACCGGGCGAGATCGAGCGGCAGCTTCTCTTCGGGCACACCTTCGTAGATCGACTGGCCGATCTCGCGGGCGATGACGCGCAGTTGATCGCGCGCGGCGGGGCGGTACACGTCCACGGAAACCAGCATCGGCCGGTGGCCGTTTTTGGAAAGCCAGCGCGCCAGCTTGCCGCTGGAAGTGGTCTTACCGGAGCCCTGGAGTCCCACGATCAGGAATACGCTGGGCGGGTCGTTGGCAAAGCGGAGTTTCGATTCGTGGCTGCCCAGGATCTTGATCAGTTCTTCGTGAACGATCTTGATTACCTGTTGGGAGGGCGAAAGGGCGGTGAGGACTTCCTCGCCCATCGCCTTTACCTTGATGTTTTCGATGAGCTGTTTGACCACCCGGAAATTAACGTCGGCCTCGAGCAGCGCCATGCGGATTTCGCGCAGGGCGCTTTCCATGTTTTCGGCCGAGAGTTTGCCTTCCCCGCGCAGATTCTTGAAGACCCGCTGCAGTTTATCCGAGAGGTTATCGAACATGGTGGGATGTCAGGCTGAGGCTGGGGGAGCGATGCGGATGCTGCTCGCCGCCATTTTGCCGGTGCGGTCCATCCCCAGCTCATACAGGACGCGCGTGCCGGGGCGCAGGTCGGTGGCGAGACCTTCCACCAGGCGCGAAACGTGGAAAAAGATGTCGCGTCCGCCGTCATCGGGGCGGAGGAAGCCGAAGCCCTTGGCTTCGAAATAGGTGACTACGGCGCCGGGCTGTTCGCCCGAAGGCACTTCGCCGGGCTCGCCGGCTTCTGACGACGCCGTCGCCGGGCGGCTGCTCTTGTCACCCACACCCTGCTTGATGAGGGCGAGATCGTCTTCCGTTAATTCCTCCGCCGCTGGTTTGGTTTCGGCGGGCATTTTGAGGTTCGGATTGCGCTTCCGGGCCTCTTCAAACAATCGCTTTTGACTTGCGTTCAACGAAAATATCCTCGAAATTGCGTGCGCCGGTCAGACCGCGGCCGGTGCCACTTTCTTCTTGCGAGCACCCTTCTTTTCGGTGGGGGGTTGGCGGTCGCTCTTTTTCAAACTGCCCATCACCATGGCGGTGACGAACTTCTTCTCGCCGTGATCGTCAAACTTGATCACGATGCGTTCCTCGCTGCTGGAAAGGACCTGCCCCAGACCGAACTTCTGGTGTTCGACCTGGGCGCCCTGGCTAAAGGTATTGGAAGCCATAGAATTTCTACGCTTTTCTCCTCGGGTAGATTACTGGGGGGTAGATCGCCGACGGGGTGGAGATGGGGATATCGAGCGGTAGCACCACAGTGGATCTAGACTATATTAGCAGATTTATGGCGGACTTGGCTTCGAAGTTGGCTTCTGGGGTGCGCGACGCGAAAGTGAAGCCGAGGGCGAATGCTCAACAAAACGGAAAGAATCTGAGCGTACGCCTACGCTAGGCTGTCTTGCCCAGTCGCGGCTGACATCCAGCACGGTCAAGTGTTTCATCCGTGTGCATCTGCGTCCATCCGTGGCTCATTTTTCTTGGCGGACATCAGGAAATAGGCCACGGATGGACGCAGATGCACACGGATTAAGACAAGAACGAGTTGCTGAAGGCCCGCCAAGGATCTGGTCCCTTCTACGTCGCGCACCCGTTCGGCACTGTCGATTGCTGGCCCCCCGATCAGCGCGCAGTTACGGAAGGTTCAGCCGGTGGAGAATTCAAAAACGGAATGCTCCACTTGCAGGAGCCCATTCCGGAGAGCAGGCAGCAGCACCGCAAGATTCCGATCGCCGCCTGACCGTGCGAAACTAATGAGCCGCGTGAAGTTATGAGCCGCGACCGCAAGGGAGCGGTGGTGTGTAGCTTACAATAGCTGCTTGCGGCGAAGTTGGGTATTCCTGATCGCGGCCCGGGCGTTGGCTCATGTGGTGAGCATGAGCTCGGGCGATCTCACAGTCGATGGCGCCAAAGCGCATTATGAACTGCGCATGCCGCTGTACGAAATCGCGCACGTGACGGCGCCCGAAAAGACGCTGCTCGATCACGTGCGTTTCGTGGGAGCGCGCTTCGGCCGTTCGAGTTGCGCAGCGGACGCGGCGCGAGCCTTATACATCTGCGAAGGCGATTACGAGTTCACCGCCCCGGTGGAGCGCGTGGATGTCGACTGCACGCTGGCATCGGTGACGGTGCCGAATCACGTGCACCTGATGCGCGCCCGCCTGGGGGACAAGCAGGATCAGGCGCTGTTCGACATCTCCTTCACTCATGCCACGCTGCGCTTCCGTCCGCCGACCGCGGCGGAGATCGCGATTACCGAGGCCGGCGCCGGTTGGATGCGGGCGTTGGGCGGAGCGGCGCAGTTGTTGTTTCTGGCGGCGCTGGTGCTGGCGGCGCGGACCCGGCGCGAACTGTTTGCCTTGTCGGCGATGTTTCTCGCCGGGCAAGCGTTATGCGTGATAGTGATGCCGCACGTCGCCTGGCAGCCGGCGCCGCGATTTGTGGAAGCCGCGGCGGCGTTGACGGTGGCATATCTCGCGGTGGAGATCCTGCTGTTGCCGCAGGCGGGCGCGCGATGGGCGATAGCCGGCATGCTCGGCATGTTCCACGGGCTTTACCTTCATCTCTTCCTGCAGACCACGGGGTATAGCGCGGCGTGGGTTCTGGCGGGAGCGGCGGCGGCGGAAGTAGCGGCGATCTCAGTGTTCGCGCCGCTGGCTTCGCGTGTGGCGCGAATGGCGCAGGCTCTTCGGCCGGTGCAGGTTTCGGCGCTAGGTCTGCTGGTGTTCGGCCTGGTCTGGTTTGGCCTGCGATTGCGGAGTTGAAACGCCGTACGCCCCCAGGATATCCGACAGGCAAAGCGTACCCTTCCACTGCCGGATGTTGTCGCGGCTCACAACGGGAAGAACGTCCCATCCGGTTTCGGCAATTCGCCGCAGAGCGACATCGAGCGTGTGATCGGCGTGCAAATGCGGGAAGGCGTCCTGCGACAAAGCCTCGACCGGGCCAGGCTCGGGCACGAGCTTACCCAGCAACTCCCCGCCTTGCCCCGTGGCGATCGCACGGTCGAGCCGCTGTGCGCTCACCATGCCGCGCAATCCCTGTTCGTCCGCGACGGGCCATGCTTTGTGGCGCGGGTCGGCGTGGACGCGCGCTTCGGCGACCGTAAGGCTGGTGGAGAGCGGCTCACCTCCGGGACGAAGGGCATCGCTGACGCGCAACACGGCTTCTTTGGCGCGTTCTCCGGCGCTGGACGGCAGGTGGATGCCGTCCTGCTGGAGCAGAGCTTCGTAGATGGGCTCTTCCTGAAGGCGGCTCGACACGAAGTAAGCCAGCAGATTGGCGATCATGAGCGGCACGATGATGGTGTAATCGCGGGTGACTTCGAAGATCATGATGACGGAAGTCAGCGGCACGCGAATGATGCCGGCGAACGCCGCGCCCATGCCGACCAGCGCGTAAGCTCCGACGTTGCCCGCGTAAGAAGGCATGACCAACTGCGCGATGGAGCCCACGGTGCCGCCGAGCATGGCGCCGATGAAGAGAGCCGGTCCGAAAATACCGCCGGCGTTGCCCGAGGAATAACAGGTGGCGGTGGCCACCAGCTTCAGACAAACCAGAAGCGCCATCATGCCCAGCACCATGTGCCCATTCAGAGCCTGGCCGACCGTGCCGTAGCCGACGCCGAGTACATCGGGCGCGAACCAGCCGAGGAGTCCGACGGTGATGCCGCCAGCCACGGGTTGAAACCATCGCGTCCGGATGGGAAGAGACAAAAACCACTTGCGCTGCCACAGGAGCAGCTTCACGAAAGCCACTGAGACAATGCCGCCGACCAGCCCCAACACGGCGTATGCCGCGAATTCCACGGGACTTTTCAGTTCATACGCCGGGACGTGGAACAGCGGCTCGTCGCCCAGCAACAGATGGAGCACCATCCAGGACGTGGCCGAACTGAGCACGATCGAACCCAGCACCGGCGCGTGCATGTCGCCCATCACTTCTTCCAGCGTGAAGAGCACGGCGGCGATGGGGGTGTTGAAAGCCGCGGCCAGAGCGGCCGCCGCGCCTACCGGCACGAGCGATTTCACACTGGCTGGCGAAAGTCCGAGCCGGCGGCCCAACACCGAAGCGATGCCCGCGCCCACGTGCACCGACGGACCTTCGCGGCCGAGCGCCAGCCCGCTCGCCAGCGTCAAAGAGCACATGCTGAACTTGCCGATGACGGTGCGCAGGCTGATAAAGCCATCGCGGACGAACAGCGCGGTTTTGGCTTGCGGGATTCCGCTGCCGCGGGCATTGGGGAAATAGCGGTACAGAAAATAGCCGCTGGTGAGCGACCCGACGATAGGGATGAAGATGCGGCGCCAAGCGGCGGAACCGGCCGGGTACATGCGTCCGCCGAGATTCTCGGTGAGCAGGATGAAGGCGACCACTACCGCGCCCACCAGCGCACCGATGATCAGCGTGAGCACCAGAAGAACGGTGTTTTCGTGGTGCGCGATGCGGAAACGCTCCCAGCGGGAGCCGTTCATCGTTCCCATCCGGAAAAAACATTCCGCAGAATAATGAGCCGCGACGAAATAAAGAGCCGCGACCGCAAGGGAGCGGTGCCTCGCGGTCGCGGGTCAGCCACAACGTTGGGAGAAATAACTATCGCTGCTGAGAATCGGCCACGATGTGAATACGGCGATTCTTCTGCCAGCAGGCTTCGTCGTGTTCGTCGCAGATAGGCTTCTCCTTGCCATAGCTTACCGTGGCAAGCTGCGTTGCGGGAATACCGACTTGTACGAGATAAGCCTTAGCGGCATCGGCCCGTTCCTGCCCCAGCGCCATATTGTACTCAGCGGAACCGCGCTCGTCGCAATGACCTTCGACGCTCAGCTTATAGTCGGGATAGTCCTTGAGAATGTCGCGCAACTCCGCGGAATCGGCTTCCAGGGCCTTGATGGCATCGGGACGCAAGGTGTGCTTGTCGTAATCGAAATAGGCGTCCTCAATTCGCGACAGCAGCGTGTCGATTCGGGCGCGGGTTTGCGCGTTTGGCATGCGCGAAGTCTGTTGCGGCGCGGGTGCGGGTGTGGGCGTGCTGGTGGTGTTCCGCGCCGTCTCGGTGTTGGATTGCTGCTGCGTGGTTGCGGCCGGCGGCGAGGGCGGCGGCGGGGCCTGAGCGGCCACCTTCTTCTTGGCGCACCCGGCGCTCATCATGGCGGCAATCGCCACCGCGAGAACAGCGAATCTGCTGGAATACTTCACTTTTGAGTTTTCCTCCTCTGATTGTTTTGTAACCCTTTGCGGGCCGGCTTTACCATCCTGTCCGGACTGTATTTTGCGCGGGCGCCGGTTTGACTACACTAAAATCTGAGGTATCCGTGGCGCCATCGAATGGCAAATCCGGGACTCCAGTTACACGTGCGCCGGAATCCCTGCTCCGGCGCCGTCCGTGGCTTGTGGTCTCTCTGGGCTTCGGAGGATTGCTGATCTTCATTCTGGCCGCCTGCATCGGCAGCTTACTGATGCTGGGGCACGTCCGCCAGCAGGAGACGGCGATGCGGCAGGCATTCCTCTCGCGATTGGCGGGGCTCGACCAGATCCGTTCCAGCATCTATCTTTCGGGGACCTATGTGCGCGATTTCCTGCTCTCGCCCGATATCGACGGCGCGCAGGCGCAATCGGCGCGCCTGGTAAGCCTGGAGCGCGATACGCGCAATTCGCTCGACGCCTACGCCCGCTCAGCTGCGCCCGAAGAGCGCAAGCCGTTTCAGGATCTGCGGGCGGAAATCGACGCGTATTGGCGCGTACTCGACAGTACGCTGGCATGGACGCAGGATCAGCGCGACCGCTTGCGATACTCGTTCTTTTACGACGAACTGGTGCCGCGCCGCACAACTATGCTGCAGATCGCCGATCGCATCGCGACGGTGAACGAGCGCGGGCTGGCGCGCGCCGAAGACGAACTGGCCGCGAGCTCGGAAAACCTGCGCCGCTCGCTGATGCTGACGTTCGCCATCACGCTGATCGGCGGCACCGTACTGGCGCTCGCCACCATCAGCCGCACCCTGAAACTGGAACGCGAACTGGAGCGCCGTCTGGAAGAAAATGCCCGCGCGCGCGCCGACTTGCGCGATCTTTCCGCCCGCCTGCTGCGCGCACAGGAGAACGAGCGCCGCACGCTGGCGCGCGAGCTGCACGATGAAGTGGGCCAATCGCTCTCCGCGATTCTGATGGAAACGGAAGGCGCGGCGTGCGCCGAAGAACCGCTCGAAGTGCGCGATCATTTGGGCGCCATCCGCGCCATGGCCGAGAAAACGGTCAACCAGGTACGCGATCTGGCGCTGCTGCTGCGCCCGTCGATGCTGGACGATTTCGGCCTGGTTCCGGCCCTGAAATGGCAGGCGCGAGAGACCGGCAAGCGTACCGGTTTGCACGTCACCGTACAGGCCGATGACACCGTGGACGGGCTGCCCGACGAACACCAGACGTGCATCTACCGGCTGGTGCAGGAAGCGCTCAATAACTCGTCGCGTCACGCCAGCGCCCGCAATGTGGAAGTGCGCGTCGCGCGCGACGGCGCGCGCGTCAAGTTCTCGGTACGGGACGATGGCGCGGGCTTCGATCCGCGCGTGGTGCGCGGGTTGGGGCTCCTCGGTATGGAAGAGCGCGTGGGCCGCCTGGGTGGACAGGTGCGGATCGATTCGCAACCCGGCCGCGGCACGCTGGTGTCAGCCGAGTTGCCGGTGGCGGAGATGGCGGTGAAAAACGGACAAAATGGCCATTCGCATTCTCTTAGCTGACGATCACGAAGTGGTGCGCGATGGCGTGCGCGCCCTGCTCGAAAAACAGGCCGGTATGCTGGTTGTAGGCGAGGCCGCGGACGGCCGCGAGGCCGCGCGCCTGGCCGACGAGTTGCTTCCCGACGTTGTCGTGATGGATGTCGGCATGCCTAACCTGAACGGCATCGACGCCACGCGGCGCATTCTGGCCGCTCATCCCCAGATTGCGGTCGTCATCCTCAGCATGCATCAGGACGAAAGCTACGTGCTGCGGTCGCTCAAAGCCGGCGCCAAGGGATACCTGCTCAAAGAATCGCTGCGCAGCGACGTGTTGGATGCGATTCGCGCGGTGTCGCAGGGGCGCTCTTTTCTGACGCGCAAAATCAGCCGCATGATGCAGGAAGATTATATCCAGGAGATGGAACAGCGCGGTCTCGAGGACAGCTATGACCTGCTGACCGATCGCGAACGCGAGGTGCTCCAGCTCGCGGCCGAGGGCAAGCCCAACAAAGAAATCGCCGGCGCGCTCAGCATCAGCCTCACAACCGTGGAGACACACCGCACCCACATCTTGCAAAAACTGGGGCTCCACAGCGTTCCGGAGCTGATTCTCTACGCCGTTCGCAAGGGAATTATCGCGTAGGCGCCCAGGGCACCACTCCCTTGCGGGGTGCCCTTATAGTAGATCCAGAAATAAAATATATATAAAGAAAAAAGGGTGTTTGGGGTAGCACTCGGAAGGAGTGTACACCCGCGAGCTTTTTACCGGCCCAAACATTTG
>Ga0181530_10007229_pt1 | contig 10652 bp, 18 predicted proteins | sample PEATcosm2014_Bin_42_FD_119769 | JGI IMG/M metagenome (GOLD analysis project Ga0181530, IMG submission 119769) | Peatland microbial communities from MTU Mesocosm Facility, Houghton, MI, USA - PEATcosm2014_Bin10_60_metaG | ecosystem: Environmental > Terrestrial > Soil > Wetlands > Peat | place... | reverse complement strand
CCGGATCGTCTGTTGCGAACGTCGCGCCGGGTTTGAGCTTGGTATAAACCTCGCAAACCTCATGAAAGTGCGGCAGATAAACTTTCTCAAGGATGTGACTTCGCTCCCATTGCATTCGCAGACTTGGCCCCGGCCGCTTGTAACGTGTTTTCTCGCCGGTCATTATATTGATCCCGGTCACAAAGCCGTCGTCGTCAGCGTCGGCGAAGTCGTCAATGTCGTTGTAAGTGTCGCCGATGATTTCTTGGAACCGTATCAGCCAATCGGTGAGCACTTTTTCGCTCGCCGATGTGTCGAGGGGTTGCGACGTTTCATCGCTAGAAGGCTCTTGACTGTCAAACTCGTTTTGATTACTCATGATTGCACCGGCTAGCCCTTTCTGTGGTGGGCGCAGACCGTACAGAACAAGCACCCCGCCCGCGCCCGCGTGCGGGGTGTTTCGTTTGGATTTCTTTTTCGTCAAATGACCATGGCGCGTTGAACACGTCGCGGACGATCATCTTGCACACGACGCGGCGCAATCCGTTCTCGCGTGCTGTGACGCACGCCTGCAAAAATATATCTTGTTGGTCAGGGGCGGCGGGAAGCTCTGGCCTTCCCGCGCCGTCCTTCTCGGTCACGCGAGCCAAGTGGCATTGTCGGCCGCCCTGTTGGTCGGGTGGGGACTTCCGCTCGCGTGTTGCCTTTGCCGAAACGACGGTCGCTGTGACAAGCTTTAGCCCGTGTGACCCGGCGGCGGCCGTCGTTTTATCGTGCGTCGGCTGAGCGCACGCTACATCCCGGCACAGGCTAACCTTTGTTTGTTTGATCGCGGTCATTGCAGCGTTCCCCATGCTGTTGTTCTCAGACGCATGGCACCATGCGGATTGACCCGCGCAAACTCCGCTAACGCCGTCCCGTAGTTCGGATGCGCTCGCGCTTCGTGCGGGAGCGGCAACGGGTTTGCATCGTTGGCAATGTCGCGCTTGCTCAGAATGGCGAGCCATTCCACAACGTCCGCCATGTTTGGTTTGGTCGCGGTCATGACGGCCGCCACGAATAATCGAGCGGCGGCGGCAAAGCGGGGTAATGGTCGCTCCGCGAATGCCATCCCCGATGTTGCGGCTCATGTCCCGAAAGGTATTCTGACACGCCTTGGGTTAGACCAAACAACTGACCGGCGGCACGCCATGACAAGCCTTCGCTTTCCTGTAGGGCGATCATCTGCGCTCGGACTGTTTTTAGATGCGCTACCCGCGCACTCTCGCGTGCCTCGCTCGCTGCAATCTGCGCTTTGCGTATGGCGTGCGTTTCGATTCGACGGGCGAGGTTGCGATCTGCTTCCGCAAACTGCCGGTGCCTCAATGTGTCTTTGCTATAGTGCACGGTCATGACCGCCCCCATTGTTCGGTGTTATCCGTCCAAAGGCGGAAGTCGGGTCGCTCGCGGCTCTCGCGACGTTTCGCAAAGTTGATTTCGCGCAACCGCCGAAATCGTTTGCGATTTGCGCTCGCGTAGCCGCGAACGCGGCGCGCTATTTTCTTTGCATCGTCCGGGATGAACGCGGCTTGATTAGGTCTAAACTCACTCACGACATGCACTCCGCTGTGCTCGACACACGTCGAGCGGGTTTCAGATCGGAGGCGGTGAGGGGAATAGAAAAAGCGGCCTCTCCGCGCCCGTAACCTCACGCCTTTGGTTCTTTCCCCCGGCGCATTTCGTCGCCGGGAACCGTCGCACCGCGACGGGAGAACTAAGGACAGTCCGGGCGAAAGAAGTCGCTCGGCTTGTGGCCCCTATAGATCACAGGTCCGGGGCAACCTCAAATCACGAAAACGAGAGCTTTTAGAATGGTTTACGGAAGGCTCCGGTTAACCAAACAAGGCCGCGCTGCCCTTGCCGTGGCCGCTGGTAGCCGTCCGCGTTTCGTGACCGGCTATATGGATTTCGGCCGCCGTCGAGCGGACGGGGCTGCGCTTGAGCCGGTTTTGACCTGTGCGGCTTTCTTGGTTCGGGCGTCTCGACGGCCGCGAGCGTGCCAGTGATCGGACGGCGGCGGCTCATGTGCGCGCCCGTAGCTTTTGGATAAATTCTGACTTGATGCGAATGTTGCGCGTGATCTTTTCGCGGAGTGTTAGGTCATGTACAAGCGGCAGGCGATCTTTCAACTTCGCTAGGTCGTGCGAGTGCTTGGCGATCAATCTTTGATCTGACCACGCCTCGCCCTTCGCCGGTTTGTAGCGGGTCAAGTGCGGATTATAATCGGAGTGGGCCGCCCGTCTGCTAAATTGTCCCTCGCCGCTCGCGCTGTAGCCGTCCGCGTGTTCGGACATATCCGCATGAGAGAAGCGCACGCGGCTTCCCCTCATTTGTTTGGTTGTGATTTTGGCCGTACCCATGACACTTATCCCATGCGCCCGTGGTCGTCGCTGCGCTCATGCGAACAGATAAACACCAAATAAAGCCACCTGAACAACTTGCGCATGGCTGACTCGTTAGGTAGCCCGGCGGCCGGGTCGGTTTGGTCCCTGCCGCCGGGCCTATGTGAGCGGTTACCACGGCCAAGGGGTTGCCGCTCACAATCGGTCAAAGTTCGCTCGGCAACTTCGGCCGCTGTGCCACGGGGCCGCGTCTTGGATCATAGTTCGGTGCGCCGAAATACTGTGACGGATAAGCACCGCGCCGATATGCGCCGCCGCCGCCCGCTGGATTGCCGCCGCGCCCATAGTGAGCGGCGCGATCAACTGCGCTTCGCCCGATACCTTGGGGACGCTTTGGCGGCTCAATCTCGCCACGTGCAACGGCCATCCGGTATTCGTGCTCGGATTTCGCATTCGCCCGGAATAGTTCATCCGGGGTCATTGGCTTTGTGCCGGTCGATTGCTGAAACGCCGTGATTGCAATCGCGAGCTTGCGCCGTGCGTTGGCTTCCGCGTCTTTAGCACGGACAAGATCAACCCGACGCTCCCCTAGTGCGCGCTCGGCTTCCGCGAAATGCGCTCGCGGACTAGGAGCGGCCGGGGGTGCTGGCGGTGCCGGTTCGCTGCCGTTAAGTAGCGCCGCAATGTTCGCCTCGAATGCCTTGTCAGGGCCTTCCGGGGTTGGCGGCTCAATGAACGGCGCAAGGTCATCGGGAGCTAGATCGAAATCCGCCGGGAGAAACTTCGCGACGTTCTCGACGGTCGCCGGTTGCCCGGCGTTGAAATTCTCTTGCACCGCTTGGCGGGTCATCTGTTGTCGAATGGGGTTGCTCATTTTCGGGTCCTTTCTAGTTGATCTTCTAAAAGCAAAATTTCGTATTCGAGCGCGGTCATGCCGAGCCGTTCCAAAACTTTCAAGCTCGCAAGATCGAACGGCTCAAGATGCCCTGTCGCCGCGTCCCAAAACGGAATCGGGAGCGGGATATAGTCCGGGTCATTCAGCCGTGCGATTGATGCGCGCTCGCGATCTTCAAGCTCCGTCAAAGTTTTCGCTCGCGCACGGACAACCATCCCCTTGAAAATTCGGCGGCCCGAAATCGGGTCATATTCGACGGGCGCGGGTGCGGTATCGTCGGCGTGCAAAAATGTGTCAATGAAATCGCTCATGTCGGCTTGCCTGTGGTGAGAGAAAATCCGCCGGGTCCCGCGTCTCTGCCGTAGCCGATGCGCTCCCCGCCGCTCATGCGCTGCGGTGCGGCCGGGCGATCATGTCCAACCCCTTCCGGCGGGTCATCGGCGCGGGCCGTGCCGTTGATCGCTGGCATTGTCGGGCGGCCGTTGGCGTCAACGGGCAATCGCGACTTGCCTTCCGCTTGACGCTTGCGCAAGTCGGCGAGGCGCGCTTGTAGGTCATGAGCTAGGGGCGTGTTCGGTTTGTAGTTGCGATCATATGGCTTCGGCCCCATAACCATCACAACCTCGCCGCTGTGGCTATTAGTCGTGGTCCGGTGTTCGGCCGGGTTCCAACCCGGAAGCAAAGAGCGTGCGCCGTGCTGGCGCAATGCGGCCGGGCTTGGCGTGAACAGTTTAAGCGGGATGCGTTCCAAGTTTCCCTTGGCGTTGACGCGGTGCTTGTAGGGATAATCATCAATCCCCCACAGCCGCGATATTTCCTCCGGGTCCGCGTCATCGCCAAACCGCGCCAAAAGCTCCGGGTCCTTTTCCCAAATCACATCCCCGGTGCTCCGGTTAATCTGCACAACGGCGTGACCTTCCTCGATTTCCTGTTGCAGCGTCGTGGCGAGCTTCGCCTTGTGCATTCTCAGTGCGAGGTTCACCGCGTCGGCGAATTGAATTTTGTCGTCTGTCGAATCCACATCGGGCCAGCGCACCAAATAACGCGGGTCGCCCGCACCGCTGCGCTTGAGAAGCGTCCAAATATATTTGCTGTTGTAACCCGCCGCACGGCAAGCCGGTTCGAGTTTCGGACGGCTCGCGATATAGTCGAGCATGACGCAAAGCCGCGTCTCAAGTTCGGCTTCGTTCGCATGTTTTCCTATCATAGCGTCACCTTGCTACATGGGGACCGGGCCGGGATTGGTCCCCTCGACTTCCCGGCCCGGCATCCGGTGCGGCCACGGCTAAGAGGCGCACCGAATTCTATTTGGTTGGCCCGGTGTGCGGGTCATGTCCCGTGAAAACTAGCGGGCCACACACCGAGCCGTTTATTCGCGCCTTGCGCTCTATAGGGAACGGAACCCCACAGCGAACCGTCACGCGAATGTTCATCGGGTTGCGCGCTCACTAGCAATGAACGCCTTGGCGTTGTCGGTGGGCGTCCATTTCGGCAACGCCTTCCGTGCAGCGTCGCGGATTTCAATTGCATCGGTCACGGCTTTTTCGGCCGCTTGCTTGTTGCTGGTCGCCGTGACAAGTCCGTCATTCGCGATGCGTACCGTGTCGAACTTCTCGCGCACGTCGGCGGGAAGCTCGGCAAGCTCTGCCTCGCTCGGCATTTGGAATAGTCCCTTGCTGTTGTACAGGTTCATGGCTTCAATGCTCCCAAGGTAAAAAGTTGTTCGCTTCACATTCGCGGATTTTTTCGGCGATCACATCATCGGGGATATATTCCGGGATTGATCGCGGAAAGATTCCCGCCAATGCGTACTCGCGCCACATCCTCGCTTCCGTGTACGCTTCGCGTTGCGCTTCACTCCCGAATGGGTTTTGCCATTCGGTGAGTGGTTCGGCGCGAAGCTCGACGGTTTCACTTCGTCGGGTCTTTGATGACCGGCGCATGTGACGCCCCGATGGTTGCTGGCACGGTGCCGCCGGGTTTAGCTCCGGTCATAAATGGATGGTTCGGAACGTTGCCGGTAATGTCGCGAAGCTGCCCGGTGATTTCGTCATCTTGCTTCGCGGTGCCATGCTCGACGATATGGTCAAGCACGGCGTCGCTACCGCGCTCGCCCGTGTCTTTCATGTCCTGAGCTAACGGACTGCGCACAAGCTCGCCGGGGTCCGTCACTGAGCGGCCCCCATATTGATTTTGTCCGTACCCACTGCCGCCGGTCGGATTTCGTGGCGTGCTGATAACGTCCGGGCCGTGCTTCGGCCGTTTCGTCGGCGCGACATTCTTCGGCATTCCTGTCGAGCCGTCGAGTGTGCCGCTTGCATTATCGTGCGATGGTTTCACTGTGGTCCGGGCCATGATTTCCTCCCATGGGTTTAGAGTGGCTTGCGTTTGTTCAACGTCTCACCGGGAACTAGTCCGGGCTGTGGATTGGATTGCGCGACGCGATTGCGTTGGCGCAATCTGTAAAGCTGTGTCTGCCATGCCGCCCGGATTTTCGGGTCCGGTGAGTTAAGCGGCGAAGTCGGAACGGGCGTCGTCTCGTTTGTTTGATCGCTCATGTTGTCCCCCTCAGAAAACGTTGTCGTTACCCCAACGGCCAAGCGAACCGGAGTTGACCCATTCGATAAACGTGTCCCGGTCCATATCGTAAAAATATCCGCCGCCCGGATCGCGCTTGATGAACGTCGCGTGAGCAACGCCGTCTTTCCAAGTCAAACTTTCGAGGCAGGCGCTATCCACACCGCTCGCGTTTAGTGTCGCGTGCTTTGGTGCGCGCTTGGCGACGGCTTGATTGATGCGCTTTTGCAAATCACGGTCTAGCGTTCGATTCAGTTTCGATTCTCGCCCGAAAGGATTTTGCCGCTGCGCTGTCGGGTATTTCTTTTCCAGCGCATCAAGCCGAGCTTGTTTGAACGTCGCATAATCCGCCGCGTTATAGTTTTTCGGGTCATAGCTGTATCGCGTCGGGTTTGACGGGTCCCAACGCGGCAAGGCGTTTATTCCTTTCATGTGGTCATTTGCCATTTTGAACCTCACACCGAATGCTCGGTCCCCAAGTGTCGCGCAATGTTTCATGCGCCGTCGTCAATCGCTTTTCGTACAGGTCGGCCGCCTTGCGGTACATCGCCGCGACTTCCACGCTGTCCGCTAGTGTTGCTTCGCGCCGGTAGAAATCGACGTGCCGCTGTATCGACTGCGCTTCTCTCACGTTATTCCCTTCCGTATGCTCGCCGCGTGTCGCCGTCTGTGCAGTCCAAAGCCTGTTGCAAGATTGCACTTCCGAGTGCCGCACTGTGATTGCCGTTGCGCGCCTTCGCGCTTTCGTGCGCCGGGTTTTTACCGGCAATGACTTGGCCGGGTCCGATTTCGCCGTGGCGTGATCGTTGACCGATGACCGGACGCGGTGCCCCAAAAGTTTTTGGAATACTTCCATACGCGGACTTGAGCGGTTGCGCCGCTGCGCTCGTTGCGATGACTTGACCGCCAGCGATCACGGCAACGCCGTGACCCATGCCGCCAGTCCCCGCGCCGTCAATCTGTCGGCTGTGCATTCCCGCGTGCACGGGGGTTGCGACCCCCTTCGCCTTGCCGGGCTTCCCTAGCGTGGCGTGGTCATGTTGCTGCGCTTCCATACCGCGAGCGATTGCGGGCGTGTGGTGTGTCGAGTGTGTCGCCTCGTTGCCGCGTGCGATTGCATTCGACCGTCCGCTGTGATCCACGCCGGTCTTGAGCCGGTCAAATCTTCCTGTGCGATTGCGCATGGCTTCCCCCCTGTTAAAAGTTTGGATTTGGCGAAGTCGCCCCGATTCGACTGCCAACGCTTGCGGCAATCTGTGCGGCCTTCTCAGGGCCAACAGCGCGGAGCAACGCGCCTTGTTTGGTCACGTTCCATCCGACTTTTGAAAATGGATTGTTCTTGTGGTCATCGTTGGCGACTTTGGTCGCGAGTGTAGCCGCGTCGTCAACGGCCGGTGCGTCGCCGGTCGCAACGTTGCCAGCAAGCACGGCGTCGAGCTTTGTTTGATCCATTCCGCAAGCCCGGAGAACGCGACCCTTTGCAGTGAGGTTGCCCGACTTCGCGAGCTTCAAATCTTCGGCGTTAATGTTTAGTTTCGTGATCGGGTCCGGTTCTTTCGCGGCGATTAGAAAGCCGTACTTGTTCGCCCGGAGATATTCGCCGATTGCCGCCGTTGTGGTTCGGCCTTCGCCTTCGGTCGGGCCAATCGCTTTCCCCATGAACGTGACGACGCCTCCCCCGGCCGAAACTTTGAACAGGGCGAGAACTTTGGGATTGTGCGAACCGGCTTCGGCTTGCTCGAAACTGCCGCCATTGTCCTGTAGGATTTTTGCGACGTGCTCTTGCAAGATTTGCTCAAGCATCCAATCGTCAACCGATTTCTCTGCCATGTTAAAACTCCCTTTTCCAAGTTTCTCTTATCCATTGCACGGCATCGGCCACGATTATCAGACGGCGAACACCGCGCCGAAATATCGCAAGCTCTTTGCTCTTGATCGCCGAATAGATCACGTTGCGATCAATCCCAAGGCTGTCCGCAAGTTCGCTCACGGTTAGCGCGATAGGAAATAGACGACGCTGGCGCATGGCGCGAACCTTTCGAGGCGAGCCGAACATCCCACAGATTCATGGGATGTTTGGCTCGCGAAAATCTTTGGGGGACTTCTCAGTAAAGCCGGGGCCGTGTCATCGGCGGGGCTTCACTTCGCGAACCGCACACACGGACCATGCCAGCGGCGGAAGGCGACCGGGGACCATGCCCCGATTGCAGCTATATACTAAAAAGTGGCCGGGGTTTCAACCGGGGTTATGTGTGACCGTGTTTCGACCGGACACCCCCGCCGCTGCGCCCATTCCCCTATAAGGGAATGGGCGCATGTCGTGGTTATGTCGTGGCAGTGTCGTGGTTGTCGTGGTTGCTCAAAAACCCGCGTCCTACCTATGGAAGTTGAACTAAAAATGAATGTCGTGGCAATGTCGTGGCTGTCGTGGTTGTCGTGGCATGTCGTGGCGAATGTCGTGGCAAATGTCCGGGCTGTTGCGAGTGCTTTTTAGTCTTATGATGCGACCTTGTTGGTGCGAGCATCGGCGACGGCCGCGACCATCGCGCCGATCTTAGAAACCAGTTGATCCCACTCGTTCACTGCGGGCAGCCCGCTTTCGATATTCGACAGGCAGGTCATTCTGTATCCCTCCCGCTTTTCGGACCAAGATCATGTCTATCGTACTTTGATTGTCATTCCCCCAAACACACCATGCGGATTTGTCGTGTCCGCCAGATCAACTGAGTTGCCCCAAACTGAATGAAACTCAAATGTGCGTCCGCAAAAGACAACGGGTTTTGACGCCCGATGAGTTGCGATGGAAAGATCAGGTTCGGTCGATACCTCGCGTGGGCCAAATTTAGAATTAGGCTTCACCACATTTTCAATCCACTTTGCCACTTCCGCGCTCGACAGCGCGGGGCATGTCTTGGCGGTTAGTGTTGAGATAGTCTCGTAAGCTCCCGTAGCGTCGTATTCTTCTTGTGTCTTTGCAAATATCGGGTCTTTAGGAAGACTAGCTTCAACGTCACTCACCCTGCCATCGTGGCCCAATGTCAACATAAAAAACGTGCGGTCATGGATCGCGGAAAATTCGGGACCAACCCCACCGATGCTTTTCGCGTTTGGCACAAAGCCGTACAACATAATTGTGGAGCCAGTCACCGGCTTGCCATTCACGTCGTACTTCACGTCAGCAAAAGTATTGAAACTGTCGTTGCTCCCAAGATATTCGTCCGCAATTGCGAGCTTTTGAGCCAAGGTCGCAACACATGTGTATTTATCCTCGCCTATGCAGCCCGGCTTCCTCGTTCCTTGCTTAATCTCGGCGACACGACGTTGAATTTCGTCTATTCCGTCCTTCTGCTTCGCAAGCCATGCTGCGAATTGGGCGTCGTCGCCAAACCGTTGCTGCGCCCGACCGGGGTAGTAGCCCGCTGGCTGCCCGAACGCGGATGCCGACGCCATCCCGCCGGGCCGTTGAATGGGCGAGCAAGCCTCGCACAGCGTCAAGGCCAGAAACGCTGGCGCAAAAAAGCACAACGCTGACGTGAAAGATACACGCATAGCCCAACCCAACCCAACAGCACAGATTATCCTGCAACTATCGCATGTCGGCAAGGCTCAGATCGCGTTATAGAATGCGGCGACTGGAAGTCCGACGCTCTCGACGCTCTATTGCAGGTAGTTGGCGGGCTTTAAGGACTCGCGGCACGGATCGAGCTATAATCAGCGCGGCATCGGGGCATGAGCATGAACAGCACCACTGGCTGGCTTCTGTTGCTGGTCATCCTTGGAGTTTATTTTCTCCCGACAATCGTCGCAGGACGGCACCATAATAGCAGCGCGATCTTCGTTTTAAATCTTTTGCTCGGCTGGACCTTCGTCGGATGGGTGATCGCACTCGTTTGGGCTTTTACAAAGCCCGATCAGCCACATCGCGTAGAGACGGAACACGCAATTGATGACGGGGCACTTCGTCAAAATATCAACCGCGCACAGGCAGTCGGTTCGCGGCGACGAATTTTTTGGTTCGGTTGGGCTGTCGTGGCGATCATCGTTGGATCAATTGGTATGAGCGCGTGGCTTTACAATCCGCAAGCGACGCCAACGGCTCCGATTGCTCCGATTGCTCCGATTGCTCTGACGACTTCCACTAACTCGGCCGCGCCGACCGCGCCTCAGCAACAACCACGTAGCGGGGCAACAACTGCCGTAGCGTCCGATGAAGTTAAGAATGGCGCAAATGACTGGTTGCTCGCCCAGCCAAACGCAGGCAGGGCCGATATGCTCGGCAAGGTCGTCGGCGACAAATGCAAAGGAAAGACGGCGTTCTACCAAGGCACCATCAAAAGTGACGCGCATGCCTCAGCCGATCCACGGCCGAAGTTGCCTACATTGCCGGGAACGGAGAACGACACGTTCTGGAGCATCATGTGCTATGACGGCCGAAGTTTTGAAGTCGAGGTGCATCCCGACGGCTCTGGCAAGGTTTTGGAGTGTGCAGTGCTAAAGGCTATGCATGCGGGCGAATGCTTCAAGAAATTCTAGTTCAACAACGCGCCCGTCATCCTTGAATGCTTGCGGTATGTGCGGCAATCATGAAAGGGAGAGCTAATTTCCGGTAGCAAACTTTGACCACGCTTCCATGAGCGGCACGCGATCATCAAACATTTCGGCCCGATCATACGCACCCGCCACTTTATCGACCTTGCCCGTGTTCGGGTCCGATTTGGCGTGCGCAAGTGCTGCCTCGCGGGCCTCATATTTGGCGTCGGTCTTTTCGGTCGCCCATGTGCGGAATGAGCTTCTAAAGCCATGAAGCGTGAACGGAGCGG
>Ga0181530_10007228_pt1 | contig 10653 bp, 10 predicted proteins | sample PEATcosm2014_Bin_42_FD_119769 | JGI IMG/M metagenome (GOLD analysis project Ga0181530, IMG submission 119769) | Peatland microbial communities from MTU Mesocosm Facility, Houghton, MI, USA - PEATcosm2014_Bin10_60_metaG | ecosystem: Environmental > Terrestrial > Soil > Wetlands > Peat | place... | reverse complement strand
ATAGGTTGTGGTGCCCAGCGTCACCGTGCTCGGGTTGCCGCCGCCAGCGAAGGTAGAGAAGGTGCCAACGCCCGCGGAGGATACCGTCGGAGTGACACCGTTAAGCGTGGTGCCAGCCGCAAGTGCCGTGAAGGTAAGCGCACCCGCCGCAGGTGTCCCTGCACTGACTTGAGCGTTTTGCGCCGTGAGGGCTCCGTATTGGCCTCCTGTTCCTTGGTCCCCACCCTGCGTCAGGTTGATCGCTTCCGCGAGGTTTGTAAGGGACGCTGCTGTTGAATTCCCCACTAAAACCTGATTCGCGATACCAGAATTGGCGTTGGCCGTGCCGGTAACGACGTTATCCAGGGCATCCACGAATTGGTAGGTTGTGCCGCCAATGGTTACCGTGCTGCCTTGGGTGCCGGCATCCGCGTCCAACCCGGTCACGCCGCCAGCCGTCAGCGTGGCCCCGACGTTAGTGGTCACTGAAAGAGGAACAGCGGTTGTGCCATTCGCCCTTGCGGTAAAGGAGGCAATGTTGCCCGCGGACGTCGCCTGGACAGTAGCATTGGGTGTGGCTCCCCAATAGGAGTCAGTGCCAACGGCTTGGACGCCTGCGGAGAGGTTGATCGCCGCCACGAGGTTTGCCAAACTCGTCTGACCGTTCGTACCGATCAGAACATCACCGTTCGTGGTAAGTGTAGATTTGAATGTATAGACTGTGCCGCCCACGGTCACCTGGTCGCCGACGTCCGGGGCCGTGCCGTTGGAGGTTATGGTGCCTGTGGCCTGGGTGGATCCCACGATCGAGCCCGCGGTGAATACGCTGGTCGCGGTGCCGGCCGTGAACTGGCCTCCGGCCAGAGTAGCGGTGGCGGCGGCGGCATTTACTTCCCCTTGCTGGGTCAGGGTAGCGGTGGCTTGCGTGCCCCCTACGCCCAGGTCGGTGGAAGACAGCAGGCCGGTGGCTACACCGATCGTGCTGCTGCCGGAAACGCTGCCATCGCTCAAGAACACATTAAGAGTGTTGTTGGTGAAAACCTGCCCACCGTTGTAATTGGTGGTGGAACCGATACTGTCAATTTCAGCCTTGATCGATTGATATTCGGAATCCAGCGCGACACGCTGCGTATTGGATACGGTATCGGTAGCGGATTCGGTGGCCAGCGTAACCGCGCGGTTGAGCAGCGTGGTGACCTGAGACAGTGCGCCGTCTGCAACCTGCAGTTCGCCGACGCCGTCGGTGGCGTTGCTCGACGATTGCGTCAGCGCCGCGATGTTCGCTTCCAGGCCGTTGGCGATGGCCAGACCAGCCGGATCGTCAGCGCCGCTATTGATGCGTGATCCTGAAGACAACTGCTCCAGAGTGGAATCGAGGCTGTTGCTGGTGATGTTCAGCTGGTTTTCCGCAGCAATAGCAGCAATATTGTTTAAGATGGTAAGTGCCATCGTGATGCTCCTTTTTGGTTCCGATTCTGGGATCCGTCCCCGAAACCTTCCCGGAGCTCGTTCCGTTTGTCCTGCGGAACCCAATTGCGTTCACTCAGGTTCATCGGCTCAGCCCGTCCGGGCTTTATTTCCACAAGTCTCAAACGGCATAAGTCTTAGGTAACCCGCCTCCTTTTCGGTCCTTTCTCCCCGCCCTCGCCGTTTCCGCCGATCTTTATTGATGGAGCCTTATAACTGGCGGGGCCTTCTTCCGTCCATTAGCCAAACAGCAGGAGCCAAAACAATGATCCAACTCACCCGCCTCAACAATCACCCGCTGGTGGTTAATTCCGACTTGATCAAGTTCGTCGAGCAAGCCCCCGATACCGTCATCACGCTGGTAAGCGGCGAAAAAATTGTCGTTCGCGAAAACGCCCAGGATGTCCTTAATCGGGTGGTAGAGTTCCGCCGCTCGGTGCTGCAAGGCATCATGCTTTGTTCCGCTCTTCCGCCCGTCCTCGAGAGTACGGCTGAGGGCGATGGTCAACTGTCTGGCGAGGAATAGGAGCGCTTGTGGATAAGGCAACCCTGGTCGGTCTGGTGTTGGCTATCGGCGGCATCCTGCTCGGCTTGATGCTGGAGGGTGGAAATCTCGGCCAGGTGCTTCAGCCCACCGCCGCCATGATCGTTTTTGGCGGCACCCTGGGCGCAATCCTGATTCAGTATCCCCTGGCGGTGGCGCTGCGGGCGTTTCGGCGTCTGGCGCAGGTGTTTGTCGAGCCCGCGCAGGATGCGCGATCGACCATCGATCTCCTGGTCAAATACGCCAACCAGGCGCGGCGGGAAGGCATCATCTCGCTCGACAAAGAACTCGCCACCATCGAGGAACCCTTTCTGCATCGCGCCCTCATGTTGGCGGTCGATGGAACCGACCCGCAGGATCTGCGCAAAATCATGGAGCTCGAACTGGATAACAAAGAAGAACAGGAAGAGAAAATTCCGCAGCTCTTCGAATCGGCGGGTGGATTTTGCCCCACCATCGGCATTATCGGCGCGGTGCTCGGCTTGATTCAGGTCATGCAGCACCTGGACAAAATCGACGAAGTCGGAAAAGGCATTGCCGTCGCTTTCGTGGCTACGCTCTACGGAGTTGGCGCCGCCAACCTTATTCTGCTGCCGGCTGCTGGAAAACTAAAAATTCGCATCCGCGACGAGCAGATCATCCGCGAAATGACTCTTGAGGGTGTGATTTCCATCCTCGAAGGGATGAACCCTCGCATGCTGCAAGAAAAGCTGCTGGGGTTCCTCACCCAGGCCAGCGAACCCGCTGCCGTTCCCGAGGAATCCACCGAATGAGACGCCGCAAACGACGCTCCAGTCGCGTCAATCACGACCGCTGGCTGGTCTCCTATGCCGATTTCATCACCCTCATGTTTGCCTTTTTTGTCGTGCTCTACGCCTCTTCGCAAGTCGACAAAAGAAAAGTTGGAATGTTGGCACTTGCCATTCAGGTCGCCTTCCAGGAGATGGGCGTCTTTCAGGCTTCCACGACCCAGGTGCCCATCGATGCTACCCAACCCATGCCCTTCAGCATCGCGCAGGCGATCGAAAACACGGAGCGCACCGCGAGCCTGGGCCGGATCTCGTCGCGGCCCGAGGGCGCGCTCGGCACCGGCGTCGAAAATGGCGATCTGGCCAAGTTGCAGACCGAACTGGAAACCATGCTTGCGCCGGAAATCAAGCGCAAGGAAATCGCCATGCGCAGCGAGCCCGACGGCCTGGTCATCAGTTTGCGCGAGGTGGGGTTTTTCGAGAGCGGATCGGCCCAGATGAAATCTGCCGCGCAGGCCGCGTTCGACCGCATCGCCGGCATACTCCGGCAGCGTGACTACCGCTTGCGGATCGAGGGCCACACCGATAACATCCCTATCCACACCTCTCAGTTCCCCTCGAACTGGGAGCTCTCCACCTCCCGGGCAACCGAGATTGTGCGGCTCTTCATCGTCCGCGACGGCTTCGCTCCCGATCGTTTGAGCGCCGGAGGATTCGCCGAATTTCATCCGGTCGCAACCAACCGCACCAGCGAAGGCCGCGGCATGAACCGCCGCGTGGATATCGTAATCCTCGGCCCCGCCATGACGGATGCGCCTCCAGTTCCAGGCGCGACTCACGCGCAGACCCCAGCCGCAACCCCAGTCGCAACAAAGACGGCACAACCGTTGCCAATAGCCGCACCCAAACCCACGGTCGTGAGTGCAGGCGTCCGTCTACAGCAGTAATTAAGGGCAGAGAAGGCGCGGGAAAGGCGGCGGTTGGGAAAGTTTGGGAAAGACGGGTGCGCCACTTCTCGCGCTTTTCGAGAAGTGGCCCGCCGCGACGACTACAGCAACAGCTCCATCCAAAGCGCGCTGTCGACAGGAATCGAGGAATACGGCGCGATGTCCACAAACCCCATCCTGCGATAGAGTGCGATCGCATCCTTCATCGCCGATGCAATCGTATCCAGACGCATGCGCTCATAGCCGATGGCGCGCGCCTCGGCGATCACGCGCTCCACCAGCATTCGGCCCAGGCCCAGGCCGCGATCCCCGGGCCGCACGTAGAGCCGCTTCATTTCGCAGATACCAGCTTCGAGTTTGCGCAAGGCTACGCATCCGGCAGCTTGGTCTCGGTATCGGGCCAGCACTAATCTCCCGGTCGGCGGGCCGTAGGCGCCCGGAAGATTTTTCAACTCCTCCTCGAAACTCTGGAAGCACAGGCTGAAACCAAGCGATCCGCCATATTCGAGGAAGAGGCTGCGAGCTTCCTCGATGTGTTCGGGGAGCGTGGCGTCAATCAAGTCGATCTGGCCAGAGGTCTTCACCAGTGCTGTAACCGAGTGCTGGATCATACGATGGAGGGACGGGCGTCTCGCCCGTCCGCCCGGCTCTCCAAAAGAGAGCTTCAGTTGCACCCAGCGCTCCTACTTATTTTATCCCCCGTTCAGTCGATTGCGCGTGGCCCCCAGGACGATTAAGATTCCTCCACTCCCATGTCTGAAGTAATTTCAACCGAGCTCGCGACTTCGCATCCCGTTTCCACTTCTGCGCCCGAAACTTCCATCGAAGTATTCGCCGTTTATGGGGTTGAGCCCGAGATCCAGGCCTATGCCATGGCCAAGTATTCGCGCTCATCCCTCTCGATGAAAGAGTCGCTGAAGGAAATCACGCTGCAGAAGGCCGAGAAATTTCTCAACACTTTCTACTTTCAGTACGGACACCGCTCCATCGCCGATCTTGCTCATATCGCGCTCGCCATCGAGCGCCTCTCCATCCTCGCGGCCATCGTCGTGGCCGACGAGCAGCGTTGGGACGGCCAAGAACGTTCGACCCGCTATCAGGACTTTAGGAAGAGCGGTTACTACACGCCCAGTTTCCAGAATGGCGTTTTGGAAGGTGACGGCGCCGCCGCGAATGCTCGGTCGGCGAAGGATCTCTATCGCGAGACCATCGAGTGCTTGTTCACGACGTACGAAAAGGTTTCGCAGCGGACGTTCGAGTATCTCGCCAGCATCACTCCGCGCCCTGCCGAAATGAAGCCGGAGGCTTACGAGCGCACGCTGCGCGCCCGCGCCTTCGACATTTCGCGCTATCTGTTGCCGCTCGCCACCAACACGTCACTAGGAGAGATCGTCAACGCCCGCACGCTGGAAAACCAGGTCGCCCACCTGCTCTCGCAGCCGCACAAAGAAGTCCGCGATCTGGGAGCGCTGCTGAAACAAGCCGCCGTTTCTCCGGCTTACAACGCGAACGAAGAATCGCTGCACGCGCTCGTAGCCGAGATTCGCACCGTGTCGCCCGAAATCGCCGAGCGCGCCGAACGCGAACTCCTGCGCGAAGTGCGGGTAGCGCCCACGCTGGTCAAATACGCCGACCCGAGTCTCTACGAAATCGAGACGCGCCGCGAACTCGAGCAGGCCGCCGCCGCACTGATGCAAGTCGTCGCCATCGAACCCGCGCCGCTGGTCGATCTAATCGACGGCCATGCGCCAGATAACGACGCCTTCGAGATTGAACTCGCCACCACGCTTCTCTACGGCCACTGTCATTATTCCTATCGCCAGCTTCGCAAGACGATAGCAGCGGCCGGCGAGGCGCGCCGCCGCGAAATCATCGACCTCGGCCTGCGCCATCGCGGCCCGCACGATGAACTGCTCCGTCCCTTCTCCGCCGGCCAGCAGTTCCGCTTCGACATTCTCATGGACATCGGGGGCTTCCGCGACATGCATCGCCATCGCCGCTGCGTCCAGATCATGCAGGATTTCACCACTGTCCACGGCTTCGATACGCCGCCCGAAGTCGAAGCTGCCGGAATCCGCTCCGAGTACGGAGCCGCGATGAAGCGCGCCGAAGCTGCGGTGAGGAAGCTTTCCGCGTGCGGCGGAGAGGAAGCCGTGCAAAACGCGCAGTATGCGATTCCGTTTGCTTTCCGCAAACGCACGCTGTTTAAGATGGACTTCGCCGAAGCCGTCTACATCTCCGAGCTACGCACCACCCCAGCCGGACACGCCTCCTATCGCAACGTGGCCTATGCCATGTACGAAGCCGTTGCTGGAAAATATCCCACGCTGGCAAAATACTTTCGGGTGCACGATGTCCGCGAGCCGGTGGACCTGCTGAAACGATGAACTGTAGCACGAAGGAAAATGCTTGCGAAGCCGAGTCTTCGTGTCCTTGGTGGCGGATGATTTGGAAACTGCCGGAGTCTCTGGTCGTGGTGCAGCTTCCGGATTGCCGACCACTCGCCCCGAACGTCAACGAAGAAGGTACAATTTCTCATCTGATCTTTCAAGAGAGCGTATGACGCTTCGTAATCTTCTTTGCTCAGTTCTCATGTCCACCGCGGTCCCGGTCGCATTGGGGCAATCCTCATCCGCACCGTTCGACCTCCTGTGGACCGCGGGGTCCTGTCGAAACTGTGAAATCGTCCGGCAACTAGGCGACGTCGGTTTATTCGCGCCGGGGACCGTCTTGGCGGGGGGATATTTCTTCCCGACCGAAGGAGAAGGCAGCGGAGACTACTCCGTCATTCGGTCCAGCGATGCTGGAAGGCATTGGGTTGAGATCGCTAGAAGCCGCATGCACGCTACTAGGCCTTCCATTTCCTTTCTCAACGAGAAGACCGGATGGATCTCGGGAATGAGCGTGGACGCATCCGCCTGGGTACTGCGAACGGACGATGCGGGCTCTCACTGGAGAATGCTGTCAGAGCATTTCATTCAGGGAATGCAGTTCATCAATCGTCTGATCGGGGTTGGCAGCGAGTTCGACGGAACAGCGAGTGGGTTTGCGAAGACGTCAGATGGTGGCCGCACCTGGAACCGTTCTGGGGTGCCGGACGTGAAGTTCATAGGCAAGATCTTCTTCATCACTCCGGAGGTCGGCTGGCTTGCCGGCACAAACGAACTCTCGCAAGATCTGAATGGCAGAGTGGCATACGTGTTGCGGACAACGGATGGAGGACGGAGCTGGAAATCGTGTCAAATCCCATCCGCCAGAGGGGTAGCGGATATCCGAGACCTGTTCTTTCTGAATGCGTCCGACGGATGGCTCATCACATGGCATTTCAACAATGAAGGCACGCGTCTTTTCCGCACCACGGATGGTGGAAAGACTTGGCACTTGCACCCTGATCGGACGATACAGGGCCCGGGAAAGTGGTTATCCGTTGTTCGCTTTCTCAACCCCAAAGTTGGCTTCGCTTTCAACCGCGACGATCAAGTCGATGCTGTAGTGGAACCTCCAGCGACAGGCGTTGTTGCGGTTGCAGAGGCTGGCCCCACAGACTCAGGAAATCTGCTCTACACGGATGATGGCGGCGAGCATTGGCAATCCCGCCAACTTGGCGCGTGGGTTTACGACTGCAAGGTTGTTGGCTCGGAACTTGGCTGCGCAGCGTCGAAAGAGAAGCCCGGCTTTTGGTTACTTCATATCCGAATGAGAACTGAGACAAAATAGTTTCGAAGGTCCCGATCCCGTGCCTTAGTGAGCGGTTGACGGGCAATTCGGAAATTGCAGCACTGACCGACTCTTCGCGAAATTGACGCCGATGAATCTCCACCTCTAAAATCACCTCATCCATGCCCAACTACGAATACCTGTGCAAGAAGTGCGGACATCGCTTTGAACAAATCCGCAAGTTCTCCGACAAGCAACTGCGAACGTGCCCCGAATGCGGAGGCGTTATCGAACAAGTGATCTCGGCTCCAGCCGTGCGCTTCAAAGGCTCGGGCTGGTATGTGAACGACTACGCGAAGAAAGGGGCCAGTTCCGCGTCGTCCTCATCTTCCTCGGAAAGCGAGAGCAGTTCTGCAGAACTTAAGGAAGCGAAAGACTCCAAAGACAGCAAGGTCTCGAAAGACACGAAGAAAGACGACAAGCCCAAGTCCGACAGCTCGCACAAGAAACACAAGAAGGACTGAATGATCGGGCGATCTGGCCATCGGGTCATCGGGCGATCAAAAACCAAATAGATTTTTTCGACGGCCCGATTTCCCGATTACGCGATACCGCCCTTCCGCTCTGGCATGCCGACGGCCAAGGTTCGCCGGCGCGGCATTTCGTCATCGGAGATCTCGGCCAGGAATTGCAGGTCGAGGCCCAGCCGCTCGCATTCCTGACAAGCGGCCTCGTTGAAAAAGTACACGATGTCTCCGCCAAAGCGATCTTTGAACCGGCGGCGTTCATCGAGATCGAACGGGCTCACCGAATACACCTTGATCTCTGGATGCTCGGGCAGGACAGCGCTCAGCTCTCGTTGGAACCCGAGCGCTCCCTGCCGCACTTGCGCCATGGTAAAAGAAATAACGCGATAAGGCATAGCTATAGCGAATCCGGAGTTGCTTCAGCCACAGGCAATTGCCGAGCTTTGCTCGGCATGGACGGGCGAGGGCGCCCGTCCCCACACGAGCAGGATACAGCAACAGCGATTCCGCTCTAGAATCGGGGATGCCTCCCCGCCCGAATCCTTCTCGCTCTTCTCACATCTAAAGATACTGGCAATAGTCGTTATAACGACTAATTAGGAGTGACCATCATGATTACCATCCGTCCAAGCCATGAGCGTGGCGGCGGCGACTACGGCTGGCTTAAGACCCGCCACACTTTCAGTTTCAGCGACTACCACGATCCCAGGGTGGATGGGTTTCCGCGCGCTGCGCGTGATCAGATAGTTCTATAAGCCGGGTAGCCACATGGCCACTGAGTAGTGGCTCAGAGAGATTGGCGCCGGTGACGGTGCGCACCGTCCAGTGGTGATGAAAGATTCTGACCGGGAATTGGGGCCACTTCTCGAAAAGCGCGAGAAGTGGCGCACCCACGGCTGATAGCTGATGGCTTTCTTGCTACACTTCCCGTGCATGCCCACCGTCACCTACCTCGAAGCTATCCGCCAGGGAATCTGGGAAGAGATGGAGCGCGACCCTACTGTCTTTTGCCTGGGCGAGGATATCGGCGTCTACGGCGGCGCTTTCAAAGTCACCGACGGCTTCATCGACCGCTTCGGGCCCGAGCGCGTTATTGATACGCCGATTGCGGAGTCGGCCATCATGGGCGCGGCCTTCGGCGCCGCGCTTACCGGAATGCGCCCCGTGGCCGAGTTCCAGTTCATGGACTTCATCGGCTGCGCCTTCAATCAGATCGTCAACATGGCCGCTAAGGCGCACTACCGCTGGCGTGCTCCGGCTCCGCTGGTTTTGCGCGGCCCCAGCGGCGGTAATGTGCATGGCGGGCCGTTCCATTCGCAGAATCCGGAGATGTGGTTCGTGCACGCGCCGGGACTGAAAGTTGTCTGTCCGGCGACGGCCTACGATGCCAAGGGGCTGATCAAGTCGGCGATACGCGATCACAACCCGGTGATTTTTTTCGAGCACAAATATCTTTATCGAAGGATCAAGGAAGAGATTCCAGAAGACGACTACGTGGTTCCGCTCGGGAAGGCTCGGGTCGCTCGCGAGGGGCGTCATCTTAGCGTGATCACTTATGCTGCCATGCTGTATGTTGCGCTCGAAGCCGCGGAAATCCTGAGCAAAGAAGGAATCGAAATTGAAATTCTCGACCTGCGGACGGTCTCGCCTCTCGATCGCGCGGCGATTGCCGCGACCGTGAAGAAGACGAATAAGGTCATCATTCTGCACGAACACGCGCGCACTGGCGGTTTGGCCGGAGAAGTTTCCGCGATTATCAACGAGGAAGCGTTCGACGATCTTGACGGTCCCATCATTCGGCTGACGTCGCCGGACACGCCGGTTCCGTTTTCTCCGCCGCAGGAGGAATTTTTTCTGCCGAAGGTTTCCGATGTGGTGCGTGAGGCGCGCCGGCTGCGCGCGTACTAACCTCTCCGATGTGCCGCCGTCTGCGTCGCAGTCTTGTTATATACTGGCCAGCCAAGCGGCACTCGTGGACGATTTTCCGGCGCGGGCTGTCAGGCCCTCAGGGGCTAAAGCCTGGTTTTAGTGGCTCTGGGCGGCACGGCTGAAGCCATGCCCTTACCGATCCTACACGCGCTAGAGTTGATCAGCAGTCTGAGACGGGGCAAGCCCCGTCTCTACACGAGTTTTTCCGCAGGCTGTGGGGCCGTGCCCTTTCAAACCATGTGAGGCTTCGAATTGCCCGGCATCCTTTTCTCGCGCTCAGAAGGGAGTATGGGAATGACAATTGGCCGCAAGCTTGCCTGCTACGCCACCATAACCGCCGCCTTGGCGTGTTCCATTTTTGTCCTCGCAAAATCCAAGGACAAAGAAGATAGCTCTGAAGTCAAATTCACGGCGCGCAGCGAACTGGTGCTGATCCCGACGCTGGTGACCGACAAGTCCGGCAATCACATCACCGGACTGAAGAAGGAAGACTTCACGGTGCTGGAAAACGGCGCCGAACAAAAGGTGGCCACGTTCGAGGAAATCACCAGCGACGCGCAGCGTATGACGCGTCCGCGGAATCCGAACGAGTTCAGCAATTCTTTGGCCGGCGGTTCGACCAACCGGCGCATCACGCTTATCGTGCTCGACTTCATCAACACAAAATTTGCGGATCAGGCGTATGCGCGCCAGGACTTGCTCAAGTATCTGACGCAATCGGTGGACCAGCATGAGCCAACGGCCCTCTATACCCTTACCCGTAACGGCATTCAGGTGATCCATGACTTCACGACCGACCCTCGCGTCCTAGTCGCAGCACTGCATAAGGTGAAAGGCGACCCGGTCCAGATGGT
>Ga0181530_10007227_pt1 | contig 10653 bp, 8 predicted proteins | sample PEATcosm2014_Bin_42_FD_119769 | JGI IMG/M metagenome (GOLD analysis project Ga0181530, IMG submission 119769) | Peatland microbial communities from MTU Mesocosm Facility, Houghton, MI, USA - PEATcosm2014_Bin10_60_metaG | ecosystem: Environmental > Terrestrial > Soil > Wetlands > Peat | place... | reverse complement strand
GCTCGTTTCGTTCTTCTTCGCCGGGAAACAGGTGCGCCAGCCGCTCGAGGCGTTCGAGCGCTTTGGTGTGCAGCGAATATTGAAGGAAAATTTCCACCTGCACGATCAGGTCTTCGAGCGCCTGCTGCGCTCGTGACTCTTCGGTCGCCGGCGCGGACGCCTCTCCCGAACCCGCCCCGGAAAAACCGTCCGTGCGCGTGGACACCGTGGCGGCCTTCGCCGCGCGCGCCAGAATGTTCTGCAGGAAGGAAGGTTCCACCTTTCCTTCGAGCTTCGAGATGCGCTCCTGATTCCGGTAATCGTAGGGGTCGATGTCCACCAGGCGGTCGAGCGCGGTGCAAGCCTCCTTCATTTGTCCGGCCGCAAGGTACAGGTCGAAGAGCCGCACCAGCGCGTCAAAATACTTGGCTTCGCGGTTCAATTCCTCGTAGATGCTCGCCACGGTCTCGGCAAGCGGAATGGAAGCGGGATAAGAGGCGGCCAGCTTGTCCATTTGCGTGGACAGCTCCCCTTCTTTTCGCGCCGCCCGCATCAGGTCTTTGAGATGCCGCAGCAGCGCGACCGCTTTTTGATCTTCGCCGCCCTTGATGTACCCGCCTGCGACCTCGAAGAGCTTCCCGAAGCCGTCGGGCTTCTTCTTGTAGTAAGCCTCGAAAATCTCCTGTGCCCGGTCGAGTCTCTCCGTCCGCAGAAGCGCTTCCCCGAAAAGGGCCAGGAATGCCATGTCCCCTTCGCTCGGCGGAAGGGGGTCGAGTAGCGCGACGGCTCCCTCCGCGTCGCCCTTGCGCAGCTTTGCTTCCGCGAAGAGCAACGCGCAACTTCGGTCCTCCGGCGATATCTTGTGGGCGCGCCCGAAGTATTCGAGCGCGAGATCCAGGCCTCCGGAGGCGAGGGTAAGCTGCCCGGCGCGCAGGAAGCTGCGCGTGGCCAGGTCGGCGTGGCGCAACTCTTCGGCGAGTTCGCCCAGCGTGGCGTGCCGGTTGGGATTCTCAGGGTCCAGGAACGCGATACTCTCGCAGCAGGCCAGCGCTTCGATGTCCCGCCGGTGCTGGTGAAACAGATCGACGGCCGCCCCGAACTGCTCGATGGCCTCCGAGATGCGATTCTGCTTTTGCAGCAGCGTCGCGTAACGCATCAGACGGTCGGGCGGTTGCGGGAAAGGGCGCAGAAAACGCAGGAAAATCGCGGACGCCTTCGCGGCGTCTCCCGTCTCAATCAGCCGGTCGAACTGCGCGCCGTAATACTGCGCGGCCATGGCCGGCTCGTTCAGCCGCGTGTAGATATCCGCAAGCGCCTGCAGCGCTTCCGGGTGCGCAGGCACTTCCTCGAGCGCGGCCTGATACTCGGAAACCGCCTCGCGCAACTTATTCTTCTCCAGACTTCGTCGCGCTCGCTCGAGGTGCTTGTTGACGTCCTGGGACATGGAATTTGACTTGCCCTTAACGCTACAGATAGCTTCGGAAAAACCGTCCGCCGGTCCGCTGCTACAGCCCAAACCTACACTATATACCGGCGACTTTCCCGCCCTCAAAAGCAAATCAACGGAGGTTTCAAAATGGTAGGCTTATCTTCAAAACCGCGAACGAAACGATGCGCCAATCAGGTCTGCATCGCGGACTTTTGCGGCCGCCCCGGCACGCGGCCCACTTTTTCCCGCATCGACCGCATCGAAAGCCCGCTCCTCACCAGCGCCGCAAAGCCCAGAAACACGAACGGGAACGTCAACGCCAGGAACGCAAAAATAGAAAACGCCGTCGCCGTGGTTCTTTCCACCTGGAACACGCTTAGTCCCAGCACGCAGAAAAACTGGTACGAACCCACATTCGCCGGCGCGTTCGGCAGCGAGACTCCCAAATTGATCACCAGCAGCACCACCAGCGCCGCCAGGAACGGAAGATGCAGCCCGAACGAATGCATCATCGCCCACAGCCCCAGCACTTGGCAGAAAGGCATCAGCAGCGACGTAAGCAGTGCCGGATAGAAACTCGGCGCCGTCCCGATCGCGTGCAGCACCGACAGCGCCGCCATCACCTTCGCCCCAAAACCCTTGGGCGCCTGGTCCGGGGGCGGCTCGTCGCCCAGTTTCATCTCGATATAAAAAATCATCGCCACGATGATGGCCAGCACCACCAGCGTCACCACCCCCAGGATGTCGGCGATGCGGTTGAAGCGCCTCGGCAGGTCCACGAACAGCGAAGCGATCGCCAACGACGCCGTCGCGATCACCAGGTCGATCAGCCTTTCGACCCCGAGCGATCCCAGCACCCGCCCCAGCGAAATATTTTCCGATGTCGAAAGCAGGTAGCTGCGCAAAAATTCGCCCGGCCTCAGCGGAAACACCAGGTTCGCAAACAGCCCTGCAAACACCGCCCGGATCGTCCTCGTCAGCCGTACCTTCCCGAACGGCCTCAGCAGGCATTCCCAGCGCAGCGCCTGGACGCCGTAGCTCAGCACGTCGAAGCACATGCCCAGCAGCACCCATTTCCAGTCCACGTTCGATAACTGGTGCATCGCCTGCACCACGTGGAAGTCGCGCAGCACCCACACCAGGCACACGAGCGCCAATCCATACCCGAGAATCCGCGGGACTCTCGATTCGGGCTGTTCTCCGGTTGGGAAAAGGGTGTTCAACGCTGCGCCTTCAGCAGGCAAGTCGTTCCGCCCGGTAACGTCTGGGACGCCCGGGACCACTTTTCGGATCGCATCTTCATTCCCTTGGTCTCTTCGGAACGGACCTGCGCTCGATAGGGGCTCTGCACCCTGCGGGGTGCCGCCTCGGGGAAACGGGCTACCAAACCCGCTACAGCCTACGATATCACCTCTCGCGTGGCAATGCCGAGACGCGTCCGGGCTACCCCGGAGCTTCCGCCTCGGGGAGGCTCCCGCGGGCCACTTTTAGGAAGGGTTATGTGGTGGGTGGCACGCCAGGCGGCTGCCTGAATTTGGTCTACCTGCGGGGCACGTGGGACACCGGTTCCCGGTGAATGATCACCCGTGTGCGCTCGCGCGCCATGCGAATGTGGCATCCCAGCGGGTCCGGGCCAATCCCGCATGTTTCATCTCGCACCCGGATCCAAACCACCTGGTCCTCGCCCTCGATCATCCATTCGGTCGCATTCGTCGCATGGTGCGTCTGTTCCAGGTAATACGCAGCCGTCACGTCCATGTCGGCGGCGTCCGCATTCATCTGTTCGCAGGCTTCCTGCAGCGACGCCGTTGTCGGGTCCGGAGGCGAGCAGTAGTCTTCGTCGTGCTCGAGCAGTATCTTTTCGTTGCCGCCGCCGATAAAATAGCGCGTCGTAACGGGCGGCACTCTCGCTTCCGACGACCACCGGCCCAAGTCCTCCACAAAAGCGGGCGGGAGCTGGCTCAAGCCGAGCGATTTCTCTCGTACCTGCCTTGAAAAAATGGTGACGGTCGGCGTAGGTTCACCGTTTGTAGGGCGAAAGTAGAACCCTCCCAGCCCGACGCCATCCTGCATGTCGATCCACATGAATCCCCGGCCCCCGAGGTACGGCCCGCTTCGGCCGCTCACCATGAAGTACCGCCCGTCGCGGATTCGAACCGGCAGAGTCGAATCCTCCAGCACCTTTCCGAACGCCTCCGAAAGCGACATGTCCGTGCCATAGTGAAAAATGCAATCGGGCACTAGGCTGCGCATCAGCTTGCGGTACTGTTTGTCTCGAACGACATCGCCCGACATCGCTCCCGAAAAATGGGACAGGAACGAGAGCTGGTCGCTCGGAATCGGCTTCTGAAAAATGGTCTTATCGTATTGGGGTGCCGGGACCTGCGAACCCTGCGCCTGTGTCGGAGACTGTTGCGGCTGGGTTAGAGGGGACTCCGGGGCCAGGCCAGTCTCTTGGACGTGCCCCGTTTCTTGGCCGCTCGCCTTGGGTTGGAAAATACCCCAAGTCGCCAGCAACAGCGCGCAGAAAACCACCAGAGATAGAATCCTGCCTCTGCCCGAGCCTACGCACAAGCGCTCCATATTGCCCTCCTTGGCAACTATCTAAGTCGGTACTGACCGGGGCAACCCGCGCATCATACACATCTCTCTCCCCTGCCTCAAATAAATTCATCGTCACAAATCACGGTCTCATCTAGCCGTATGCGCCACGCGCTTTTTGGCGTATATTCGATGCGCTCAATCCAGCTCGGAATAGCAATCGATAGCGATCCATGGAGGCGATTATGGCGGTCATGAAGAACGTATGTGCGCTGGCGGCAGCCCTTCTGCTCTGTTGCTCTCTTTCGGCCGACCCGGCGGGCAAGCCGGCGGCTGAATCAAAGGACTTGAATATTTACTGGATCGATATGGAGGGTGGCGCCTCCACGCTCATCGTGGCGCCGTCCGGCGAATCCCTGCTTGTCGACACCGGTATTCCCGTGCAGGAGGAAATTCAGCGCATCTACGACATGGCAACCAAAGTCGCCCACCTCAAGAAGCTCGATTACGTCCTCACTACGCATTATCACGGCGATCACGTCGGCGGACTCCCGGCCCTCTCGAAAATGATCCAGATCGACCACTTTCTGGACCATGGCGACCTCACCTTAGAGACCGAAAAGCCCAACATGATGAAGGGTTGGAACGCCTATAAGGCCGCCGCCGATGACCACCGCACCACCATGCATCCCGGCGATAACCTTCCGCTCAAGGGCGTCAACATCACCGTCGTTTCCGCGGCCGGTGAAACCATCACCAAGCCCATCAATGGCGGCGGCCCCAACGAAGCCCTGTGCAAGAACGCCCCGCTAAAACCCCCCGATCACGATCCTGAGAATGGCGCGAGCGTGGGAATTCTGCTGAAGTACGGCAAGTTCCGCTTCGTCGATTTGGGCGATCTTCCCTGGTACCAGGAACAATTGCTGGCCTGCCCCACAAACATGCTCGGCCATATCGACGTCTACCAAACCACCCATCACGGCACGGACCGTTCCGGCTCTCCGCAACTCGTCTATGCGCTCCACCCGACGGTCGCCGTCATGAATAACGGCCCCACCCGCGGCGATCAATCCACCTTCGAGATCGTCAAGAAATCGCCCGGCCTCGAAGACCTGTGGCAGGGGCACCTCGCCCTGAAGGTCGACAAGAGCTTCCAGGCCGACGAAAAGTTCATTGCCAGCCTCACCGACACCGAGCACTGCAAGGGCGACTGGATTCAGCTCACCGTGAAGTCCGACGGCCACTACACCGTCACCAACACGCGAAACAACTTCAGCAAGACCTACATGTCGAAGTAGGCGACGTCGCCGTTCTTTGTTCTTCGCCTCCCGTTGTCATCCCGACAGAGCGAAGCGACGAGGGATCTCCCTTCGCCTTTTCGGGTGCCCCACCCTTGCGCATTTCAAGGGTGGGTCTGCACAGCGCCGGCTCTCATCGCCGCGCGACTGATTCGCCCACCCATCTCCGCTCCGCATCCAACACCCGCGTCATCCTGAACGAAGTGAAGGATCTGCTTTGTTCTCACTCGCCCGCTCCGCCATCGGACCACCGTCACCCATCGAGTCGAACGGAGCCCAAGAACGCATAGTCCTCCCGTGATCAGAAGTGTCATGTTAAATTGAGCTTTGCTCGTTCGTCTGATGTGACACCGCTCCTGCTGCGAGAAAGCGAAACCCGGCTGAATGTCTGACAACTCGAGAAGACCTCGCAAACTGGCTCCCTTTTGGCGAGCGGTGATCGATGTCGGCTTCATCATCTTTCTGTTCTATTCCAATCTCCTGATGAGCGAGTTCACGCGCACGAATCGCGACGGAAAAACCTTCCTCTTTGCCATCAAAGACATTTTTACCTCCACCAATTTCGAGGTCGCCGTCGTCTCCGGCCTGATCGGCTATGTAGTCGTCGAATATCTCCGAAAGAAACTCTAGCCCGCGTCGCAATGTCCGTCGCTCCCCCCGACTAACTCGCACCGGGTGGTTATTCGGCGTATAATAAGTTTGTTCATGAACGCATCCCCTCGACCGACCTCCCGGCCAAGATCCCCACTCGGATGAAGACTTCGCAGCCTTTGGATCGGCGCGAGCGCGTCTTGTTGGTGGGCGTGAGCCTGAAGAAGCATTCCCGCGGACAGAATCCCGAGCCTCCCGTCGCCGCGCGCGAGTCGCTCGCGGAGCTGGAAGAATTAGCCTACAGCGCGGGCGCCGCCATCGGCGGCACGCTTCTGCAGGTGCGCGACGCGCTCGACCCCGCCACTCTGGTCGGCCGCGGCAAACTCGAAGAAATCCGCGCCGAGGCGCAGGCGCGAAAAGTGCCGCTCGTGATCGTCGATCATGACCTCACCCCCGTCCAGCTTCGCAACATGGAAAAGGGGACGGACTGTCGCGTCATCGACCGCACCCAGCTCATCCTGGATATTTTCGCGACACACGCGCGCACACGCGAAGGCCAGCTCCAGGTGGAGCTCGCGCAATTGAATTACCTGCTGCCCCGGCTCACCGGGCGTGGCCAGGAACTCTCCCGGCTCGGCGGCGGCATCGGCACCCGCGGACCCGGTGAGCAGAAACTTGAAACCGATCGCCGGCGCATCCGCGACCGCGTGCGCAAAATCCAGCAGGCCATCGAAACGGTGCGCCGCCAGCGCACCACCCGCCGCCGCGCCCGCCAGGCCGTCCCGCTGGGCATGGTTGCGCTCGTGGGTTACACCAACGCCGGAAAGTCCACGCTCTTTAACGCGCTCACCCACGCCGCCGTTCTCACGTCTTCCAAAATGTTTGCGACGCTTGACCCCACCATCCGCGCCATCCGCCTGCCCTCGCGCCGCCGCGTGCTGCTTTCAGACACCGTGGGATTCGTGCGCGATCTGCCGCCCGATTTGATCGCCGCCTTCCGCGCCACTCTCGAAGAAGTCCAGGAAGCCGCGCTCATCCTTCAAGTCGCGGACATCTCCAGCCCCTTTCACGCCGAGCAGGACGCCGAAGTCCTCAAGGTGCTCAAAGACCTGGGCGTGGCAGATCGACCGCGCCTGCACGTCCTCAACAAGACAGACCGTCTCAGCGAAGAAGATCTCTCCATCCTGAAGAAATCCAACGGCGGCCACCAGCAAACTGTCTTCACTTCCGCCGTCACCGGCGCCGGCCTGGACGAATTGCTAGCCAAGATAGACGCCGCCGTGCCCATCGACCCAATCACGCGCCTCCGATTACGCCTGCCCCTGTCCGACGGCCGCAACCTGTCCCTGCTCCACGCCGGCGGCCGCGTCCTCCACTCCGCAATCTCCGACGGCCACGTCCTCCTCGACGCCGAAATTCCCGAATCCCTCGCCCGCAGACTGGAAGCCTTCATCTGGCGCGACGCCGCTCCCGCCGAAACAAACCTCGACGCCGGCGCCTGACACTCGTCGTGCATGGGGAATCCGAGCTATCTAGAAAACCGGAACGACGAGAAGGTCAGATAAATGCCGATGATCAGAGTGACGCTCATGTACACGTAGAAGAATTGTCCGTAGCGAAGAGCTTCGAAATATACAAGCGAGTACGCAGGAGGCAGAAAGAGCAGGATCAGTCCCTTGGTCAGTGAGATCCAGCCGACAAGGGTTACCACGACCGGAAGCACTCCCCCCGACCACACGTTATGCCCCAGAACGATCGCAAGCCCGGCGGCCATCGCCACGATCGAAGCTAACAACAAGACCGGCGCATCGTGCATGAGCGCGATTATCGTTTCCACAGTCGCCTGCTTATGCGAAATCATAGCCAGGGCCAGGAGAACACAATAGAGGCCGATCAGCCTCCCGAGATAAATCGTACGAGGCGACATGTTTCCTCCCCTGCGGCAATCTCCGATTTTTTCTTCAGCGCTGGGCGGAAATCTTCATGTCGTCGGTTTCCAGCACGCCGATTCTGCCGTTGGTGAAATCGGTGAACCAGATCCGGCCCATGGGATCCTCTCCGAAAAAGCGGATCATCTGCGTGCGCGACGGGAACGGATATTCGACAAATTTACCCGTGGCTGGATCGAACCGGTCGACATTGGAACCCTCGTAATCTGCAACCCAGATGAACCCCGTCTTCTTGTCGATCACGAGTCCGTAAATGCCCAGGTCGGGCGTCGGAGCGCGGTAGTACGTGATCTTCTCCGTTTTCAAGTCGAACTTGCCGAGCCTGTGGTTGGTGACATCTCCAAACCAGATGTTCTCGTGGGTATCCGCTTCGATTCCCCGGACAAACTTCATATCCGCGACCGGATACACCTTGATCTCGCCGGTCTTCCCATCAATCCGGAAAAGCCCCGGGTTAGCGCCCATACCCCCGCCGCCCCAGGCATTATCGTGAGCATCCACCGCGACGTCGTAGGTATACGGGCTCTCGTAGACGGTGAATTTCTGGGTCTTCGGATCGAATTTCGTCACTTTGCCGGATGTCCAGATGTTGCCCTGCGAATCCTCGCGGAGTGTATGTGTGCCTGCGCCTTGAGGCGGCGTGTATTCCGTAATCTTGCCGGTCTCGGAATCCAAAGCGGCAAGTTTGTGAGCCGCGGCCTCGGTCACCCAGACCATCCCATCCCGAGCCACCCAGGGATTGTGTGGCCCTGACCGGGGAGTCGGCATTTCGTATTCCTGAAACTTTTCCGTGGCGTAATCAAACGACGCGATTTTGTTCGCGTAGTTATCGTGTTCGGTGAACCAAACCCGGCCGTTCGGAGCCACATACAGGCTGTGAGCGATATTGGTCGTGGGAGGCGTATACATGCGGAAGGTCGCGTGCAAGGCTTCGTCGCTGATATCCACGTGGCGCACCTGGTCCCTGGCTGGAACCGGCGAGTCCGGGCCAAAATACTTCTCCAGCACGGGCGTGATTTCGTTCAACTGCGCCGTCGACAAATTCGGGGTGACGAATTTATCTCCCATCCTCGGAATGAAGCTGTTCCACTCATCGGCAGTCATTCCTTTGCGCCTCATGATCCAAGAGAAATTGTGGCAGTTGGTGCAGGTACCCTCCAGCTTGCGCATATCCTTATCGCCGCCAAACGCCGACACATACTCGGCCGTCGAAATCTGCGCGGGGTTCCAGTTGGCTTTCAGCGCAAAGCCCAGGTCCGCGGTTCCGGAAAGCTCCTTGTCGACGATCTTCGTTGAGTATCCCCAGGCCGTAGCGGTCACCCGGTACGTGCCGGGCTTCAGTCCTGTGATTTCGTATTTCCCATTCGCGTCCGTGTAACGGGAGACACTCATGGGCCCCATCTTTGCCGTGATGGGTGCGCCACGCAGTGGCTTGCCCGCGTCATCGGTAACGATCCCCCGGATGTTCGCGTCCGAACCCGCCGCTGCCGCGCGGTTTGGCAGAAGGACAAGGAAGCCGAAGCACACAACCACAAGCAATGGAACCCAAAGACCAAGTCCGTTCCTTTTCATTGTGCATCTCCATTTTTTCGAGATGACCGCCCCGGGGTGAGCGACGTCTCAATCGCCCTTTCCGATCTGGAACGTTGCTTTTACAACAAGCCCTATACCTACCGAAGCCTGCTGTCAAGACGTAGTGGGCGAATAACGCGCCCCACCGGCCCTCTCAGGCCAGTGGGACGGCAAAGAAAAGTCATTTACTTCCGGTCTGTTTATGGGCAGGTCGCCGAGATATGCTTCATCGCGGTCACCTTCATATAGTGAGGAGCCTTCGGTACATCTTTGTTTTCCGCCATTGCTGCACTCTCGGGAACGGCAGTGCCCGTGATTTCCACCTTATGGCCGACGTGCGGAGCGAGATTCTCAGTCGATGACACGATCCCCACCGTTTTCGGTCCCTTTTCCAGATCGGTGAGCATGTAAGTGCCAGCCGTGGGTCCCGCCCTCAAACAGCCGGTCATGGAGTGCACTTTGGGAGCCTCTTGAGTCTGCACGCCCTGCGCAAACAGAAACATGCTACAGAGCATCAAACCTGCTGCGAGCGACAGTTTCATAACAACCTCCTGGTCCAACTTCAGATTGGACCTCACGCGCATGGTACGCTTCTCCTGAATTCTAGACAACTCCACGATGAGCGAGTGGTACCGGGTGGCCTCGAAATCCTGCGGCAAGTCGCGGAAGATGGTCTTCGAGTCGTGGTGAATGTGGCTCGTCTTGCCGTGCATGATTTCGGGCGCGCGGATCACTTTGCCGCCGAAAGCCGCGCCGATCACCTGGTGCCCCAGGCAGACTCCCCAGGATCGGTATCTCGCCCGCAAAACGCTGGATCAGCGCGATGCTGATGCCCGCTTCGTGGGGCGTGCATGGCCCCGGCGCGGTCGGGCACTGGCGATGCATTCGGAAGCGTCGTCCGATCTGGTGCTCTCCGAACCTGTCGCAGTTTCGCCGATCCAATTCCCCTTGTGCGGTTAGTCAGCTAACCGTCCATTTGAAGTGATGCTTTACTTTTCCGGTTACCGGCGTTAATCAGGCGCTTGCCCAGGTGTGCTGCTTCTACCGCTATTATCAGAACGAACACAGGTGCCAACTGGCTGTTGCCACTACAGCCCGAGGAACCGCAAACTTAAACAGCTCTCTAAACGACGATGAGGCACTGATTTAGAAAAGATTTGTCTGCTACGAGATTGCCAACCGCAAATGATATTCGATGCGCCATACAAACAAACGGCTGGTGACGCCACGCCTCCCGGCGGAGAAGACTCGCAGCCAACCAAGCGGCGCTCCGTGCGCCGCTGCCCGCTCGTTG
>Ga0181530_10007225_pt1 | contig 10655 bp, 7 predicted proteins | sample PEATcosm2014_Bin_42_FD_119769 | JGI IMG/M metagenome (GOLD analysis project Ga0181530, IMG submission 119769) | Peatland microbial communities from MTU Mesocosm Facility, Houghton, MI, USA - PEATcosm2014_Bin10_60_metaG | ecosystem: Environmental > Terrestrial > Soil > Wetlands > Peat | place... | reverse complement strand
CGGGATTTCGATGGTGCTGTCGGACCACGCCACGTCAGCAACGTCCAGGCAAGGAATTACAGGGCACTGCATGGGGCTACGGTGTGGTCGCCGCCATGTCGCCGTCCTTTGTGTTGACCCGCGGTGAACGGAAGTGCCATATTCGAAATCCAGAGGCATGAACCGTTTATACGGGGTCTAAAACACATCCGCAAGCAATTTACCGAGTGGCTGTTGGGAGCGAATTGCGCCAAAAGTTTTGTTAGCGGTGAGGGATAGAAAGAGCGGCTAAAGCATACGTTGCGCCAGAAGTGGGGTTACCCGCGAGGATTTCGACGGGGATGGCGGCGGCCGCAATGAGCTGCAAGGAGGTCAAGGCGATGGAACCTGATGAGGGGGGAAGGGGTTCATCCTCTACAGCCGTTGTCGCTACCAGGCCTGTGTTCCTGGCGAGCCTTGTGAATAAAGTGAATAAATAGTCGGGCTCTCCGCATCACGAACACGCAAAGCCCCTATTTACGGGGGATTTGACCAATTCTCGATAAAACACGTACGTCCAATGAATTGTGAGTAACCCCTGAACATCTTCGGATAACCTTTTGTCGAAAGTCGTTGGAGGTCTGGCATACTTAACGGCGAGCGCTGTGCCAAAAAAAGAAAAATGAACGCTTCGCCAAGAGTGGCTGTTATCGCGACGGCATGGGGAAGCCGCTATGGGGGCATCAATAGCTTCTCTACTGACCTCTGTTGTGCGCTCGGTCGCGTACTTTCAGAGCATAGGGTCGTTTGTATTTGCGTCTCTGCGACCGATGCCGATATCAAACATGCTGAGGCGGCCGACGTGGCACTCCTCCCATTGAACCTGGCTTCGGGCGGGTCTACGAAAGATTGCGCGGCACAGATCGTGAATCTGTTGTCAGTGAAGGGGTGGAAGGACAGCGTTGGCTGGTGGATTGGGCATGATGCGATCACAGGTGAACTTGCCCGCGCCTGTGCTGCGGAGTGCCGGGGATCCAACTGTGCTGTTCTGATGCACATGAGTTATGAGGATTATTCATACGTCAAACATACGCTTAGCGAAGCCAGAGCCGTTGCCGAGCGCATACAGACCCAGCATGAACTTCTTCAATCTGTAGAAGTTGGTTTTGCCGTTGGACCCTTACTATTTCAACGTCTAAAGGAAATTCGAGGGCACGACAAGGCTTCTGGGATGCTTGTTCCTGGCTTGGGTGAACAGGCGGCACCGCTCCAAGCGACAGAACGCGTTAACGCGATCACTTTTGGTAGATTTGACTCTGCAGAGTTGCTTACCAAGCAGGCTCCTCTTGTAACTGCAGCTTTTGCTAGAGCCATCCGAGCTGGATTCGACTCCCGTAATCAAATTTTGATGAATTCCAGCCTCCGAGTTATCGGGGTGACTGAGGACGTAGGTCTTGTCTTACGAACATTGGCGGAAGCTGAGGCTGGTCGCGTTTGGAACTTGCAGCTGTTAGATTTTGTTGACGACAAGTTTCGGCTCCGAAATCTTTTACTTGACTGCAATATGTGCCTTATGCTCTCCTGGCACGAGGGGTTCGGGCTTTCAGCTTGGGAGGCCATTGGAGCCGCCATTCCTGTCATCCTTTCCAGAAACTCGGGAGTATTCCGCTTGCTTGATTCGATTGGCGGTTCAGCGGTTGGTTGTGTTCTCGATCTTGATGTCCATGGGCGAGGCGATGGGCATCCGAATGAGGAAGATATTGAAGCTGCGAAACGCGCCATTTTTGAGGTAGCTTCGGATATTCCTAAGGCGTTGGCAAATGCTAAATCCTTGCGGTACTTGCTTCGACTTCAGTTCAATTTTACTTGGGACCGAACAGCGCAGGAGCTCGCCCATATGCTTCAGTTGCCCGTCGTGTCGACAATGCTTGATCGTAGTCCTGCTGTCGACCAGCGCATTCTGGCTGAACCCACGGACGTCGTTGAGGGATTGGAAACATCGGCGCACCAACGAATCCTTGGCCTCGCGCAAGCAAATTATTCAGCGGGAGAGTACATCAAAGCTCTAGAAGTCTTGGATACGCTGAAGCACGACCCAAAGGCTCATGCGACGCCTACTACGGCGATGGACGCCACGCTCTTGGAAGCAGAGGTGTGCCTTCGGCTTAATAAGTATCCACGAGCGCGAGCCCTGATAGAAAAGGCGTCTAACCAAGCTGCGGAGCGATCGGACTGGCAGCGTTACATTCGAGCCCGTTCTGTCGAAAACACGATTCTGCGCGACCAGGGCAAGTATGCAGAGGCTGCAGAATTGGCTGAGTTACTTCTAAGGATCGCTGAGAAAGAACACTTTGAAGCAACCGTTGAAAAGGTCCATCGCCTTGCAGCTCGTTCCTTCGCCCTCTATGGGCGGTGGGACGAAGCGGTCGTGTATGGTAATAAAGCTTTAGAATCGGCCAAGCAGAAACATGACCACGACGCAGAGGCCAAGGCCGCGCTCGCCTTAGGCGAAGCGTTCCGGCATGGCCTACAACAGCCAACGGCAGTGAAGTGGTATACGGACTCCCGCAATTTAGCAGGGCGCGCTGGCAATACCGATTGTTTTCTATGGGCAGTATTGGGACTCTCTGATAGTCTCTTTCTCCTTTCCGACGTTTCCGGTTCGCGAGAACAGCTCAACCGGCTACAGCAGTATTTTGGTTCCCATGTTCACCCGCTGGAGATGTTACATCTGCGCCTCTCACTTTTGTCGAGTTCCTGCAAAGAGGGGACCAACGTCGTTGCCGATATGAATAAGCTCGTGCTAGAATACGCTACATTGGGTATCACCTGGCCACGGGAGTACGCGGATGGCCTCGCCAATGGTGACTTTAGCCGCCCCAAACGATTTTAACACCTATGAACGTTCACATCGGCCCTAAAATCCGTCTTCCAACCCAACATGGGGATTTCGATGTGGTTCATGTTGTGGTCACAGGGGAGGCGGGCGTAATACGCGAAGGCGTTGCTCTTCAAAAAGTCTCTGGGCGGTCGCCGCTACTTGTTCGCGTACAGAGTTCATGCCTCTTTAGCGAAACGTTCTGGGCGTCTAACTGCGACTGCGCACTACAATTACAAGCATCTCTAGCGCGTATCAGTCGAGAGGGTGGGCTTCTTCTTTACTTTTATGAGGAAGGACGAGGTGCTGGTCTAACGGCCAAATTCAAAGCGATTGAACTTCAGCAAGTCCAAGGCCTCGACACCCGGCAAGCGTACGAGTGCTTGAACATGAGCGTTGACGCCCGCAGCTACGAGGCTGCGGCAGCTGCTCTGGTCTTTCTGGTCAAGAATGCGCCTATTTGTCTTTTATCCAACAACCCTGACAGAGAGAATGGGCTAAGACAGAACGGAGTGAACGTTGTTACTCGTGAGCGGCTCATTGTTGGGTGGGAACAACCCGCCGTACGACAGTATTTGGAGGAGAAACGAGACATTCTTCATCATGACATTCCGTATTCAGACTCAAAATGATGTTCAAATCGCACAGAAATAGCGGCAGCCTTGCGATCCAGAGTTTGTTTCCAGCCTTCGAAAAGCAACGCGACCGATTGTTAGAGCGGAAAAGCGCGAAGGTGATTAGTGCATGTGTGTCTGGGATGGAATTCGACGTGTTCCCGGGAGTATACCAAACGAGTGTTGATACGGAACTCATGTCGCAGGTTGTGAGGATACGCAGTAACGAGACATTTCTTGAGGTAGGGTGTGGCTGTGGCGCCGTTAGCCTTCTTTTGGCACACATGTGCCGACTCGGGATCGGAGTGGACGTCAACCCGACTGCTATCGACAACGCGGTAATGAACCGCGAGAGGAGCGGAGTCCGGAATGTCGATTTTAAGATTTCAGATGTGTTTGAAAACGTTACGGGGTTGTTCGATGTGCTCATCTGTAACCCGCCATACAATCATTATCAGGCAGAAGATGCCGCCGATCGGATGTTTTGGGATCCTGACGACGACATGAAACGCAACTTCTTCAGTAATGCGCAACGGTTTTTGAAACATAAGGGGCGGATATACTTTGGATGGGCGGATTTCGCAGATCTTGATATTTTGCTTCCACTACGGCTTTCGGAAGCCGCGGGCTTTCGGTACGTCCGACACTACGTCGCATTGTCGGCGAATGGCGTACAGCGTTTTTTTGTGCTCGAATTGCGCCGAAAGGAGTAAGGCCAGCCGTCGAGCAGTCGCCTGGCGAGGCACTCATGATGTGGCCCAGACAGCGTCACGGCAACCTAGCTGTGGAACCGTGTCGACGACATGAATCATTCGTTTGAACCGGAAGGCAAACCGGGGCCGCCGCCGCCCCCTGCCGAACCGCGGGGCGAGCTGCTGCAGTTGGGCCAGCATTTTCCAGAACAGCGCTTTGGCCATGGCGGCGTCGCGCTCCCGGTTGACGTGCGAGAGCGCGTTCTTGATCGGCGGGCTGGCCCCGCGAATCGGCGAAAGCGGCCCCGCGTGCAACCGCAGCGCATCGCACACGTCGTTGAGTCCCAGAGCATGGGTCAATTGGGCATAGATCAGGCTGACCACGTGACTCCAGGGCTTGAAGGTGCGACTGTTGGCCTCCGCGTCGTATTGGCACGCCAGTCCAGCCACCAAATGGTTGGGAATCAGATTGCACAGTTAGCGCAAGAGCGTAAAGCTGCTGCGCGTTGGCTTGCGGTTGGTTTTCTTTTGCATGACCTGCCTTGTGGCAGGTCGCCCACTTGCAAGCGAACTCCTTTTTCAAGTTCGCTCCCTCCACCTATCAAACCTGTGGGATAGCTGTGTATTTAATTCATGCCACTGTGGCAACTTTTGTCCCCTATGCTTCGAGGCAGGCTTCTCTATACTGATTCCACACTCGGATGAAACGGAATACGTTACGGCTCCTTTGGCAACATGAACTCCTTCCTGAAGTGAGCGTATATGAGCGCGGCTGCACGATACGCTTTATCCTGAAAAGTTCGATCTTCGTACCTTAAGGCCCGCTCTAAGGGAAAAGGTAAGGCATTCGCCTGCTTTTGTCCTTGTGGCAGGCCCATATTTTCTGGTTCGATTGAGTGGTTTCTGTGTTCGTCACCGTTTAGAACGTTTTGCAGGATGAAGAACGGTTCCAAGGCTTGAATACTCAGGATTTTGTCTTTGAGAACTAGGTTCGATCCAATTGCGGCGAGAATCTCCTTTTTGGTTTCGCAATCTCCTTTGGCGAAGCGGTTGCGGGAAGTGCAGGCAAAGTCAAAGGACTTTTCCGACAGCTCCAAGCACCTTTCAACCCGGTGTCCGGCATCCCCGAGCAATTCCTCCAATGCCGCCTTCTCCTTGAGAAGTCCCGCCCTCTGGCGGGCGTATTCTTCATCGGAAAGCAGAGAACCGTCAGCATTGTGGGGTGCGGTCTTGAGTGTTATCAAGTTGTCTATTCGGCGCACGCATTCCTGATACGCTTTTTGTTGTGTTTGAATGACCTCGTCTCGAAAGGCGGCCTCTTTTTCATGCAAATCGTGGAGGTGTTTGACCGCCCAATTCTTAAACCGCTCGGAGATCTGGATGCGAGAAAGGTAATGGTGGATCTGCTTTTCAAGCTGCTCGGCGCTCACGATCCTCTGGGTGCAGGATGGATTCTTACCTTTGGCACAATGGTAATTTGAGACGCTTGCAGGCGGCAGTCAGCGACTTTTTTGGGTCTCTGATTTTGAATATCTTTTGTCCCTGCTGAATCTGACCCTTTGCCTGCAAAGTCTGGAGGAAGGGCAGGAGTTGCGGAAAAATCGGAATGGTGTAACCGGTATCCGTTTTCAGGCGATAAACGGTGATCCGGTTCGCTGCAAAATCAATATGCTCACCCATCAGATTGGCGCACTCGGCGGTTCCGACGCCGGCCAGCCCCATGAATTCAACGAGGTCGGCGGAATCCCTGGCGTCGACACTGAAGCGTTGCACACGAATATCGGCAACCAGTGCCCGAAATTGTTCCCAAGTTGGTGTCGTGCGAATGGGCGTCTCGACCCTCAAGCCCTTCAGACCCGCAGCCGGGGACGTGGCGATCACGCGGAACTTCAAGGCAAGCTCGAAAAGATGCCGCAGAAATCGCGCATACTCATTGTAGGTGGCGTTCTTGAAATGTGCGCGCCGACTGGCCAGCCACAATTCAAGCTGTCCGGTGCTGACCGAATGAACCGGAATGTTGAGGCCGTACGGCCATGTTTCCTTGAAGCTTTTGAGAATCGACTGGCGCGTGGCAATGGTCTTGGGCGCATATTGGCCGAGCCTTTCCTCATAGAGCCGCAGCAATTCCTCAAGCGTCATTTTGCCGACCTTGACGTCGAGCTTCGAGGCATTTTCCAGTTCGTCTGCAAGACGCCGCTTGGCCAAAGCGCGGTCGGTCGTCCGCAAACTCCGCGAAATATCCTTGCCGTTGTTCTGGAATCGGGCATAGTAAACTCCGCTTGATGAATATCGGAACAGATTTTCGGCTACGCGGCGAAATTCGCCGCTGCGCGGATGCGATTTATTCATGCGCTGAAAGATACCCCGTGAAAGGGAGTCGTGAAAGCGAAAAATCGTCTGCTCGGCTGTTTCGTATAAGTGTCTGCAAGTGAACTGGTTGGGGTCGTAGCTCAGTTGGTAGAGCGTCTCGTTCGCAATGAGAAGGTCGCAGGTTCGATTCCTGTCGGCTCCACCATCCCAAAGCAGGCTGAGGCTGTGTTCAATTCCCTGCTCCGCTCTTCCCGGCGGCTGTTGCGCTTTCGGCAGCCAGCGCAATGACTGCGCTGTCGAAGGCCTTGGTGCAAGGAGGAACGAGGCCGTCGTGCATCAGCGCGGTGCCGGTCAGAACCTGGCCCTCACAGGTCAACCGCGGTGCAGTCGTGTCCGATTGATTGAGCGTCTGAATGCGATACCGCGATTGCGGGTCAAGACCGCTGAGCTTGACCGGCTCGCTGCTGCTGTCCTTGAGCTGATACACAAAGAGCATCGCCTTGGTGCAGTCGTGTGAAACGTAGTCCAGCGCGGCGCGCGGGTGCTCGTAAGGCGATTCAAGGCGGTAGAGGTCGCCCTGCTCGACTACGTCGCGCACCTGCTGCTTATAGAGCGAGACGGCCGCAGTGATGGTCTTCCGCTCGGCCGGTGTAAGTTTGCGGACATCCAGGTCCAGGCCGAGCGCCCCGCTCATGGCGACATCCAGCGTGAACTTGTTTGGGCGATGGCCCATTCGCGTGACGTGCGCGGCAATGGTGCCGGCGGGGAAGAAGTGGCTGAAACCCCATTGGATGAACACGCGGCTGCGCGGGTCCGTGTTGTCGCTGGGCCAGAAGGTGTGGAAATACCGCAGCGTGCCATAGTCCACCCGGCCACCGCCACCCGAGCAGGCCATGGCGGTAACCTGCGGAAACTTCCTGGCCACGCGCGCCATGATGTCGTACAGCGCGAGGTTGTAATCAATGAACAGGTCAGATTGCTCGCCCGGCGGCAAGTAGGGTGACCCGGGCTGAGTGATGTAGCGGTTGGCGTCCCATTTTACGTAACCAATGCCCGGGGTGCCCAGCGTCTGGTCCACCACCTGCCACGCAAATTCGCGCACCTCGGGCCGGCTCAGGTCGAGGTCGAGCTGATTGCGGCTTAGCTCCAATTCGCGATGGGGCTGGCGAATAACCCAGTCCGGGTGCTGCTCGAAGAGGTCGCTGGCCGGGTTGACCATCTCAGGCTCGATCCAAATGCCGAAGTTCACGCCGCGTTTCTTAGCCTCGCCGGCCAGGTAACCCAGCCCTTGGGGCAGTTTGTTGGTATTGACCTGCCAGTCACCCAGGCCAGCGTGGTCGTCGTTGCGCGGATGGCGGTTGCCGAACCAGCCGTCGTCCAGAAGGAAGGTGTCTGCGCCCAGCTCCTTTGCGCCGTCGAATAGCGAGACGAGGGTCTTCTCGTCGAACTTGAAGCCAGTAGCCTCCCAGTTGTTAAGCACGACGGGACGGGGTTTATCCCCGTCGCGGATGCCGTAGCGCCGGGCCCAGCGATGGAAGTTACGGCTGACCTGCCCCTTGCCGTGGTCGCTCCAGGTCCAGAGCATGGACGGCGTGGTGAAGGTCTGACCGGGCTTAAGATGGTACTGGGAGCCAAAAGGGTTAATGCCGCACAAGGCGCGCAGGCGGTTGTTCCAATCGAGGTCAAAAGCCAGTTCAAAGCTGCCGGACCAGGCGAGCGAGCCGCCCAGCACTTCGCCCGAGTCCTCCTTGGCCGGCCCGTCGAGCGACAGGACGAAGGAGGGAATACGGAAACGGCTGGCGCGCACGCCAATCTTCGAATCCAGGATTTTCACCCCGGGGCCAAGCTTCTCTTCCGCCAGGGTGGCCTCCCGCTGGTAGTCACCCTGGAACTGCGTCAGCCAATACTCTTTGGCATTGAACAGCGGCGCCGACGAGGCGAAACGGTAAAGGACGACCGGTCCGAATTCCTCGTGCCGAATCTCGGCCCATTGCTCGATCAGGTCCTCTCGGTTGTAGGTCTTGAAGCAGAGCGTGACGAAGAAGGGGTACGCCGGGTCTTTCAGCTCAATCCGCGTGAGAGTGAGGTTCGTATCCAGGTTCCGGACGCTATGCTTCACGTACTGCAGGTCGGCAGAGGTGTTGCCGTCCGCATGGGTCACCTGCAGGGCCGGTTCGAGAATGAATCCGTCTCCATATGGAGGGTAGAACTCGGTCTCGCGAGCAGGGCCGCGCTTGGGCTTGGGGATCTCGGGGGCAGCAGCTCCGCAGCTCCCTTCGTAGAGGCGCCCCCCCTCAGAAACCAGCAGCGTCATAGACCAGTGATCGGTGCCCACGCGCAACGGCACTGGGGAATCCTTAGCGGGGGCCGCCCCGGCGCACGGGAGGCTCTGGAGAGCGAGCAATACGATAACCGCGTGATTGGCGAGGCAGGACTTGGTGTTCTTCATAGCACATTCTGCGACTCAGGCTAGGGTACTTGGAGGAGATAGAACATCTGCGGCTCAGAGGGGTCCTTGGTGAGGGTGAAACTGAAGGCCCTGCTTCCATCAAACGACCCAGCCCCAACTTGCTCCCAACTCGCTTTGGGCAGCGTAAGGTTGGTCGCAGCCAACACGCGGCAAGAGCCGTAAGCCGTGCCATCCGTGCATTGGAGCGTCAGGTTCGTCGGCGTCGCGACGATGCTGGCGATAGAAGGCGGGGCCAAGCCGATCCTCAGGGTCCCGTCGTTGGCCAGGCTGTTTGTCTCCCAGACCAAGCCCTGGCCCGGCGTGGACGGGCTTATCGCGGCAAAGGCGCTCGGCACGAACTTCCCCGCGCCGAACAGCCTGAAGCCGTCACTGGTTGTCAGCATCCCTGACACATTGCTCACTGCCAATGTGCCGCCATAAGTCAGGCTCGCGGCGCCGCCGATCACGTCATTGGTTGCGCTGCTCTTGTTGAGCTTCATGACCGTGGTGCCCAGCAGGACGATGGCATTGGTTGCAATGAGCGTGCCCAAGTTGGCTGAGTCGCCCGGCGCGGCTGTCGCGCCGGCGTTCACGGTAAGGCTGCCGTTAATGGTTCCATAGCCTTGCAACGTCTGGCCCGCCACCAGCCCTAATGTTTTGTCGCTACGTCCGCTGACATCAAGCGTTGTGCCGACGCCCAGGGTGATCGTGGGGCAGCTTGAGACGGAACCAGCGCCCAGCAGCGCCACGGTGCCGTTGCTGAGCGTGAGGATGCCAGTAAACGTGTTGGCTGCGGCCAGCTTCAGAGGAGAATTGCCGGTCTTGATGAGATTCCCCGGTCCAGTGATGGCGTTGCTGAAGGTCAAAGACGTGCTGCCCACCTTAAAGGTGCAGTTTCCGGGCGCTCCGAGTGCATTGGTGCAGAGCGTCACCGGCTGAAGGGCGGTATTCGCTCCCCCACCGTTTTGCACCGTGCCGCCATCGCACAGGACCACCCTCTTGTTGAGGGTAACATTGCCGCTGCTGTTATAGAAGGTCAGGAAGGCATTTGACGAGACGATGACGGCATTGGCCGGATTGCCCAAAGAAGTCGAGCCTTTGTCGCCCAAGGTCGCGCTCGGCAGCACGTTGATATCCGCAAGGCTCGCATCCACTGTCAGGTTCATCCATTCGTAGTAAATGCCCCCGGTGATGCCGGCCAAGGTCACGTTCCAGGGCTTGCCCCCGGTGCTCAGGACGCCACCGGAGCTGCCGCCCAGGTCCCAGCGGGTGGGGCCACCAAAGGTTGCATCGGCAGCGAGGGTGACCGCGTTGAGCGCGTTTCCATTGTCGTATGCGGGACCGCCCGAATTAATGATGGCGCCGCCACCGCTAGGCCCGCTGCCCGAGACGATGACTGGCTGATTGCCCAAGCCGTAACCGTTGATGTCCAAGGCGCCCGTGTTCGTGATGATCACCGTGGTGCTGGAAGCGCCCAGGGCGGCAGCGATGCCCTCCCTTAGCGTCCCTTCAACCACGCTCACCGTGCCCGTGAAATCGTTGGCCGTGCTCAAAGTCAAGGTGCTGGAGCCCTCTTTGAGCAGGTTGAGCGTGCCGCTGATCTTGCCGGCGCCGAAGATGGTGAAGTTATTAACGCTGGAATCATTGGTCAGCGCCGCGGGCATCACTGCAACTCCGGAGCCGATCATGATGTCCGTCACCACGCCTGGCGAGTCGTCGAAAAGGACGCGGTCCTCTGGGAAGAAGACGTCATT
>Ga0181530_10007223_pt1 | contig 10661 bp, 10 predicted proteins | sample PEATcosm2014_Bin_42_FD_119769 | JGI IMG/M metagenome (GOLD analysis project Ga0181530, IMG submission 119769) | Peatland microbial communities from MTU Mesocosm Facility, Houghton, MI, USA - PEATcosm2014_Bin10_60_metaG | ecosystem: Environmental > Terrestrial > Soil > Wetlands > Peat | place... | reverse complement strand
ATGCATTGCCGCCGGCACACTGGGCCACGTTCTCGTACGACTTGAGGTCGGAGAAGGGGGAGCCATCGGGAAATCCCTTAACAACGCCGAAGATCAGGCGCGGGTTGAGTTCATGGATATGCTCCCAGGTGAAGCCCTGGCGATCGAGCGCGCCGGGCGCCATGTTTTCGATCATCACGTCGGCGCGGCGGATCAGTTCCTCCAGGATCGCCTTGCCCTCTGGCGTCTTGGTATCGATCTCGAGCGACCGTTTATTGCTGTTGACCATGGTGAAGTAGAGCGCATCCGCATTGGGGATGTCGCGCAGCTGGATTCGGGTGTTGTCTCCTGTGTGCATGCGCTCGACTTTCAATACGTCGGCGCCGAACCACGCCATCATTTGCGAACACGCCGGTCCGGCCTGCACGCCGGTGTAGTCAATTACCTTGATTCCTTCAAGAGGCAAGCTCATGATCGAAGTCTCCTTATTCCTTTGTCAGTTTCCGCGTCACAGATCCAGGTAGCTTCCGACCTGCACACGAGCTGCTGAAGCAGCTGCGATGCCAAACTCACGACACGATCGAGTTCTCGAGGACTTCGATTGCTCATAGCAACTTAGCTGGTCGACCGAACTCTAAGTGACAAGGTGCGCTCTATCTTCGTCCAAATTGGAACGGACACGCGTCCGCATATTGACAGAGGAACTCCATTCAAGAAGTTGCTGTGGCATGCTAGCGAACTGGCTTGCGCTGGGTGTTCATTTGCAGGTATGCGTGCAGAAATGGTTCCCAGGCGCTTCAACAATGATTACGAAGATTTACGCATAATTACCTCGCGAGACGATCATGGTTGCACCTCGGATCGAGTGGTCAGCATCTATTGAAAAAGACATTCAGTGTCTGAGTTAGCGGTCTTATCTCATCAAAGTGAGAGCTGCTGCTCAACTGTCCGAAGGAGAACTCGCTCAATGAAACAAGTAAGGTACGCAGCACTCTTATCGATGCTCGCTGTATTGTGTTCGGTGTCCGCTTTGGCACGGGACAAGAATCAGCACTCGGTAGAGATTCCGAATGCTGTACTAGTCGGTGGCAATCAACTGGAACCTGGCAACTACAAGGTCGAGTGGCAAGGAACTGGTCCTGAGATACAGGTGAATTTCGTGCGTGATGGAAAAACTGTTGCCACGGTGCCTGGAACACTCAAGACAAATAACCCCCAAGTCACTCAAGAAGAGATTGTCACTGACACAACCAGCGCCAGCACCCAGACACTCACAGAGATCGACTTCGGTCGTAACAAAGAATCGTTGGTCTTTGAGCAGAGTGGCATGTAGTTCCCTCTGTGCGCTCCAATTGTCGCGTTTCTTAGACAAACAGCCCTGCTCCGGTCGAGGGTGGGGCTGTCTCATTAACCGTCAGTGGGTTGGGGCAGCACTCTCATCCGGACCACCGAGTTTGGCGCAGGTCCTTCCAGGCACCGCCATCGGCGTAGCGCTCGGGATTCAGGATCTTCGAACGAGGGTCTTCTGCGGTGTCGAGCTGGAGGACCATCCATTTGGGATACGGAACGCCCGGGTCCGATGCCACGTCGAGGAGGCGGACGTCTTCGTCCGAGAGCTGAAGATCGACGGCACGCATGTTGTCCTCGAGTTGCTCGGCCTTGCGGGCAGCGACGATCACGCTGCTGACCGCCGGCCTTCCGAGCAACCACGAAAGCGCAACACGGGCCGGGCTTGCATCATGCCGACTAGCCACTTCCTTCAGCACATCCACAACGCGGTAGCCCGTCTCCCTGTCAAAGGGCACGAAATTGCCCGCTTCGGCGAAGCGAGTGCCGGCAGGCGCAGGGTTGGTGCGGCTGTACTTGCCTGAGAGAAACCCGCCGGCTAGCGGGCTCCAGACCAGGATCCCGATGTTGTGGTACTCGGCGAACGACTGGAACTCGTATTCGAGACCTCGACCGATAAGACTGTAGTACATCTGCGCCGTTACATATTTCTCTAAGCCTAGGTGCGCCTGCAGCATTACTGCCGTGGCCGCCTGCCATGACATCTGGTTGGACAGTCAGATATAGCGAATCTTCCCCTGGCGCGCAAGATCGTCGAGCGTCCGCAGCGTCTCTTCGAGCGGCGTGTTGCTGTCCCATCCGTGCACCTGGTATAGATCGATGTAATCTGTCTGCAGCCGTCGGAGACTGCCCTCCACTTCCCGCATGATGTTCACGCGCGTCGCTCCGCTCCGGTTAAAATTCTCGCTCATAGGAAGCCGGACTTTTGTGGCGATGACAATTTCGTCCCTCACGCCCTTCAGGGCACTACCCACCAAAGTCTCGCTCTCCCCCAGGCTGTACACGTCCGCCGTATCAATGAAGTTAATTCCCCTGTCCAGGGCTAGCTTCACGAGGCGTGTAGTGTCCTCCTGTCCCAAGTTGCCCATGTTCATCTTGCCGCCGAACTGCATCGTGCCAAGTGCCACGCTGCTGACGATGAGTCCGGTATTCCCCAGTTTCCTATATTTCATCTCCACTCCTTGATTGCAAACGAAGAGTGCGACAGCAACATTCGCCGTCCTAGACCTCAAATGCTACGGACCCAAAAGTAGTCGAGCCCTCGTCGGTCCATGTACCCGTTTCACACGGCATTTTGATCGCCATCTGCCGGAAGCACGGGTATTCACTTCAGTGGCAAGCCGTGGCTTCCGATTTGTGGGCGGAGATCGTCTTCTGCATTCCTTTCGCCCGACATTTCTTTTCACGAACTTCACTCTTCGAGTGCATATTTCGACAGCAAGTCCCTATTTCGACACACCAAGTCCACCAGCAGACCGTTGGATCTCGCCAACTGAGCGACAAAAGGCCTCGCCGACAAATGAATAAGTGATTTGACCCATCAGCGAGCCGATGATCGAGGGAACGCGAGGATTCCGGCATGTGGCTAACCCCAAAACTCCTTTGGAATGGAACATGCACTACCTTTTGCAAGGAGATTCGAACATGCCCACTACGACAAAAGAGACTCCAGATGCAACCTTGATCTCAGGAGTGATGGTTCCAGACAGTAGGCTCGCGAGGGAAGCAAGCGAAATGGTGCGTGATGCCGAGTCTTCCTTGCTGTTCAACCACTCGACTCGTGTGTATTACTTCGGCTCGCTCGCAGGAAAAAGGCGAGGGATGAAGTTTGACCCCGAGCTGCTTTACGTTGCCGCGATGTTCCACGACATGGGGTTGACTCCGCGTTATAGCAGTAAGTCAGACCGGTTCGAAGTGGATGGAGCGAACAGTGCACGGGCGTTCCTGCGCCAGCACAAGATCTCCCAGCAGGACATCGATACTGTGTGGGCAGCGATTGCACTACACACTACGCCGGGAATCCCACAGTACATGCACCCGGTGGTTGCGCTATTGACCAACGGGGTCGAAATGGACGTTCTAGGGATTGCCTACTCGGAATTCTCCGACGCTGATCGGGAAGCGATCGTTGCCGCGTATCCCCGCACCGAGCGGTTTAAAGAAGACATCATCCAGACCTTTTACGAGGGCATCAAGCACAAGCCTGAGACGACATTCGGCAATGTAAAAGCGGATGTGCTGGCAGACAAGGATCCGATGTTTCGGCGTATGAACTTCTGCAGTGTGATCCGCGATTCGCAGTGGAAGGGCTAAGAATCCCAGCGGGCGCCGGCTGGTGAGGAGAATGCCTGATGATCGAGAGTCTAACAGGTACTAACACTGACTGGGTTGTGGGGATCATTCGCATCGTATTGGGAATCATATTCTTCGCCCACGGCGCTCAGAAAATGCTGGGGTGGTATGGCGGACCTGGTCTTGCCAGCAGCATGCGCACATTCACCGAACATCTGCACCTTCCGTCGACTCTTGCCTTTCTGGTAATCGCTGGGGAATTGTTCAGTGGAATCGGACTCATCGTTGGGCTGTTCAGCCGAATTGCCGCACTAGTCATCGCGCTGACGATGTTGGGGGCGATTGCAACCGTTCATTTCCGATTCGGCCTCTTTTTGAACTGGTTCGGAACCCAGAAGGGACATGGGATTGAATACCATTTGTTGGCGATCGCACTTGCCTTGGTGGTGGTAGTGAAGGGCGCGGGAGCGCTCTCAGTGGATCGTCTGGTTTATGAACATGTTTCTGGATTGGAACATTCCGGCGTAGGCAAAAAGACAATGACCGCTGTGGGCCAATAGGTTTCTTGTTTCCACCAACCACTTCTTTCGACGAACCCTCAGCTTTCCGTTTTGCTTCGGAATACTGACCGTTCAATATCGCAATCACTGCGAAAATGCACGTAGAGTCTTCCAGCAGATCGGTTTTGAAGTCAACTCGATCGATGGCAGGCTTGAGCTTTGCGGCTGCTTTGAAGCCCTCGAGCCTGACTCGGCGCACGCCTAACGGAACAATTAGAGCGTGATTGATGTGAGTCCTAAGCTGCCTAGCCGAAATTGCTATTGCTTGAGAGCGGCAGATCGCGGACTCGCGTGCCGGTGGCAGCGTAAATCGCATTACAAAGCGCGGCGACGAACGGCGGTACTCCGGGCTCTCCAACGCCGGCGGGCGGCGCCGAGCTCTCGGTGATGTAGACGTTTGTCTGAACTGGAACCTCGTTGATCCGGGCCACGGGGTAATCATTGAAATTGGATTGCTGGATCACGCCGTTCTTGGCAGTGATCTCCCCGCTGCGCACGATGCTTGTGCCGAAAACCACCGCACCTTCGAATTGCGCCCGGGTTGCTTCCGGATTCACAACGATCCCCGCGTCAACCGCAGTGTCAACGCGCGGAATGCGGATTTCGCCGTCATCACCTACCTCCACCTCCACAACTGTGGCCACATAAGTCAGGAAACTGCGATGCGCGGCAAATCCAAACCCATGGCCTTTTACGCTCTTCTTTTTGGCCCAATTGGATTTGTCAGCGACCATTTCGATGACCTTCCGCAGACGCGCCGTTTCCCATGGGTATGTTTTGTAATCCGCGCCGTAGTTGGGATACTGCACGTTGGTGAAGTCCAATGTGCGTGGCGGCCCAATAAGGTCCAACAGATACTCCACTGGATCGCGATTCGCGCGATGTGCCAGTTCATCCGTAAAACATTGAACTGCGAATGCGTGATAGATGTTAGCCACCGATCGCAACCACCCGATCCTTACATGCGCCTGCGCAGGACCATTCTCGATGCGTATGTTCGGCAAATCATACGGAAGATCCGTCCAACCTTGTGCTAAGTGTGGCGGATCGCCATAGACGGCGTTCACATCGAAAATGGAAGTGATCGGTGGAAAGACTGATCTCTGCAGCCACGCGGTGGGCTTTCCCTTGTCATCGACCGCTGCTTTCAAATACATCGCAGCCACGGCGTTGTAATAGTCAAACTTCACGTCGTCTTCCCGCGTCCACACAACCTTTACGGGCCGGCTTAGCTTCTTCGATAAGACCGCAGCCTCAGCAACATAATCGGGTTTGGATTTTCTTCCGAATCCGCCGCCCAACAACGTGACGTGACAAATCACGTTCTCGACCGGAATGCCGAGTTCGGAGGACACAATCGCCTGCGCCGCCTGAGGATTTTGGATTGGCGCCCAGGCTGTGACTTTTCCGTCTTTAAAGTCGGCCAGCGCTACCAAGGGTTCCATTGGCGCGTGGGCCAGCAGCGGAACGTAGTAGTCCGCTTCAAACACATTCTCGGTAGGGAACGCTTTGTCGGAGTCACCCACGCTGCGGATAACCTTTCCCGGCTTGTGAGCTGTCTCTCGCAATTCTTTCTTGTATGCAACAGAGTCGTAGGATTCGTTCGGACCGTTGTCCCAGGTTATCTTCAACTTCTTGCGGCCCTGAAACGCAGCCCATGTATTGTCTGCAATTACAGCAACTCCGCCGAGAGGCTGGAAGGCAGCGGGAGGCTTAAACGGATCGAGCCGAATAGTCTGGTGCACCCCTGGGACCTTCAGCGCCTCCTGATCGTCGAGGGTCTTTATGATCCCGCCAAAGACCGGGGGATGTTCGACCGATGCGTACACCATGCCATCCAGGCGCGCATCCATTCCATACATCGCCTTTCCTGTACAGAGCTTTTCCAGGTCAACGCTGGTCATTCCTTTTCCGATATACCGCCACGCCGAGGGCTTTTTCAGCTGGAGGTGTTCTTCCTTTGGCACTGCAATCTGCGCCGCACCCGCGGCCAGCTCACCGTAATCCCGGCGCCGGCCCGTTGCCTTGTGCACCACCGCATGCAGTTCGGTGGAACACTCCGTCGCGGGAACATTCCACTGCAGCGCCGCCGCCTGAATCAACATCAAGCGCGCCGCAGCGCCGCACTCTCGCATGGTGTCAAAGAATCTCCTTACGGATTGTGAGCCGTCCGTATTTTGGTCTCCGTAGCGCTTATCGCCTATCGCCTGGTCGATCTTCACGCGCTTCCAGTCGGCATCAAGCTCGTCGGCAAGCACGAGTGGCAAGGATGTACGGATGACCGTTCCCATCTCTGACCGGTGGGCCACGATGTATACGGTTCCATCCGGCTGGATCCCGACGAAAAGATTGGGATGAAAAGCCGCCTTGTCCGCGTCGGTTCCACCGTACGTGGTCTGTCCTTGCGCCAGAATCGGTGGGACATATCGAACCGCGAGAATGAACGCGCCCGCTCCAAACGCGCCTTTGAGGAATCTGCGACGGCTCACATTATCGATTTGCGTCATGCGATTTTCCCCGCCGCCAGCTTGATCGCCTGGCGAATTCGTTGATAGGTCCCGCAACGGCAGATGTTGCCCGCCATGGCGTCATCGATTTGCTGATCCGTAGGATGGGGAGTGCTCTTTAGAAATGAAACTGCCTGCATGATCTGACCGGACTGGCAATATCCGCACTGCGGGACGTTCAGCTCCATCCAGGCTTGCTGAACCGCATGGAGCCCCTTTGCCCCAAGGTCTTCAATGGTTCGAATCTCGCTACCCGCAGCCGCGCTCACCGGCGTAATGCACGATCGGATTGCTTCTCCGTTCTTATGAACCGTGCACGCTCCGCAGAGAGCCATTCCGCAGCCAAACTTGGTTCCCGTCAACCCCAAGACGTCCCGCACGTACCAGAGCAGTGGCATATTGGGATCGCCATCGAACGTGCGATCTATCCCGTTTACCTTCAGCTTCACCATCAGGATCTCCTCGTTTTCTTTGTCAGTGAAGCATTTTGCGTGCCACGTCAAATGGAAACTAATTGAAGGTAAAGCCCGGCTCATCATCAGTTTATAGCCGGTATGAGGAGGAGTTTCCGTTCGACGGTGTCAGTCTGTCGACGCGGCTGTTAAGGGGCGGTCACGAGGGTCCAGCGTGAGCGAGCATCTTGTTGCAGAAGCAGGCCGAGAAGGATGGCGAGAAACTTGCTTCTATTCGGGAGCGGCCGACGCTCGACCGCTTTTTCACGATAAGGGGCAGGTCGCTGGAGGAGTCATGAAGGTTGATATTCGGTCTTATTTTCTAATCGGGGCAATAGGTGCAATTGTATTTACCGTTCCGGCTTCAATGGCGATCGCACAAGACACTCACTTTCATAACGCGCCTGCGTCGAGCAGTCAATTGAAGAACCCATACGCCGGTCAACCCACAGCAGCCGCAGCGGGTGCACGGTTTTACGCTACGAACTGTGGCTCCTGTCATGGAATTAAAGGGCGCGGAACCGGGAGCATCCCTCCACTCTCTGAGGGGCCGACCCAATCAGCGTCGGACGGAGAGGTGTTCTGGTTCATCACAACCGGCGCCGCCGATAATGGCATGCCGGCCTGGGGCACCCTACCTGAGCGGCAACGATGGCAGATTGTCACTTACCTGAAGTCGCTCAAGGGCCCAGCATAAGTTCCACGATCCCCAAAGGAGCTCTTATGGAAAGTTTTACGGCAGATCGGGTGAAACTCGGATTCATTGGCTTAGGCAACATGGGAACGCGAATCGCACGACGCCTGCTTGATCACGGATACCACGTCTCCGTCTACGACAGGGACGTTTCCAAGGTTAATGCATTAACTGCACAGGGCGGTGTCGTCGCGAAGAGTGTTCTCGAACTGGCAGGCAGTGCCGATGTGATTCTCTCCTGCTTGACCAACGATGAAGTGGTCCGGAGCGTTTACACGGGGCCTGAGGGGGTCTTTGCTGGGGCGCGGCCTGGAACCGTCGTGCTCGAAATGAGCACGATCTCTCCAGAAGGCTCGCGAGAACTGCATAGACTCGGTGCCGGGTTTGGCGTCGAGGTCCTGGATGTTGCCATCTCGGGCAGCACTCCTGCGGCGGAGCAGGGCATTCTCACGTTACTGATAGGCGGTGACCAAGAATTGTTCCGCGCCGCTGAACCAATATTCCAGGCTGTCGCAAGACAGTATTTTTTTCTGGGCGGCTCTGGCTCCGGAACAGCGATGAAGTTGGTTGTCAATACGTTGTTAGGTATTGGCATGCAGGCCATCGCTGAGGCGGTCGTCCTTGGAGAGAAAGTGGGCCTTGATCGTAAACGGTTGCTTGAAGTCTTATCGAAGACCGCTGTGATCGCTCCCGCTCATTTGGGGAAGCTGGCGCGCGTGGCGATCAACGATTACAGTCCGCAATTTCCACTTGGTCTGATGAACAAGGATTTCCAGTTGATTCTGAAGGCGGCAGCCGAAGCGCGTGTTTCCATGCCTGTGACGGAAGAGGCGTTTCGCATCAACTCAGAAGAACTGGCGCACCACGATAAAGACGACTTCTCGGCTGTCCTGCGCCGAATGGAAGAATTTGCCGGCGTCGCAGATATTCAGAGCGCCTCGATGACGAGTTGATTCGGCGGGCAAAATGCCGATTCCAAAGGGTCGATAAGAGAATGGCTGGAGGCTTTCTGAAGCACGCGATCGCAACGTCGACGACGATCCGAATCGTTCACACATCTTTGTTCGGCTTTTTTTATTACTTGACGATCGGCCTTCTCCTCGCAGTTTTGCCCGGCTTCGTTCATCTCCATTTAGGTTTTTCTCCCTTGTGGGCCGGTGTCGCAATCAGTGCGCAGTATCTGGCAACCCTTGTCTCTCGCCCTGGAGCGGGCCGAATGACCGACGTCTTAGGTCCACGAACTACCGTTTTAGTCGGTCAGGTGGTTGGTTTGCTGAGTGGACTCTGTCTGATTACTGCGGCGTCGCTCCAATCCAAAGCCACGGCTTGTTTTGTCGTTCTGCTGATCAGCCGTTTGATGCTTGGCTGTGGCGAAAGCTGCGTAGCGACGGGTTCTACGACTTGGGGACTCGGACGCGTCGCACCAGAATATGCTGCACAGGTGATTTCGTGGAGTGGCATCGCATCCTACGGTGCCATGGCTGCGGGGGCTCCTCTTGGAATTTGGCTCGAAACTAGGTACGGGCTTTGGTCCATTGGGGCAGTTGCCTCGGGAATATCGCTGCTGAATTTGGCTCTCGCCCTCCCCCTGGCCGGAGTGCCGATAGTGCGAGGTGCTCATCTGGCATTTTCAAGGGTGCTTGGCAGAGTGGGGCTTCACGGACTAGGGCTGACCCTCGGCACGATTGGATTTGCCGCGATTGCGTCTTTTACCGGGCTGTATTATGCCAGCCGGCACTGGACTGACCCGGGGCTCGCGCTGATTTTGTTCGGAAGCTGCTTCATCGTTACTCGTCTGTTGTTCGCAGGCAGCATTAATCGTTGGGACGGATTCCGAGTTGCCATGGTGTCATTCATCGTGGAGTCCGCTGGACTGCTCGTTTTGTGGTCGGCCACGACTCACGATGTGGCTCTTGCGGGAGCCGCTCTCAGCGGATGTGGCTTCGCCCTGGTGTTCCCAGCTCTCGGAGTGGAAGCTCTCAATACGATCTCTGATCAAAATCACGGGGCGGCACTCGGGGTGTATACGGCATTTCTTGATTTGGCGATGGGCATTACAGGCCCAACTGCAGGGTTTATTGTCGGAAAGTTCGGTTATTCGGCCATTTTCCTGTATGGCTCAGGAGCTGCGGGCTGCGCGTTTGTGCTTACTCTTTTCCTCTATCACTGGGTTCGTGGGCCGCACGCGCGCCTCTCGCGGAAGATACTCGAGCCGCTGGAAACAGGAGAAACAACATAGGTTTCGTTATTAATCGCGTGGCAGTGGCGGATGAACCTGCGGGGTAGGGACCACATTTAGAAGCAATGAAACTAGGAAAATAGATATGAAAGTTGGAATCATTGGAGCAGGCCAGGTCGGCTCCGCGTGTTTTTTGTCGATGGTTATGCGCGGAAGTGCGCGCGAGGTCGTGCTGGTGAACCGGGACCGCAAGCGGGCCAAGGGCGTCGTGACGGACGTCCAATACGGCGCGGTGTTGTCGCCGCCGATTACACTGCGCGACGGCGACTATTCCGATCTGGCCGGCTCGTCGGTGGTGATGATCACTGCCGGAGTCAACGAGAAAGCTGGCGGCGCAACCGATCGCAGCGATCCCGTCGGGAGGCTCCGCTTGCTCGATGCGAATGCTGCAGTCTTTCGGGACATCGTCCCGCAGATCCACCAGTTCGCTCCCAATGCGCTGATTCTGGTCGTAACCGATCCGCCGGACGCGCTGGCTGACGTGGTGCGTATGTTGGGGCATGAGCGGGTGCTGAGCACTGGCACATCTCTCGACACGTTACGGTTCCGGTTTCACTTGGGGAAGCGTCTGAACGTCAGCGCGTCGGACGT
>Ga0181530_10007222_pt1 | contig 10661 bp, 10 predicted proteins | sample PEATcosm2014_Bin_42_FD_119769 | JGI IMG/M metagenome (GOLD analysis project Ga0181530, IMG submission 119769) | Peatland microbial communities from MTU Mesocosm Facility, Houghton, MI, USA - PEATcosm2014_Bin10_60_metaG | ecosystem: Environmental > Terrestrial > Soil > Wetlands > Peat | place... | reverse complement strand
GGTCGACCACTCAAAGATCATGTCATTTGGGCGCTGAAGCCCGCATTTGTTCCGTTCTGCAATGTCCAGCGCAGTCGCTCTGCAGCCGCGGGCCAGGAGTCGTGCCTGGGTACGCCTGCGGCTGGCTTTACGCACAGGAGAGTCCTACGATTTGAATATGGTTGAGGCCACAAATTATCAGCCGATTCACCACGGGGGTCGAGTGATCGAGACGACCCTGACTGTCCGTCAGGGGCTGATGCTACGCACCATGAGCCCGGGTGATGCCATTCGATGGCTCAGGGCATGGGGGATCTCTGACGACGAGATCTGTTCCGAGCTATCTGCCGCCGGAGTACAGATCTCAAACTGAGGGAATGACGATGGGTGGAGAAGAAATCCCAGGCATGGTCAGCACAGAAGCAACTGGCTCGAAGGATCCAGTATCACCCCTAGTGTTCATCAGCCACGATTCGCGTGACGCTGAGCTTGCAGATGCGTTCGGCAAGTTGATCAAAAGCGTTAGTGCTGGAATGATCAAGACTTTTCGATCTTCGGATAAGAAGGGTGCCGAGGGAATCGACTTCGGCGATGAGTGGTACAAGCGACTCATGGCGAAACTTCAATCCACCTCTGATGTTGTCTGCCTATTCACCGAGAGAAGTCTTGATCGACCCTGGATTCTCTTTGAGGCTGGTGTTGCCAAAGGCACTCTCAACACCCCCGTGGTTGGAGTTGCGCTCGGGGTTCCTCTCAGCAGGGTTACCACCGGACCGTTTTATCAATTTCAGAACATGGACGACAGTGAAGCTGATTTGGCGAAACTGGTACATCAGCTAGCACGTCGCATTTCGAGCCTTGAGCTTGATGCCGACGTGGTGAAGGCTCAAGTAACGGCCTTCAAAGAAACTGAGGCCACGCTCTTGTCATCAATGTCACCGACTGGAGCCGACGGCACGGAGGGTGATGAAGGCAATCCGATGGCCAAACTGGTTGAGGAGATGAAGGCACTGCCTTCCCGCGTTGCTGAGCGTCTCATGGAGGAAGGGGAAAGCCCAGCTCGACGGCGACGCATGCGTCGGTTTCATCCGATCATGTTTGACGAGCTGTTGCACATGGCGGGTGAACCCGGTGATCCTGTTGCGATCCTGATGGCGGCCAGTCTTATTCGCGAGGATGCTCCGTGGCTCTACGAACTCGCGATGGAAGTCTATAGAGCCGCTAAATCCGGCGATGAAGAAGCGATTGACCGTGAGATGACGCGACTATCCCGGTTTTCTGAACTCATGACACACGGGCTTATGGAGGAGTTCGGATTTGGCGGCAAAGATGCACGCATGCTCGCGATGGAATTCCCGCGCATGCTGGAACACGCCCTGCAGAACTCAAGGGAAAGCAAGAGAGCGGTTGCGCGACGCCGAGCGACCAGACCCCCACCCAAGGGGAAGTAGCGTCAAGTTCCAGCTCTCAAGACAGTCCGATGGCCTCAACGCTGGCGACGAGACCGATGAACTCAAAGAGAACGGCTTCTTGAACCTCCATTCGTGGCCTTTGCTACGCCGCGGTCTGAAACCGTGTGATTTTGAGTTCGATCTATTCTGAGCTCTCGCCATCACGCCACATGGTGGGAGGACCTCCACTATGCCGAAAAACGGGATCTGCTCAACCTTCGAGGAGCGGACAACTCGATGACGTCGAGGAAAGGATCGGAGCCGGCTTTAGCGGATGACCCTTCTGCCATGGGTTGTCTTTTCGACAGTGTCCACCTACAGAGTTTGGCGTTGTCCATTCACGTCGGTGGGCAACTGGATCTACAAGCAGCTCTGACCCCCACCGACCGTTGCACCAGCGATGTCTCGGATGCCAGGATTGCACCCCCCGGGGTGTGCTGGTACGCCAACTACGCCGAGCCTCGGTTTGGGGGTGTGCGGCCCCGTCCCGACCGCCTGGGGCAGGGCTGACTCGCGTCACGGGCTGGGTGCACCAAGTAAGTCACCGCCCTAACAAGCCTCATCTACCCTCGGCGCTTTCTGGAAGGTCGAAGATCCCTGAAGAGCGTCCTGACCAGGCACGGGACGGTGGCTGAGGAGTTCTTCGCCAGGTTTGGAGATAGATACCAGGTGGTTCGAGACTATTGGGACGATGTCAAGGATCATGTCGTCCTGATAGATGTCTCGAAGGTTGTGCCAGCCTTTGCGGGACTCGACGGAGCGCACTCATGAAGGTGAGGTGAGATCAGGTCCAGTGAAGAAGTCCGATATTGGCTCTCGGCGTCTCATCATTGACACCTACAGCGCTGGCTCGCAACGCAAACTGGAGATAGCGGGAGGTCTTCGTAGCGCGCTCGTCAGTCAAAGCATTCAGTTCGACAACCTGGAGGAGATTCGGGACTCGTCGGTCTAGCTCCTGGCTCGCCGGCTCGCCTTGGCGATGTCCAGTCTCGCTGTACATGAAGCGTACGAGTGTGTGCGTTTTTGATAGTGAGCCGGTGATCGACCCCCACGGGGACACCGCCGGGATCGACCGGGTGCTGGACGAGCTATAACCCTTCCTCAAGCCTCGCGATTAATCGTCCCCACTTGGCGCTTAGCGGAGATCGACGCTACCGCTCAGGTTCGTTCACCCAGATGGCGTACTGGCCATCGTCTCTGATGTCCATGGTCAGCCCCAGGCGCTTCCATAGGGCGATGACCGCCTCCTCGGCGACATCTAGCAGCTCCACCTCCGCCGACCGGGTAGCAGCAAATTTCGGCAGTATCCCCTGGGAGGCAAGCGTCTCCATGATCGGATCCCAAGTCGGTTGGAGATATAACTTCACGCCTCGGTGTTCCGCGATCGACCCGTCAAACACACTTGATTCCTCGGCGAAGTGGGTCTCTGCCTCACAGTGGGCGAGCAGCGTGAGTACCTGGTCGGTCCCTTGTCCGATACGTTTCCACATCTGATCAAGAGGAATCTGACGGGTGCGGTAACGCTGCACGGTGTCCGGCCAACCTGGGTACACGTTCCCGTTGACTACGGCCGTCAGCTGCCTCCGGTAGCCGTCGTGCCCTAGTAGATCTCCCGGCCGACACGGCCTGCTTTTGCCGTCGACTGTCACCGAGACCGTGATACCCAACGCCGTACCTGCGAGAACGTCCGCTCGGAGTTCCTCGACCGCGGTTCGGACAATTGACCGAGCGGCCTCAACTGGCGTGACCGAGGGGAAATTCACACCCTCCAAGGCGCCCGACGCCCAGCGCGACCGGCCGAGGATCACGTGACCCATCTCGTGCGCGGCGAGGATCAAACCGAAGGGTGACACCGGGTTGGAATCGGCCGGCCACTGCGCGGCATCAAAGATCACCGTGTAAGCCGAGTAGTCGTCAGAGGTCCGCATGGTCTTGGCCACCGCGGACCCACCGAGCCGCTCCACAGCATACGGATCGGACTGCTGGCCACTGTCGTTCAGCACACGCTTGACTGTTGTCACGAAATCGCTAGTGATGACCGCCTTGACTTTGGTGGAAGGGACATCCGCGAATTGTGGAACCAAAGAAATCACCTGATGGGCGTACCGGACGGTGCTTGAGAACCGCTCCACGACCTCGTCGTCGACTCCCTCCGAGATGACTTCAAGTTCGTGTACTGCGTTTGTTGTTGGAGAAACGGGTTCTTCCGGCATCGGCTGTGAATGTCCTATGGGCGAAGAGGTCAAATGGTTAGAGCATGGCTACAGCGTGAGCACTGTCTGCTGAGGAAATATGAACGGCCTGACACTTGCAACTGTGCTGATTGCAGTCGCCGGGGCGGTTGCGGTCGGAGTCGTTTGGCTGCTGTAATGAAATCTGCTCTCAGCCAAATTCCTATCGTCTCTAACGACGAAGCTACTAACGGACGATAGTAATGATGCGATCAAGTCCTTCATAGGTCCGTTCACCGGGCTCTACAAGGTAGAGGCTTACGGTCGTCATAATTTGATGTTACGCCCGAAGGCATCATGAAGTATTGTCGTGAAAGGCGTGTAGCTCAGTTGGATGGGTTCGCGAAAGGTTAAGCCGGCAGCGAAACGAACGTCGGAAGACTTCGAAAGAAGAGGCCCGAGGTAGAGCGCATTTGTCTGACACGAATGAGGTCGTGGGTTCGAGTCCCGCCACGCCTGCGTGGGAACTAGAAGGCGCTGGGATGAGAGCGCGGATGCTTGGATCGCGGCGCGACATGAATGGGACGCGTTTCTTGACGAGATACACAGGGCAGAATTCGAGTTAGGATGCTCGAATCGGAGTTCGTGGTTTCGAGGATGTAGCTGCGACCATCCATTGATGCCTCGACTGTTTGATTCTGAGGTTCCTCGGGCAAAGCACTCAGTCGCAGAGCGGGGAGAAGCGGACGCTTACGGTCAATGGCTTCTGCGTTGTGGCCGCAGTTATTCCAACTCCTGGGAAGCTCTGGCTGACATGCGCCATTTCGGCATACCAACTCGATTGCTTGATTGGACCGAAGTTCTGCTGATAGCGGTGTTCTTCGCTCTGAATCAATCTCCTACGACGAGCGATCTCGTGGATCCGACAAGGCCGTTCGAACCAGGCCGAGAGGAAAGAGGCGCAACATTTCTCCCTCCAAAGGACTTCTGGCACACGTGCCTGTGGCTTTGGCGCGACCCGTACGTTCCACCCGACGGTTGCGAACTCGCTGACGGCGAGCCTCTAAATGGCAGACGCTATCTCAGGTTTCCTCGCGAAAACCTTCTCGCAAATCTAAAACAGCCGTGCGTGTGGGTGCTAAATCCCTACAGACTCGCAGAGCGAACAATCGGGGATAGAACCATCTTCGACTACAGCACTCGTCCCGACCTCGAATATCACAGAGCGTTTCTCTCCGAAAACAATTCCCGAGCGTGGCCCTACAGCCAGCCGGTTCCGATGATCGCCCCGTGGTTCGAAGAACGACGGCGGGCTCAACAGAGTTCCTTTACCGTCTTTGGTGACTTGCGTGAACCTCTTGATCGATCAGTGCCAGGTGTGGCGAAGAAGGTATTGCTAGGTCCATCGGCCGCGGTCTTCGCTGTGCACCATCTCTTGCATGTCGCTCATATAGATCGCTATTCGATGAATCGGGACCTAGACGCCCTTGGAGACAAAGTGAGGAACTCCTTTTTTCGACCAAGTTAAACTTAAGATCGTCGAGACTTCGAGCGAGGAAGATTCGGCTGAAACGTCGCAGTAGGACCACGGTTGGGCAGGGGGTACCGTCAGGTTGCCAGGAACTCGTCCTTGAGAGCTTGGGCCTTCAGTTTGCTCACAACAGTTTGGACCGAAGAGGAAGGGGCAAACGCGTGCCGTGGCATAAGGGTCCCCTCAATGACAAGCAGCTTGATGCGCTACGGGAAGGCCGGCCTAGCAGCCGATAACGCCCGGGCAATAGTCCTCCTGGGTGCTGCTGGTCTTTCCTATGGCGCGTCAAGGAGCGGGGTGTGAGCGCATGCCAGATCTTCATTTCATAATCCGCCATGAACTCCAGTTGCGCCCTGACATGCAGCTTGTGGCTATGCACGGGCACGCGTATGAACCTGCGTCTCGACCCAAAGGCGTTCGGTTGCGTGCAGTCTGGTGACTGTCCAATTGTCTCATCGGCACGCCAGCAGTTCAGGCAAAAGGGTTCTTGCATTTCCATTGTGTGAATGGACTGGTGAAATTCAGCGCAGAAACGGCTACCCGAATCGACCCAGTGAATTGTCAGCGGTTGTCGGCCCGCCAGCACGCGATCGACCGTGGCTCCGAGGATCTTCTCAAGGGACGGCGAGCTGGATAGTCTGCAAACCAGGGGAAACCTGTCCTATGCAGGCATTTCTTGCTCTGGCAAGTGCGCTCATTTGCTCGACCACTGCGGGTTCGTGGCCGTCCGGTCTCTGCCGTGCTATTGAGTCAAACCGGGTGCCCTATCATGTCTGAGTGAACTCTGCAAAGTGGCTGGAATGACGGCAGCTCGCCCGTTCGTCGCACCTGAGTGCGAATGTCAGCCTGACCCTGCAGATCTGCCGGTGGTCCTCTTGACGGCAACGGTGGAGAAGCCCCTTCTCAAGCCGCCCACTATCGCCCTCACGGTCGACTACGAAGGTGGAAAGTGGCGAGCTGACGCGCTTGCCCGGCATGTGCTCGAGTGGGTGCTCGATTTCGCGCTGCTTCGCAGCGAGCGGGATGCCTTCTCTCCCGGGCGGGCATTGGAGGTCACGAAGCGCGCGGTGCGCGCCACCTTCGGTAATGGGAATGACCGCGGTGTGCCGGGTGAGATTCTGCTTCACGCCGTGTGCCGTCAGTTCTTTGGCAGCGACACCATCATCAATAAAGTGTGGTTCAAAAGCGCGGACAACGACACATACAAGGGGTTTGACGCCGTCCACTGTGTGCACAGTGGCGGAGAGCTGGAGCTGTGGCTGGGGGAGGCGAAGTTCTACCGGAACCTTGCGCAGGCGATTCGATCTGCATTGTCCGATCTGGAGGAACATCTCACACCCGACTATCTCCGGTCTGAGTTTGCCATCGTCGCTGGGAAGATCCCTGACGATCATCCTCACGTAGCAGAGCTTCGGGCCCTGATGCATCCGAACACTTCGCTCGACGCCGTATTCAAACGGATCGTCATCCCTGTGCTGATCGCCTATGACAGCTCCGCAACCCAAAGTCACACGAGCGTCTGTGATGAATACTTGGGAGCGTTAGAAGTCGAGGTGAGGCGGGCATGGATGAAGTTCAAGAGCGGGCTCGATTCCGAGTTGCCAGTTTCCATTCGCTTGTTTCTGATCCCGATGGCGACGAAGCGCGAGTTTCAAGATGCTCTTAAGGCGGAGCTCGATACATGGCTCTGACATTCGCGGAGGCTCGAAGCATCTTGACCGAGGAGCAGCTCAGTGGGGACTCGGTGTTTGAGATTCTCGCTGCCATCGGTCGACATGGTTCATCCGAGAGCCGCGATGAGGCCCGTGACCTCCTGATCCGAGTCCTCGATCGTCAAGAGGAGGTTCCAAGCGGTCAGATCGACTTGCTGCAAGGGCTGATTCGAATACATGGTCTGTTCCCCTACATGGAAAATGTCGACGAGCTGCCGATTCAGGACCAGCTGGCTTATGAGGCGCACCGTCCATATCCCGAAATCCACGGTGACGTCGTACTCCACGCGGAGCAGGCCATGGTCTACGAACGCCTCCTCGAAGGTGAGAACGTCGTCCTGTCCGCACCAACGAGCTTCGGGAAGAGCCTCGTCATCGATGCAGTTCTGGCTGCCAGGAATTTTCGAAACGTGGCGATAGTTGTTCCGACCCTTGCGCTCATGGATGAAACGCGTCGCCGACTCTCACGGTTGTCGAGTGACTACAAGATCATCACCCATGGAACTCAGGTGCCCGGCGATCGAAACCTCTACGTCATGACGCAAGAGCGATTGCTCGACATGGGGGATCTACCGCAGTTCGAGTTCTTTGCAATCGATGAGTTTTATAAGCTGGACCCTGCGCACAGTGATGAGCGCTCTAACCGCTTGAATCTGCTTCTCAGAAGGCTCTTGGAGATGGATGCCCAGTTCTACCTCCTTGGACCGAACATCACTGAACTGGCTAGCGGTGCCGCAGACCGCCTCCGAGCCACCTTCATCGGCACCGGTTTCACGACAGTGGCCACCGACGTAGAGAGGATCAGCGCAACTGAGGCCGAGCTACCCGATGCACTCGCAGCGGTACTACGAGAAGTGGGCTCGGGCACGCTCATCTATTGTCGGTCTCCGAAGCGCTCCCGTGAGGTTGCCAGGTGGTTGATCGAACGTGGAATACACGGCGGCAACAACCTTGACTCCGCTGCTGATTGGATTGGCGACACTTATCATCCCGATTGGATTGTTGGTGAGGCGCTTCGCCAGGGTATCGGTATCCATCACGGCAGCATTCCGAGGGCCCTCGGTCATCACATCGTTCGATTGTTCAATGAGGGAAGACTTCCGTATCTCATTGTGACGAGCACGCTCATCGAAGGGGTCAATACGACCGCGCGTAATGTTGTGGTGTTGGACAACAAGGTGGGCAACAAGAAGTACGACTACTTCACCTACAGCAACATCCGGGGACGGTCTGGCCGAATGTTTCAGCACTTTCTAGGTCGTGTAGTTGTATTCAATCCCGAACCGCGGAGATCCGACCTGGTGGTGGATGTGCCCGTTCTGAGCCAGCCGTCTGACACAAGCCTCGAAATCCTCATCCAGTTACCTCCAGATGAACTCACACCCGAAAACGCTGAGCGCTTGAAGCCGATCTTGGAGCAATCGATCGTGAGCGTTGAGACAGTTAGGAAGAATGCTGGCCTGTCGCCAATTCGTCAGCTGGACGCTGCCCAGCAGATGGCAGAAGCTCCATCGCGCTGGTCGGAGAGTCTCAGTTGGAGGGGTGCATTTCCGAGCACTTCGCAGATGAGAGACCTGGCTGAGCTCTTATTTGCTCTGACAAGGGGTGGGAGCGCGGTGAAAACGGCAGCTCAACTCGGTGCAAGAGTGAATATTCTGAGACGTCAACGAGGCAATGTGAGGGCTCTCGCTGAAGATCAGATCGAAAGCCGAGGGGTGATGCCCGATATCGCGGTTGAGGATGCCCTAGATTTCCAACGCAACTGGGCGCAGTTTCGGATTCCAGCAGCGCTGACGGCACTCGGCAATTTGGCGGACGATGTGCTCAGCAAGGCCGGTAGACCTCACTCCGATACGAGAGTGTTTGCAGGGGCATTGGAGAATCTCTTTCTTCCCCCGTACGTGACTGTCCTTGAAGAGTACGGACTTCCCACACAAGTGGGTTTGAAGTTGGAGCCAATACTTCGACTGCAAGATGCTTCGGGATTGGATGACGTGCTGAGCACCCTTCGGCGCATTGACGCATCCGGTCACGACCTGACGCCGTTTGAGAGAGAGATGCTTGATGATACGCAAGCGGGGCTCTGAAGCCAGTTGCATCTGCCTAGGTTCACTCCCTTGTCGCCAAGAGGACCTTCAGTGAGTTCGGTCCGTTCTCTCGATGTGCAAGAGCGATCCAAATTCGCGACTCCCCAGCGTTGCGCCGCGATGAACCGAGCAATTGACGCACTCTGTTCGAGGCACCCTCTCGGAAGCAGTCTTTTGTGGCGGCTCCGATCTACGCTGGCCGAAACACTGCGAGACCCGTCTGATGACGTAATTGAGTACCTGGTAGCACGCAGCTACAGACATTCGAACGGCTTTGGCCGAATCTTGGTCACAAGCTTTGACTCATCGTCCTTCGAAGTAGCACTGCACTTCTGGCCTACCCTGCGACAAGTGGACGCTGACGGACTGAGTCGTCATACCCATCGATCAAGCTTCGTTTCTCAGGTGATTGACGGAGTACTGACCGAGGATCGATTTCGGGAATCCTCTTCAGGTGCCACATTTGAAGTGTTCAAGTCCGTTCCCCGAAAGAGCTCCAGTCCGCGCACGCTCCCGTGGCTGAGGACATCTGGTCTTCTCTTGGAGGATCGGCATGTGCACGGAGCGGAGACGTGGTACAGCTTGGACGCGGAGATTCACAACGCATACAACGTTGACACCAGGCCAGCGATTACCTTGTGTGTCTCGAGTGCCCCGGTGCGCGACGCCCTTGTTTACACTCGGCAGACAGAATATGTTTCTCGGGGGACACCGCCGTTGGAAGCTTCGACGATTGTTTCTACATTGAATTCAATGTAGAATTGAGTGTTGAGAAATGAAGACTCACAACGGCCACCGCGCTTATTCGCCACATTTCTCCGAGGCTCTCGCGTACGCATCGGAGTTGCATTCATTGCAGCGCAGAAAGACGTCTCCGACTCCGTACATTGCCCATTTGCTTTCGGTGTGTGCGCTCGTACTGGAGCACGGTGGCACGGAGCAGCAAGCAATCGCCGGTTTGCTGCATGATTCCATGGAGGATCAGGGCCTCGAACGGATGGAGATTGAAAGTCGATTCGGTCCTGAAGTTGCCCAGATTGTTGACGACTGTACTGACCCGATCAGAAGTGGGACCGCAGATTGGGAGACTCGAAAGAAGGCGAAGTTAGCGCGAGTCTCACAGATGCCCGTAGCGTCCATGTTGGTTTATGCCTGCGACAAGTTGCATAACTTGCGTCAAATGTCGGAAGACATGCGAAGATTCGGGCCCAATATGTGGAACAACACCAACGGCGGCTACGAGAGAACCCTCCGGTACTACTCGCTATACATCGAGGAATTCCGACAGTACCTTGCGAGCTATCCAGTACTCCTGATCGAACTGGATGAGGCCATGAACCTGGCTCATTCGATCGGTCGGGACCTGGTGCTTGAATAGCGATCAGCTCCGTCGATCCACGAGGCGAGCCGCTGATAGCGCGAGCGCGCCGCTCAGGATCCATCCAGTGAGTGTTTCGATCGATCCACGAGGCGAGCCGCTGATAGCGCGAGCGCGCCGCTCAGGATCCATCCAGTGAGTGTTTCGATCCATATAGCAAACATGGCAACAGCGCCAAGTGGCTGCGGTGTATTGGGCGCCCAGTTGGCTTCCTGTTGGAGGTCAACGAGCGGTAGCGCAACATCGAGTGAGTAAACGAGCGGCGTAAAGCAAGGCGACGTCGAAGTTGAACATTGATTTGACAATGGCGGATGCGCAACCGAACGTGATTCTGGCCCTTTCCACACAAAGG
>Ga0181530_10007221_pt1 | contig 10664 bp, 6 predicted proteins | sample PEATcosm2014_Bin_42_FD_119769 | JGI IMG/M metagenome (GOLD analysis project Ga0181530, IMG submission 119769) | Peatland microbial communities from MTU Mesocosm Facility, Houghton, MI, USA - PEATcosm2014_Bin10_60_metaG | ecosystem: Environmental > Terrestrial > Soil > Wetlands > Peat | place... | reverse complement strand
GACTCCGGATTATGCGCTTGCTGTTATCCGCTCATCCCGACGGCATGGTGGTCGGTGAGATTGGCACGGAACTCGAGGTGACGGCGAGCACGTTGTCGCACCATCTGGAGAAGCTCAAGAACGAGGACCTCGTCCGGGTGCAGCGGGAGGGGACGTTCTTGCGCTACTCGGCGAACACGGCGGTGCTCGAACAACTGCTCGGGTTCTTGTACGCGGAGTGCTGTACGCGCAACAAGGCCGTTGAACCCCAGAAAATCGTTTGCTGCAAATAGGGAAAGGACTGAGAACATATGAGCGGCATCACAGAAGTCGTGAAAGAGAAGTATGGACAAGCGGCCCTGCGCGTAGTCGCGGGTGAGGGAAGCGCGTGCTGCGGGAGTAGCCCGTCGTCGTGCTGTTCGGGCGGCGACCCGATCACGTCGGATCTCTACGATCAACTCCAGAAGGATGAACTCCCGCAAGCGGCGGTCCTCGCGTCGCTCGGCTGCGGGAATCCTACCGCGCTGGCGGAACTGCGAGCTGGGGAGGTGGTGCTGGACCTCGGCAGCGGCGGCGGAATCGATGTGCTGCTCTCTGCAAAGCGCGTCTCGCCCGGAGGAAAGGCGTACGGGCTCGACATGACGGATGAGATGCTCGCGCTTGCTCGCGACAACCAGTCAAAGGCTGGCGTTGAGAATGTGGAGTTCCTCAAAGGCGAGATTGAGAACATCCCGCTTCCGGATAATTCGGTCGATGTCATCATCTCGAACTGCGTGATCAATCTCTCCGCCGATAAGGACCGGGTGTTGCGGGAGGCCTTCCGGGTGCTGAAGCCTGGCGGCCGTTTCGCGGCCTCGGACGTTGTGACCCGTGGTGAGATTCCGGAGGAGATCCGGAAGAACATTCTCTTGTGGGTGGGGTGTGTTGCCGGAGCACTCGACCAGGACGAGTACCGCGCGAAGCTCGCCGCCGCTGGCTTTGCGAGCATCGGGATTGAGCCCACGCGGGTGTACCGTGCCGAGGACGCTCTATCGTTTCTCGCGGACAAAGGCATTGACGTGGCGGCGATCGGTCCGCTCGTGGATGGGAAATTCATGAGCGCGTTCGTGCGCGCACGGAAACCGGTTCAGCCGTAGGGGCGGGGGCATGGATCAAGTCAGTCGTAAGCTCTCGTTTTTGGACCGCTATCTCACGCTTTGGATTTTCGCCGCCATGGCGGCTGGTGTTGGACTCGGTTACCTCATCCCTGGCGTCGTGCCGTTTCTCGACCGTTTCAGCGTCGGCACGACCTCCGTCCCCATCGCCATTGGGCTGATCCTGATGATGTATCCGCCGCTGGCGAAGGTGAAGTACGAGGAACTGGGGCGCGTCTTCCAGCACCGGCGCATCCTGGTGCTCTCGCTTGTCCAGAACTGGGTGGTCGGGCCGGTACTGATGTTTGCGCTCGCGGTGTTATTGCTCCGGGACAAACCCGAGTACATGACGGGCCTCATTCTGATCGGGCTGGCCCGATGCATCGCCATGGTCATCGTCTGGAACGACCTCGCACGGGGCGACCGGGAGTACGCCGCCGGCCTCGTCGCGTTGAACTCGATCTTCCAGGTCCTGTTCTTCTCCGTGTACTCGTACTTCTTCCTGGCCACGGTTCCCCGCTGGTTGGGCCTCCGGGCCGTCGAAATCGACATTTCGATGGGAGCGATTGCGCAGAGCGTCTTCATCTATCTGGGAATTCCATTCCTGGCTGGGATGCTCACCCGTTTCGCGCTGCAGAAAGCCAAGGGGCGCGAGTGGTACGAGAAGAGTTTCATCCCGAGGATCAGTCCTCTTAGCTTGATCGCGTTGTTGTTCACGATCGTTGTGATGTTCAGCCTGAAGGGCGAGATGATCGTGCAACTGCCGTTCGATGTGGTTCGGGTTGCCATCCCGCTCACGATCTATTTCGTGGTGATGTTCTTTGCGTCGTTTTGGATGAGCAAGAAGGTTGGGGCCAACTATGCGGAGGCCACGGCGCTTTCCTTCACGGCTTCGTCCAACAATTTCGAATTGGCCATCGCGGTTGCGGTTTCGGTGTTCGGGATCAATTCCGGGGCGGCGTTCGCGGCTGTCATCGGGCCCTTGGTCGAGGTGCCAGTCATGATCGCGCTGGTGAACGTGGCCCTGCGCTTCCAGCGATATTTCCCGGCCGCGCAAGCGCAGCGAGGCGAACCGGTGTGCCGGTTGCAATAGGTTGAGGAGAGTGCATGAAAGCAAAGGTATTGTTTCTGTGTACGGGAAATTCCTGCCGGAGCCAGATGGCGGAAGGCTTTCTTCGCGCCTTTGGCGGCGACCGCTTCGAGGCGCACAGCGCGGGAACGAAAGCTTCGACGCTGAACCCGATGGCCGTCGAGGTTATGTGCGAGGCCGGCATCGACATTTCGCGACAGCGTTCCAAGAATGCCGCCGAGTACCTGGGAACTCACTTTCCTTACGTCATCACCGTCTGCGACAACGCGAAAGAGTCGTGTCCAATTTTTCCTGGGCCGGCGCTGCGCATGCACTGGCCATTTCAGGACCCCGCGTTGGCAACCGGGTCCGAGCAGGACCGCCTGCGGGTTTTCCGGAAAGTGCGGGATCAGATTGAAGCTCGGGTGCGCGAGTTCGCCGCCAACCCCGATCAAGCGAAGCCCTAGCAAGCGGCGGCTGGAATTGCGGGCACAAAAAAGCGAGGTTGGCAATTACCAACCTCGTGCGTTTTATGCCTCGCGGTTCCGTTACTGCATTGTCAGAGCGACGACAACCTGCGACGATCCGGATGGTGTCGTTGCCGTGACCTTTAGTTGTGGCGTCTGGCTGCTGCTCGAACTGCCGCCGCCACCGCCGCCGCCGCAGTTCACCATTCCCAGAGCCAGGCACACGACCAACCCCAGCATTAGCAGCCAGCGTCTGCGTCGTCCGGCGAAAATCAAACCGATTCCGCCGAATGGGAGCAGGGTCGCCAACAGGCGTCCTGGTCTTATCAAGTTACTGATGGTTATCGTATTCCCGGAGGGAACACTGACAGTCACGGTGGCCGTAGAAGGCGCTGCCCCGGTGACCGGGTTGGGGCTCGGCTGCGTAACCGTGCACGTCGCCCCTCCCGTCGCCGTACAAGCGAGGGTTACGGTCTGGCTGAACCCGGTGGGAGCGGTCAAGGTGATAGTGACGGTCTCTTGCGCTCCTTTAGCGACCGTTAAGGCCGTCGGCGATGCAGTCAAAGTGAGGGCGGACGGAGTACCGCCGGAACCGCTTACGCTTCCCGAGCCATTACCAACGCCTGTCAAGGAAACTGTTGCCGGGAAGGTATTGCCGTTGCCATTGATGATCAGCGTCCCTATGCGTGATCCCGGGGCGACCGGAGTGAAGGTCACCCCGACGGTGCACGATTGTCCTGGCGCCAGCAGAGAATTGCAGGTATTCGAACTCAGGCTGTAATCGCCGGTAATTACAGGGACGCTGCTGATGATCAGCGTCTGCGCCGTGTCAGTGTTGGTCACTGTAACTGTCTGCGCCGCGCTGGTTGTTCCCAATGTTGTGCTGGCAAACGAAAGACTCAATGGCGAAACCGAGTCCTGCACCAGCACTCCGTTACCTTGCAGCCCCACAGTTTGCGGGCTGTTCGTCGCGTCGTCGGAAATTGTCAACGTGCCTGAGCGCGTACCCACAGCCGACGGCGTAAAGGTCACGGTGATCGTGCAAGTATTCTGACTGCTAGTAGCCGCGGGTAGTCCCGTGCCGCAAGTGTTCACCTGCGTGAAGTCACCCGTGCTCGTTATGCTGTTGATGGTTAGCGGAACCTGTCCGGTGCTCGTCAGGGTTACAGTCTGCGTCGCAACAGACGAAAAACCCACCGCCTGGTTCGCGAAGGTAAGGCTTTGGCTTATCGGCGAGATCGTAACCATCGGGAAGCTTGCCCCCAGGACTTTGGTTACGAAAGCATCACCATTTCCAGCATTAGCGCTTCTTCCAAGCACAGTATTGCCGGGAACGGCAACGGGCACTAACGGGAAATCATACGAGTTGGTGTTGCCCGCCAGGTATATATCCCCGTTTCCGGTCGGGCTGAGAGCCATTGCGTTTGCTTGGTCACCGCCGGAGCCCCCCAGGTAGGCAGACATAATCAACGCCGTCCCGTCAGGAGTAACTTTGGCGAGGTAAGCTTCCTGTTGCGTGCCCTTGAGCTGATTCAGCGAGTTACCGCTCCCATCGATGATCGCATTGATGACCGGAATGTTCGCCGACTGAGTGCTTCCGGCGATGTAAGCCCAGCCCCCCGCGTCAACCGCTACGGCAAGCCCCTGATCATTCCCCGTGCCGCCCAGATAAGTGGCGTACTCAACCTCGGCGGGGCTCTGCATCTTCAGAATGTACGCATCGGTTGTAGGTGAGGCCCCGAGCGATGACTCATTTAAGCCTGTGGCGGATAGCATGGTTCCCGTCGTAGTACCAACCACGTAGGCGGCGCCCTGGCTGTCAACCGTAACCGCCCTGGCCGCATCCACCTTCCCGGTTTTGTCTGTCATGTTTGTTTCCAGGGCGGTCACATAGACGGGCCAGCCAGCGTTCTTGGAGCCTGTAGATGTGTCATGCCCGTGGAGTTTTATAATCCACGATCCTGTGCCGTCCCAATATGTATCCGCCTGCGGTAGCCAGTCGAAGCTCCCTGGGCTGTACGCCGGTCCGGGAAGCGAAGGATGTAGCTGAGTGGTGCTCGAGCCGCCAACCGCGAATACGTCGCCCTGCGGGTCCAGAACCACGCCATAAGCTTCCGTGCTGGCGGAGATCGGCCCTATCCAAGGCGCGAGGGCAAGAACTAACCAATTAAATCCACCGTTATCGGGAATGACTTCGCCTAGGACACCGTTTGCACATAGGTTGTTGGCGACCCAGTTGATGCCTCCCGTTGTCCCTCCGTTCAGCGCGACAATCCTCATAGTGGCATAGGTTGTTGGAGGAGTGGTTGTCGGGCAGGTTGGCGTAACCTCGGTGATCGTACCGTACGCGATCGTGACGCCGCTCTGGTAACTCCATGTCGGCGGAGGCGCCACTAACTGTCCTCCATATACCGCGGAGAAGAAGTAATAAGTGGCAGTGGGGTCAGGTGTGGCCGGACAAGTGGAGCCGCAATGGTCAGTGAGGGACGCCGCCCTGGGCGACATAGGCGAAGCTCCGTTAAGGATCGGAGGCGCAATGTGAAGCCCAAAGTCAAGCTTAGTCACGAACGCCACGTATGCTTCCGTTATCGGCTCGAATCCGTTGTACGCGGGAAAGTTGAACGAACTCGTCTTACCGGCCACGATTACGTTCTGTTGCGGATCTACCGTGATAGCGTAACCAGCGTCAATACCATTTCCACCAAGATAGGTAGTGCGGATCAAGGTGCCGGTCGACGAGTCCAGGATCGCGATAAAGGGATCGCTATCGCCGCCGGGCCAAGTGGGCGAAACACTAGCAGGAACGCTCGCAGTATACCCAACGATCGGCATATCACTGAAGCCCGTGGTGCCAACCACATACACGTTCGGACGCGCGGGAACGTGGATGGGCACAGGGTTAGGGTTGAGTGACAGATTATCCAGCGCGATTCCATTGCCGGACGCAGAGGCATTGCTGGGCGCCGGAGCCGTGCCTGAGATGAAAGTAGTAAAGAGAACCGTAGCTCCGGTGGGGTCTAACTTGGTGACGTAAGCGTTACAAGCCGACGAAACTCCCTCGACGGTGGTGCCGCTGGGGTTAGGAGTCGGAGCCGGGAATACTATGGGGTTTGCATCTTTACCAATCGAACATGTCTGCCCGGTGATGTAAGCGTTGCCGGCTGCGTCCACCGCAATCCCATTCGCGGTGTCGCCCTGAGAGCCGCCCAGATAGGTGGAGTAAGACAGAATCGGATCGATCACCAGTTCCAGGTTCTTGTCATAATCGCCGATTTGTAGCTGAGCCCTGCCCGGACCGGCCAGGGCGTATTCCACGCTGACCGCCTTGGCGCTGCCTGCCACTTTCTGGTAGGCGTAAGGCTTGGCAAAGGTGACGGGATGACCGTTGACTTCGGCCACAAGCTCTCCGTCCGCGTTGATGTAGAGCTTGTCCATCCCGGAGAGTGTCAGCGCGATTGCACGCGGGTCCGCCATGGGCGCGACCACAAAATCGAATTCCAGGCGGCGGTTGTCACCGTAATAGATCACGTCCACGCCGGGGTATACGTCTTTCGTGCGCAGTTTGGCGAAATTCCGCACGCCCAGCCGCCATTTGCCCGGGTCCTGACCAATGTAGTAGTTGGTAATTCCCGGCAGTGGCTCGATAGCCTCTATCTGCGCCGCGGCATTCGAGCGATCGAAGGAGAAGCGGAGGGTCCGCGTCGAGCCGGATGTGGCGTCGGTGATCGCAATGGCAGACTCACCAGCCCCAACCAGCACCGCATATCCGCCGCTGCGAGCTAAGAAGTGTCCCTGCTCGGCTGCCGGCTCGAAGCGCAACGGCAGATTGGCGTAGGTCCGCGCGGCATCGCGACTGGCAACGGCCCGTGCCAGGTCACTCTCCGCGGATAGCGATAACGGGATTACCGCGGTGACAAAAGCCAGCAAAGCGACACTGATCTTTAGCTTCATATCGAATACCTCGATTGCATGCAACTGCCACCGTCGGTTTGCTCGCTTTAAATCAGCAGTAAACAGAGGTGGCAGCTCGCAGCATAGCAACAACTCTGGAGCGCCGGGAAGTTACGTTGGTGGTACCACCGATGACGCTAGAGGTACCTGCACGCATAGGCAGAGAGCGTATTTCGAAGAGGCCGGCAGAGTTTGCCGCGGTAGGAATCAGCCGCTTTTATCTAGGAGAAGATCCGGAAAAAGATGAGGGAAATGTCGATAGAATCCTTAGGCAATAAGCCTGAGAAGCTTACGCCTTCGTCGCACACCGCTGTTGTCAAAGTAGGTTCGCCGTGGAAGAGGCGTATGGCCTTACAACAGTTTCAGAGTAAGTGTATCCAGGGGCCAGTGCCTTTAGGGTCATGTTGAGCGAAGTTGAGGCGTTGAGGCGGCGTCTGAGCCGCCTGCCGAAATCCTGAGCGAAGCGAAGGACCTCGGCATTTCGGCACAACGCGAGGCTGAGGTGCCGCCGAAAAATTTTATCAAAATCCTGAAATTGGCCTAACTCCGATGTCTGCGATCAGGGACGAAAGCCCGCACGCGATTCATCTGAACGACCTTCCACCTTTTGTCTTCGACGCGCTCGCCGACGGCGGGGAAGAGCTCTTGCAGGATTCGGCCAACCCGATCCACGCCCTCCAGAACGACCTTTCTATTCTCTTCCGAGTCAGGCAGGTACTCGCTATACATGATCGTTTGCAGAGCGTTGCGGACATGATGATTCAACTGCGCAATCTTCCTGAGATCATCCAGCAGTTTCCGGTGCCGTTCGCGGGCGGCGAGCAGGATTAAAAGAGGAGCGAATGCCGCCGCGAAACCCACAACCGCGGCATCGGTAATCGCTTGCATAGGCAGCGAGACGTCAGCTTGCATGACAGTCGTGTGAATTACGAAGTCAAGCAGCCCGGCAGAGAGGCCAAACAGAACCACCACGAACGCAATTCGCGTAGGCGAACCGGCAAGCGCTTGTATGGATTTCTCGAATTGGCGGCGCACCGGCGGACGGCTCCTCAACAGCGTCTGATTAAATGAGATGCCGCCGCAAGCCCGCCAGAAGCCGCGAGGGGGCAAATTTCACAATATCGGCCACTCTGCCAGCCCCGGAACGCGCCGCCAGTATCCGGGTTGAGGCGCGAGCCGAGGCGCAGGGCCGAGGCCGAAACCTCTTGGCGTCCGGAGCCATGCTGGAGTATCGTGAAACCCAAACAGAGTTCCCTTCACGCACATGCTTCGGGCGCGGTGAGTTTCGCCGGTTGCCGGCGGGCACGCAGGTGCGTTCGCACTCTTCGCCGCAGTGTTGGTAGTATTTCGCAAGCTGTTATGGACGATCATTGCGTTCCGCAATTCGCAGAATCTCCCGCCATCGAATTGGTGGCAGCCGCCGCTTCCCCGCGCAGCATGATTCCGCTGGCGATTGCCGGTGCCTGCGCATACATGAATCTGTTCGCCACGCAGCCTCTGCTCCCGATGCTGGCGCATGTGTTTCATGCCAGCAAGTTTGCCGTGAGCCTCACGGTCACGGCTCCGCCGGTTGCCATCGCGTTTGCGGCCCCCCTTCTTGGCCGGCTTTCCGATCAGTGGGGCCGCAAGCGAACCATGATCTTTGCGGCCTTCCTGCTCTCGTTCTCGACCATTCTCACCGGAACGTCTTGGACTCTTGGCCAGATCGTCGCTTGGCGCTTTCTGCAAGGCATCTTTACCCCCGGAGTGTTTTCAGTCACTGTCGCCTACATCAATGAAGAATGGGATTCGAGCCGCGTCGGGCACGCCATGGCTGTTTTTGGAACCGGCGGAATCATCGGTGGATGCATGGGCCGAACCCTGGCCGGCATGATCGCCGGACATTACCACTGGCGGTGGACCTTCATCGTGCTGGGCTGCATCAACCTGGTCTGGGCCGTGGCGCTGGCTAAGTCGCTTCCCCAGGAACGCCGGTTCGTGCCCGCCGCGCAGTCCGTCTCGTCGCTGCGTCTGCTGCTCGGCCACTTGCGCAATCGTCCGCTGCTGGCGACCTGTCTGGTGGGATCGTGCATTTTCTTTTCCATGCTGGCGACCTTCACCTATGTAAACTTTCACCTCGCCGCACCGCCGTTTTATATGGGCACGGCGGCGCTCGGCTACGTATTCCTGGTCTACCTCGTGGGTGGAGTGATTACGCCTGTTGCCGGCCGCTGGATCGACAGGTTGGGATATCGCAACGCTCTCGTGGGAGCCACCGCAGTGGGCATCATCGGTGTGCTGCTCACTCTCGCCAACTCGCTGTGGATCGTCGTTGCCGGGCTCGCCGTATTCAGTTCGGCCTGCTTCATCACCCAGGCCAGCGCAAACAGCCACATCGGCAGAGTGGTGGAGCACAGCCACGCCTTGGCCGCCGGCCTGTACGCTTCGTTTTATTATGTGGGCGGCGGCACCGGCAGCTCAGTTCCGGCCTGGCTGTGGGAAGTTGGCGGGTGGAATGGTTGTGTGGCGCTGGTTGTCCTGGTCCAGCTTATCAGTGCCACCATCGCCTGGTTCTTCTGGACTCGCAACGGCCTGCAAACCAAGTCGTGAGTGCTCATGGGCCACTCGCGTAATAACTCTTGAAGTGTCATTCTGAGCGAGCGCAGAGAGCGAAGAATCTATGTATTTGATTTTGGTGGGTGGCCCACATTTGCCCGCAGTTGGCTAATGTGGGGTTGTTGGGCGGGTGTTCCGCGCTACGCGCCGCTTTGCCGGTCCACGGGATGCGCCTACTCGGAAACCGCTCTGGCATCGGGGATGACACTCTCGCTGCATTCCCCCTCGCCATACAGTTGCGGCAACGGAAAAGACACCCAATCGGGCGGAAAACTCTTCAAGTTCCAGATCTCGCTGGCATATTCCTGGATGGTGCGATCGCTGCTGAACTTCGGCGAGCGCGCCGTGTTCAGGATCGCTTTGCGGTTCCACAGCGGACGATTCAGAAATTCCTGATCGATGCGCTCATTGATCGCCATGTAGGCCGGCAGGTCGGCCACGTGGAAGAAACGGTCTCCGCGATTGATCAGTTCGTCGAAGATCCAGCGGAATAACCCGGGCTCCTGGGGCGAGAAGCGGTCATGGGTGAAACAGTCCAAAATCCGCTTCACCTCAGGTTCGCTCTCGTAAATCGCGCGCGGACTATAAAGCCCGCGCTGCCGCATCATCTGAATCTCTTCCGCACGCAGCCCGAAAATGTAAATATTCTCCTGTCCCACCTCTTCCATCATCTCGACGTTCGCCCCGTCGTAGGTCGCCACCGTGAGCGCTCCGTTCATCATCAGCTTCATATTGCCGGTGCCGGAGGCCTCCATCCCGGCCGTCGATATCTGCTCGCTGAGATCGGCCGCCGGAATGATCACCTCCGCCAGCGAAACCCGGTAATCAGGTATAAACGCGACCTTCAGCCGGTCTTTCACGCGCGGGTCGCGGTTCACCACATCGGCGACGTTGTGGATGAGCTTGATGATCTGCTTGGCCGCCCAGTAGCCGGGCGCGGCTTTTCCGGCGAAGATCACCGTGCGCGGCACCGCGAGTTCCTGGCCGTCTTCCACCACGTGCAGGTAGTCGCCGATGATGCGCAGCACGTTCAGCAGTTGGCGCTTGTATTCGTGGATGCGCTTGATCTGCACATCGAACATCGAGGCCGGATCGACCATCACCCCTGTCTGTTCCTCGATGACCTTGCCGAGCCGCACCTTGTTGCTGTACTTCACGTCGGCGAAGCGCTGCTGGAATTCGGGCGAGTCCGCATATTGCTCCAGTTTTCGAAGCTCTTCCAGGTCGGTGATCCACTCCTCGCCGATGGTTTCACACAGCAGGTGCGAGAGCTGTGGATTTGCCCGCAGAAGCCAGCGCCGCGGCGCCACGCCGTTCGTTTTGTTGCTGAACTTTTCCGGCCATAGCTGCGCAAATTCCGGGACCAGGGTCGAGCGAAGCAGTTCGCTGTGCAAGGCCGAGACGCCATTCACCGCGTGCGAGCCCACAATCGCCAAGTGCGCCATGCGAACCTGCTTTTCGAAGCCCTCT
>Ga0181530_10007217_pt1 | contig 10669 bp, 8 predicted proteins | sample PEATcosm2014_Bin_42_FD_119769 | JGI IMG/M metagenome (GOLD analysis project Ga0181530, IMG submission 119769) | Peatland microbial communities from MTU Mesocosm Facility, Houghton, MI, USA - PEATcosm2014_Bin10_60_metaG | ecosystem: Environmental > Terrestrial > Soil > Wetlands > Peat | place... | reverse complement strand
GCCGCCCTGTGCGGCGAGGCGCAAGGGCATCCCCAGCGGCAGTACGCAACGTTCGGGCTGGCGCTGGCCACTTTCCCGGAGCCCCAATGGAGCGCGCTGACGCCTTCACGCCCGTTGCGGAGGTTCCGGCTAGTGGAAGTGGAAGCGGGCCACGGTCTCACATCCGCGCCGCTTCGGATTGACGAACGCATCCTGCACTATCTCGCTGGAGTGAACCTAGTCGATCCGCGGCTCGATTCGCTGCTCCAGGCCCACCCGATCCCCGACTGGATTGCCGCCGACCATAAGTTGACGGCGACCCAAGCCGTCCGAGTGCTCGAAGCCTACGCGGAATACTCTCCCATCCTGCACCTTTGCGGCGACGACGCCAGCGGCCAGGAAGATGCCGCCGCCCTGGCGGCGCACAACACCGGACGCCAGTTATTCGTCGTGCGCGTCGCAGACCTTCCGGCCGTCGGTCCCGAACTGGATCAATTCGCAGTGCTTTGGCAGCGAGAAGCACGGCTGGTGCTAGGTGCGCTCTTGATTCAGTGCGAGCCCGGTGGGCTGAATGCTCCCGCCCGCCACCTCGCGGAGCGGCTGCCCGGCCTCGTGTTCCTGGCCAGCCGCGAGCCGGTCCGGTTCAATCGAGGCTTCCTGCGCTTCGAAGTGAACAAACCCCAACCGATCGAACAAAAGCGGCTCTGGGAGCAAGCCCTGGGTCCGGCGGCTGGCGCTTTCAACGGCACGCTCGACGATTTGTCCGAACAATTCCGGCTCAGCGCCAGAATGATTTCCTCCACCGGCTCCATCATGGCCGCGAGCAAAGATCCGGTTCGTCCCGAGGACTTGTGGAACGCGTGCCGCTCCCTGGCTCGCCCGAAGCTGGAGGACCTTGCCCAACGCATTGTTCCCCTGGCGGGGTGGGATGACTTGGTGTTGCCGGAATCGCAAAAGCTGACCCTGCGGCAACTGGCCGCGCAGGTTCGTCACCGCATGCAGGTTTACGAGACCTGGGGATTTTCCGCCAAAGGCCGCCGCGGCTTGGGAGTGAGCGCGCTCTTTACCGGAGAAAGCGGCACCGGCAAAACGCTCGCCGCCGAGGTGCTGGCCCACGAGTTGAGTTTGGATCTCTATCGCATCGACCTCTCGGCGGTGGTCAGCAAGTACATCGGTGAGACCGAGAAAAACCTGAAGCAGGTTTTTGACGCGGCCGAAGATGGCGGAGTGCTTCTGCTCTTCGACGAGGCCGACGCGCTCTTCGGCAAACGCAGCGACGTAAGAGACAGCCACGATCGTTACGCCAACATTGAAGTGGGCTACCTGCTGCAACGCATGGAGGCGTATGAGGGGCTCGCGATCCTGACGACAAATTTAAAGTCGTCGCTGGACAAGGCTTTCCAGCGCCGCCTGCGATTCACTGTAAGTTTTCCGTTTCCCGACGCCAACCAGCGCGAGGCAATTTGGAGCCGGGTATTCCCGGCAAAAACGCCGACTGCCGATCTGGACACGAGGAAACTTGCCCAGCTCAATGTCACGGGCGGCAACATCCGCAATATCGCGCTGAACGCCGCGTTCCTGGCCGCGGAATCGACAAAATCCGTAGCTATGGAACACCTGCTTGAAGCCGCCAGGCTGGAAGCGCAAAAAATTGAACGCCCGCTCTCCGACTCTGAGACAAGGGGGTGGATATGAGCCGGGTGCGGGTGACGATCGACCAGTTGGTTTTGAAAGGACTGGAACCGGTGGAACGAAAAGCCGTGGTAGAGGGCCTGCAACGGGAATTGTCCGAAGTGCTGTCCGATCCGGCAGCCCGCGCGGAGTGGGCTCACTCCCACCGCACACCGCTTTTGAGGCTGGGCCAATTTCCGCTCGAATCCGGGGCCGGAGGTGGCAGGAAGTTCGGAAAGCAAGTAGCCCGCGCGGTAGGCAGAGGTTTGAAGCCCGGAGGCCTCAAACCATGAGCGTGGCGATGCTGGCGAGAAAACCCGAGGCGGATCCAACGGCTAGGAGCAATGCGCCCTCCAAAGCCGCGCCCAGCCGCTTGCGAATTGGCGAGCCTAACGATTCTTTCGAGCGGGAAGCGGACCGCGTGGCGGATGAAGTCATGGCGGGCGGAAGTGCAAAGCGGGATTGGTCGCTTTCGAGGATGAGCATTAGCGCCCCCTTGCAGCGCGACTCCGCTTGCGGCGAGGCGGAGGCGGCGAACGCTCCAGGCGAATGCGAACAACGCCAGGAAAATGAAGCCCTTCAACTTGAATCTGAAGATCCAACCCAAGCCAGCCAAGTCCCGCCTATCGTCAAAAAGGCTTTGAGTTCGCCCGGCAGGCCGCTCGACCCAGCCATCCGAAACTTTTTCGAGGCCAGTTTCGGCCACGACTTCAGACGGGTGAGAGTCCATACCGATGCCGACGCTGCAGCCTCCAGTCGGGCGATCGGTGCCCGAGCTTATGCGACAGGCGAACAGATTATCTTCGGTGCCAGCCAATACAGACCTGAATCGAGAGGCGGCTTGCATCTTCTGGCCCACGAACTTTCACACGTGGTTCAACAATCGGCGACACGCCAGCCTGGACCAACCGGAAGGCGAGTGGCCGCTTCCTTCCCCGGCCTGATACAACGCCAGCCGCAGACCGCTCAGCAGCAGCCTGATACCGACGTTGGGTCGCAAGCAACTGCCACGCCTTCAGCGGCTCAGCTCGCAACGCAGATAACGCAGAAGGGCGAGGGTGGCGCGCCAAGCACCTTGAATTACATCTCATTCGAAGGAAGCCTCGTTGCTGGGCAGACCCTTCCCGGGTCCGATTCCGACAAGACCATCCACACGCTGACCGACACTCATGTCCATGTTTATGTCACCGCCACGGATCTTCACGTCGAGTTTACCCCCGCACTTATCATCACTTCCGGAACTTGGCCGCACCCAGACATGGAAGTGACGCAGGTCTCGTTTAATTTCAGCAAAGGCACGTTTGGATATGGCGCCGCTGGTCCCAACTACGCATGGTGGCTTGGGCACGCCAAAGACAAACTTACGGCCGGACTGGCCAGTCTGTTTGGAGCTATGCCCGCCGGCATGCGCGCGCCCGGCTATAATCCGCTCGCGGATACAAACATTCTGGGTAACTTGTCATCTTTTGTCTCGAACTTGTCTTCCTCCAGTAGCTCTCCCCCCAAGGACGTGCCGGCAGCGACCGGCGTAAAGGCGTCGGCAAGCCTCACTTTAGACGGAGAAATACGCAAAGACTTGGGTCGCATGAGTTTGGTTGTTCCGAAAGGAACGAACATTAGGGTGACCGCCAACTTGAGCGGCGGCATCCCGAGTAACTTACGGGACATTCGGGTTTCGTCCATCGGAGTTGACCTCTGGAATCCCAGCCATAGCTCCACCAACGTCGAGTTCCATGTTGCCGACGCCGGTTTCCCTCTTGTCTTCGTTTCCAGCGCCACTTTCTCCTCGGGCGGTCATCTGCAGTTTAGCTACACCCTCGTCTCTGAGGTGCTCGAGGCTGCTTGGCGAGCCCTGCTCGGAGCAGCAATTGTCCAATCGGGACAGGGCGCCTCGGCTGGGGACGACGCCCTGAAAGCCGACCAGCCAAGGGCGCATGCCTTTGTGGACGATTTCCTTCATTCCAATTTGGAACCGTTGCTTAAGGACTGGCTTCTTGCCCACCGTCACGAGATTCCCGGAATTGACCTTGGCGAGGCTCTGGGCTTCGGACCTGAAATGGGAGACTTCCCCTCGCCGCAGCCTGGGGCTGCGAGCGGTTAATTGCGGACTGCGATCGATTTGCGGTACGCAAGGTGCAAAGACACTGATGAGGCTGGGCCCTATGTACGGTAAGGAACTAAGTCAGGTGGTCTGAAAGGTTGCCCCCCAGTGGCGAGATTGTTCAGTCGTTGAAATAAGAAGTGATAGGAAAGAGTAACTACGATGACCGCATCCCCCATTTCGCCGCGCCTGGTTAAAGGCGGCATTGTGACCATGGACCCGGACACGTCCGTGGTGCAGACCGTCATTGCGCTGCAGTACAACCCCGATTCCCTTTCCCGCACGCTGCAAATCCAGGCGGTGCAGGGCGGGCAGGATGGGGTGCGCGTGGATGCGCTGCGCTTGCGCGGACCGGCGATCGAAACCATCAAACTGGAGGCGGAACTCGATGCCACCGACCAACTGGAGAACCCGAAGAAGAATAAGGTGACCGTCCAATACGGCCTCCATCCGCAATTGGCGCAGTTGGAGATGCTGGTCAACCCGGTCGTCGAGACCCTCACGTCCGACAACGGCATGGCTAACTCGGGCTCGCTGGAAATTCTCCGGCTGGAGCAGCCACTTACGCTCTTTGTCTGGAGCAAGAGCCGTGTGGTTCCAGTGCGGCTGACCGACTTCTCCATCACCGAGGAGGCTTTTGACACCAACCTGAATCCGATCCGGGCCAAAGTCAGCCTGGGTTTGAGGGTCCTCAACGTGGACGACCTGGGCTTCGACAGCCCCGGCGGCCACATTTTCATGGCGTACCTCAGCAATAAACAAAAGTTGGCGTCGAAGGCGACCAAGGTTGCAATTTCAGTTTTGGGATTGGGAGGCCTGCCATGAAGAGTCCCCTTCAGGCTCTGATCCAGATGGGAATCGTGCCGCCGGTCACTTTTCCGACCGACAGCCGTTATTACGGTTCCAGCACGGTTTCCTACACTGCCCCCAACGGCCAATCGGTCACCTATCTGGCTCGGCGTTTTGTGCCGCAGCCGGGCGCTCCGAATTTTTCCACTATCGCCACCCACACGGTCAGTCAGGGAGACCGGTTGGACTTACTGGCCGCCAAGTATCTGGGCGACCCGCTCATTTACTGGCTGATTTGCGACGCCAACGGCGCGATTCGTCCTAATCAGTTGGTGGAGACGCCGGGAACGGTTTTGAACATCACCATGCCCCAGGGCGTGCCGGGGGTTTCGAATGCTTAAGTTGAAGAGCGTTCAGTTGAACCTGATGATGGGCCCCATCTTCCCTTTCACTGTGCCGCGGGCGGTGCTGGATGCGCTCTCCGAGGTCGAGGTGACGGTGAAAGACGTCGGCCAGAGCGGGTTCAAACTCACGTTCAGCATCGATAAGCAGTCGCCGTTGCAGATTCTCTTCATGCTGACTGGAGGCCTCCCTCTGCTCTTCATGCGCACGGTCCTCGTGGCTACCGTCAACGGCGTATCCAATGTGCTGATTGACGGTGTGATCACGGAGAACCACATCGCCCCCGGCAACAAGGGATCCAACTCCACCTTGACCCTCATGGGAAAAGACCTGACCGTACTGATGGACCAGTCAAAACTCAGCGGCTTTCCGTTCCCGGCCCTCCCGGCAGAAGCCCGGGTCGCTCTTCTTTTGCTCAAGTACTCGCCCTTTGGCGTCATACCCATCGTGATTCCGAGCGTCCTGCTTTTCGTTCCCTTGCCCATCGACCAGATTCCCAGTCAGCAGGGCACGGACCTGCATTACATCAAGAGCCTGGCGGAACAGGCAGGCTACGTTTTTTACATCGATCCCGGGCCCAAGCCCGGCATGAGCAAGGCCTATTGGGGGCCGCAGGTCAAGGTTGGCCCGGTGCAGCCGGCCTTGAATTCCGACATGGACGCCTACACCAATGTGGAAAGCCTGCATTTCAAGTTCGACCAGGAGAAAAACAAGATTCCCCTCTTGTACATCTACATCCAGGAAACTGGCATAAGCATTCCGATCCCTATACCTCCGATTACACCTCTGAATCCGCCGCTCGGGTCGATTCCGCCGCTGCCCACAAACCTTATACCGCCCGATCTGTCGCCCTTTCGCGAGGATTTGTCGAAGAAGCAGATTCCCCAGGCCATCATGCAGGGATTAGCCAAAGCCGCTGAGAACGCGGAAGTGGTCACGGGCGAGGGCAGCCTCGATGTAACTCGCTACGGCGGTGTCTTGAATGCACGGCAACTAGTCGCCGTGCGCGGCGCAGGCCCGGCTTTCGACGGTCTCTACTACGTCAAGAGCGTTACCCACAAGATCAAGAGAGGTGAGTATAAGCAGGACTTTACCCTGACCCGAAACGGGTTGGTTTCGACAGTACAAACGGTGAACGCATGAGCTCAGATGATTCTTCACAAGGCAGTGGTCCCAAGCGTTTCTACGGCAAGTATCGCGGGCTGGTCATCGAAAACATCGACCCCGAGCAGATCGGTCGGGTCCTGCTGCAAGTGCCGGATGTCCTGGGAGAAATTCCCTCCAGTTGGGCCATGCCCTGCGTCCCGGCGGCGGGCATTCAAGCCGGCTGCTTCATCGTGCCGCCCATCGGATCGCAGGTGTGGGTCGAATTCGAGCAGGGAGATCCCGATTACCCGATCTGGACCGGAGGCTTTTGGGGCCTGGTGGCCGATGTGCCGATCTTCGCCACTGCTCCGCCGCCGATTCCGCCCGGGCAGAATATTCTGCTTCAGACCACCGGCCAGAACATGGTGTTGATCAGCGACGCGCCGCCTACGCCGGTCACAGGCGGAATCGTGCTCAAGAGTACGAGCGGCGCCATGATCGTCGTAAATGACACCGGGATTTATCTCAGCGCCGGACCGGGCATGGCCAGCATTAATCTGATCGGTCCGGTGGTGAACATCAATCTCGGAGCTTTGACCGTGTTAGGGCCGTGATCGGGATGAACGGCAGGAAAGGTTTGTCATCCGGATGAGTTACGTTCACGAATCGCGTTTAAACGGAGCGTTCAAAATGAAATCCCCGCGGACGGAGGCCAACTAACTATGCCCGCACCGATCTTACATATGGGAGCAACCGTGTTATGCGCGCATGGCGGACAGGCTATACCAACCGTCCCCAGCCCGACAGTAATGGTTTCGGGCATGCCGATCGCAACCATTGCTGGGCCCTACGCAGTGGCGGGTTGCGCATTTGTGCCTCCCGCGGGAAACGGCCCGTGTGTCACCGCGCAGTGGGTCGTGGGAGCCGTGCAGGTAATGTCGCAAGGTCAGCCCGTAGCCATCATGACGGGAGTAGCGACATGTGTGCCAACCGGCACTCCGCTCATGCCGGTGATGGCGCAGACGATGGTGTTGGCCACCTGAGCAATAACTTACTTTAAGTGAAGAGTTTTCGGACTCTTGGTTGTAAGTGGAGAGGTAAGCGGTGAACATCAATTTTCCGTACCAATTCGACGGGCGCGGACGCACGCAGGAAGCCGCGCTTCAGGATTACCTGAACCAAATCGTAGAGCAGGTGCTTTTTACCTCGCCCGGGGAACGAGTGAACATGCCGGACTTTGGCAGCGGGCTTCTGCAGTTGGCTTTCGCGCCCACCAGCATGGAGATGGCCGCCGCCACCCAGTTCGCGGTGCAGGCCGCGCTACAGAAGTGGCTGGCGAGTTACGTGACAGTTCAGTCGGTGGTCGCATCGGCCGAGGAGGCGGTCCTCACAGTTACAGTGACTTACACTCCACTTAATACTGACGTGACCCAGGTGCAAACCTTCACTTACGAGGCCAGCTCATGATTTACAGTTGCTGCAACCTCAACCGGAAAAACGCGATTCTCGACAATCCGGCTGCCCCGGTGAACGGCATCGACTACCTGGAAGTATTGGACGGCGAGGCGGTCCCGCTCCGCCTCCCGCGCCAGCGGACGCTGCTCGTCCATTGTCTGAAGGCTGTGCCATCCACCCTGACAGCGAGCAACATACTCATCACCGGGGGAGAGAGCATCACGGACGTCACCGCCGCCTGGATTGCCGTAGCTTCGTCCCCTCCCACCACCCTATCCAGCGCGGCGCGGACCTACCTCACTACGCTGCCCGACGCCGCAAATGTGCTGGTGATCGGCACCAATGAGGCGGGAGATTTTTCCACTTACACCCTGCGCCTGGTGAACTTGATAACTCAGGCGGCCGAAGATCCTTTCGACGTCACCGAGGTATTGACGGGTTTCGATCCCCAACTGGCTGAAGTGCAATTCTCCTTTAAGGTGGAATGCGGGCCGAATTTTGATTGCCAACCGCAGACTCCCGCGTGTTCTCAGGTTCCGCCCACTCCGCCCCCGATCAACTATCTGGCCAAGGATTACGGCAGTTTCCGCACTCTTATCCTGGACCGCTTGAACCAGCTTCTGCCGACTTGGGGAGGCGGCAATGAAGCGGATCTGGGCGTAGTTCTCGCCGAACTGATCGCTTACCGCGGCGATTTTCTGAGTTACCAGCAGGACGCGATCGCCACCGAAGCTTACCTTGAGACCGCGCGCAGCCGCGTATCTCTCAGACGCCATGCGCGTCTGGTGGACTATCACGTCCACGATGGCTGCAATGCTCGCACCTGGATTCAACTGACAGTCGCGGCCAACCCCGGAGAGGCTGTTTTTCTGGACAGCACGCAGACCCGCTTCTACACCTACGCGCCCGGCATGCCTTCCACCCTGGCGGGCAACGAAGAAGCTGCCTTGCAGAGCGGTGTGCAGGTTTTTCAGCCCATGCAAAACGCGCTCTTATATTCCGAACACAATCAGATGCCCTTTTACACCTGGGGTAACACTGACTGCTGCCTGCCGCAGGGAGCTTTGGAAGCAACACTCAGCGGCTCCTATCCAAATCTGCACCCTGGCGACGTGCTGATTTTCGAAGAAGTTACTGGGCCGCAAACTGGGAATCCGGCGGATGCCGATCTCCGCCATCGTTGCGCTGTCAGGCTCACCGAAGTGGCCACCGTGAACGCCAGTGGTCAGCCGCTGATTGACCCGCTCTTCGACCAGAACGGAAACCCCATCACCGATCCCTCCACTCAGACTCCCGCTTCCGTAACTGAGATACAGTGGTTTCAGGATGACGCTCTTCCTTTTCCGGTTTGTATCTCCTCCACTTATCTGGCTTCCGATGGCACCAAGACAACCGCGCCGAATGTTAGCGTGGCCTTGGGCAATGTGGTATTGTCCGACCACGGATTGTCCATTTCAGGGACGAGCCTCGGCACGGTCCCGGCGCCCCGGATCTTCCTGCCGCCCAATCTGGCTGCGGATCGCTGCCAGCCACCAACCTCGCCCATTCCACTTCCTGTGCGTTTTCGGCCAAAGGTTCCGGATAGTCCCGTCACCCAGATAGTTCCTCTGACCGTGGCCGTAACCGGAAGCCCGGTCACGCCGAGCGTCGCGCTTCTAGGCAGCATGGGATTCGCTACTCTGACGGACTCCAACGGCTTCGTCTGTCTGATGGTTCAAGCCGACGATCCGGCTAACTGGCCGCAACTTTTCGGCGTGATGGTGAAGCAGAACCAAACAACCCCCGCGAATCTCGACTTATCGGTGGTTTATAACCCGCCGGGAGGCGCGGCCGGCATGTCGGCGCAAGTTACGGTGGAAGCTTTCACGAATCTATCTCTGAACTCGGCGGACCCTAACTATGCGGCCACTCAGATTAACTCCCTCTCGAGATTGATCCAGGTTCCTTCGAGTTATGTCCCTCCTACAACAGCTCCTTCGGGTTTCCCGGCGACTCCCACCATGCTCTTCAACACGGGAAGCGTGAATCTGCAGGATCTCAGCAATCCGGCTGTAACTTATCTGACGTTGCAAGCCACGGCCCCGACGGGTTGGCCCCAGTTCTTCGGAGTCCTTGCCCCGGGGAGCCAGCAAGGACTATCCATATTCAACCTGGCGGTCGTTTACAGCCCGTCGTCGGGCGGAGTAGGGGTCACGCTTCCAGTTACACTCGAGCGGTTCCCGAACCTTTCACTAGCCACCATAGCCGGTCAGTTCAAATTGAACTCTCAACTGCTCTCGGTGCAGAGTTTTGCCCAACCCGATTCCAGCCTTGCCGCTTATGACCTCATGAATTTCGATCCCAGTGATGCCGTTCCAATGATTTCCCTCCAAGCGACTCTCGATGGAACAACCAACCCCTGGAGCCCTGAACAGGACCTCTTAGGCAACAGTGCGTCGGATCGAGTCTTCGTGGTGGAGATCGAGTCGGACGGCACAGCCACCTTGCGGTTTGCTACGCCTTCCGATCCCGCCTCAACATCGGAAGAGACCAACGGCATGGTGCCTGACTCCGGCACTGTGTTTGTCGCTGACTATCGCATCGGCAACGGAACCGCCGGCAATGTCGGGGCCGACAGCCTGATTTATCTGGCGGCCGTTGACGCCCGGATCCAATCGTGTAACAACCCGCTCCCCGCCAGTGGAGGCATCGACCCGGAGACCAACGACCAGATTCGTCGCCGGGCTCCGCAGGCTTTTCTCGCTCAAGATTCAAGCACGATTGAAAGGTCGGTGACCATGGCGGATTACGAGGCGGTCGCGGAAAACAATCCCCAGGTGGACCAGGCCGTGGCCTCGCTGCGCTGGACGGGGAGTTGGTACTCCGTTTTCATCGCGGTGGAACCGGCCGGGGGCGGCAATCTAACTCCCACTTTGCAACAGGCTCTGACAACAACCGTGGAGCGCTACCGTTTGGCTGGCCAGGACCTGCAACTGGAATCTCCCCAATATGTTTCCCTCCAGATCACGCTGGTAGTTAGTGTGGATTCGAACTATTTCCGAAGCGATGTGGAGCAGTCGCTGCTGCAGGTCCTGGGCAACCAGATTTTGCCCAATGGCCAAAAGGGCCTTTTCTACCCTGATAACTTCACCTTCGGACAGACGGTTTACTTGAGCCCCGTGTACGCTGCTGCCCGATCCGTGGCTG
>Ga0181530_10007214_pt1 | contig 10671 bp, 6 predicted proteins | sample PEATcosm2014_Bin_42_FD_119769 | JGI IMG/M metagenome (GOLD analysis project Ga0181530, IMG submission 119769) | Peatland microbial communities from MTU Mesocosm Facility, Houghton, MI, USA - PEATcosm2014_Bin10_60_metaG | ecosystem: Environmental > Terrestrial > Soil > Wetlands > Peat | place... | reverse complement strand
TGCGGCGACTGTGCGCCGCCGTTTCGGCTTCACACTTTTCCAGCAGCTGCATGAAAACCGATTCGTACAGTTCCCACGGACGGTTGGCGTTGGCATAGGCCAGGGTGGATTTCTGGGGCGTGGTGCTGATGCCCAGATGCTTGAGCGGCGATTCGCAACCGGCCAGCCCCAGGCAGACTTGGCGCAACGAATTCATGTGCGCCACCTGGCAAAACAGCATGGCCACGAATTGTTCCCCGCAGGTGAAACCTTTGCCGTTGCGCTCGGCCTGATGGCGCTTGACGGCCTGGGCGAACTGCCCTCGCGAAAACAATTGCAATATCTACGAAAACACACTGCATACTTGAGTCATGGCTGATCCTCTCTTCTCTCCATGTGGTTCTGTGTCGGAACCCACTCCAGAGTAACGGGGATCAGCCCCTTCCGCCTCCGTCAGATGTACTGAGATAACAGTCTATTTTGGACAGCAATGAAAGGCAATGGTTCCGCCGTCTGGCGATTGTGAAAACTGAAATACGTTGTCAAATCCAGCGGCAGTGCCCGAATGCGTGAGGCATTGCCTCTCGCCGGTCACCAGCGAGAACAGAACCAGATCCAATGAACCTGCCCCCGGACAGTGGTCGACCATCAGCATCCCCTTGCCATCGGACAGCCAGGCGAGCGGACCGGGGGCGGCTTCCGGACAGAGTGCGCTGGTCAACTTCCGTTCGGCGCCCCCCGGCGCGGGCACAACATAGATGCCGTCATTCTTCCCATCGCAGCGGGTAAACGCTATCTCGCGCCCATCGCGGGACCAAGCCGGCGCGCCGACCAAACCGTTCTTGCTGTAGGTCAGGCGGAGTGGCGTGTCCGACCCGATTAACTGGACATACAAGTCGTGGCGTTTTCGTTCGGGGCCATCCCAGAGATAAGCTACTTCGAGCCCGTCGGGCGAAATGGCCGGAGATATCGCCTCGCCCGCCGCGCTCGTCACGGGTACTGTTTTGAACAATGATGCGGCCTCGTCTCCATCCTGCGCCGGAACCGGAATCGATCGCATCCGAAGATAGGCAGCAGATGCAATGGCAGCGAGGACGATCAATCCGATCACCGCGGCGGCAAGCCAGGACCGGCGATGAGGAACTGGAGCTTCTGCTGGTGCGGGAGCTGCCTGCTGCGCCCCACAGGTTCCGTTGACCAGAAGCAAAGCAGAATCGCCGTTTGAGTTTGCAACTACGCTGTCCCGCCTGTTCCGGCGTCATGCTTGTCGTCGAACGGATGACCTGCGCCCAACTTTATCTCCACCCAACCCTGACGCTGCCAAAGCAACCGAGATGCGGAGTTGACAGCTCCTGAGGTATCCACGACCGACTACAACTCCATCCACGCCCAACGATGGCGTGCTCGCGCACGCAGGGCCGGCGTGCGCTCCAACCCCGGCGGCGACCCTCATGAAGCGCTTCCGCAAATGCCGACCGGGCCTGCAATTCAGCCAGAATCGGAGTCCGCGCCGCCCGATTCGCCGCTCCTCGCCCCCGCAAAACCCACGCAGGCCATCTGGCGCCCGTTGAAATCCCATAGGTAGATCACCGCGCCCGCCGCAAACGCCAGCGACTCACTTCAAACGTCCCTATCGAAACTGCCCCGGCGAAAAAGTGTTGGGACCGGCCACCCTCGTCGCGCCGGGGCAGTCCCGATAGGGATCTAACGTTTGTCGGTACGAAACCACGATTCACGTGCTTCGTTTCGAGATAACCCTTGATCCAGGAGAGATGGGCCGGCGAGCGCCGTCCTAGGCGCTACGCGGCCCAAGGTGCAATCGACGCGCCTTTCCCCGGTCGTGTGCGAGGATCTATAATCGCGCCGGATTAGCGGATGCGTATAGGACGCCCAGGGGAAGAGCGCGGGGCAACTTTGCGCTTCCCGCAGAACGGCCTTCGCTTGCCCTGAAGATGGCTTGTAACGGCAAAAAGAACCGGCCCGGCCATAAGCAGCTGCCCAAGACATAGCCATGCAACAAGAATCTCCATGAGGAGGAAAACCCTTGCGCAAGCTCGTTATCATCGCTTTCACGGCATTCAGTTTAGCTTCCCTGACCCATGCGCAAACAACGGCGCCCACGTCGCCGAATCCCAAAGACTACACCGCCCACGTGACGGGTTACGCCCACATGGATATGGCTTGGCTGTGGCGCTGGGAAGAATCCATTCATGACGTCATGTACAACACCTTTACCAACCAAATCCGGTTGATGGACCAGAATCCGGACTACACTTTTTCGCAGGACCAGGCCGTGGTGCTCGACTCCATGGAACACTTCTATCCGGATGTTTTCAAGGGTCTTCAGGCGAAGGCCCAGACCGGCAATTTCGTCCCCGCCACTTCAAGCTGGGTGCAGATGGATGAAAACGTCAGCGACGGCGAATCCATGGTGCGGCAATTCCTCTACGGCCAGAAATTCAGCAAAGAAAAGTTCGGCCATTACGTCCGCTTCGCCTGGCAGCCGGACGTCTTCGGCCATCCCGAAACCATGCCGCAGATTGCAAAGAAGGCCGGCATCGAGTTTTACCTGTTCGACCGTCCCCATGACCCGGCTCGCCCCCGTATCCTCTGGTGGCAGGGCTTGGACGGAAGCCGCGTGCTGGGCTATTCGACCCCCAATGAATATGCCGGGACGTTAAATCACGAGCGCGTCACCGTTCCTGTGATGCGGTACGCCGAGCAGTCCGGCGTGAAGAATATGCTGGTGCTTTACGGCGCGGGCGATCACGGGGGCGGTCCCAATCCCGATGATGTTGCCGGTATCGCCAGAATGAACGCTTCGCCGGACGAGGTGCGCGTGAAGCCCACCAACGTGTCCAACTATATCGATCTGTTGTTGACTGAAAGGACGGACTTTCCGGTCTACACCAACGAGTTGAATCCCGTTTTCCCCGGCTGCTACACCACCCAGGTTGACATGAAGCGTCACAACCGGCAGGCGGAGCAGCTGCTCCTGAACGCCGAGAAGATGTCGGAGCTGGCAGTGTTCTTCAATTATCGCGACTACTATCCGGTTCGCGACTTGAGTGAAGCGTGGAAGCTGGTGTTGCTGAACCAGGCCCACGATCTGGCCGCCGGCTCGGGCATCGGCCCCATTTACGCCGATGCGGCCCTCCAGTACAAAGAGGTTTTCCAGCGCGGCTACCGCGCCCTGAATTTCTCGCTCGAAAATTTGGGCCTTCAGCTAGATACGCAAGGCGAGGGAGTGCCGCTGGTGGTTTACAACCCGCAGTCGTTCGATCGCACCGACCTGGTCACCGCGGAAATCTCCGCCTTCTCGCTCCCGGAGAAGCTTGTCGCCGTGCATGAGAACGAAACCGTGCCGGTCCAGATCCTCAAAGCCCCCGCCAAAGATGGGGCTCGCGAAACGGCCACCGTGGCCTTCGTCGCGCACAACGTTCCGCAGATGGGTTTGAAACTGTACCGGTTGGTTGCGGAAACCGGCCATCCGCCGGCGGAGGCACCCCCCTTGCGGGTGGGGTCGAATCCGCGACCCTATCTGGAAAACGAGTTTCTCCGCGTTGAGATCGACCCTGAAACCGGCAACATCGCGCACCTCTTCGACAAGGCAAACAGCCGCGAATCGTTTCACGGCCAAGGCAATTCGCTCACCGCCTGGGAAGACACCGCCCAGCAGGCCATCAGGACCTCAAAGGAATATGCGGGGCCGGCATGGGACACCGGCATCACCGGCAAGAAATGGGATGTGGATAAAGCGGCCAGCGTAGAGGTTACCGAGCAGGGTCCTACGCGCGCCACCATTCGCGTCGTGCGCCGCTTCCGCGACTCTCAGTTTACTCAGGACATCAGCCTGATGCCGGGCGTGCCGCGCGTGGATGTCGCCATGACGCTCGACTGGTACGAGCGCGCCACCTTCCTCAAGGCGGGCTTTCCCGTCAACGCCGAGTCGGGCAAGGTGTCGGCGGAAATCCCCTACGGCGTCATTGAACGCAATCAGAGCGGCGAGGAAGCCGTGATGGGGAAATGGGTGGATATCTCCGGTCCCGGCTACGGCGTGGCGATCATCAATAACGGCCGCAACGGGTACGATGCCAAGGGCAACGCCATCCACCTGTCGTTGATTCGCGGGCCCTGGGGCCCCGACCCGCGCGCCGATGAGGGCGATCACTCGTTTGGCTACTCCATTTATCCCCACCGCGGAGGTTGGCGCGAGGGCAAAGTGCAATTCCAGGCTCTGGCCTTCAACTCGCCGCTGCTGGCCATGCAAGAACCTCAGCACGACAGCCCGCAAGAACAGTGGGCTGGAAAGAAGGGTGGCTTGCCCGACGCCTTTTCCTTCATCAAAACCGACAGCGACCACGTGGTTCTCTACGCGCTCAAGCAGATGGAGGGCTTTTACGATACGGACGCCATCGCACGCTTCGTTGAGATTGAGGGCCGCGAGGGCGACGTGACGATTCAGCTTCCACGCCGTGTCCGCGCCTCGGAAACAACCTTGCTCGAAGACGTCGGCGTGGGATCTGTAGGGGAGGGAACAACCATCCGGTTCCACATGAAGCCGTGGGAGATTAAAACCCTGCGTTTGTCGCGGGCGCAATAGGCCAGATTTCTTACCACGGATTTGGGGAGGGTGGAGCATAAGCGCTGCCCTTCCGGCCCATTCGCAAAGAACCCGCGCCGACTTTGGTGCTCCGCTTGAAGCCTGACCGACAAACGCGGGCCTGGGGTTGCATACGGACGGGTGAGGACGTTTGTCGATTTTCGACGGCGATCTCGTTTACGAGTTTGCCACATGCAGCGTCGCCAAGCCGAAGAAGGGAAAGACACCGTTCGTGGTGTTGGCGAAGGACGTAAGGTAGCCCAACGGATGCTGCTGAGTTTCGTGGGAGAGACGGACGGTGAGTCGCAACGACTTCTCACAGGTTTGCCGAGTACGACGAGCTCTGGCGCCCGGTCGAATGGCTTCCGGGCAACACATGAACATCGGTTTGAGCTACATTCATAGGGAGTGATCCGTTGGCCTTTGCGACCAGCTATACGGCGTTCTTTTGGAGACTGATCCGCTTTCAGCACAACCGGTGCCACCGCACCAAAGGAGACGTTGCGATGCAGACGCGCAAACTGGGAAAGAGCAGCCTGGAAGTATCGGCCATCGGCTTAGGCTGCATGAGGATGAGTGCCGGTCACGGGCCGGTATCGGGGACAAAAGAGGACATGATCGCGGTCATGCGGGGAGCGGTCGAACTCGGGGTCACGCTCTTTGATACGGCACAGGTTTACGGACCGTTCGTGAATGAAGAGGTTGTGGGGGAAGGACTTGCTCCCGTGCGTGACCAGGTGGTGATCGCGACGAAATTCGGATTTGCACTGAATGCCCATGGCAGGCAGTCTCCCGGGGTCGACAGCCGCCCGGAGTACATAAAGGAGAGCGTGGAGGGATCGCTGAAGAGGCTTAAGGTGGAGACGATCGATCTGCTCTACCAGCACCGTGTCGATCCGGATGTGCCGATCGAGGACGTTGCGGGAGCGGTGAAGGAACTGATTCAGCAGGGCAAGGTAAAGCACTTTGGACTGTCGGAAGCAGGGGCACAGACGATTCGGCGGGCACATTCGGTTCAGCCGCTGACCGCGGTTCAGAGTGAGTACTCGCTGTGGTGGAAGCGACCGGAAGAGGAAGTGATTCCGACGCTTGAGGAACTGGGCATCGGCTTTGTTCCGTACAGCCCTCTTGGCAGGGGTTTTCTGGCTGGGTCGGTTACGGAGGACACACAGTTCCTCGAAGGGGACAACCGCGGCAGTTACCCTCGGCTCTTTCCGGAGGCCCGCAAGGCGAACCGGGCGTTGGTGGATGTGATTGCAGCGTTTGCAGAGCAGAGAAATGCGACAACTGCCCAGATTGCGCTGGCTTGGCTGCTGGCACAGAAGCCATGGATCGTTCCAATCCCCGGTACCACGAAAATGGAGCGGTTGCAGGAGAACATCGGAGCGACTGCCCTCGAACTTACACCTGAGGAGCTTCGCGAGCTCGATAACGCTACCGCAAAGATTGCAGTCGTGGGCGCCCGGTATCCGGAAGCATTGGAACGTATGACGAATCTCTAGCGGATCGACCGCTGAACGGTGAGGAACGTGCGATGAACATCTCTTTTGAAAACAAGGTGGCACTCGTAACCGGTGCCGGCTCGGGGCTGGGCCTGGCGACCGCGAGCGCTTTTGCTGAATCAGGCGCTTCCGTGGTGTTGGCAGATTGGAACGAGAAGTCGGCGATTTCTGCAGCCAAGGATCTGACTGACCAGGGGCACAAGGCGTTCGCAATTCGTTGCGACGTATCGGATGACGCACAGGTAGAAGCAATGGTTCAGCTGACTGTCGCCACCTTCGGCCGGCTGGATGCAGCCTACAATAATGCCGGCGTTCAAAATGTCCTTGCAGAGACTGCTGATTCTCCCCGAGACGATTACGACCGTGTAATGGCAATCAATCTCCGCGGTGTGTGGAGTTCCATGAAGTTCGAGCTGCAACAGATGCGCAAGCAAGGAAGTGGCGCCATCGTCAATTGCTCTTCGCTTGGTGGACTTGTGGGAGGCGCCGAACGAGGAACCTACCACGCGGCGAAGCATGGAGTTCTCGGGCTGACGAAGAGCGCGGCTCTCGAATATGCGGCACGTGGCATTCGGATCAACGCTATCTGCCCGGGGCTCATTTGGACACCGATGGCCGACCAAATGGTCGCTGCTGGCCAGGGTGAGGCACTCAACGCAATGGTGAAGAGCATTCCCATGGGCAGGTATGGCCGTGCCGAGGAGATTGCGGATGCTGTGCTATGGCTTTGCAGTGAGGCTGCCAGTTATGTGACTGGCCAGTCAATCTCGGTAGACGGCGGGTTCATAATGCGGTGAGGGAAACCAGTAACGGAACCGAACCTTACGCCACGGGCGACGCATTTTGAGGAGTGTGCCGTCCTAGGGAGTCCCGAGAAGATGGAGAGAACACCAAATGGCTGCTTGATTGGGATGAGGAACGGTAAACGCAGCGGGGTCAGGAAGCCTCGCGGCACCACGGCGTGAGGCCGGGGGCCGGGATTCCGGTAGCAAAGCCGACTTCACATTACCGATCTCATTTGGATATGTGCGCCCGGCAGGTTAATAAGCCCATTGGGCCGATAGCGCCAAACGAAAGCATGCCCTGTCGATCATACATCCCGCGATGAAATACCTATTTTATAAATAGGTATTTCAGTGCTACTGTTCCTACCATGGCAAAGAATCCCGAACATCGCGACCTTTTCCCAGGCGCGCTGGAAATCATGATCCTGCAGTCGCTTCGCCTGCGACCGATGCATGGCTATGCCCTGGTCAAACACATCAAGCAAGTCTCGGACAACCTGCTCCAGGTTGAAGAGGGATCCCTGTATCCCGCTTTGCAGCGGATGCTGCGTGAGGGGTTGCTGGAATCGGAGACTGGGCTGTCAGCGAAGGGGCGTCCTACCCGAATTTACCGGCTCACCGATGCGGGCGTTCGGCACCTGGAGCAGGAGGTGGTCAGCTTCGAAAAGATGTTCACCGGCATCACGCGCGTGCTGGCCGTCGCCAAGGCCTAGGAGGTTAACCATGCAGCGTCTGAGCAAGCTGTTCAGCCGCCGTCGCCGCTATGACGACATCTCGGTCTCCATTCGGGAACACATCGAAGAGCGAACCGAGGAACTAATGGACGAGGGAATGGCGCGCAAACAGGCCGAGCAGGCGGCGCGGCGCGAGTTCGGCAACGTGACGTTGATCAGGGAGCGCAGCCGCGAAGAGTGGCAGTGGGCCGCTCTCGAATCGATTCTTGCCGATTTGAGACTGACCTTTCGGCGGTTGAGAAAGTCGCCGGGATTCGCGGCGACGGTGCTGCTGACCATGGCATTGGGGATCGGCGCCAACACCACGGTGTTCAGCGTGATCGACAGCGTGCTGCTGAAGCCGCTGGCTTATCCGGATTCCGGGCGGCTGGTGGCTCTCACACTGAAGGCTCCGGGGGCCGCGGGGATGGCCGACTTCAGCAACGGGCTGCAGCTTTCGCCTTCGATGTATCTGACGTTCTCGGAAAAGAACCGGACGTTCCAGTCGCTGGGTGTTTTCACGTCGGGCACGGCGAATGTGACGGGGGTTGCGCAACCGGAGAAGGTGCACACGGCGGGAATCAGCGGCGGCGTGCTGGAGACACTTGGCGTTTTTCCCAGTGCAGGGCGGTGGTTCTCGGATGTTGACCAGGATCCGCGTGGGGCGAAGACGGTGATGCTGAGCTACGGCTACTGGCAGCGGCGCTTCGGCGGAGACCGATCTGCGATTGGACGCAGCATCCAGGTGGATGCGCAGACGCGCGAGATTGTGGGCGTGATGCCGCGCGGGTTCAAGATAGTGGACCGGGAGTTCGATCTGCTGGTGCCGCTGGGCTTCGATCAGCGCCGGCAAAAGCTGGCGCCGTTCGGCTACGAGGGAGTTGGCCGGCTTAAAGCGGGAGTGACGCTGGGGCAGGCCGACGCCGACGTGGCGCGACTGATTCCGGTGTGGATGGATTCCTGGTCGAACGGGCCGGGCACCAACCCGCATTACTACGAAAGGTGGAAGATTACCCCTGGCTTTCGTTCGCTGAAACAGCGTGTGGTTGGCGATGTGGGCGGGGTGCTGTGGGTGGTGATGGCGACGGTGGGGCTGGTGATGCTGATTGCCTGCGCCAACGTTGCGAATCTGCTGCTGGTGCGTGCGGAATCGCGGCAGCAGGAGCTGGCGATCAGGGCTGCGCTGGGAGCCGGGCGCGGGCGCATTGCGCGCGAGCTGCTGACGGAGAGCGTGACGCTGGGACTGATGGGAGGCGTGATTGCAGTCGGCGTGGCTTTTGGAGGATTGCGGCTGCTGACGGCGATTGGGCCGGCCGACCTGCCTCGACTGAGCGAAGTCTCGCTGGATTTGGCTGCGCTGGGTTTCGCTTTCCTTCTTTCGATTCTTTCAGGATTGCTGTTTGGATCGATACCCGTGCTGCGCTATGCGCGGGCAAAGGTCTCGACAACGATAGGAAGCGCGAACCGGACCGCGAGCGCAGGCCGGGTGCGGCAACGCTCCCGGAGCGTGCTGGTGGTGGCGCAGGTGGCCATGGCCCTGGTGCTGCTGGTGAGCGCGCTGCTGATGATCCGCACCTTTGCCGCGCTGCGCAACGTGGAGCCGGGATTTGCAGACGCCGCCCACGTCGAGACGGTGCAGATCAGGATTCCGGATTTGCTCGTCCCCGATGCGCAAATGACCACACGCACGCAGAACAGTATTGCCAATACGCTGGCTGCTATTCCCGGCGTCACCTCGGTGGGCTTTGCAAGCGCCGTGCCCATGGACGGAAACGACCCCAACTGGGACATCATGATCGTTGAGGGAAAGAACTATGAAGGCGGAGAGCCGCCGCTCAGGCTGTTCAATTATGTCTCGCCGGGTTATTTCAAGACCGCGGGCACGCGCTTGATTGCGGGGCGCGATTTTACCTGGGACGACCTCTACGGCTTGCGGCCGACGGTGATGGTGTCAGAGAACTTTGCGCGCGAATCGTGGGGCTCGGCCGCGGCGGCCGTGGGAAAACGAATAAGGCAGTTTACGAATATGCCGTGGCAGGTGGTGATTGGCGTTGTGGAGGATGTTCGCCTGCACGGCGTGGACCAGGATGCGCCGCCCATCATCTACTGGCCGGCGATGCTCAGCAGTCCCTATACCACGCAACCAAGCATCGAAGCGGCACGCGCGGTCACCTTTGTGATTCACAGCAGCCGCGCGGGAAACGAAGGATTTCTAAGCGAGATGCAGCAGGCGGTGTGGTCAGTGAATTCAAGCCTGCCGCTGGCGTCGGTGCGGACGATGCGGGATATTTACAGCCAGTCGCTGGCGCGCACTTCGTTCACGCTGGTGATGCTGGCGATCGCCGGTTCGATGGCGCTGGCGCTGGGCATCATCGGGATCTACGGTGTGATCTCCTACACGGTTGCGCAGCGGACACGCGAGATCGGAATTCGCCTGGCGCTGGGGGCGCAGAGGAGCGAGTTGAAGTGGATGTTCGTCCGGTCGGCGCTGGTGCTCACGGTGGTTGGCGTCGTAATTGGTCTGGGTACGGCAGCCGCGCTCATGCAGTTGATAAAGTCGCTGCTCTTTGGCATCAGCCCGCTCGATCCCTTTACCTACATCGCGGTGCCGTTGATCCTGGCGGCATCCGCCGCGATTGCGAGTTATCTGCCGGCCCGCCGTGCCGCCGCAGTGGATCCGGTTGAAGCGCTGAGAGCCGAGTAATGCAGCTCGGGGTCGGCAGGCCGGTTCCGTTCAAAATATCAACGATTGCGCGGCGGATTGCCAGGACGGTGCGGTTGTTTCCCTTTCGGCCGACGCTTCGCTTCGCATCGAACTGTCGTGGGAGGGGAAAAAGGCAGAACTCGGCGTGACGATCGATGTCTGTTTTCAAATGTCTGAAATTGCCGGGGATGAAACCGAGCGGTGGCTCACGACCAATGCCAGGCCACGGACGCAGGGACCTCCAGAACGGATCGATCCTGAAAAACGTTAGGTTCCTATCGGGACTGCCCCGGCAGACGAGGCAGGGTTTAGCCCGATTCTTTCGGCCGGGGCAGTTTCGATAGGATCGTTTGTGCTGAGCCGCTGGCGTTTGCGGCGGATGCGG
>Ga0181530_10007213_pt1 | contig 10672 bp, 10 predicted proteins | sample PEATcosm2014_Bin_42_FD_119769 | JGI IMG/M metagenome (GOLD analysis project Ga0181530, IMG submission 119769) | Peatland microbial communities from MTU Mesocosm Facility, Houghton, MI, USA - PEATcosm2014_Bin10_60_metaG | ecosystem: Environmental > Terrestrial > Soil > Wetlands > Peat | place... | reverse complement strand
CGCCAGTGCCGTTGATGATATGAGTCATTTGGCTGCCGCTTTGCGCTTCTATAAGAACATTTATCATATCATGCACGTTGACTTGCTGATTGGTTGGAGTCTCGATGGTATTAAAGCATTTTATGTTTGATGTATTAAACACACTATAGATGCCAAGCCCGTAAGCCTGATGACTCGTGACCGTGTTCGCGACTTTGTAGGATGCATAACCATTCACACCATTATGCGTCCATGAGCTTTGATTCGGCGGGTCATAAGGCAGTTCGGACTGGTAAAAGTAAACCCGCCCCCAATTGCCATTCCACAACGTCTGATACTGTTCGTGATGCTCGACGAAAAGACCGTATATGGTCACGTTATTGCCATTCACCACCAAGCCGTTGTTAGACGCATTCTGAGTCCAGCCTACTCCGGTGCCATGATCCGCCCGCCACAACCAGATGTTGTCACCGATGACATTGTTGGCATTAATCGTGAAGCAAGTGGTGGTGGTGCCAGCGAACTGTCCACCCACCCGGCTGTGAACGTCATACAGACAAATAGGGTCCGCGGAATGATTCAGAGAACTGCCCGGAGGCCCCACCTCCAACAATGAGGGCGACGCGGTGGTTCCGGCATCAAATAAAATATCCGACACCTTTACGCCATCAACATCCGAGAGCACCATGGCGGGATTTCCATTGGTCGGGACCAGCGTAGGGAATCCAAGCCCCATCAGAATCGTATCAGGCTGTGTCACGAGAATGCTGTTCGTCAAATGATAAATCCCCGGGGTTAATATCAGGTCCATCCCCGAACTCAGCGCGGCGTTGATGGACGCGGCATTGTCCACCCCCGGTTGCGCCAGATAGAACTGGCTGATGGGGACTGAAACTCCGGGGGTTGGGCCGCTGGCCCAAGAAGTTCCGTTGATATTGGTCACCAGATTAGGAACAAAGACAAAGAAGTTGGTATTGCTGTCCACATAGAGATAGGGCTTTTCACGGATCAATGGTGTGTTGGTGATGATCGTGTATTTGGAACCGGGCCAGGTTCCGGAAGGTGGATTGGAAACGCCCACAAACACCATGTTCCATACCTGACCGGACCAGCTTCCCCAAATATCGTTTCGGGAGAGCCATTGTTGTTGGGATATGGAACTGGTGGTGGAGTCCACCTTGGAATCGGCCAGGAAACCGCCGCTACAATAGCTTCCATCCGACACGTTCAAGTTGCCCAGGATATGCATGCGGCGAAGGGAGGTGCCTTGCGAAACGGACCAAGTCATGGTGCCGCTGTTGGCGCTGGGATTCACGGCCAGATTCTCGGCAGACATCCAGAAGTTTTCGGTGGATCCAGGACTGGGTGAAGAACCAAAGGCGTTGCATTGCAGCCCGCCGTTGATGGTAACATTGTCGGGCGATTGCCCCAATCCGAGTATTTGCATGTAGTAGCCCATGTTAATGGTCACGTTATACGTTCCGGGTTCAAAAAGAATGGCGTACCGGTTGGCGTCGAATTGGCTCGTGTTCACATTGTTCTGCTGTGCAAAAAGTGTGTTGAGGGTGTTCTGAATCGTTGCCGTCGGCGTCGAAGGGCTGAAAAGGTACACGTTCGTACCAAAATTCGGGACTGCTTTAGCTCCGGGATTTACACAGAGCAAAGCCATGTCTAAAGCGACGACGATTGCGACCTTATGGAACTTGGAGCGACAGGAATGATTCATAAAGTGCTAAAGCACCAACGCCGGGTTCGATTGATAGTCATTTGCCATTGAGGCTGGCGCTCGCAAGTGAGGATTGTTTACGGCATATCAGATATGTGTGGACAGGATAGCACACGCCAGCCCAAGGTCAAGTCCCTAATGCTTCAGCAAGAGGATTTTACTCCGAGTACCGCTGCTGGGTGACCGGTCCGGCTAACAGCGGGTGCTGTTCGTATCTCTGGCCTGGCGCATCGCCAGCGCGGAGTCCTCCGCCGGAGGGTGCTGACGGCCCGTACGTTATTGCGCTTCCGTAACCACGGCCAATTGCTCTACAAATTCGGATTTCCTGCAATACGACCCACCATCAATCTTTTTCTGATAGCCTCACCTTTTGGCCGCCTTATTTTTTTCCAAACAACGCCTTGTCGAACGAAAACCGTCCGCCACCAGCGATGAATAGTGTCACATAACCAGCCAAATAAATAAAGGCCATCTCGCCGTTGCCTGGTCCACTCAAGGCCATTTTGTGAACCATGAAAAATGCAACGCCAAGGTCAATCATCAACGTCAACGCCGCGAAACGCGTCAACAGTCCGGCCGCCAGCAGCATTGCGCCTGCAGTTTCTGCGAATGTCACGAGTGCCAGGCCCGGTGCCGGGCCGATGCCCAACGGGTCCGGAAATTTCGACGACATGGCGCTAAAATGATTCAGTTTGTCCAAGCCGTGATTAAAAAACATCGCCAGTCCCAGCCAAAGCCGGAGCATCAGCAATCCGAAACTGGTGAGTGTGGAATCGTTTCCGGGAGCGAATAACCTTTTCATGGGTCTTTTTTTATCTCAGGCGCGACCGGATTGCCAGCGTTTTCCGGCGTGCGCCCGCAATGCTCTGCAGACTCGCCAGCGCGCTGGCCGGCTTGGGCCATTTTCGCGGTATGTCCTCAGCCAGTGTAATAAACAATGGATTCAGTGGCCATAGTTTCAGTTCGGTCGAACAACACTTGCGGCGGTTGACCGCCTCCGAGTTTCAATTCATTTGCCTCGTTGGCTGCAACCGGGTCGCCCGTGTCCAACCGGTGGCCGTTCAACTCCAATCCGCCTTCAGCGACGTGAACCTGAGCGTTTCGCCGCGGACGGAGCGCATGTTCGACGTTGTCCCCGGATTTAGGTCACGGAAGCGAACATAACAGAAAGCACAAGACTGCGTCCGTTTCGGCCTTCCAAAACACCTCCCCGGCGACAATGCCCTACGAAGCCTTTCCCAGCGTGTACGGTCGCCAACGATATGAGAACCGCCACCCGTGCGAGCTGAAAACTCGTCTTCGATCCCACGTTGCCGACCGTAGCATGAGCTTGCCACCGAGCCTTATTCACGCGATCGCGGCCTTGCGTCTGCGAACAAACCCGCCACGCACGGCGAGTGGGACAAGGGCGAGACCGAGCAACGCATACGATGATGGTTCCGGGACGGCGGCGGCGGCGACCTCAGCGCCAATCAATGCCGTCATGCTATTGGCAGTAAGGCCTCCTACAGCGTAGGCCAGTGTGTCACCCGCACTGAGAAGCAGCGGCCCGGATCCAAGCGGGACATCGCTTCCTGGCCCAAAACCAACTACGCTGCCACTGGCTATCACAAGGTTGTTTTCCAAAAGATACACACTGCTCACTGTGGTGGCTGTATCAATCCCCTCGAATACGCCATGAAACGTATAGATTCCGTTTACTGGAGCGGTGAACTGCACCATGGCGTACTCATCGTTGGGCCCGGCATTCATCGCAAGCATGCCTGGATCGAATTGCGAGATCTCAGTTCCACTGGTGGTTACGGTTTGGATAGCTGCGGTTCCGTTATGGAAGACGCCCAGGAAGTTACCCAACGGTGGCGACTGCCAGGAATCTATGGAGGGACCCGGCGCTGCGGGAATTGGAACAGAGGCGGGCAATAGATTAAAAGTGGAGCCGAGTGGAACGGTTTCAAAGCCGTAGGTCCAGACGCCATTGGGATTGGCGACGGGCGAGAACTGCAGCGACGGGTCATACTGGGCCGAGGCCAGCCGCGCTGCGCCGACCACTAGTCCCAGAAGCACTGCCATTGCGCTGTTGTTTCCGACAGGAATTTGCCCTTTGACGCGCCGCCCTTTAGTTGACGAAGTACGGGTGAACAGCGCTAACGCTGCGACTGAATACCAAACCAATCTGGTCTTACAATAGGATTTCATTTGGATCCTTGGGTTGTGGGTTCACGAATTGCATTTGCTCCGCGAGAAAGTGAGTGAACGTGTGGTCCACTGGAGATATGAATGGCAAAGCCGGGACGGCGAAACCGGAATCCGCGGTTGCCACCATTTTGCTCTTATGGCTTATGGTAAACATAAGACTAACCTGTAAGGCACTCAAGTTTTATAATGAATCAGGTGATGTTTGTCAAGAAGTTTCTGAATGATTTTATAAGCTCTTCGACCGTCTCAAGTTATGGTCTGTGTGGCGGGCGCCAAGCGCGAACGGGGCACTGCAACGGCGGATTTTAGCGTGGTTCCCTGCGCGGGCGATGTTTTCCGCCGCGTTCTTCGGCTTTGCGGGGCGCAAGCACAAGGCTCAAACGTACCGCACGAGGTCCTTGATTTCAAAACGCACTTTAGGCTGGCTCGCGTATTTGTCATTGGCCGCGCGATAACCCAGGGCACAACAAACCACCGACGCGTAACCGCTGTTTTCCAGTCCGAGCACGCGGTCGTATTCCGCGGGAACAAAGCCTTCCATCGGGCAGGCGTCCACGCCGAGCACGGCGGCGCAGGTCAACAGATTGCCCAGCGCGATGAAGGCCTGCCGCGTGGCCCATTCATGAGTGATTTTACTGCGCGGCCCTTTGACGAGGTCGCCCAGCATCATGTCGCGGTAAAAATTCTGCGATTGGGCGGGAATCTTTCGGACGTCGGTGGTGCGTGCAATGAGTTTGTCCACGTCAGCTTCGGTCATCCTGGTGCGGGCGGTGAACACGACGTAATGTGAACAATCCACGACCTGCCGTTGGTTCCACGAATGGGGGAGTAATTCCGCGCGCTTGACCAGGTCGTTGATCACGAGAAAACGATACGGCTGGAGCCCGTAGGAACTCGGCGAAAGCACGAGCGCGCGTTCCAGGGTTTGCCAGACATGCGCCGGAATATTCCTGCCGGAATCAAAAACCTTCGTGGCATAACGCCAGTTTAAGGCGTTCAGGAGTTGCTGTGTGTTTTGGTTGTTCATGGTCCATTCATTTTTCGTCCGCTGAAAATTGCACACGCAACGAAAAAAGCAAATTTTACTTCGCATCGGGAAATTTTTTGGTGAAATTTCAAGACATGAGTCTGTTGAATCTCCGTGTTCGCCGCGCCACCATCGACGACTTTCAAGGTCTCAGGTCGCTTTGGAATTCGATGCGCCTGCCGGCGGATGAATTGGAACGACGGCTGACCGAATTCCAGGTGATTGAATCCGCCGACGGTGAAATCCTCGGCACGATTGGCCTTCAAATCGTCCACCAGCACGCCCGGCTCCACAGCGAAGCCTACGCGGATTTTTCCCTGGCGGACGCGGCGCGGCAACTGTTCTGGGAACGCATTCAAGTGATTGCCTCGCATCACGGCGTCTTCCGGCTTTGGACGCAGGAAAATTCGCCATTCTGGAGCCGCTGCGGGTTCCGCATCGTCATCACCGAAAGCCTCGTGCAACTGCCCGAAGAATGGAAACGTCTCGAAGGGAAATGGTACTCGCTTCAGCTTAAAAGCGAGGAGATCATCACCGCCGCTTTTGAAAAGCATTTGGCTGGTTTCATGGACTCCGGAAAAAAACAAGCCGCGCGTGTCTCTGAAAAAGCCCGCATCATCAACACCATTGTTATTGTCGTTTGCTTCGGAATTTTCTTCATCTGTATTGCGATCCTGATTTACCTGATCACACTCCGCCGTTAGCGGTGCGCTGACGGCAGGTTGAACTCGTCCGCGTGATTCAAGCCTGACGTTCACCATCATTCAAAATCCCTTGTTTTACGCTGTTTTGCACCTTGCAGAATCATGGTGAAAGATAGTGCTTGCATACAGTTGCATGACAGCGTAGCTTCTGGGCATGGCATGGCTCTACAAACGCAGCGGCTCCGAAAACTGGTGGATCGGCTACCGTCTCAACGGTCGTCAGATTCTCCGATCAACCAAAACCGGCGACCGCGCCGCCGCCGAGCGCGAGCTGGCGAAGCTCGACGCGGTTGCCCAGGCGCACAGGACCGGAACCTTGACGGAAGAATTTATCGCGTTAATCACGCGCAAGGAATCATCCGGCGTCTCGCTCCGCGCGGCCATCCGGCAATGGCTGGCGGAGTGCAAGGATTTGTCCAAGCGGACACTGCCCGGTTATCGCGGCGTCACCGAGGAATTTTGCCGCTATCTCAACGCAACAGACGCCGCGCCGTTGCTCCGCGACATTCGGCAGGAAACCGTAGGCGCGTTCATCCGTGAAAAACGCGCCGCGACTTCGACGGCGACCGCCAACGCCAACCGCCGGATTCTTTCGGGTTTTTTCAACTACTGCGTGGACAATCAGGCTTTGCCTTTCTCTCCCGTGCCGTCCGCCCGCGCCATGAAATTGACCAAAGAAAGCAAACTAATCCGCCGGACGTTCACTCTGGTTGAATTGAAAACCATTTTCGACAAGTGCCCGTCCGACTTCTGGCGCTATATGGTCATGGCTGGATACTTTACCGGGCAGCGATTGGGCGATCTAATCTGTTTGCCGTGGGCAGCGGTGGATTTGGAACGCGGGCAGCTACGGCTTAAACAGCACAAAACAGGCAAGGCCGTCACCGTGCCGTTGTCAGACAATCTAGCGGCGCTCATTCTGGGATTGAAGCGCAAGGCCGGAGCGGTGAAAACGTCCGATGCAATTTGGCCGGAGCAATGCCGCCGTTATCAGCAATATGGCTCCAGTTCGTTCTCACGTGAATTTTTCGACGAAGTGTTACTGCCTGCCGGACTGGTGACCGCGCGGGCGTGGCCGTCAGACCAGCGCAACGGACAGCGCGGCGGCGAGCGCACCGGACGGCGCAAGGCGTCCGAAATTTCGTTTCACTGCTTGCGTCACACTTTTGTCAGCCTGCTCAAAATCACCGGCGCATCACAAGCAACCGCTAAAGAATTGGCAGGACATTCGAGCGATCAAATTTCCGATCTATACACGCACGTTGACGAGGCCGAGTTGTCCCGTGCCATCAAACGATTGCCGGACATCGCAAAATGAAAAGACAAAAACAGAAGCCCGCGAAGAAAATCAGGATGAACGCCACGGTGGCTGGGCTTGGATTCTATACCGCGCCGGTGCAAAAGGCCGTTTCGCGTTGGCGCGGCTGCCTATGGGATGACGAAATCGAACACCTGTTTTTCACCGCCGCGATGCTCTATTCGCATGACGGATTCTGGCCGGATTCGGGCATCCCTTGTGACGCCCGCTGGCCGCTCTTTTGGGATTTACTGCAAGCCGCGAAGGAAATTTACACGGACAAAACCAGCCCGGTTTATTGGCTTCTCAAATCGGGTTTTAGCGTTGCTGTGAATTGCCGGTTTGACGACTGGGGAACACTCGCGTTGCAAATCGAAAAGAAGTGGCACGGCCCCGCCTTTCAAGCCGACGCATTGAAGCAAGCGGCGAAACGAATGAAAATTTTAACCCCGCCTGAAATCAAAGAAGCTACCCCCTTCTTTCGTGCCGTGACGCGGCACGGATAAATTTGTCACGCCAAAGCAAATGACAATGAGCGTTCACGGCTTACCGTGAATCTCATGGAACAAGAAATCAGTTTCGATCTAGTCCGTCTTACGAAAAGTAAAAAGGCGGTTGATTTAGCGCCGAACTCAATTCGCAAACTCGCCAGCAAGGGGCTTCGACTTTACAGATTTGGCCGCGCTGTTTTTTTCTCACGGAGCGAGCTTGAAATTTTCATCAAACGGGGTGCCGCGTGAAAACTTTTTTGCGCCGATCAAAGGCGTCCGGCTCGACCAAGCGGTTAGTCGAAAAATTGCTCCGCGACGGCGCACGCGCCACCCGCCGCGCGTTGAAATCTTGGCAGAGGCGCGGGCTTGTCAATTCGGAAAGGGGCGACCATGAAAATTGAAGATTTTCTTTCGCACTTTCCCGACGCCAAGCGCAGCGGCAACGGATGGACGGCGCGATGCCCGGCTCACGAAGATTCGACCCCTTCCCTGTCCATTACGGAAAAGCCCGACCGGATTTTGATTTGTTGCCATGCCGGATGCACGCAGGACGCGATTTGCGACAGGCTCGGTTTGAAGCTGGCCGATTTGTTCACCGGCAACGGCAACGGCTCGCCCGCTCGAATCGTGGCGCAATACCCCTACCTTGACGCCAGCGGCAAGTTGCTTTTTGAAGTTGTCCGTTTCGACCCGAAAGATTTTCGCCAGCGCCGACCAGATGCAACCGCATTGGACGGCTGGGCGTGGAACACGCGCGGCGTTCAAAAGGTTTTGTTTCGGCTGCCGGAAATTCTCCGCGCCATTCAAAGCGACAAATTCATTTTTATTTGTGAAGGCGAGAAAGACGTTCTGGCAATGGTGCAACGCGGGCTTGTGGCAACGTGCAACCCCGGAGGCTCCGGCAAATGGCAGGACTCATTTTCTGAGACGCTGCGTGGCGCGCGCGTCGTAATTCTGCCGGACAAGGACGCGCCGGGCACAGCGCACGCCGCGCTTGTGGCGTCCAAACTTCACGGCATCGCAAAAAGTGTCCGCGTTATTGAATTGCCGGACGCGAACGGCAAGGCCGTCAAAGACGCCGCCGACTTTTTCGCCGCTGGCGGTGACGCCGCTGAGATCGGGCACTTCGTGGATCAAGCGCCAGTCTGGACGCCGCCGACAGCGAGCGAGACTGGCGGTTTGCCTGACATCGTGGACGCCGCCGCGTTCATGGCCGAGCGGCTGCCAGCGCCGCAAGAATTGATTGCTGGAATTTTACACCGTGGCAGCAAGCTCGCGCTCGGCGGTAGCAGTAAGGCCTTCAAAACCTGGACGCTGCTCGACCTGGCTCTTTCCGTGGCGCTTGGCGCGCCCTGGCTTGGATTTGAAACCGAGCAAGGCAAAGTTTTGTTTCTCAACTTTGAGATTCAACCGCAACCGTGGCAACGCCGCATCGCCGCCGTCACTCGCGCCAAAGAAACAGAATTGAAGCCCGGCGCAATGCAGCTTTGGAACTTGCGCGGACACGCCGCCGACTTCCGCCAGCTAGTGCCGTTAATTATTCAACGCACGCGGCGCGACGGCTTCTCACTCGTCATTCTCGACCCGATTTACAAGATTTACGGGGGCACGGATGAAAACGCCGCCGGTGACGTGGCCGCATTGCTCAATTCGCTTGAACGGCTCGCCGTGGAAACCGGCGCGGCGATTGCCTACGGTTGCCACTTCGCCAAAGGCAACGCCAGCGGCAAAGAAGCACTCGACCGGATTTCGGGCAGTGGAGTTTTTGCCCGCGATCCCGACAGTCTTTTGATTTTCACCGCGCACGAAGAACCCGACGCCTTCACGGTTGAACCAATTCTCCGCAACTTCGCGCCGGTTGAACCGTTCTGTGTCCGCTGGCAATACCCGCTCATGCAGCGTGACGAGGCGCTCGACCCGGCCAAACTCAAACAGGTTGCCGGAAAGAAGAAAGCGCATGACCCGTTGGAATTGCTCGCCCTGATCGCCAGCAATGACGAGCAAAACCCCGTGTCCGTTGGGCAGTGGGCAGATCGGGCAGGCGTGCCGCGAACGACCCTAAACGGCTACTTGACGGAAATGCGGCTCAGAGGCTGGATAAAAACCATCGGCGACGGAACCACAGCGAAGAAGGCAATCACCAATGCTGGCAAGGCAATTCTGAACGGAGGCACGCATGACGGAAATTAAATGCGTCAATCGTCAACTGAATCCGTCAAGCCGATTAGACGTTAGACGGATTTCCTTTAGGAATCCGTCAACGTCAAGCGGCAGGCAAAACCGTCAAAAGCGAATCCGTCAAGCGGCAGGCCCGGCGACTGACGCTGACACCGGCGCGGCAGGGGCGCCGCCGCAAGTAAGGATTCTTTTGTTTCAACCGCCGACTGCTCAGGCGATGGCAGATTTCGGTCAGGAACCAAGACCTGAAAAAATCCGGAAAACCACGAAAAATCAACACTCAATCCGTTAAAATCCAATGAAATCAAAGCCTTCTCCGCACGGACCGTTGAAACGCAGCATCCGTTTTTGGGCGTTTCACTTGCGATGCTCACCGGCGACGCTTTCTCGGCAACTGTCCGACTGCGGCCCCCGCGCTCCACGGCGAAAAAACCCGGATGGCGTCACGCTGTTTGAAATTTTGCACGGCTATCCTTACGACACCCCATTTAATCCATGAATCAGCAGGAGCCTACCCAAGTATCGGCTGCCGTGCTCGCCAAGTTCGCAAATTGATTTTCTGAAAAACAAACGCCGGCACACTCATGCCGGCGCACCTGCAATCTTTCTAAAAAATTCCGTCCAGCCTTTGTCTTTGCTGTGGGTCGTCATCGGATATGAAGCCAGCGATTGCCGCGTGAATCTATCAAATCGGAACCTTCGATTTTGAACTGCGACCCGCCGACTGTGAACTGCGACCCGCCGACTGTGACGGTGTCGCCGTCCGTTTCCCATTTTGAAGTTCCAAGCTTTTGGCCAGAGGAATCATTAAGCCACACCGCTGAACCATCGCTGCGCAAATCAAGCTCATTTTCCCAAATCGCCTGCTGGCAATAATAAATTCCTGAAAGAGCTTGCCGACCTTCAGCGGCCAATTCAGAAACATTGTCCTTTGCCACTGCCTCTGGCGCTTGAACACTGCTTCTCAATTCGGCTTCCGATTTCTCGGCCATATCAAGGGCGGTTTCGATTCTTTGAAGGGCAGTTTCGGTTCTTTGAAGTGAATGTTTTTCAGACAAATAAAGGCAGGCAAAT
>Ga0181530_10007208_pt1 | contig 10678 bp, 5 predicted proteins | sample PEATcosm2014_Bin_42_FD_119769 | JGI IMG/M metagenome (GOLD analysis project Ga0181530, IMG submission 119769) | Peatland microbial communities from MTU Mesocosm Facility, Houghton, MI, USA - PEATcosm2014_Bin10_60_metaG | ecosystem: Environmental > Terrestrial > Soil > Wetlands > Peat | place... | reverse complement strand
GGCAGCCCGCTTCCGTACTCGCCGCCCATGCCCACCCACACCCGCCGGGTGAGTTGATAACGATAGCGGGTGCGCAGAGTGTTGCGCTGGTCTTGTGAATCCCAGAAGCGCCCTCTGCCCCGGGTGTTGGAATTGATGTCCTGTACTCCCAGGAAAAGTCCGCCGGTGACGGGAAGATATGCTGATCCCACCTGATACGAGTAGCTCACATACCCGGAGAGCCGCCCCCAGTTCGGCAAATCCAGCTTCGTCTCGGCCCCGTAGATTTCGGCCTTCCGAAACGAGATCGGAAAGCTGACCGAGGTATTCAACAGAAGATCGTCGTCCGCATAATTGTCGAAATAGCGCCGGTAATAATTCCCTTCAAGCCGGAATCTGTTGCGCAGCGCCGAAGAGAATCCGCCCTCGTAGTAGTTGCCATGAGAGGGTGGCACGGGGAGCCGGAGAACGTCGGGATCCAGGCTTACGACCTCGGGCGAGCTCGAGAGGAGGATGTTCTCGAGCGCCGGCGTTTGAAAGATCCGGTCATACGAAATGTGAAAAACGGTGTTGGCTCTCTTCCAATATCGCGCCAGTCCGAGCCGCGGGCTGAGGGCCTGCTGGTTGAGCAACAACTGATAATGATCCCATCGCAGCCCGGCGCTCACACTCCAATTACCCAGGCGGAGATCGTCTTGGCAAAAGGCAGCCTGCTCGTAGTCGTGGCCCCTTCCGAAAAAGCTGAAGCCGGCAGGGGTGCCGGGATCGAACTGGGAAAGATCTGTCATGGCGTCGCTGAAGGCTTCGTGAAGCGGTGTAAAGTCTGCCTCCACTCCGGCCTTCCATTCCTGGCGGCCGTGGTGAACGGCCGCAGTGGCTTTCGCGTATCCTTCCCTAAACCCACGATTTTGAAAAGTTACCACGGGCGTGGAAAGGGAGTTGGACCAGAAGCCATCGGAATCCTGCCGCAGCATGGCATGGAAATCGCCCAGAATCTCGGGGGAAAAAATGTGCTGAAAAGAGAATACCGCCAGGCTCTCCTTGTTGTTCCGATTTTGCCGCTGGCCCGCTTGCTGCTGGACTTGTTCGTTCGGCACGTCAAACTCCGTCTGTTCGCGGCGGACGATCAGCCCGACCCTGTCACGGTCCGTCAAGTCACGCTCATAGTGAGCGGAAAAATCGGAGGTTGTACCGGTGTTGGAGTAGTTCTGCGGAACGACCGGATTTTCATACCAGCTTGTGGCTGCGCCATCGGCGGTGAAGCTGAGCGCATTCTTCCCCCACCCGTATTGCGCCTGGCCGTATCCATCGGCGGTCCCAAAGCTGCCGCCCGTGGCGACCAGTTTTCCATGCCATCCCCGGCGATTGTCCCGAGCCGTGTCCACCTCCACCACGCCCCCCATCTTGCGCCCATATTCGGCCGGGAAGTTTGCAGTGTAGATGCTCAGAGACTGAACATCATCGGCTTCAATATCAGGGCCGAAACTCGGCGAGCGATTATCGGTGAGTGGAACACCATCCACCACAAACTGCGCTTGGTATTCTGAGCCGCGTGGATGCAGCACGTCATTGCCTTCGTACAGCCAACCGGGTTGCGTATCGACCAGGTCAACGACTGAACGGCCGGGTATTGAGGACTGGCGATTCTCGATTGCCTGCGAGCCGATTCTATCGATGTTGCCAACTCGGTAGGGATCGATCAGTGTGGGCTGACCCATGACGACCACCGACGTGGTCGCGACCGCTACGCTCAGCCCGACGTGGTAGGCAACCGGAAACACCGAGCGAATCTCCAACGAGCCGGAAAAGGTCGCGAACCCCTCGCGGTGAACACGCACCTGGTATACTCCGAAAGGCAATCGGTCCACCTGCAACTTTCCCTTACCGTCCGTAGCATACGAGTCGTTGAACTGATTCACTTCACTGATCAGTTCGACTGCGCTCTCAACCCCAAGTCCAGCCGGATCGGTGACTCGAAGGCGCAATTGACCCACGTTTGCCTGACCAAAGCCAGGGAGGACACAAAGAAGCAAGACGGCGAGGCATTTTTCGATTGACTGCCTGAGGTGATCTTTGCCCATGGAATCAGCCCGAACGCCGGCATCCGCGCCGCCTGAACCAGGCCGCACAACGAGGATGAAGGGCATCAACCGGGTCACCTGGGCTTGCGATCGGACCGTGGACTCCAGGGATCTCTCAGCGTCCCTCACCCTGCGCCCGAAGCCAGTCCCCTCATCCGGTTTCCCCTGCATTCAGCTTAAAAGGGCCCGCGGGGCTAAGTCAATCATGGTCGCGGAGGGGCTCGAAGGTGGCGATAAACCGGCGGGGGGGGCCTCCCATATATCACACTTGTGCTACACTAGAAACCAGTCACCGGTTCCCGCATCATACTAACCTGCACCTGGCCTCGCGGGGGCAGGCACCGGCGGTGAATCTGAAGGGCAACGAGCGGCGCGAAGGCACTCTTTCCCAGGGCAGGATCATGAAGAACCTACGCATTCTGATCGTTGACGACCACGAAGTGGTCCGCCGGGGTTTGCTTGCCCTGCTGGGAACCCAGGCGGGTTGGGAAGTGGTTGGGGAAGCCGCCAACGGACCGGAGGCCGTTAGAAAAGTAGCCCAGGTCAAGCCCGATGTCGTCGTCATGGACATCACCATGCCGGTGATGAGCGGTTTGGACGCAACCCGCCTGATCATGGAAACCGCTCCCCAAACCAAAGTGCTCATCTTTACCATGCATGATTCGGAGCAAATGATGCAAACCGCCCTGGGGGCCGGAGCAAGAGGATATGTGCTGAAGTCGAAAGCGGCGAGTGATCTGATTGCCGCCATAAGAGCTTTGTCGAAGGACGAGACTCCTCTAATGTCTCGAACGGCGGGACACACACCGAAAATTGTCTGACGGCCAGCCCACCGTGTGGCGAGATTACACTCCCGACGTTGCCAATCATTGCCCTGCCAGCCGGCACTGGCGGGTCCAGGGGAGGATCCAATGGCCAGTTCAAATTCCCCCAAGCCGGTGGCTGAGCGTTCGCAGCCCTCAAGACGACGTCCCCAGGCCAAGTCGGTTCCCGTCGTAGGCGTAGGAGCCTCGGCAGGCGGGCTGGAAGCCTTCCAGGAGCTCCTCAGCCATTTGCCGGCCAGCTCCGGCATGGCCTTCGTGTTTGTGCAGCACCTGGCGCCCCGGCATGAAAGCATGCTGGCGAAGCTGCTCTCGAGGAGCACCAAGATCCCCGTCCAGGAGGTCAAGGACGGAATGAAGGTGGCGCCGGACCACATCTACGTGATTCCTCCCAACCGCAACATGGTGATCTCGGACGGCGTGCTCCACCTCATGCCGCGCCGTGAAACCGATTTGCAGCACATGCCGATTGACTGTTTTCTGACTTCGCTGGCCGAGGACCGCAAGGGCCAAGCGATCGGCGTGATTCTCTCCGGCACGGCTTCCGACGGAACTTTGGGGCTCAAAGCCATCAAGGCGGAGGGCGGCATCGCCTTCGCACAAGATGAGAAGACGGCGAAGTACGACAGCATGCCGCGCAGCGCCATTGCCGCCGGTTGCGTGGACTTCATCTTGCCGCCGGAGGGCATCGCCAAAGAGCTGGCCAGAATCGGCCGCCACCCCTACCTTATCCAGGCCTCGGCCGCCGAGGCGGACGAGGCTCTAGCGGCGGGGGAGGATGAACTCAACCAGATCCTGGCGCTGGTGCGCGGCGCCACCGGCGACGACTTCACCTGGTACAAGCAGAACACCATCAAGCGGCGCATCAAGCGGCGCATGGTCCTGCAAAGGATGAATAAGCTGGCCCAGTACGTCCGTTATCTGCGCGGCAACAGCCAGGAATTGCAAGAACTGTATCAGGACTTTCTGATTAACGTGACCGGCTTTTTCCGCGACCGGGAAGTTTACCAGGCTCTTAAGAAGAAAGTGCTCCCCGTGCTTTTGAAGAACCGTCCCGCGGACTCTCCGCTGCGGTTTTGGGTACCCGGGTGTTCAACCGGTGAAGAAGCCTACTCGATTGCCATCTGCACCCTGGAATTCCAGGGCGCCGCAAAGAGCAATATCCCCATCCAGATTTTCGGCACCGACATTAGTGAGGGAGCCATCGAGAAAGCGCGCGCCGGGAACTACCCGGAGAGCATCACCTCCGACGTCTCGCCCGAGCGATTGCGGCGTTTCTTTTCGCCCGCGCCGGGAGGTTATCGGATCGCCAAGTCGATTCGGGACATGTGCATTTTTGCGCGCCACAATGTGCTCCAGGATCCTCCTTTTTCAAGGATGGACGTGATCAGTTGCCGCAATCTTCTGATCTACCTCGAGGCCGCAGCACAGAAGAAGATCATACCTACCTTCGGTTACGCCCTTCGCACTCCAGGCTTTTTGGTTCTGGGCCCGTCCGAGAATCTCAGCGGATTCTCGGAGCTGTTTGCCTCCGTCGACAAGAAACTCAAGGTCTATGCGAAGATCCCGAGCAGCTTCGTGCATGTTGGGAGGGATTGGATTCCTAAAATTGCGTGGGAAAAAGCTCAGCCTGCGAAGAGGAGCGCCCAGGCAACGCCGACCTTCGACGTGCAAAAGGAAGTGGAGCGGCTTTTGCTGACTGAGTATGGGCCTGCCGGTGTCGTCGTCACGGGGGACCTGAGCATCATCCAGTTCATCGGCCGCATGGGCAGTTTCCTGGAGCCGGCGCCCGGGCAAGCCAGCCTGAACCTGGCGAAGCTGACCCAGGGGAGCCTCTCCCTGGACATCCGCAGCCTCATCCATGCGGCCAAGAAGCAAGATGCGCCGGTTATCCGCGAAGGCGTCCGCATCAAGAGCAATGGCCGCAGCCGCGCAATGACTCTGGAAGTGGTGCCGATTAAAGGCGCCAGTGCGCGCGAGTCCTATTTCCTGGTGATGTTCCGCGAGGAAGCGCCGGAGGGCCAGAGAAAGCCCGCTCTACTGGAAGCTAAGGGAGCCAGGCGCAAAGCCGAAGAAGCGGAGAACAGCCGCCTGACGAAAGAGCTCGAGTACACGCGCGCCCATGTGCAGTCGATTATGGAGGAGCAAGAGGCCACGAACGAAGAATTGCGCTCCGCCAACGAGGAAATCCAGTCCAGCAACGAAGAGCTGCAAAGCACCAACGAGGAAATGGAGACCGCCAAGGAAGAGCTGCAATCCTCGAACGAAGAATTGACCACGCTGAACGAAGAGCTGCAAAACCGCAATACCGAGCTGAGCATGCTCAACAACGATCTTAATAACCTGGTTAATAGCATCAACCTTCCGGTGGTGATGCTCTCCCGAGACTTGCGTGTGAGGCGCTATACGCCACTGGCGGAGAAGGTACTGAACCTGATCCCCTCCGATATCGGCCGGCCGATTACCGACCTGAAGCCCAACATTGAAGTCCCCAACCTGGAGAACCTGGTGGCCCAATCGGTGGATAGCATGAGCCTCAAGGAGTTGGAGGTGCAGGACCGGTACGGCCATTGGTATTCGCTGCGCATTCGCCCTTACAAAACGGCCGAGAATGTCATTGAGGGAGCGGTGTTGGCCCTGATGGACATCGACGCGCTGAAAATGGAGGTGAAGGAATTGCACCTCTACGCGGAGGCCATCGTCGAAACGCTCCGCCAACCCCTGATCGTGCTGGACGGCAACCTGCGCGTGGTGACCACCAACGCGGCCTTTTACGAGACGTTCAAGGTGTCCAAGGAAAAAACCGAAGGCCAATTCATCTACTCTCTTGGGAACGGCCAGTGGAATATTCCGGCGCTGAGAGAACTCTTGGAACGAGTTCTTCCCGCGCAGACGGCTTTCGAGGGATTCGAAGTGCGACACAAATTCCCCGACGTCGGGGAACGGACCATGCTGCTGAACGGCCGGCAAATTCGCACGCGCAAGGGCGGCGCGCCGCTCATCCTGCTGGCGATCGAGGAGATCACGGAGCGGAAGAAGGCCGAAGCGGTTCTGCGAGCCTTGCCGGCGCAACTGGTGGAGTCTCAGGAAGAGGAGCGCCGGCGCATCGCCCGCGAGTTGCATGACAGCACCGGACAGACCATGGCCGCGCTGGCCTTGAACCTCAGCGTGCTGGACGGGAAAGCCGGTTGTCTTGACGAGCGGGGCCGGGCCGCCCTGAACGACAGCCTGAATCTGGCCAGCCAGGTCTCCGAGGAGTTGCGGAATATGTCCTACGTCCTGCATCCCCCGGCGCTCGACGAGATGGGCCTGGACGGCGCCTTGCGCTGGTATGTGGATAACTTCGTGAAGCGAACCGGGCTGGAAGTCGAACTGGTTCTGCCCCGCCGGCTGCCTCTTTTGCCGGAATCGGCTCGCCTGACGGCATTTCGTTTGGTCCAGGAAGCCCTTACCAACGCCCACCGCCATTCCGGGAGCAAGAAGGTCAAGGTGGCGGTGGCGCAGGGTGACAGCGCGCTGACCCTCGAGGTGGCCGATGAAGGCAGCGGTATTCCGCCCGATCATGTGCGGGGGTTGGGCCTGCAGAGCATGCGGGAGCGCGTCGCCCAGTTGGGAGGACGATTGGAAATCGAGTCCGGCGACGGGGGCACTTCCATCAAGGCGGTCCTGCCCATTACGACTACGACGGAATCGGTAATCCCTTGATCACCCGGAAGGTGTCGCGGGCAATCAGTAACTCCTCATTGGTCGGAATGACGAAGATGCGGATGCGGCTGGAGGCGGTGGAGATTTCGCTCGACTTGGCGACGGCCTCCTGGTTCCGGGCCGAGTCGATCTCATAACCCAGCTCCGCCAGTCCCTGACAGGTTTTCTCGCGCACCAGCGGCGCGTTCTCACCGATGCCTCCCGTGAAAACCAGGCCGTCGACGTGGCCCAGCACGGCCGTGTAGGCGCCAATGTACTTCCGCAGGCGATAGCAGAACGAGTCGATCGCCGTCTCCGACTGCGTGTCGCCTTTTGCCGCGGCGTCGATCAGCTCCCGCATGTCGTTCGAGTCTCCCGAAATGCCGTACAGGCCGCTGAACCTATTTAACAGCGTAGATACATCGTGAATGGTTAATTCATCTTTTGACATTAGATAGAGAATGATGGCCGGGTCGATGTCGCCGCAGCGCGTGCCCATCAACAACCCCTCGAGCGGCGTGAAACCCATCGAAGTGTCAACCGACTGGCCTTTCTCGATGGCGGTAATCGAACAGCCGTTGCCCAGGTGAGCCGTAATGAGGTTGGCCTCGTCTTTGCGCTTGCCGAGCATCTGCCGGCAATAGAACGCCACATAGCGATGCGAGGTGCTGTGGAAGCCGTAGCGCCGGATTCTGTAACGCCGGTAATAGGAATAGGGCAGGCCGTAGAGATAAGCTTTGGGAGGCATGGTGTGATGAAACGCCGTGTCAAACACTGCAACTTGCGGGACCTGGGGGAAGACTTTTCGCGCTACAAGATATCCGCGCAGGTTGTGGGGATTGTGCAGGGGGGCCAGTTCGCTGCACTGCTGGATGACCTCCACCACTTCCTCGTCGATCATCACCGAGGCCGAATAGCGCTCCCCGCCATGAACCACGCGATGTCCCACCGCCTCGATCTGTGAAATGTCTCCAAGAGCCTTAGCTTCCTTAAGAGCTTGAATGCAGCGCGTAAGAGCCGTCTGGTAGTCCAGCATCTCCTCCCTTACGCTCTGAGCAGGGTTGGGCGGCACGGCCAGATGCAACACCGCTTCGTCCGTTCCAATCTTCTCGACGCTCCCCTTGGCGATACAACGATCCGCGTTCGCCGCGATCATCTCCACACTGGTCTCGATCAGTTGGAACTTGATTGAGGAGCTGCCGCAGTTGAGCACCAGGATTTTCATAATCAACCTGCCTTTTCCTTTAGATCAGAATGCCATCGGCATGCCGTGTTCTGCAACCGGATTCCCGGCGAGGAGGTGATGTGGTGCGGGCGTCCCGCCCGCTGTCGCGGGAGCGTCCCGCTCCCGCGCACGGGCAAAGCCTGTCCTGAGCACTGCGAAGGAATGCCCCTGCCGCAGCGGGCGGGACGCCCGCACCACACGCTTTGAAGACACCGCAAATTTGTGTTTTCCCGCCAAACTCGTAAAGGTATAATCCCGTACCGTAAGAGAGTCATTCCGGAAGCTCTGGTGTAGAGCACTTTCACTTCTCAGGTTGCGTCAGGCATTCGCCGATATCGTGGGGAGGAGCCTGGGGCGCATATTTCCAACCCGGACCGGCCGGAACGAGACGGCCGGGGTTATCTCGGCCGGGAGCAATTGGCGGGAGAGATTGAGGGGAAATTCACCATGACGAACGGGTCTCGAATCAAACCGTGGCGTGCTGGCGTAGTCAGCTTCATCGTATCGCTGGCTTGCGCGGCGACGTTGTTGGCCGGCGGCCCTAACCGCCAGGGTAAGATTCTGGCGGGGTTCTTCGAGGCATGGAGCATTTATTACGCCAATTACAACATCGCTGATCTGCAGAACAACGGGGTCGCCAACCGGCTCTCGCACTTCATCTACGCCTTTGCCAATGTGTCGGCAGACTCATCCAACCCGTCGTCGGACGCATGCACCATTGCGGACACTTGGGCTGATTACGAAACTCCGAACCTTCCGCCCGTCGGCAATATCGCGGATCAAGGGCCGCTTTACGGCAACTTCGCGGAGATCCTGAAGCTCAAACAACTTCATCCCCGTCTGCGAACCCTGATTTCTCTCGGCGGCGCGGGTGCGACGAACACCATGGCTTTCTCGATCGCAGCCAGCACGCAGGCCGGCCGCCAGGCGCTTGCCTCCTCATGCCTCAACCTGTTCATCACTGGCAACGTAGCCAGCGGCGTCAGCGCTCCGGGCCTCTTCGATGGGATTCACATCGACTGGGAATTCCCCACGGCGACCGACACGCAGAACTTCACACTCTTGTTGCAGGAATTCCGCAAGCAACTGAACGCGCTGGGCAAGGCCAACGGCAAATACTACGAGCTCTCTTTCGACGGGCCGGCAGGCGAGCAGAATTATTCCAACATCGACCTCGCGAAGGCAGCCAAGCTGGTGGATTTCATTACCATCGATGGCTACAACTACAATGGGACTTGGGAAAACGTTGCCAATCACGCTTCGCCGCTGTTCGATTCCAGGAAAGACCCTGAATTCGGCGAGGGTCTCTGCATTGCCTGTACCGTGAACGCCTACCTGGGCGCCGGCGTGCCTCCGTCCAAGTACGTCATGGGCGTGCCTCTGTATGGAGCGGGGTGGACGGGCATTCCGAACGTGAATCATGGGCTCTATCAGACTTCGACGGCTGACCCTTGGGCGGCTCCTGTTCTTCTGGCGAACGGAAGCGGCTTGTGCACCGACACTACCGGCAGCACTCCGGGATGCGACGCGTTGTTGACTGCGGGCGCGGCCACTTATTCCACGCTTTCAACCCTCACCGCCAACGGGTACAGCCGCTATTTCGACCCGGTCAGCGTTGCGGCCTGGCTCTACGACCCCACCACGGGGACCTTCTGGTTCTATGATGATCCCTTCACGGCGGCCCTGAAGACAGTTTACGTTCAGACGCGCGTACCGGGCGGACTGGGCGGGAATTTTGTGTGGGCCCTCAAAGACGATGACGCCAACGGAACCATGGTGAAGACGCTGGCCGTCGGGCTCGGACGCTGAGCTATCCTCAATCGGTCACCCTTCACTTCGCTCTGTGTCGCGCGGGCGTCTCGCCCGCTGTCGCGAGGGCATCTTGCCCACGCGCGGGAGCGGGACGCTCCCGCGACAGCGGGCGGGACGCCCGCTCCACAGCGCCAGGCGGCGCTACCCCTTCTTGTTGGCGGGGCTCAGGCCTTCGATCGGCCAGGCGAAATCTCTGAATTCACCAGTGTGATCTATGCTGCCGGCGGCAATGGGCTTTTCGGGTTCTACCGGGATCCCCGCCTTGCGCACCCGCGCCAGGAGCTCGGCCTCGTGCATTCGCGAGGCATCGTATTCGACCACCAGAAACGAGCCATCCACGGAAAGACCTCGGATGCCATAAACCGTGGAGAATCCGTGCAGGCGCTCAAAGTCCTGCGGAGATAATTCACGCTGTAGCTGATAACGCGTGGTCAAGAATGTCATGGGTGAACCTCGATGGGAGAGTTCTTTGTCCGTGCTCCGTCGTCCGTGGTCAGTTTTCCTTGGTAACAAGACAGCTTCCTCTTCGTGATTTTTCCCCGCCCCTGATGCCCCGCTACAGCCGGGGAAGGGACCAAGGGTGGGGGCAACGGACGACCGACAACGGACCACGGACAACGGACTACGGACCGACTTTCCGCCTACAGTTGCAGCCTGCGCAACCGCAGCGCGTTGCTGATGACGGAGACGGAACTGAACGTCATGGCCGCGGCCGCGACCATGGGGCTCAGCAGCAGGCCCAGAAGCGGATAAAGTACTCCCGCCGCCAACGGCACTCCCAGACTATTGTAAGCCAGCGCGAAGAAAAGGTTCTGGCGGATATTGCGCATGGTGCCTTTACTCAGGCGGCGCGCCCGCACGATGCCGCGCAGATCTCCTTTGACCAGGATGATCCCGGCGCTCTCGATGGCCACATCCGTTCCGGTTCCCATGGCGATGCCAACCTGCGCCAGCGCCAGCGAGGGGGCGTCGTTCACGCCGTCTCCGGCCATAGCCACCACGCGCCCTTCCGCCTGAAGCCGCTGGATGACTTTGCCCTTCGCTTCCGGCAGAACCTCTCCTTCGACTTCATCGAT
>Ga0181530_10007204_pt1 | contig 10679 bp, 15 predicted proteins | sample PEATcosm2014_Bin_42_FD_119769 | JGI IMG/M metagenome (GOLD analysis project Ga0181530, IMG submission 119769) | Peatland microbial communities from MTU Mesocosm Facility, Houghton, MI, USA - PEATcosm2014_Bin10_60_metaG | ecosystem: Environmental > Terrestrial > Soil > Wetlands > Peat | place... | reverse complement strand
GCCTCACGGCCGAAGATCCAGAGCAGCAAGCCGCCCAGCAGGGCGACATCCAGGACCACCTGCCACGACTCGGCCCGCGAGCCGGCCAGCAGGATCAGGAGGACGACCAGAGGGATGGTGTTGCCGAGCAGGTGCTGGAAATTCGCATGCAAGAACGGGATGACTTTGATGCATGCGACGAGACGTAATCGCTTGGCCTGTCGTTGGTTGCGGCATCATTAAAGACCGTTAATGCAGCGTTTAGCAGCGTTTGATGGGCATAGAACAGCGGTATTTCGGTATTCTACCGTTTGCTGCCTGGGAGGGCCTGGGACCGCCTGAGACGAGCGGTCGATGGAACGGAGGGGTTCGAGGCCGACGGTCCCAGGGGCGGGCAAGGTGGACGCCTGGAAGGGCAAGGGCGCGGATCATATCGCGCCTTGCGTGCCGATACGGTATACCGTATGATCATAGTGGTCCCACATGGCGATTCCGGCCCGTAGGATCGTGCAGGAGTAGGAACTAGCGAAAGGCGGTGCGAAGTGAGCACGATCACGAAACCGGACACGGTCACCGTCGATGAGTACGATCGGATGATCGAGGACGGACGCATTGGCGAGGATGACCAGGTCGAGCTCTGGGACGGGAACGTGGTGCCGAAGATGCCCAAGGGTCCACCTCATCGGGTAGGGACGAGGAAGACGGTCAAGGCACTCGAGAGGGTCATCCCGCCCGTCTGGCACGTCGCCAAGGAAGAGGGGGTCGTTCTCAATCCTCGAAGCAAACCCGAGCCCGACGTGGCGGTCATCCGCGCCGAACTGGAGTACGACTCCTCACGCGATGCGACCGCCGCCGATTGCTGCCTCGTGGTCGAGGTAGCTGAGAGCAGCCTCACCGATGACCAGGGCGACAAACTCGAGGGTTATGCGGAGGCCGGAATCCCGGTCTACTGGATCATTAACCTACGCGCGGGGCAGGTCGAGGTGTATACCGATCCCGACCAGGCGGCGGGTCGGTACCGCAACCACGTCGATTACCGTCCCGATCAAGCCGTCCCGGTCATCATCGACGGTAAGGTTTTCGGCCAGATCGATGCGGCGGACTTGCTCCCGTAGCACCAGGGCGACCGCCAGTGCGGGCAGGGGAATAGAAAAGGCCCGTGCGTGCATCACCAGCATGCGACGAAACGCCGCGACAACAGGCGGCTCGGACGGGCAAGGGTCAGGACCGCGGCTCCCGCTCCACAACTCGCCGGCCTTCATCCTCAATGGCGGCTTCGCTCTCTCGGAGGAGAAAATCCGTCCGCATGCGGAGCAGGAGATTGTCCGGCGCGCCTGCCAGGTGGGTGAGGACCTGGTGCACACCGGCGAACCATGCCAGCCTCATCTCGGCGTGCTGGATCGGCCCGGCCGTCGGAGCAATGCAACGCTCGAATTCGTGCCAGTGCTCGAGCATGAACGGCTCGCTCATCGCGCACCGCCCTTCCTCCTCGCCCAGGGGTCCGCCATGCGGAACCGATGCGCGCTGAGCTTGGTGTACTCGAGGGTGTGCTGGATGTTGCGGTGCCCCATCCACCGCTGGATCACAAGCTCACTGAGCGGCGGGTCCAGGTTCGCCAGGTAGTATCCGCAGCCATGCCGGAGCATGTGAGGGTGGATCGGCAGTCCGAGCTTGGCGGCCTTGCCGGCCCGGGCAACGATCTTGAAGAACCCACTTGTCGTCATGGGTTCGCCGCTCTCGGACGTGAAGACGTGACCCTCGCTCCCAGGGCCAAGCTTGCGCAAGGCCGCAACCTCATCGCGCTGCATGGTGTGCTCGCCCGATTCCGAGTTCTTGCGGCGGCGGATGTAGATCGTCTTCGCGTGGAGGTCCACGTCCTCCCACGTCAGGTCAACCAGCTCGCTCACCCGCAAGCCGTGTCGGTAGGCGATCAGGACCATGGCTGCGTCCCTCTGCCCGTGCCGGCCGAGTTTCGCGGCCGCCTGCATGAGCTTGTCGACCTCGGGCTCGGTCAGCCAGTAGCGGCCGCACTCCTCCCGGGTCCGTTTCCGTGGTTTCGCTGCGTTTCCGGTCATGTGAGTTTCCTGAAAATGATCGATTTGTCTCGGTTGCTCTTCATCGATTATACAGGCTTATTCGTCCTTTCGCCACATGAGTTTCATGAAAATAGTCATTTTCATGAATGTGCAACGCGCTGGTCATTGCCCGGATTTTCCTGGATTCCATGCGGGCAACGTGGGCTCCAAGGGGGGCTCGAGGGGAGGCGGGAAAGCACAGTTTCACGTTTGCGATGTGAAACTCGGTTCACGTTCTATGTTCTTAGACATGACATGAGCATCGGACACATTCCCGAAAACAGTAGCGTTGCCGTTCCCGCTCCCGCCAGGGCCGTGATTCAGAGGGCGATTTGCGTCCTATACTAGGAGAGTAGGAGGTCGTGGAAATGACACCGCAGAGACGCAATTTATTGACTGTCCAGAGCCTTGCCAGGGCCGTAGCCGGCGGCGAGTCGGTCGCGAGCTGGTGCCGGCGCACGGGCACGGCCAGATCCACGGCCAGCAAGTGGCAGACTTCCCAGGTCTACACCCAGGCCCTCGAGCACTTCACCCGGGCACTCGCCGACGACGGCCTTCCCCAGATCCGTAGCCGACTCGCCTTCCTCGAACAGCACATCACAGCAGGAGCCCGCCCCCATGCCCGATCTACCTGATGCCGTAACGAGGGACATCAAGCGCCTCGTCGCGTATCACCTGCCCTCTGAGCTTACCTACGCGATCGCCAGATATTCGCATATCCTCGACCCTGGCGGCATGCCCGCGCTGGCGCGCGAGTTCGCGAACAACCCCGCCACGAGGGACGCCACGAACTTGACGCGGGAGATGGCGGACGCATTAGTGAGTCATCAAATGAGCACGGATGATTTTGCTCTCGACTGGCGTCACGACGATCCGGGTGATGGGTGGCCGGTCGTGCAGGCGCCCGAGCCGTTCGTCCCTCCTCCCGCCGAACCATCTGTTGCCGAACCGTCTCCCTCACCAGCGCCTCGCCGGCCGGCCGCCGAGGCGCCACCTCGAGCCTTCGAGCCAGGAAGCGTAGCCAGCGCTTGTGCCGGCTACATGGCGCAACGAGGTCTTCAGCCCGGTCAGGTAGCCAGTGCTCTGCACGGAGGTCTCCAGCCTGGGCAGATCGCTCATTTGCCGGGCATGGCAACGACCCAGGCGGCGACACCGACGCTGCCCGCGTCTTTCAAAGAGCAAGGCTTGCGTGGCCAGGGCCAGCAAGCGCCGCGAGACCTGGCCGGCACAATCGTACCTCGGCCGGCGGCGCTGGCGGTGACTACGCCCTCCCATGCCAACGATCCGAGGGCACTCGATCAATTGAATTCGCAGATTAGCGGCTCGGGTATGAAGAAGCCGATCTGGTGATATTGCGGAAGCATGCCTATCAGGTGGTCTCCGGACACCTCCACCTGATAGCGTCCAGCCGCTCGATACGGTCTGGTGCGGTTACCGCCTTCGCCGGGCTGGGCCGTATCGGCGGTTTTCACTCCTCGAGGATCCCGACCATGGCAAGCGGCAAGGCTCGACAGCAGCCGATCCGGTTCACGGGTTTTAAGGCGCTGCCTCGCTCGCAGCAACAAGCCCAGGCGGCCAATCCCGCCAAGGCCGATCGCAACAAGCCCGCGACCGTCAACCAGGCGTGGGCCGAGCACCTGGCCAAAGCCCAGCGGTTGCACGACCTGGCCGAAGCCCAGCGGCTCCACAACTCCCTACACTGCATCGTGCCACTCAAACGGCTGCCGGGTTTCGACCCCTTCGGATCGACAGGCAAGCCAGCATAGCCAGCGAAAGGACAACAACCGTGGCCAAGAAACCAACCTGGGTCGACCCGCGCTACTCGGGCACCGCCCTCCCTCGCCAAAGCGGCGACCGCGATCCGCAGGGTTCGCCCGCTAACCCGCTCGCACGCGGCGGAAAACAAGCCTATGTCAGCGATGAATACTCGACTGCCGGTCCGAGGCAGGGCCACGGGAATGAAGCGTTGCCGTTGCCACCTCAGCGGCCTCACGGCTTTGCCGCGGAACGACCGCTGCCTGAGCACGCGTTTGCGACCAGCGGCGAGGACATGGCGCCGCCGGCTGCGAACCGCGAACCCGTGGACCTCGCCAAGACCGATGTCTCTCGCGGGTCGTTTGTGCCGGAGAAGAAGTAACCGCATAGCCGGCGGCGGCGGTCGGGTATCGTTGGGCTCGGCCCCGTCGTCCGGCGTTTACCTCGAGGATGCCGGCCATGTGTTGTTGTTCGCGTTGCGGTGACTCCCTCACGTCGCGCGGTTCGATCCTCGACGTCGAGGGACCGCTGCGGACCCGTATCCCCAGGCCGCTGGCGCTCTGCCACGATTGCGGCCTTTCGCTGCTCGCCTGGCTGCACGGCGGCAAATCCGGCGCGCTTGCTCGACTGCCCAGGCCACGTCCGGCCAGTCCCGCAGCGGTGAGACGGAGCGCTCCAAGGGCGGCCGTTGGAGCGAACATTTGCGGCCCATAACAGTGAGCCGAACAGAGAGCGAGCGCCGGGTGATGGCAAATGTTCAGAACCTCAGGCCGTTCCGCCCCGGTCGCAGCGGCAACCCGAAAGGCAGGCCGCCCGGACGTGGTTTAAGCATGCGTTTACGTGATTTCTTGTCAATGTGCTCGATCAACGGCAAGGAGCTGCCCGACGACAAGACGGTTGGAGATATGATCGCAGAAACACTTATTATAATGGCTCTGGGTGGGAAGGTATCGGCAATTCAAATCATACTTATGCGTACAGAGGGACCGCCGAAGGCCGGCGGCGTACATAACGGCACTTTATATGAAGACATAGATTTACTTCGTAAGCATCTCAGTCCGCAGGCACGAATCAAGATGCCGCCCTCAAAGCGTATGCCGAAGATCAAGCGGCCCAAGATCCCGCTCCCGACTTCCTGACCTACTTCGGGCATCGCGCGGCGGTTTGCGAGTCCTTGGCGTGCCAGCACCCCTTGCACACCGCAACCGGCTTGCTCCCGGCGTCGACGACTTGGTTCCACCGCTCCCTCGAGACTTTGATAAGCCGGTGGCAACGCCCGCACATACACCAGGTCGCCGGGGTCGCGACCTTCGCCTCCAGCTCGAGCACGGGCACCGTCGCCTTGCTCATGGTTGCTCCGCTTGCTCGTAGCGCGGCGAGCCGGTCGAGGATTCAGCCGTCCGGTCGCTGATTGCCGGTCGAGATGTCTGCGGAAAAGTCGCGTGAAGCTGCTCGGCCAACAGCGGTGCGAGTCGCTCCGCCAGGTCCCACGAGCGCTTCTCTTCCGCGGCCAGCTTGAGCGCGGAATCAACGAGTCGAGCGTGTTCCGCTGCCAGCAAGGCGTTGGACTCGGCGAGCTTGGCGTTGGACTCGGCGAGCTTGGCGTTGCTCTCGGCCAGCAAGGCGCGGAGCTCTCTGGAACGCGACCAGAACATCAGGCCCTCCTCGCAAATCGATTGCCCTTCTCGCGTTCCTCGCGCGTCGCCATGGCGCGGCTCCCGGGCGACCCCTGACAACTTGTTGAGGTCTGCACTTCGTGCATAGGCTCGAGCGTCGCCATGGCGCGGCTCCCGGGCGACCTGGCCCCCGGGGCGAGGAACCGTACTCGTGTGCTGCTCCGAGAGGTCCCTCTGCCCCGACATCATCTTAGCATGCTAAGCGAGGATCCCAACAGGGTCGTGTTCGCGGCTGAATTCCCAGCGCCGCGCCGTGACTCGCCCGGTACGCTTTACCGCTGCGGGGTGTTGTTCGACCTTCATGCCGGGCCGGGCTCAAGCTGGATCGCCAGTCGTTCGGCATGCCGGTAAAAGTCGGGGCCGTTCTCGCGCCACCAGCCGCGCAGATCGAGCCCGCCCTGCGCGGCCTTTGTCCAATCGTTGAACGGCTCTGGCGGTCGGACGCGAATTCCTCGAGCGGGAAACTTCGCCGATGCGGTGTCACCGGCCTTGTCTGCATCCAGAGCTATGGCCCACAGCGGAGACGACAGCATTCGCGAGACGACATCCGGCTCGCTTCGGGCCGATGCTGACCCCAGCGTGATCGCAGCGGCGTCCTCCAGTATCTGACCCAGCAGCAACGCGTCGAATTCCCCCTCGCAGACGATCAGGCCAAGCCCGGGTTGGATGGTGTCCGGCCCGGGATAGATGAGAGGGTGGTCGGCAAACGCCTGCGCGTACTTCGGTTCACGCTCCTCGAGCCGGCGGATTTTGACCTTGGTGAGCCGATCCTCATCCTTCCAAGGAATGACGATCCCAGCGTAGCGGAACGCGCGGTCCCCGTCCCGGGTCGGCAGCATGACGCCATCGGTAAACCCGAGCCCGGCCGTCTCGATCGTCTCATCGCTCAATCCGCGGCTGTGCAGGTACGCCATTGCTTTCTCGCCCTGCGGTCCCCAGAGGCGGCGGATGGAATCGGAGACGAGGGCTGAAGCTTCGCCCAGAGGCAATCCCGAGGATCGCTCCGGCGACGGGTCAACGGCCCTGGGTGAACGCACAGGCACCGTTGCCCGGGAGGATCGGCCAGGAACTACCCCGGTGAAGTCGGCCAGGAACTTCAGCGCGGCCGCGAAGTTCACGCCGTTGACCCGCATCACCAGGTCGGCGGCGTCTCCGCCCACGGCGCACGGCCAGCAGCGCCACGTCTTCCTGGCGGTGTTCACGTAGAAGCTCGGGTGTTCGTCGGCATGGAACGGGCAATGCCACAAGATCCGGGCGCCATGCCGCTCTGGCGGCATTCCCAGGAGGTTCGTGACCACGGCCGCAAGGTCGAGCCTGTCCTTCAATGCCAGCCAATCGATGTGAGTGCTTTCACCCATGAACTGCCCTCTTACACTTGTTTGGGCAGCGCCAAAAGTCCCAAACCCCGGGGGGGAATTTTGTCTGGGATGACATTTGTCCGAGACGAAAGAAGCCTCTTACAGTAGTAGTACCAAAATTCCTTCTCCCCAGGGTTTGGGAATTTTGTCCTTTTGTCCCAACCTAAATTGGCGGGTCATCCGCGGTCCCTTTCAAGATCCGGTGCAGAGTGGTTTGTCTCCCGGTCCCCTTGCCGCCATCGGTCACGATTTCACCGTTCTCGCGCAGGTCCTCCACCGCTCGCCAGAAGGTCTTCTCGCTGATGGCGTGCTCCGTGTCGCACCGGACGGCCAGCTCGTTCGCCGTTTGGTCGTTCGTGACGGCCAGCGCATCGCGAATGAACTGCATCGCCTTTTCCCGTTTGTCACCAGGTCGCCCCACGGTTTTCAGGTCCAGCTTCCCGGGAGGACTGCTGTCATAGCGGTTCCCGTCATCCTCCATCGTGACGCCGAGCGGCTGAGGCTTTTCGGCGTGACTCTTCTCGACCCAGAGGCGCAGCCGCTTGTAATTGGCCGGGTCGGGACATTCGAGGTGTGACAACACCCGCGTAATTCCCTTGGTGCGTCGCCCCAGTGCTTGCCCCTCCTTGCTCAAGTGCAAGCCGAATACCATACTCGTCTTGAGCCCCTGGCAGATGCGGACGAGCGGCGCTTTCAGGGCCGCTACCTGGTCCTGACTGCACAGGTCGCGTTGCGTCGCGTATGTGAGTGTGTCGATGAAGACCAGGCCCGGCTTCGCGATCGTGATCGCCGTCTCCAGAATCCCGCCCTCACGCACCAACTCGAGATCGTCCAGACGTGTCCCGTCGTATGGCTGATTTCGATCCAGCGAGGGGAACACGATCGCGTCGAGAGGTATCCCGAAAGGCGCCGCCATCTCCGCGATTTCCCTTTGGTGCCCGTCGGCGCAAATCCACATGCAAACCGTGCCTTGGGAAAACGAGGGAGGCTGGCCATCGGGCCACGGCATCGCGTGATAGATTCGGCGGTTCAAATCCATGAAGAGACGGGTCTTGCCGATTCCCTCGAAGGCCGCCAATCCGGAGAGGGCGGAATCTTCGATCCACCCTTTCCATGTCCATTGCGTGGACGACGCCAGCCGGAGAATATCCGCGGCGGTGGCCAGCACGATCGGAGGTTCCTCGGTCGGCGCCTGCGCCGGGTCCTGGTCCGCAACCGCTTGAATGAGCTGGTCCGCGTCGGGCCTCGCGGCCATCATGGCTTGCCAGGCGGCCGGCCGCGCTACTTGCTTCAGGTCGTTCAGATGCACGGCCATCCGCCGCAAGCTGGGGTTGGACATCTTGTCCAACTCGCCGTTCAAGGTTTGACCACTGGTGATGACGGCGAACACCCAGACGTCGTAGGGTTTGATCTTGCCTGCAAGCACGGATTGTGTGCGCGCCGCTTCTTTCACGGCCAGCCTCGCTTCCTGAAGGCCGCTTGCGACGGGTGCATGCTGCGAACCGACCCTTGACCAGTCCGGGAAGCCTCGGAGCGAGACGGCCCGCGGTAGGGATTGCCGGATTCGTCGGCTTTCGGTCCGGGCGCGTAGCACTGCGCCCCGCACTCAGGACAGGTGAACCGCTCGGACTGACCAGGCGGCCGTGGGACCATGAGCGTACCATCGTCGCAACCTGGGCATTCGCGGCGTTGATCCGCCGTCATACCCTTACCCTCCGCGCTTCCTGGGCTTGGAGGTCTTGGAGGGTTTGGGCGTGAGGACGCCGCTCCGCTCGAGCGTCTTGACCGCCTGCTGGACGTCCTTGCTCCGCTGGTGCGGCGTGCGAGGCGGTGCGGGCGCCGCCCTGAAGGCGTTCCCTCGCGGGTTGGGGTCCTTGGCTTTCGAGACGGCCTGATAAAACCTGTCGAGCGCTTCCAAGGATGTGCAGCGCCGGCTGCCTACCAGCACGGTCTCAAGCTTAACGCCTCGCAATCCCTTCCGATGCCAGAGGGAGATTGTGGCCTGGTGGACCGGCTTGCCGCTGCGGCCTGGAATTGCTTCGGCGGGAAGGTCGGTGAGAGGGATCGGCCTTTCTTGGGTGGTGTCGATCATGAAAAAAACTCCGGGTGTCAAGCATCGTGGTGCTAACACCCAGAGTTATCGGCGGATCCGGATCAAAAGTCAAGACACAATTATATGTGATACAGTTTTCCGTATCAGAGTCAATAGCTTTTCAGCCGATATCGGCCGCCTTATCGTACTTGGCGCGGCGGACCTCGCACCGCGATTGCTCCTCCTCCATCGCTACCTCCAGCTCCTCATAGAGCCGCCGGCATTGCTCATGGAGCTGTAGCGGATTGTTCGCCGGATCGAGAAGGCCCAGGGCAGCCCACATGCCGCTGATGAAGGCCATCCGCATCTCCGCATGCTGAATTGGTCCGGCCTTCGGGTCCAGGATGCTCTCGAAGTCTTTCCATGCTTGCAAGACTCTCATGTTTAGCCGACTTCCCCGGCGATCTTGACCGCCGCTTTGAGGTTCCGCTCCGCGTAAATTTCCGTCGTGGACATATTCGCATGTCCAAGGATGATCGATGCGGCCTCGATCCCATAGGCTTCCCGGATCCGGGTCGCGGCGGAGTGCCGGAGTTGGTTCGGGCTCCAGTTCTCGACTCCGGCCTTTCGGCAAGCCGTCTTGATCGCTTGCTCGTAAGAATTGCGTGAGATCTTGGTAAACCTGTTGTTCCTGAAGACCAGAACGGTCGGAAGGGTCAGGTCCAGGAAGGGGCGGAGCAACAGTTGACCTTGCGGGCCGATCGGGATGACGCGACTCTTGCCGTGGTGCTGCGTCTTGTGCGACCGCGGCCGATACACCCAGACCGCTCCGGTGCGGTCGATATCGGCGGCCGTCATGCCGGTTAGCTCGCCCGGCCGGCAACCGACCACACCCTGGAGGCGGACCATGGTGCGGTACGGTTCGCTCAGGAAGGGAACCGTCGCCTCAACATCGGCGTCACTCACCGGGTCGACCGGCTCTGTCTCCCGGGCCGGGCTCCGATCCTTCTGGAGGGGACGGACGGCCTTGAGCGCGTGGTGGACATCGCCCGGTACCATCTCGTTCTCGACGCCGTGGGCAAGGATGCGGACGATGGTTCCGGCGTAGCGGTTGACGTTCGTGCGGCACAAGCCGTCGGCGATCAGCTTGGCGCGACATGCCTTCAGCTTCAAGGGGCTGAACTCCCGGGCCGGGAGGGCGGCGTACAGCTCGACCAGGCAACGGATCGCCCGCTTGACGTTCGACAGCTCGGACGTGGCCACGCCGTCCTTCTGGTAGTGCGTCTCGGCCTCCCTGAGATAGAACACGCACAGCTCTGCGATCGTGACGTCGGCCGGAGACGCCTCGGGCGCCGGCGCCGGTTCTCCGGCCATCCAGGCGATAATCAGCCGCTCGTAGCGCAGGCGCGAGTCGGGAGATTCCCAGGCGCCAAGGTAATGATCCTTGCCGTTGATCGTGACAACGGCTTGCTTCGATGCTTTGTGCAGACGGTACGACGGGGGCTTGGTAGACTTGGTGCGACTCATCGCGACCTTCCTTTCAAGGTTGCGGTTGGGGAGAGCGGCGGACCGGGCCTCAATCCGGTCCGTCGCTCGTTTCATTGTATCCGATCGGCGCATAATCCGGTAAAGGGTTACGGCCGAATCTGCGGGTTTTCCCTTTGCAGGAGAGAATTTCCGTCATTTCAGTGCATGCAAGAACGGCATGGCCGGGATGCCCACCAGCCCGACGATCCTGCGTGGGATCACACCGTAGTGGTCGAGCGCGGGGAACGCCAGGCTGATGAAGAAGACCGCCCAGATG
>Ga0181530_10007203_pt1 | contig 10680 bp, 9 predicted proteins | sample PEATcosm2014_Bin_42_FD_119769 | JGI IMG/M metagenome (GOLD analysis project Ga0181530, IMG submission 119769) | Peatland microbial communities from MTU Mesocosm Facility, Houghton, MI, USA - PEATcosm2014_Bin10_60_metaG | ecosystem: Environmental > Terrestrial > Soil > Wetlands > Peat | place... | reverse complement strand
TTTGTATCAGGTATGCCTTTAGGCATACCACAGGTGCCGGCTGCGAAAAACCTCATGTTTCGTATCAGGGTATCGCTTTAGCGATACCACAAGTCCTTCGAAATCAATCGCCCCTTTAGGGGCTGCGCGTCGAAAACTCACTTTTTTCCGCAGCCTTTGAACTCGCGCCCTGCTACGAACCCTTCTTGGGCGGCGGGATGCCAGGCGCTTGATTGGGCAGACTCACCGTGAAAGTCGTGCCCTTGCCGAGTTCCGATTGCACCTCGATGCGCCCGTTATGCCGCTCCACAATGCCGCGGCTGATCGCCAATCCCAACCCGACTCCGTGCCCGCGTTCTTTGGTGGTCAGAAACGGTTCGAAGATATGCTCGAGGACTTCCGGAGCGATCCCCGCTCCGTCGTCGCGCACCAGGATCTCGACTTCCGATTCATCGCCGCTCAGCCGGGTTTCAATCCAAAGATTGCCGCCCCGCGGCATGGCATCGATGGCGTTCATGATCAACGCCAGCAGCACTTGCTCAATCTGCGCCGGATCGCACGACACCAGCGGAAAATTCTCCCCGCGCCTCATTTGCAGCTCCACTCCGCCCATCTCCAGTTGATGCCGCACCAGCATCAGGCAGCGGTCGATCAGGGTATGCAGATCGGAAAACTGCACGTTCATGGGCGCCGTGCGCGAAAGCGTCAGCAGGTTCTTGATCAGGTCCCCGCAGCGCCGGCTTTCGGTGGCGATCAGATCCAGGCATTCCAGCGCCTCGTCATGTTTTTCATTCGCCACCTGGCCAGACCCGACCCACTTCCGCAGCAGCTTGGCATAAGTAAGAATGCCGGACAGCGGATTGTTCACCTCATGCGCCACCACCGCCGCCATCTTGCCCAGCGAAGCCATCTTCTCCACGTGCAGCACATGATCGTGCGCGCGGTTGAGTTCCTTCGTCTTCTGCTCGACCCGATCTTCCAGCGTCTTCGCCCAAGTCACAATCTCATCGTTCGCCGCATGCAACTGCCGGCTCATGTCGTTGAAGGAATGCGCCAGGTCTCCCACTTCGTCGCGCGATTGCACCTGAATCTGGTAACCAAGCTCTCCTTGCGAAAGATGCTCCGTGCCCTTTTTAAGCGCCTGGATGGGCACGCCAACCACGCGCCACACAAATAACCAGCTCAGTAGCGCCACAATCAGCATCGACCCCGCCGTGTAAGCCATCATGCGCCCGCTGCTGACGGCGAGTTGCTCATCGGCTTTTGCCAGCGAAAGATTGGTGTCGAGCACCCCCAGCACCTGCTGGCTCGCGGGATGCGCGTGGCAGTCCGCGTTCGAGCAACCCGGTTGATTTTCAATGGGAGTGATGATTCCCAGCACCCGTTGCCCGTTGCCAATACGATAAATGCGAAATCGGTCGGGACGATTCAGGCGCGTCAGCGGCTGCGATTGGTTGTGGCATCCATAGCATGCCTCCGCTTTTTTATCGAGGACGTGGTCGACTTCGGCCGTATCAGTGGAGTAGCCGATCCGCCCCTCCTGATCGAAGATGCGCACCTTCACCATTCCCGGCTCGTCGGCAATCGTCTGTATGGTGTGGTAGAGGCCCTCGCGATCGTTGCGCATCATGTCATAGGTAGTGCTGCGCCGGATCACGTCGCTGACCCGCTCGGCGGCGACCAGCGTGCTTTGCTCCAGATGCTGACGATGCAGGCGAACGATAAGAAAGCCCAGCAATCCGAACACCAGCGTCATCGAAACCGCTAGCAGGAAAACCAGTTTGACGCTGAGGCTGTGCGCCCAATGGGGACGTCGATCGGAGGCCGCCGTATTGGAGTTCTCAGTAGGCATGGGTCAACTCCGGCTCAGCCCACCGCACCGCGTCGGACAGGGCGGCCGCCCGCGAATACCCGGCCGCGCGGTTTCCCTCGGCGAACAGCAAGACCGGCAGATACTTTACCGCGAACCAACAGATCGCAAACGCCGATGCCACCAGACTCACGTTAGTAGTATGCGGCAGGTTCAGTGCCAGGTCTTTGCCTCCCTGAAAACGGCTGTAGTCGAAACTTGCTGCCGGCCAGCGGCCGTTTATTTCTACAAGCTATCTCACAAATCGTTTCGGGAAGGGCACGACTTCAGTCGTGCCGCTAACGACCGCCAAAAATGCGGGCTTTAGCCCCTGAGGGCCCCGACATTTTACTTCTTCGGTTCGCCATGAGACGGCTTCTAATTATTGCCGAACGTTCGAATATATTTGATCAGATCGCGAATCTGCTGTTCCGTTAGCCCTGTGTGCAAGAAAGCATGGGGATAGGACCGGTGTTTGGTTCCCTCGGCCGTCGCCGTATAAAGTTCCTCATCGCTCATCTGCTTGATTCGCTTCGACCGCAAGTCCGGTACCGTCATCTTGCTGGCCGCCGCCGTGTGCCCACTGCCGTCAGCCGCGTGGCAGTTGGCGCACTTCTCCGTGTACAACTGTTCGGCACTCTGAGCCGCGCTGATTCCGCAAAGTGCTGCGCTAATGACCACAGCGCCTATGATCCTGACTGCTGGTGCCAGAACTTCCCCCATCCCGTGGTTCGCCCTTGTCATAGTCAGTGTGAGTTTATCCTCGTTTTCTCGGGGCAGTCGTGCCCCCGTTCTTGAGAGACCGGCACTGAGGTCAGTTGATCGGAGCCGGAACTTCTCTCTTGGCCGCAAAAGACCTCCAACAGTATACCTCGGCCCTCATTGCGCAGATGTTATCCATCCCAGATCATTGCGAATTGGCTCAGTCTGCCGCCTCGCTTACCACTTCTGGAGCCATTATAGGCACGGTTTCTATTGGAATGCGTTCTTCCACTGGAACGCGCACTCCAGGGAAAATAGGCAGGTGCTTCACGGCCAACCCGAACAGCGCAAACCCGGCCGCGACAATCATCAGGGTCACCGAGAACTCCGTCCACTTCGGTTGGTAGTGCTGCCCGGCGTAAGTCTCAAAGCCGGTGAGACTGACGTTGAGGCGGTTGGTGATGAATCCAAGCACCGTGCAGATGGAGGCCAAATACAAGCCGCTGGGCGACAACCTGACTTTCCTGAAGCTGAGCAAGCTGATCGGAATCACAAATGCCAGCGTTAGTTCGAGCCACAGAAAGTACGATTCGTAGCTGGGTGTGACGATTTGCCGCAGCAGGCCGCGATGCAGGTAATCCTCGAACCGCAGCAGGGCATTGATCCACAGCACGACCAGCAAAGCGCCGCCAAGTTCGACCAGCACACCGACTTCCAGATGGCGCCCGAAGGCTCTTGCGCTCTGCGTCGACTCGAAGATCGTCATCGCCAAACCCACCGCAACCGCCGATCCGAAAAACAGGAAGGGCAGGGCGGGCGTGTACCAGAACGCATGCAGCTTGCTCGGCATGATCAGGAAAAGCGACCCGAGCGAACTCTGGTGCAGCGTCGACAGCAGGATGCCCAGAATGATCAGCACCGGGTAGATCTTCTTGATCCACCGGATCGGGGCCTTGAGTTTGAAGCGCTCGAACACGTTGGGAAGAAACTCAAAGAACAGCACAGTCGTGTACGACATCACGCATATGCCGACCTCGAACATCACCGAGTGCGGATTCATGTAGATCATCTGGTGCCAGATGTACCAGGGCCGGCCCAGGTCGAACAACAGTCCAACAATGAACAGCGAATAGCCCAGAAACGCTGTCAGTACCGCGGGCCGCACCACACTGTGCAGGCGCTCCACGTTGAACAAGTACACCGCCCCGATCACGCAGAAGCTGCCTGCCGCCAGCATCACCCCGCAGAGCAGGTCGAAGCCGATCCACACTCCCCACGGAAACTCGTCGCTCATGTTGGAAACCGCGCCCAGGCCATTGAAAAAGCGCACCAGCGTCGAGCTCACGCCCATGACCATGATCACGATGAACACGGCTTTCCAAAAAGTCAGCTTGAACTTCATCGCTTACTCTCTCTTTTTTCCGCGGCTTCCGCCGCCGCCACTTCTTCCCGGCGATGCGAAAGCCAATAAACGCCCCCCAATACCAGCGACCACAGCGGGATGAAGTCTGGAATCCTCTCCATCACCCGCCCTGTGTATTCCGGCATCGGAGTTTCGCCCAGCCTTGCCGATGAGGGATAACCGTAGTCTTCAACCTTTACGCTGGAAAGAATCAGCACACACGTTCCCCCAACTTCGTGTAGGCCGTAAATCCGAGGCAGGTAGTTGGATGGGTTTTGCCGGATTCGCTCCTGCGCTTCCTGGATCAGGTCGTCGCGATTCCCGAACTTCGTCGCCCCTGTCGGACAGATCTCCGCGCACGCCGTCTGCTTGCCCGCAACCACCCGGTCCGGGCACATAATACATTTGCGGATCCGCGGATTCAGCGAGTGCCATTCGTACTTTGGTGTGCCAAAGGCGCACGCCTCCATGCAATACCGGCAGCCAATGCACTTCCAGACGTCGTATACGACTGGCCCCTCTTTCGTCTTATGCAAGGCCCCAACCGGACAAACCGATGCGCAAGCCGGCTGCTCGCAGTGCATGCACAGCCGCCGCATGAATTTGTCGTCCTTGCTGAGAACCACTGTGTATTTATGTTCCGATTGCACCCGCTCGGCCGCCACTTGATCGTCGTACGGCAGCTTGTTCTGCTGCGCGCAGGCCCCTTCACACTGCTTGCATCCGATGCACATCGTCGCGTCATACAGCAGCGCCTTACTCATGCGAACTGCTCCTCGGATTTGAAGACAACCGGCGGTATTTCTTCAGGGCCGGTACGAGAAAAACAACCGGGTCCGCGGAGGCATACAGACGGACCCGGTTGCGCTGTTCCCTCGGGGGAGGGCCCTGAAAGGGGAGTATTCCCGGCAGCCTGCGGATCGGCTAGGGTCGGTTCCGTCCGCCGAATTGAGCCGGACATCCTCATCGCTTACCCTCACGCCTCGTTCCGCCGCTGCCCGCCGCTCGTGTGGGGCGGGCGCTCGTGTGGGGCGGGCGCCCTCGCCCGCCCTGCCGAGCGCAAGCTCGGCAGTTTCCACCCGTCCCAAAACCAAGTCCACCCGCCTGCAACGACTCGCTACTTCTGCAAGCTGCGTACGTACGTCACCACCGCTTTTACGTCGTCCGCCGCCAGACTCTTCACTCCCGCCGGATGCTTCGCCTTCTCCGCCACCGCTTTCGCCAGGTCCGCATCCGACATCTTCTTCGCTTCATCCCCAATCAGGCTCGGAATCTTAGCCGCGGGCTTGCCCGCCGCATCCGCCCCATGGCACATCGCGCACTTTGCTTTGAACAAAGTCGCTCCGTCATCCGCCCATGACAGATTGGGAAGCAGAATGAACAAGGCCACCGCGATTGTCATTACCAGCATCACCAGCTTTGTCGTCTTCATGATGTCGTTTCTTCTCCTTATTGTAGTTTTGCGGCCCGAGGGAACCTGCACCTCTCCTCCCAGCTCCCCGCGTGCTGCGAAAATCACCACTGGTAAAACCGTCCAAAAATGGGTGTAACGAAACTCAGCAATTTTATTGTTGTTCAGTTGAAAGTTTCAACGCTAAAAGGCCCCTTTGCAGTGATCCAGGTCACCGTTCCGCGTGACTAGTTGGCGGACCCAGCGAAGACGCCGCCCGGGGCTCTTCGTGGGCAACTGCGGAACGAGGGAAAAGCCCGTACCGACAGCCACACTCTGGTTCGTTCCAGCCAGGCCCCGGAGCACAAAGGGGTCTTCAGCCGCCTCCGATAACTGCGCCACCGGCTGGACCGAGATGCGACGCCCGCCATGGGCGGACCAGGGGCCCCCAGGTTACATCGATAAGTGACTCCCGTCACAGCGCCGCCATCTGCCTCGACGGACAATCTTTATCAGCAGCGAGGTGCAGCTATGCCGATCCTGATGATGGCTCTGCTGGCGTTGATGGTATTTGGCGCGATTGGAATCCTGCTCACAACGGCGGTGATCCTCGAGCACTCGGCGCACAACCGCGCCCTGAAACATAATGTCGCGCATCCCGTGGCCACGGCTGTGACCAACGGCGCTGTCGCCTCTCGTGACTCGAAACTTCCATAGAGCAACGAAGACCCAAAGACCGCGCTGCGGCGGCGCGCAATCCGTCCGCAAAGGAGAAACTTCATGACTGTTGTCCTCGATAAAAAAGCCGATCTGGCCGGACCCGGAATCGGCGATTACAAGGAATTGGAAAAGGTCCTGCCCCACGATTACCGTTCCCTGCTCACTCCGAAAGAGACGCAGCAGGCCATCTTCCAGGTCAAACGCTATATCGAAGACAATCTGTGCAAGAAACTCGCTCTGACCATGGTCGAAGTGCCGCTCATCGTCGATGTCGAGAGCGGCGTCAACGACATGCTCGATCGCGACGGCTCGCGCACTCCCATCCAGTTCCATATCTCCAACGATCGCGACCTCCATCCCATCGACGCCCAGATCGTGCAAGCCGCCACCAAATGGAAACGCGTCGCGCTCAAGCAGTTCGACTGCCAGGTGGGCGAGGGCATCTGCACCGACATGCGCGCCGTGCGCAAGGACTACTTCCTCGATCACGACCATTCCGCCTACGTCGATCAGTGGGACTGGGAGCGCGTCATGACCGCCGACCAGCGCAACCTCGAATTCCTCAAAATGATCGTCGGCAAGATCTGGGAAGTAATCGTCGGCGCCGACAAGTTTGCCCAATCTCTGTTCCCTCAATTAAAAGACCCGCGCTATCCCGATCTGCCCGAAAAGTTGACCTTCCTCCACGCCGAGGAAATTCTCGACATGTATCCCACCCTCCCCCGCAAGCAGCGCGAGACGGCGATTCTCCAAAAGTATCCCGCCATCTTCATTATTGGAATTGGCTGGCCCTTGCAGGACGGCTATCCCCACGAGATGCGCGCCGCCGATTACGACGACTGGGTCACCGACACCAGCGATATGACCGGCAAAGACACGCACGGCCTCAATGGCGACATTCTGGTCTGGAACTCAGTCACCAAGCGCCGCCATGAACTGACCTCGATGGGCATCCGCGTCACCGCCGAGACCCTGAAAACGCAGCTCACCATGGCCAAGCAGTTGGATTTCATGAAACTGCCCTATCACCAGGCCATCCTGAACGGCCAGATCCCGCTCTCCATCGGCGGCGGCATCGGCCAGTCGCGCACCTTGATGCTGCTCCTCCGCAAAGCCCATCTAGGAGAAGTCAGCGTCACCGTCTGGCCGAAGGTCCTGAAAGAAATGTGCGCCGCAAAAAGTATTTTCGTGCTGGAGTAGATTGATTTATCGGAAATCGTTACCGGGGGTAGTCAAAACGACTGCCCCTTTTATGTGGCCCGCAAATTTCCGGCGAAAGCGACCGCTGGGGCGGCAACAGGGGATTGTCGCGCCAAGCGCAGTCGTGGTCTAATGGGTCCGCTATGCGCACGCTATGGTTTGCCTTTCTTGTCGTCATCACCATGCCCTTGGCTGTATCGGCGCAAGGCCCGCCTGATTCATCATTTGTTGTGAGGCTCCAGTACATGAAGGATGATCTGCCAAATAGCAGTACAAGTACCTGTCTAACCATCTTCCCTGATGGTCGGTTCCACATGGGACAGCTCTCCGAATTTCCCCGTTCGGGACCTCGAGTCTTTGAAGACTCTCTTCCAGTCGAGAGTCTCAAGTCACTCTCCACGATCCTCGAAGCCCAGGGGCTCAAAGATCAAAGAACGGTTGCTTTGGGCCCAGTGACGATTGCACATGGCGAAATAGTATGGGCTCTGATTCCCCGAGGCGAAGCAACTCAGCGATTGCTATTCGCCGCGCTGTGGGCCTCGGCGGGACAGTCCCCTAAGCCGTTCCCTGCGTCCTTAGATCCGTTGGTCCAGTGGGTTCAAGAGACAATGAAGGCTATCAATCAGCGGAAACTGCGCCCTCTCAAGAACCCTCAATCGGCAGACTGCTGGCTTGTTCGACAGTAAGCGGTTGCACCACGTCCAACACCCCACCGATTGTCATCCTGAGCGCAGCATGGGCTTCACTTCGTGAAGTCCACGCGGAGTCGGAGGATCCCTACATCACGCAAAAAAAGACCCCCCTCTCCCGGCCTCGCTTTTGTCAAGCTTGACTTTTTGCTCGGGACGAAACGGGGGTCCCGCGCCAGACGGAAGTAAAACCGCCCATCCCCGGAGCCCAAACGAACCGCCGAAGCCGACCTAACTCCAAGGCAATCAATACCTTACCTCTAAGCCTTTTCCCTTCAATACTTTGCCAGAAAAATCCCGCCAAAGTCTTGATTTCAATAGGCCACGCAGGGGAGGGGTACAACCAACCGCCAACCAGTAAACACCCCTGGAAACCAGAAAACCCCAAAAAACCGTTCCCGCCAACCCTCCATCAAAATATTTATTTTTTGGCGAACAAACGGAGAACAAGCACCCAACCTTGCCTGAGTTCCGCCCACTCCCAAACTAATCCTGCGACCCCAAGCCCTCGACCGTCATCCATCCAGCAAGGTGGAGACTATGTTCAGCAAAGTGGCCGCAGTTAGTTCCGTGGTATTGACCGTCGTTTTCGGTTCCGCCGCCCTGCTCGGTCAACAGACGGCTGCGGCGGCTGGTTCTCCGATCGGGCTTGAATTCCCAGTGATTATGCGGCAAAACGTGGTAGCCGGCAAAACCCCCGCCGGAACCAAGATCCAGGCCAACCTCGTAGCCGCCACCCTGGTCAATGGCGTAGTGATCCCGCGCGGCGCCGCCTTGTCGGGAGAAGTTACCGAGTCGGTGGCGAAAACTAAAACCGACCCGTCGCGCCTGGCCATTCGCATGGACTCCGCCGAATGGAAAAATGGCTCGGCGCCGATCAAGCTCTACCTGACCGCCTGGTATTACCCGGCGGAGCCGGTGCCCGCTCCGAATCTCTCATATGAGCCACCCGACGCCGCCAACAGCATGAGGAATTGGAATGGCATGGGCCAATACCCCGACAAGAAGGACCCCGCGTCCACTCCGCGATTTCCCGACGCCACCAGGGACAAGGACAGCTCCACATTGCCCTCGCCGTCCTTTATTGCTTCGAAGCACCGCGTTCTCATGAAAGATGTGGACTCCATTCGCGACGGAGACGGGGCGCTAACCCTGACTTCCAAACGTTCCAATCTTAAAATTGACAAGCTGACTACCTATGTCCTCGCCAAGGGCGACTTGCTGTCGGCAAAATGATCGAGGCCAAGCCGTGAGGCTGCGAATCAGGCCGTGTTTCAAGAATGCCTCTAAGGCCGGACGGCGCGTGTTTCAGGTGCTAAAGCCCGCATTTTTGTTGGCCACCTCGGCACGGTGGAATCCGCGGATTGCCCAAGAACGAGCGGTGAATCCTGCTTTAGTCAGCTAAAGAAAACAGCCTGACCTGCCGATCGACCCAGAGTGGGACATTCATTTCAGGCGCGCGTCTTCGTCCTGCTGGCGGCCCTGCTGGTAGTGACGTCCGGGATTCTCTGCGCCCAGGAATACAATTTCCGCAACTTCGGGACCGTAGAAGGCCTCAACAACCTTGCCGTGCGGCGCATCTACCAGGACCGCGTCGGTTTCATCTGGGTGAGCACGGAAAACGGCATCTTCCGCTACGACGGCGAACGCTTCGAGGCATTTGGGCCGGAGCAGGGGATTCCGGCGACTGCGGGCGCCGCGTTTGGCGACGCTCCCGATGGCTCGCTCTTAGTGGGAGGCGACTTCGGACTCTACCAACTGTCGGGCAACCGCTTCAATAAGCTGGCAGTCGATTTCAAAACGGTGAGTTGGGTACAGGGCATCCAGTCGGATGGGAAAGGGCACACCTATCTGGGTACGGACTCGGGTCTGGTGGAGCTCTATTCCGAGCCTGAAACAGATGGGTTCGCGGTGCGGAAGTTTCCCCAAGCACCGGGAACGTCCGGACGAGGCGCTTACGGCATTCTGGTGGATGGCGACATCCTGTGGTACGGATGCGGAGGCGAACTGTGCCGGATGGATCGGGGCGGAACGACCGTCTTCGGGCGAGACAGCGGACTTCCGGATCGCGCCTGGCCGGCGATCCGGAAAGACCATGACGGCAATCTCTGGGCGCGAGCGAGGAATGCGGGTGTATTCGTGTTGCTCGCCGGGCAAAGCAGATTTCGAAGTCCAGATGCGCCGATGCCGGCCACCGCGTTGGGAAATGTCGCAACCGATGCCGAGGGGAGGATTCTGATTCCGTCGCCCGACGGGCTGCTGATCCGGGACGAGAAAGGCTGGCAGAAGATCGACCGCTCCGTCGGCCTTCGCGGAGTAGTCTATTCCGTCTTCGAGGACCGGCAACACTCGCTATGGATTGGGCTGGCGGGCCGCGGACTGGCCGAGTGGCGAGGCTACCGCGAGTGGGAGAGCTACTCGTCGGCCAGTGGGCTGGCCAGCGATGTGGTGTATGAAATCCTACCGCGGGCCGACGCCTCGCTGTGGGTCGCCAGCGAAGGCGGGTTGTTGCGCGGCACGCGCCAGCACTTCGGCATGTTGTGGAAGACAGTCGCCGGGCTGGATGGTTTCCCGGTGCACAGCGTGCAGATGGCTCCGGGCGGGGACTTGTGGGTCGGTACTGAAACGCGTGGCGCCGCCCACATGAATGCGCGAACCGGAAAGGTGGAGTGGTTTGGCCGGGAGCAAGGTTTATTGGGCATGGCCGCCTACACCTTGCGCTTCGATCGCGAGCACAGGTTGTGGGCCG
>Ga0181530_10007199_pt1 | contig 10686 bp, 7 predicted proteins | sample PEATcosm2014_Bin_42_FD_119769 | JGI IMG/M metagenome (GOLD analysis project Ga0181530, IMG submission 119769) | Peatland microbial communities from MTU Mesocosm Facility, Houghton, MI, USA - PEATcosm2014_Bin10_60_metaG | ecosystem: Environmental > Terrestrial > Soil > Wetlands > Peat | place... | reverse complement strand
TGTTGACGGCGCTCCAATCGAACAAGGTTTGGCTCAAGTCGGCGCGGGCATCGAAATACGAGAAAGGACCGACGACCGTCGGGATATTTACGCCGGGGATGTGAAACGAAAAACCGAACTCCGCGAGGTTGACCTGGGAAACGTCGGCGTAGGGAGCGAGGTTGATATGCGGCAAGAGCGCGCTCAACTGCTGCCAACGCTGGCCGCGCGCGTTGGCAATATCCGCGCTGGAGAGCAGCAAGCCGAGATTCTGCTTCAAGCCGCGGTCAATCGCGTCCTGCAAAGACAGCGAAAGAACTCCCGGAACGAGCTGGGATGGGACGCTTCCTGAAAAGTTGGCTCCCGAGGACGGCGGCGCCGCTACAACTGGAGGTGATCCTGCGCCTCCACTCTGAGAAGAGGTCGCACCGCCCGAAGGCCCGGCACCAGGAGCATTCTGCCCGCGAAGGGTCTGCGCCCCCAGGGACAAGAGAGCAACGAGAATCAGGAAGAGCATGCGGTGACAGCGTGTCGAACTCCAGAATTTCGAGGACCAGCTCAATGACGTTCCTCCCATCACTGTCGTTTAACTTGGATGAAATCCAGCCCTCAGACGACTCAACTTCGTCGAAGCGTTTGGCCCTTCGTGCCGCCGCTCCCCCCCAGGGCACGCTGGTTTTCAACCGCGGTCACTTTGACGGCGGCGCAAGAGCGGGACCGATCAGGCCCCAGACACTTTCGGCGGTCTCGCGAAGGCCCGAATCGGGAATCAGGGCCCACGAAAGCGTCACGCCATGAAAAATCAGAATCGTCAGCCGGGCCAGCTCTGCGGCAGGAAGATCCCGCCGGACCTCGCTCCGTTGCTGCGCGAGCGCAAACATTTCAGCCATCAGGCGCCGCGCTTTGCGAAGGCGCTTTTGGAGCTCCACGCGGACGGGCAAGCAAGCGGCATGGGCCGCGTGGATGGCACGCAGGAGCGGGGCGCTCTCCGAGAAATTCCCGGCCAGCGAGGTCGTAAGATTCATAATAACGGGCAGAACCGGGCCGGACTGACTTCGAGCTGCCTTCACGGCGCGCTCGATGATCGCAATGCGCTCCTCTCCGAACGTCGCCAGGACGTGCTCCTTCGTGGGGAAATAATTGAAGAAGGTCCCCTTGCCGACGTCGGCGGCCTCGGTAATGGCCTCGACGGTGGTTTCCTGATACCCGCGCTCCGCGAAGAGCTTCAAAGCCGCCTGGAAGAGGCGGTCGCGAGTTTCGGCACGGTGGCGCTCGCGGCGCCCCGCGGGGGCTTTGGACCGGCGACGAGCAATGGAAGGCATTGGCACGATATGACCAGTAACCATATAAGACTGTAAGTCACTTTTGAGGGCAGGTCAATAATCTCCGAGCCGGATGATGTCTTGAGTGCTTAAAAAGACCCCCACCCTTGTAAAACCACAAGGGTGGGGCACCCGCAAGAGCGGCGCGAACTTCGCCGCCCGCGTTACTTGGAAAGGTTCTTGGGGCTGTGATGGGTGAGCGTGTCGATGAGCAGTTTCGCCGAAGGCGGAACCGGGACGGCATTGTGCAAAGCGATGTCTTTGGCGTCGAGTTCCTTGCCGTAGATTTTCTTGTTGCCGTCGTTATCGGGGCGGAGGGTGGAACCTTCGAGCGAAATGCCTGCAAAGAGTCCGCGCGCGCGGGAATAGGTAAGCACTTCGGCGCGGAGGGTTACATCGGTATCCGCTTCCGCGTCGCGGCCTTTCGGACCGGCGGCCGCGGACGCATCCGCTCCCAGCTTCACCTTGCTGTTGAGAATGGAACTTGCGCCACGGGTATTCATCACCAGCAGGACGAAGTCGGTGGCCTGGCCGCCCAACTGGAATCCGAAGCTGCCGCCCTCGAGAGCCATCATGGTGGGGGCGCCCCAGGGACCCTGAAAATCCTCTCCGCTGCGGCAAGTCATCGCGCCACGGCCGTAGCTTCCGCCCACGATGAACGCGGCCTTCAGCACGGACGGGATCACGATGACGCAATCGGCCTTGTCGAGGAGATTCTGGGGAATGTCGTCCGGGATATCGATGATTTCCTTCATGACTTCGCCTGCGTTCTGGAGCCTGTCTTCATCTTTGTTGTCAGCACGGACTGGTGATGGGTGGATGACTGCTGTTGCGCCAATCAATAATGCGATCAGGGAAAAATGCGAAATGGTCTTCATTATGTGCCTCCTTCGGGCAACAAATTCATCATAGGCGGTTTGGATGGATTAGCGCAACCGGGACCGCACGAGCCACTGACGCAAGCCGGGATGCCCTATAATCGTGCGCGGGAGAGGGCGTTCGAGAATATGTCCGCTGATTTCAGGATGCTTCTGCGACGAGTTCGCCGGTTGCTAGCCTCCATATTGACCTTGCTCGCGGTGGGCGTGTGCGCACACACTCTTGCGGCGCAGCGGCCTCCCTCATCCAAGAAGAAACCTGCGATTGCTGCCCGGCAGGACAATCGCGCGGACATTGCGAAATTCCGCGCCCGCGTGGCAGAGATTCTTTCCGACGCGCGGGCGAACAGGGCCTACTGGGGGATATCCGTGGCGGACCGGGACAGCGGCCGCGTTCTCTATGCTCTGAACGACGACCACTTTTTTACTCCCGCCTCGAACGCCAAGATTTTCACCACCGCGCTGGCGCTTTCCGTTCTTGGAGCGGACTACCGATTTCATACGACGATCGAATCGAATGCCGCGCTGGGAAGCGATGGGCGGCTGGGCGGCGACCTGATTTTCGTGGGGCGCGGCGATCCCGACCTTTCCAATCGCAAATATCCTTACGAGAAAGGGAATTTGAAGGATGGCCCGGTGGACAAGGTTCTCGCGGAAATGGCCGACGCGGCGGTGGCGAAGGGGCTGAAGGAGGTGGATGGAGATATCGTCGCGGACGACAGCTACTTTCCCTACGATCCGTATCCCGCGGGATGGAACGCGGGCGATCTGTTCTTCGCCTTTGGGGCGCCGGTGAGTGCGATCGCTTTTAACGACAACACCGTGACGGTGGAGATGCGGCCGGGAGGAATGCCCGGCGAGATTCCCGAGACAACCGTGCAGCCGGAGGCTGCGGTGAAGGAGTTGGAATTCGAACTGAGTACTGTTTCGGCAAGCGAGAAGGCGTCGTTTGCGGTGGTTCGCCAACCTGGCGAGAATTTCATCTTGCTTCGCGGCGCGATTTCGCCGGGGCACGCGCCGATGAGAACGGATCTCGCGATGCTCGATCCGGCTGAAACGGCTGCGGCCGAGCTCAAGCAATTGCTCGAAGCGCGGGGGGTGGTGGTGACAGGCGGCATTCGGGTGCAGCATGGCGCCCCGCCGTGGACGTCTGCTTCCGGCGAGCCAATTCTCGACCACCCCACCGATCAACGCGGGACGGAGACAGCGCAGGCGGGGGCGAATCCGCTGGTTCTGGCCGAGCATGTGTCGCAGCCGCTGCTTGAAATCGTGCGCGTGACGAATAAGGTGAGCCAGAATCTTCACGCGGAAATTCTTTTGCGCGCGGTGGGACGCGAGAAGTTCGGCGTGGGCTCAACGGCAGCGGGACTCAAGGCCGAGCGCGATTTTCTGAAAGCCGCGGGAGTTGCCGACGGGGACGTGGTGTTATCCGACGGCTCGGGACTTGCGCGGGACGATCTGGTGACGCCGCGCGCCTCCGTGGCTCTTTTGCGTTACGCACTGCGCCAACCCTGGGGTGAGAGTTTTCTTGCGACGCTGCCGGTTGCCGGAGTGGATGGCACGCTCGAAAACCGCATGAAAAATACTCCGGCGGCGGGGCTTGTGGAAGCCAAGACGGGTTCAGCGGATCACGCGCGCGCGTTATCGGGTTACGCGACGACCCGCAACGGCGAATACCTCGTGTTCTCCCTCTTCGACAACAACAATCCGCAGCACTGGTCCGATGCCACCGCGGCGCTCGATGCCATCACCGAGGCGATGGTGGAACTGCTGGGAACGAAGGCGCCGGGCAGCAAATAAGCAGCAAGTGAGACAGCGGCCGAGGCGGCTTGTCGTGGACTGATTTCCCGCGGGCAATCAGGCTACAATTCAATTCTGTGGCGAGGGGATTCGTGTCGCGTCCAGTAGAGGAACTGCTTGAGTTCAACACGCTGAAGGATATCGTCAGCGAGTTCACGACGTGTGCGCCGGGGCGGCGCGCGACTGAAGCGCTCGCGCCAGGGCAGGATGTCGCGCGGCTCGGCGCGGAGTTCGCCCTGGTGGGCGAGGCGATGGTGTTCCTTCGCGGCGGGGCGGAGCTTGGATTCGGTTCGCTCGTCGATCCGGAGGGATGGCTCGCGCGGCTGGGGATTCCCGGCTCGATGCTTCCGAGCGCGGAGCTGCTCGACGCGGCCACGCTGATGGAAAATGTTTCGTTGGCGCGGCAGACGTTCAAAGAAGATGCCGCGAAGCATCCTCTGCTGAGCGAGCGCGCCGCCGCGCTGGTTGATTTGCGGCATCTATCGACGGCGATCCGGCGCGCCGTGCTGCCGAACGGCGAGATCAGCGACGACGCCTCGCCGCAGCTCAAGCGCATCCGGGCCGGCATGGCGCAGGCTCGCGAGAAAATCCAGCGTTCGCTGGAGGGCATTTTGCGCGGGCGCGGCGAACCTTCCGGAGAAGACTACATCACGCTGCGCAACGAACGCTTCGTGATTCCGGTGCGGGCGTCGGACCGGCGCACCGTACCAGGAGTGGTGCATGCGGCGAGCGCGACTGGACAGACCGTTTTCGTGGAGCCGCTCGAAGCGATCGACCTGAATAACCGGCTGGTGCAGCTCGCGGAAGAAGAGGCTGTCGAGATCACGCGCATTCTTGAAGAGCTTACGGAGCGCTTGCGGGCGGATCGCGGGCCTCTGCAAGCGGCTGCCGGGGCGATCGCGCATCTCGATTCCGTTTTTGCTCGCGCACGGTTCGCACGGGAGTTCGACTGCGTGCTGCCGGAATTTTCTTCGGGGAACTCTTTGCGGATCGAAGCGGCGCGCAATCCCGTGCTTGAAGCCACGCTGAGGCCGCAGGGGCGCAAGACGATTCCGATGTCGCTGGCTCTGGGCGGGGCGGAAACGGTGATGGTGGTCAGCGGGCCCAATACCGGAGGGAAAACGGTTTCGCTCAAGACGGTGGGGCTGGCGGCGCTGTCCGCACAATCGGGGATTCCGGTTGTCGCGGACCAGGCGCAACTGCCGATCTTCGACAGGGTGCTGGCGGATATCGGGGACGAACAATCGATCGCGGCCGATCTCTCTACGTTTTCGGCGCACGTGCTGAATATCAAGTCCATGCTCGAAACGGCCACGGAGCGTTCGCTGATTCTGGTGGATGAAATGGGCACCGGGACGGCTCCCGACGAAGGGGCGGCGCTCGCGGTGGCGCTGCTGGAGGAATTTCGTGCGCGGCGGGCGCTGACGCTGGCGACTACGCATCACGACCGATTGAAAGCGTACGCGTCAACGACGCCGGGCATTTTGAACGCCGCGATGGAATTCGATGAGACGAATCTGCGGCCGACTTACCGGTTGCTGGTGGGCGTGCCGGGGACTTCGAGCGGAATCGAAATCGCGCGGCGGCTCGGTTTGCCGGAGCGGGTGATCGAACATGCGCAGGCCAGCCTGTCTCCCGAATCGCGAGAGGCGAGGGGACTCATCGCGTATCTGCATCGCAGCCGGGATGAAGTCGACGAGTCGCGTCGGCAGGCCCGCGAAGAGCTGGCGCAGCTCGAGGCGGACCGTCAGGCGCTTCGGACGGAATGGATCGAGCGGCAAAAGAAGCGAATCGCGGAGCTGGAGAGAAACTTTCTTGAGTTGCAGAAGCGATTCGAAAGCGAAGTGGCGCGCCTGGCGGCCGACATCAAGGACAGGGCGGCGCGCGCGCAGATCGAAAAGCAGACCGGGCGGCGCATGGGGCAGATTGTGTCGGAAGCGCGCGAAGGGGCGGATGCCGCTGTGGTGGAAACGCTGGCAGCGTCGCAGCAGGACCTGGGAGTCTCGGTTACGGCGGCCGCGAAGCCGGTGGAACCGGAACAGCTTGTGCCCGGAGCGCGCGTGAGCATCAAAGGTTTCAAGCAGCCGGTGATTTTTCGACGTCAGGATGGGCGCACCGCCGAGGTGGAGGCGGGCGTGCTGCGGATGAAGGTGCCGGTCGGGGATATTCTCCGCGTTGAAGAGAATGCCGAGGCAAGGCCAGCTATGACATCGGCGGCTCGCTCGCGGGGTGTCACGGTTCATACGCGGCCGAGCGCGGAGCCGACCGGGCGGGAAATCAATGTTATCGGGTGTACAGTGGACGAAGCGACTCGCCGCGTAGACAAATTTCTCGACGACGCCGCGCTGGCCGGCGCCGCGAACGTGCGGATCATTCATGGATACGGCACCGGGGCACTCCGGCGCGGGCTGGGAGAATTTCTGGCGGCGCATCCGCTGGTGGAAGGCGTTCATCCGGAGGCAGAAGAGCGCGGGGGGAATGCCGTCACGGTGGCGGAATTGAAAGCGTGAGGCGGAAAGTGTTATTACAGCTTCTTTTCAAAACGAAAACACATGGCTGAAGCGGGATCCTTCGCGGAGCGGGTGAAACAGCAGGCGGACATTGTTCGCGTGATCGGCGAATACGTCCGCCTGAAAAAGACAGGGCAGAATTTTACGGGGCTGTGCCCGTTTCATCAGGAAAAATCGCCTTCTTTCGCGGTGCATCCGGTGCGGCAGATTTATCACTGCTTCGGGTGTGGGGTGAGTGGCGACGTCTTCAAGTTCGTGATGGAACTGGAAAAGCTGAGCTTTCCGGAAGCGATCCGCGCAGTTGCTGAAAAGTGCGGGATTCCCATTCCCAAGCCGCGGGAGCACTCGCCGGAGGAGCGCCGCGAAAATCAGCAGCGGGCGGTACTGATCGATATGCACCGCGACGCGGCGGCGTTTTTCTCCCGGCAACTTCACGAAGCGCCGGAAGGCAAAGTGGCGTGCGCGTATCTCGAGGATCGCGGGCTCGATCGCGAGGCGATGAAGCAGTTCGGGATGGGCTTCGCTCCTTCGGGTGGGGACGGCCTGCTGCGCCAGCTGAAATCGAAATATCCGGAGAAGCTCCTGGAGGCGTCCGGGCTGTTTTCCCGCGATCAGGGCGGACGGCTGTACGACAAGTTCCGGAGACGCATCATGTTTCCGATCTCCAACGAATCCGGCAAGGTGATCGCCTTCGGCGGGCGCGCGATGGGCGACGAGATGCCCAAGTACATGAATTCGCCGGAGACGCCGATCTACACGAAGAGTTCCGTGCTGTACCACCTGGACCGCGCGAAGGAAACCCTGCGGCAAAGCGATTTCGGAATTCTGGTCGAGGGCTATATGGACGCGATCGCCGTGGCGCGGGCAGGGATCAGCAACGTGATCGCCAGTTGCGGGACGAGCCTCGCAGAGCCGCAGATCAAGCTGCTGGGGCGGTATACGCGCCGGGTGGTGGTGAATTACGATCCGGATACTGCCGGGCAAGCCGCCACCGAGCGGTCGCTTCTTCTGCTGCTTGAAAAAGAATTCGACGTGCGGGTGCTGGCGTTGCCGGGCGGCGCCGATCCCGACAAATTCATCAAGGAACAAGGCGCCGACGCGTACAGGAAGCTGCTCGCGCAGGCGCCGCCCTATCTCGATTACCTGATCGGGCGCGCTCGCAAGATGGATCGTTCAACAGCCGCTGGGAAAGTGGCCGCGCTGAATTTCCTGCTGCCCTACGTGCAGCGTCTGCCTGACCGGCTGCTGCGCTCGGAATGGGCGACGCGAATCGCGTCCGAGCTGCGAGTGGATGAGCCGGTGTTTCGCGAGGCGCTGCGCCGGGCGGCCGTCGAAAGACGCAGCGAGGTGAAGCTCAAGCCCGAATTGCTGTCACCGGTGGTGAAGCAGGCGGAGCGGCGGCTGATCCAGATGCTGGTGGAGGCCGAAGGGTTTCGGGAGAAGCTGGCGGTGGAAATCGTCGAGAGTTCCCTGCATCACGGGCTTGAAACCGAGCGAATCATCGAAGTGCTGGTGAGCAAAATCGCCGAGCGGCCGGATGCCGCCACGATTGCAGCGGCACTGGAAGAAAACGACCGCCGGCTGCTGTTCGAGGTTCTTTTCGACCAGACGATGGACCACACCTGGGAAGAGGCGGAGGCGTGCCTGGAATTTCTGAGGGATCGCCAGATCTCGCGGGAGCTTTCGGAGTTAGAGCGCAAGGTGCAGACGCAGCCGGCGAAAGAGGAGCTGATGCGGCTTCTCGCACGCAAGGATGAGCTGAACCGGATCCTTTCCTCCAAGCAGCGAGCAGGCAAATCCGCCACGGGCTAGGGCTTTAGCAACTTATTATCCCGGCGTTAATCAAAAGCTACGAAGTTGAGGCGGACAATATGCGTACCCGGCTAACGGCCGGCTCCGGCTGCGACTTTGCGTGCCGAGACTTTGCTTCCAGCCCCCTTGAGCACGAACTTCTGAACCCGTTTCCCTTCGCTGACTTCCGCGGTATACACGTTGCCCTTCGAATCAACAGTTAGCTCATGCAGATTGCGGAATTCGCCGGCGCTGTGGCCAAGCTGTCCGAAGGATCCCACGATCTCGAGCGTGTCCCGCTGCATGATCCAGATCTTCTGGTTGGCGCCGTCGGCGACGTACATATATTTTTCGCTCGGGCTAAACGCCAGATCGAAGACTGTTCCGTTGCCGAACGTCTTGGGCGAAACAAAGGCTTCCTTTACGAAAGTTCCGTCCGGATGAAAAATCTGGATGCGGTCGGCGTTTCTGTCGCAGACGTAGACGAGCCCGTCATTCCCCACCAGCACGCAGTGAACCCCCGCCGAAAACGATCGCGACGGCGGCAGGCTGGGATCGTATTTCGCGGCCCTGCCCTCGGCCGGCTTTTCACCGTAGGCGCCCCAGATTCTCCGGAAAGCGCCCGTCTCGGCGTCGAACACGATCACGCGCCGGTCTCCGCCGTCGCCGTCGGCCAGATAGAGATCGTTGGTTTTCGGATCGACAAACATGTCCGCGGGCTGGTTGCCTAGGTGGGTTGTGCTGTTGTTGCTCGGTTCCTCGCCCGCCGCCAGTGGTTCGCCGATCGACATAATAAACTTGCCATCGGGGGTGAACTTTAAAATCCGCCCCCACCCTTTGCCGGCATTACCGCTGATCCAGACATTGCCCTTGTAGTCGACGAACAGGCCGTGTTCGAGGAGCGGCCAGTCATATCCCTGGCCCGGGCCGCCCCACGCGCGCACCACCTTGCCCGCCGCGTCAAATTCGATCACCGGCGGCGCGGGAATGCAGCACTCCGCGGAGGGAGGATTCTCCGCGGCAAAAATTTCGTCTTTGCCGAGTGTGGACGGCCGGTGAAGAATCCACACATGGTCCTGCGGCCCCATCGCAATGCCCGCGACCTGCCCGAGAGCCCACTTGTTCGGAAGCGGCTGCGGCCACGACGCATCCACCTGAAACGCAGGCGCGCGGTCCGCCGCCATGGAAATTTGATTCGCCCCAAACCCGCACAGCAAGCAGGCCACTGCCATCGCGCACAAAAATGTCCGATAACAACCGAAGTGAAGAGTTCGTCGATTCATGAGGATCCTTTTGCTTTCTATGCAGTCTGTGGAGCGGCTTCAGAAATTCAACCGAATCCGGTCGACCGGGGTTAGCTCTTATCGCATCGGACTCTTCCGTGTCAAGTTTGCGGACATTCTGCGGACATTCCGAGGGTCAGCGAACCTGGCCGACGAGGCCGGCGATGGTGTCCATCAAATCGAATTTCGTGAGCACTTCGAGTTTGCCGCCGCCCATCTCGACGAACACGGCGGGGCTTTCATGGCTGAGGATGTAGGTGACGCGCTCGACGGCCGCGGTGGACGGCACCTGCGGCATGGCCGGGCCCATCACTTCGCGCACGATGAGTTTGCGAAGCTCTTTTCCCTGCAGCGCGAGATTCAGGATCTGGTCCTCGAAGACCGTGCCGATGGATTGGTCGCCTTCGAAGACGGGCAGCTGCGAAATGTCCTGGTGCTGCATGGTTTTCAGCGCGTGAAAAATCGTCTGGTTCGGGCCTACGATGATGGGCTCGCGCGTTTTTCCGTTCTGGTGCTTCACGCGGATCACGTCGGCGGCAGTGAGCGTGACTTCCGAATCGGCGTAGCCGTGTTCGCGCATCCAGCCGTCGTTGTAGATTTTGCTCAGGTAGCGGCTGCCGGTGTCCGGCAGCAGCGCGACCACCACATCGCCCTTCCCGCAGCCTTTGGCAACTTTCAACGCGGCGGATACGCACCCGCCGCCCGAGCCGCCCGTGAAAAGCCCTTCGCGTTTCGCGAGACGCCGCGCCCACACGAAACACTCCTCGTCGGTCACCTGCAACACATCGTCGAGAATCTGAAAATTCATGGTCTGCGGAAAAATATCCTCGCCGATCCCTTCCACCACGTAGGTGCAGGCTTTCCCGATCTTGCCGGTCTTGGCGTACTCGTAATAGAGCGAGCCCACCGGATCGACGCCGATCACCTTCACATCGGCGTTCTTTTCCTTGAGAAAGCGCCCGGCGCCGCTGATGGTTCCTCCCGTTCCCATTCCGCAAACAAAGTGCGTGATTTTCCCCTCGGTGTCTTCCCAGATTTCCGGGCCGGTGGTAGCGTAGTGGGCCTCGGGATTCAGCGGATTTTCATACTGGTTCGGGTAATAGGCGTTGGGAATTTCGCGCGA
>Ga0181530_10007194_pt1 | contig 10700 bp, 11 predicted proteins | sample PEATcosm2014_Bin_42_FD_119769 | JGI IMG/M metagenome (GOLD analysis project Ga0181530, IMG submission 119769) | Peatland microbial communities from MTU Mesocosm Facility, Houghton, MI, USA - PEATcosm2014_Bin10_60_metaG | ecosystem: Environmental > Terrestrial > Soil > Wetlands > Peat | place... | reverse complement strand
TCGAAGGGCCGACGACCTGCTCGAGCAGTTCGGGCTGTCGGAGGCTGCCAACCGTCCGCTCAAGACCTACTCCGGCGGGATGCGCCGGCGACTCGACGTGGCGGCTGCGCTCGTCGCCCGACCGCCCGTGCTGTTCCTCGACGAGCCGACCACGGGCCTTGACCCTCACAGTCGCAACGACCTGTGGGAGATGATCGAGGGCTTGGTGGGCGGGGGCACCACCGTCCTTCTGACCACGCAATACCTGGAGGAGGCCGACCGGCTCGCGAGCCGCCTCGCGGTCGTCGACCGCGGGCGCGTGATCGCCGAAGGGACCCCCGACCAGCTCAAGTCCGACATGGGCACCACCGTGCTCGACGTCGGGATGGCGGACGCCGCCTCGGCGGAGCGCGCCATGCAGGTGTTGGCCCCGGCCGCCACCAAGGCACCGAGCTTGGTCGGGACCCTCGTCGAGGTTCCCGTGGACGACGGACCGAGGGCGGCAATGGAGGTGCTCCGCCTCCTCGACCAGAACGCGCTCACCCCCACGATCTTCCGGTTGCGCGAGCCCAGCCTCGACGACGTGTTCTTGTCGATCACCGGAAGACCGACGGAGGACGGCTCAGTGGACGGCTCGCCCCGCAGGGATGGAGGCTCATCATGACGACAGCGACCTCGACCGCCGAGGTGCTCGCGTTGGCACCGGTCGAAGACGGCCTACGGGGCAGCATCTACTGGGCGGTGTCCGACGTCCTCACCATCACCAAGCGCAACCTCATCCGCTACACGCGCACCCCTGAAGCTCTGTTCTTCTCCACGGTCCAGCCGATCATGTTCGTGTTGCTGTTCCGCTACGTCTTCGGAGGCGCGATACACCCGCCGGGGCACGTGAGCTACGTCGACTTCCTCATGGCGGGGATCTTCATCCAATCGGTGTCCTTCGGGGGCATCCAGACAGCGGTGGGGCTCGCCGAGGACCTTCAGTCCGGGCTCGCCGAGAGGTTCAGGGCGCTTCCGATGGTCCGCTTCGCCGTCCTCGCGGGTCGCACGATCGCCGACCTGGTCCGCAACGTCTTCGTCATCGCGGTCCTGACCGGCATGGGCGCCCTTGTGGGCTTCAGTTTCCCCACCAGCGCGGCATCGTTCATAGCCGCCATCGCACTCGTGCTGCTCTTCGCCTACGCACTGCTCTGGGGCTTCGCCGTCGTTGGCCTCACGGCGTCGAACAGCGAGACGGCACAGGTGATCGCTTTCCCGATCCTGTTCCCACTGCTGTTCGCGTCCCCCGCCTTCGTTCCCGTGGCAACCATGCCGAGCTGGCTCCGGGCCTTCGCGACCCACCAGCCTGTCGGAGTCGTCGTCGACGCGACCCGCGCTCTCATGATCGGCGGTCCGACCGGCACGTACGTGCTGCAGGCTCTGGCGTGGTGCGCCGCGATGCTCGTGGTGCTGGTGCCGATCGCGGTCTGGCGTTTCCGTAAAAGCGCCTGACCGCGTAGACCTATGGCTAGACCTCTATCGCGAAGAGCGCATCGCGCTCTTCGCAAGGGGTCTTGCTGCTACGCCCGGCGGGAGAGAGTTCGCGGGCGTGCGCGGAGTGCGGGGCTTACCGGATTTGTCGGCCTTGCCCGTGTCGAGCGCCTTGGTGAGCTCGCGCATCGATTCGGGGATGCGACGCGCGAGCACGTCCACGTCGCTGACGGCGTCTGGGCAGGCGAGAAGCCCGAAGCCGATCCGGTCCCTGTAGCTCATCGCGGTCACATTCAGAGCAGCGCCGTCGATGACGGGCCCGAACGGGTGGTAGGCGACGAGCTCCGCGCCGGCGCAGTACAGAGGGCACGGTGGCCCGGGGAAGCTCGAGACGACGACGCTGAACGGTGGGCGCCGCGTAGTGAGCCCCGTCGCCCGGGCCAGTCGACCCATCGGTCGAAGAAGTGCGGGCACGGCGAGGTCCGCCAAAGTGCCGAAGACGTTGGGCCCGAGAATCCGGTCCTGGTCCTTGGCGTTTCGAGCGCTCTCGCTCACCGCCAGGAGCCGAATGATCGGATCGGCCACAGAGGTCGCGAGCGAGACCAACATCCCTGAAAGCCGGTTCACCCCCTTCTCGCCGACGTCGTGCGCGCCGCGCACCGAGACCGGGACGAAGGCCGCCAAGGGCTCGGCGGGGAGCTCGCCGGCATCCTCCAGGTGCGCCCGCAGGGCCGCGCCGGTGACTGCCAGGACGACGTCGTTGACGGTGGCGCCCGTCGCCGCGCGCACCTTCTCCACGTCGTCGCGATCGATCTGCGCCAGTCCGACCGCCCGACGCGCTCCCACCTTCGAGGACAGCGACGTGCGCGGGCTGTGGAACGGGGAGGGAGGCCTGACGGTGTCGAGCTCGCGGTTGCGGCCTCGGATTCGCCCGCTGGCCACGAGCAGATGAGCGAGGGTCAGCGCGGTCGGAATTGCGCGTCTCCCGGCGCTCGGAAGTGCGCCGAAGAGCAGCGACGCGACGCTCGGGGCGCTTTCGGCAGCCTGTGTCGCCTCGTCGCCTCCCGGAGGCTCCACGTGCCCCACCTCGGGCGTCAGGTCCATCAATTGACCCGTGACCTCGGTCCCGGCGATCCCGTCCACGGCTGAGTGGTGGATCTTGGCCACGCCGGCTACGAGCCCGCCTTCGAGGCCTTCGACCACGTGCATCTCCCAGAGCGGGTGGCTGCGGTCGAGGGGTCTGCTCAAGAGGTCGGCTGCATAGCGCGCGATCTCGCCGTCGTCCCCGGGAGCGCACACAGCGCCGCGATGCAGGTGACGCTCGAGGTTGACCGGGCGGTCCTCGACCCACAGCGGGTGGTCGACACCACCGGGGACCGTCACCAGCCTGCGCCGGAAGGGGGCGAGAAGGTGGAGGCGCTCCTCCAGTACTAGGCGCATCGCCTCGTACGGCGGCGGCGAGCCGGGTGGTGCCGTCGAAGGATCGAGGACGGCCACCGCACCGACGTGGAACAGGTTCGTGGGCGACTCGAGCGAGACGAAAAGGGAATCGAGGCCGCTGAGGCGTTTCACCGACTTACCCCTGTCTGATCTACCAGGCACCGCGGGCTGAGCGCGCGGTTGGGCCCGATTAGTGGTTTGGCGTGCACGTTGCGTCCGCAACGTGCGACTGAGCTCCGTCGACATCACCCGGGGTCCAGGGATGAAACGACACCTACATCGTGCGCGTACCGATCGGGAAATTTGAATCGTCAACCGCCCAACAACGAGTAATCATCGTGTTAACTGGCAGAGCCCGTTGGGTTCAGGCGGGTCGTCTCAACAGACCGCTCTACCCCTGCTGACCAGCGCCTCGAGCGGACGAGGGTGGATTGCCGAGGTAGGGATCCTCACCGAACGCCTCGCTTGTGCGGCCGTGAGCGGTGGCATGGGGGCACCTCCGCGACAACAGATGACTGCCCCCTACCAGGGGAACTGCGAAGCAGGCCCGGATTGTCGTTAGGCGGGCTCGATGATCTGGGGCCCGTCGTTGCGTGGGCTGTTCACTTCTCTGCTGATGGGGTACTTGAGGAGCGTCCCGGCGGGGGCCGGGCTGAGGAATGTCGAGAGGACCTCGGGGTCGTGCTGGTCGGGGTCGAGCCAGGCGTCGAAGTCGAAGCGTTCGATGATGACCGGCATGCGGTTGTGCACTTCAACCATGTCGGGACCGGCTTCGGTGGTGACGATCGTGCAGGTGCGGAGCAACGTCTCGGGATCGGGCTCTTTCGAGCGTGTCTTGTCCCACCAGACGTCGTAGAGACCGGCGAAGGTGATCGGCTTGCCGTCGGCGCGGCGAAAATAGAACGGCACCTTCGACTTCGGCTTCTCCGGGTCGGGGACCTGCCATTCGTAGAACCCGTCAACAACGATCAGGCACCTTCGCCGGCGAAAAGGCGTCCGATACGCGGAGCTCGTGGTCAATGTCTCGGCTCGGGCGTTTATCATTTTGTACCCGATTCTCGGGTCCTTTGCCCAGTGTGGTAGCAGCCCCCACCGGTACACGTCCAGCCTTCGTTGAAGCTCATCGGAGGACACGGTCGGCTTCTCCGGTGTGGGGCCAGGCTCGACGGGCTCATGTGATTTCTCTTCAGTGATGACCGGGAGTCCTCTGGTGGGTGGGACGTTCCAACTGGGGTGCCCGTCGGGGTCGACCCCTGCGGCCAGCGCCACCTCGAGGAGCTGTGCGAGCTGCGACGGGGGAGTGTGGATATCGACGCGCCCGCACATGACGTCCCCGAGCATACGTTTTCAAGGTGGTCCTACTTGCCAATCTCCCCATGCATCGACCGCTTCTCGCAGGGAGAATCTCTCGACCTCGCGTCGGGAAAGTCCCGCGGTATGGACGAGGCGCTCTATCAACCAGTCCGGAACCTCTTCACGTATCGGATCGGGGGCTACGTCGAGCTCCTCGGCGCCCTTCCCGAGACGTTCGACCAATTCGTGGAGTGCAGTGGACTGCGGTGTGCGAGGTAGCGAAGCCACTCGGGATGCCATTTCGGCATAGACCTCGCCGTCGCTTCGAGCACCGACTGCCCAGCCTTCTGCCACATCGATGACGACATCTCCGGATTCGTCGAAGGTAACGCGCCAGATGATCCGCCAGTCCCGGTTTCCGACTACCAGCTTTCGCCAGCCTATGAGCTCCTTATGGAGCTCCTGACCAGCCTCTGGGTTCCGCTCCAGGAGGAGCATCTTTTTCAAGGCCCAGCGCACGGCCTGCGGGTTGAATCGGTTCGGGGCCTCGAGGTCCTCCACAGCTGCCTCTGTCAGACGCACAACCACTCGAACGGCACGGGGACGCCTCCCCGATCGCCGCGCCTGGGGGCTCACTCGCGGCCGGCAGCCAGATCTTCGTCGAGCTCAGATTCAAGCGCAGCTCGGTCGAAACCGAAGCTGGCAATGACTTCCGAAAGTTCCGTTCGCTTTCCCGAGTCGGTAGCCGCTCGGCTGAGGATGAGTCCGATATCCCGAAGGTCTCGCTGCGCTTCTTGAAGGACAGCAAGTCGCCTCACGCTAATCACGGCTGCGACCGGCTGGTGGTGTCGTTCGACGACGATGTCGGTTCCCATCTCGGCGGCGCGAACAATCGCAGCGACGCCCATGGAAGACGCTTCGGTCACTGAGAGGGCGTGGGGACGGGTTTCCGGTCGAGCCATGCGATAACTATACAGATTTCTGTGTAGAAGTCATTTGCCCCTGGCTCAACCCCTCGCTCGTTTGTGTGCTCAACGAAGCAAGGTTCTCGGCAAGTTCTCGCGCGAGGTCGAGGCCCCAGTCTTCTCGGGTGCTCCGCCTCACAGCAGCACCGCGTACTGGGAAGAGCAAGGCCGGGACGTGGGCTCGTCGCGTCCCGGCCTGCCCACTTGGTCGCCCGTTGATGCGAATGTGCGTTCCAGTCGCGCGTCCGACGTTCGCTTGTGCGATTGATATCGAGTTGATGCCGCAAGGTGAATGTGTTGGATCCACCGCGATCCCTCAACCCCAGCGATGTCGTTGGTCGCCAATTGATCGACGCCCTCGATCCGCCGACGTACGCTCCCGCACGATGACAGGCCGCGGGTGGTGGTCAGTAGTCGTTCTTCGTTCCGCCCCTGCCGCGCATGTCACCAGTGACACCGGTGTCAGCTTCTCACAGCACGAACGACGAAGGTGGATTTCCCCACTTGTTGGATGCTTGGCGCTAATAGCGGCCTCCCTTGCTGCCTGTAGCTCGACCAACCCATCTAGCGACAGCTCCAAGAATTCGTCCGACGCCGCAATCATCACCGCCTGGAAAGCTGCGCTGAATGCGTTCGATACTGCGGCCAGAACATCCGATTCCGCGAGTGCTGGACTGTCAGCAACACACGTGCAGCCCGAACTGGGTATTGCAGAGGAGAACCTTGCAACTGAACGGACCGAAGACGCGATAGCGATAGGGGAAGACCACGTTATTCGCGTCAAGGTGACGGGAGTGTCAAGAAGGACTGCGTCAATCGTTGCATGCGTAGACGGTGGGGAGATCTTCGTCAACGCGATGACCAGACAGCCCATTCCAGGCGGTCTGGGCCAGCCGGGCATTGAGGGGTCCAAGGCGGTCATGTTGCTGACCCCCGCCGGGTGGAAGCTCGAAACGCAGGAAGTGACTGTAGGCCGGTGTCCGCAGTCGTGAGGACGATCGGAACAAAGCGCGGCCATGCATTGCCCGTCGCGAGACGTCGATGGACGAATTGCCCTTTCACCTTGCTCCCAATTAGGGGCCTTGTGCTTGGCGGCGCCACGCTAGTTGGCGCGCTCGCCTTTTCGGGGACGGCCTGGGCGGGAGCATGGAGTGCCGACTCAAGCAACACGGTAAGTGTCGGCGCGTCCTCGTCATCCGCCGTGACTTCGCAAGGAAGTCCAAGTCAGCCAACCCACGAAGGTGCGTCCCACACAAGACAAACGACGCCGAGTTCCAAAAAGGCGGCGTCCAATTGCCAACTCGTCCCATTGTCAACAGTGTCGTCAGCTGTTTTGCCGCCTGGAGGACCCACTCCCGGCCAGTGGTACGTCCTGTCCTGCGGAGGCGTCCCTTTCATACCCAGTACAGGCGTCTTCTGGATCCCGAGCAATCAAGCACTCCCTGCGGGCGCAGCACCGGTGGATCCGCAAGCGCTCGCGGAGCAGGCAGCGGAATCGATCACCCTTCCGGCACCCTCGATCAGTACCAATCCAGCGAGCTACAGCGTCGTCAACTTGCCCACGTGGCTCTGGGTGGACCCCGCCGCCTGGCATCCGCTGATGGCCAGCGCTTCGGCCGGAGGCGTGACCGCAACTGCAGTGGCAGCGCCTTCTACGGTGACGTGGTCGATGGGAGATGGGGGAACGGTGGTCTGTTCTGGGCCGGGCACGCCGTACAACATCAACCAACCTGCCGACGATCAGCAGACCAATTGCTCTTACACATACCGTCAATCGTCTCTCGGTCAACCGAGTTCCGACGGAGATCCAAATGACGGGGCCTTCGAAGTTGCCGCCACCATCACCTGGTCGGTTGCCTGGACCGCCACGGGGGCTCCCGGTGGCGGAACTCTGCCGGGCCTGAAGACCAGTTCCACCGTGCCAGTGCGTGTCGAGCAGGTCGAGTCGATAGACACCGCCAGCTGAAGTCCCAAGGAGCTAATTGTGGCAGCCACTCTCACGCGCACACGTCCTGCAAAGCTCTCTGACGGGAGGGAGTTGCGACTCGCGCCACAGGTGCGGCAGCGCAGACCTTTGCTCGCTCTGTCCTCGGCGTTGTTGGTAGCCCTGTGTGTGGCCGTCTTTGCCAGCGTCTATCTGCGAGCAGGCCATCAGGTCTCGGTGATCGCGGTCGCCCGTTCAGTGCCCGAAGGACAAACGCTGACCGGCAACGACCTCACGATCGTCAGGATGTCGATCGCACCAGGGGTCTTGGCTATACCTGCGACGGCAGTGGACAGTGTCATGGGACGCCGGGTTGCCGTTCCAGTCGAATCTGGAACTCTTCTGACTCCTGGGGACCTGGCGCACGGCTCGTATGTGCCGCCTGGCGATGCCGTTGTCGGCGTGGCCTTGAAGCAGGGCCAACTGCCTGCGACAGGGGTTGCTCCCGGACAATACGTGGACGTCGTGATGACCGGTTCACCTGGTTCGCCCTTCACAGCGTCCCCTACAGGCGGGGGGCCCGGCACGATCCTTGCTCCGGGTGTCCTCGTGAGTGCGGTCACGCAGCCGTCCGCTTCGTCGGGATCCGACATCGAGGTCGTGTCTCTCGTCATGTCTCGAGCACTTGCACCGATCATCGCGAGCGCCTCTGCGGCGAACCAAGCGGCCCTCGTCGTAATCGCGTCCGGCCCGTGACGGTTATCGCCCTCTGCTCGTCCAAGGGGTCACCCGGGGTGACGACACTCACGTGCGCGCTCGGCGCGGTTTGGCCTGCCGAACGCCAGGTCCTGTTGGCTGAGTGCGACCCGTCGGGCGGTGACCTCGCGCTTCGCTTCGGGCTGAATACCCGTCGTGGCATGGCCAGCCTCGTTCTCGCCCAAAGACAGGGGCCTGCTCAAGACCCGAGCTTCGATTCCCACACCCAGTGCCTGCCGGGCGGCCTCGAAGTATTACCGGGGCCCGTGGGGGCGGACTCCGCGATCGCCTTGGATCACGAGATTGCCAAGGCCGCAGGAACCGTATTGCCCCGCGAAAGGGACTCTCTCGTCGATTGCGGACGGCTGGGCCCGGCAGCTCCAGGACAGCGTCGGATCCTCGAGGAGTCCGACGCCGTCGTGCTCGTGGCCCGCCCCGAGGCTTCGGCCTTGGGTAACGCACGTTGGGCGCTCGAGCGCCTGAAGGACCTGGAGAGAGCTGAACACACCTCGATGGTCCTCGTGGGGCGAGGGCAGTTTTCGATCAGCGAGGTGTCCGGTGCTCTCGGCGTCGAGATCATCGAGATCGTTCCCGATGACCCCGGTGGGGCAGCAGTCGCGTGCGGTGTCCCGGGAAAGGCACGAGCATTTGCGAGGTCACCGCTCTTGGCATCGGCGAGACGGATCGTTCAGCGGATCTTGTGTGAAGTGTCCATTGCTAATTCAAACGTGGTCACCCTCACCGATGGTCTCGTCGAGAACGAGGTCATCCAGGCTCCGTCTGAGCTAACGAACGCGGGCACACAATGACCGATCAGCTCCTCTCGCCGTCGCGACTTCGTGGCGAGGTGGCCGACGATCTAGCGGCGTCGGGCGCGAGGAACCTGTCTGCGGAAGACCGGCGAGAGTTGGCGCGGCAGTTCGTCATGACTAGACTCCAGGGCGCCAATGCGCAGCGGTTGGCTGCTGGGGAGTCGCCAGTCGATCCGCTCGAAGAGCAAGAAATTGCACATGTCGTGCTCGACTCTCTTTTCGGGTTGGGGCGACTCCAGGCGCTAATCGACGATCCAAGAATCGAGAACGTCGACGTCAACGGCTGTGACCGCGTCTGGGTCACCTACGCGGACGGGACCAAGGCAATGGTCGACCCGGTCGCCGACTCGGATGCAGAGCTCGTCGAGGTCCTCCGGTCGGCGGCCGCGCGTTTCGGACTCTCCGAGCGTCGGTTCGACACAGCCCACCCCGAGCTGGACCTGCGCCTCCCAGATGGGAGCCGCCTCTCGGCGTTGATGGCCGTCGTGGGCCGCCCGTCGGTGTCCATTCGACGCCACCGCTACGTTGACTTGTCACTTAAGGACCTGGTCGACCTTGGAGCCATGGATGAACGGCTGGCCAGCTTCCTTTCAGCAGCTGTCAGGGCGCGAAAGAACATAGTTATCGGGGGTGCGATGAATTCGGGCAAGACGACGCTCGTTCGAGCGCTCGCTTCCGTCGTTCCTCCCCGTGAGCGGATCGTCACGATCGAGCAGGCATTCGAGCTTGGGCTCGATGCGATGCCGGAGCGCCACCCGGACCTTGTCGCGCTCGAGGCCCGTCCCGCGAATGCAGAAGGAGAAGGCGAGATCAGCATGGCGCGACTTGTGAGGAGAGCATTGCGCATGAACGCGGATCGGGTCATCGTGGGAGAGGTGCTCGGGGACGAGGTCCTTCCAATGCTCAATGCCATGAGCCAAGGCCGCTCCGGATCGATGTGCACCATCCACGCGGACTCCTCGGCGGGAATATTCAGTCGGCTTGCCTCGTATGCGATCCAGGCCCCCGAGCGACTCCCACTCGAGTCGACGAACATCCTGATAGCAGGAGCTGTTGACTTTGTTGTCTTCATCGAAGTCGACGATCCGGAGACAACCGGTGCAGGCGACGTGGCGGGCAGGGCACACCTCTCGGGTTGGAATCAATTCGACCTTCCCGATAGTCGGGACGGTGGACCGTCGATGTTCGATGCCATCCGCCGCGAGCGCTTTATCTCGTCGGTACGCGAGGTCATAGACGCGGAGGGTCTTCAAGTGATTTCCAACGAGGTATTCGAGCCCGGCAGCGACCGCCGTGCTCTCCCCGGGGCACCGTTGCGTTCAGCGACTCTCGACGAGCTCGTGGATCACGGGTACGAACCCTCCTTCTCAGGAAAGGACGCAGTCTCGTGGGGTTAACTCCGGTTGTAGTCGCCAGCGCTTTGGGTGCCGGCCTCGGTCTAGCGGGGTTGCTGTATTCGCTCGCCGGGCGCCGGCGGGGGTCTGGGTTGGCTCCGTATCGCTCGCTGATCCGACGCCTCTTGCCCGCGCTCGTGGTCGCGTCGCTCGTCCTGGTGCTCACGAGATGGCCAGTCGCATCATTGCTGAGCGCTCTTGCCGTCGTATTCGCTCCCGCAGTGCTTGGCCGAACCTCGACAATGCGAACGACCGATCGGATCGAGGCGGTCGCAGTGTGGACGGAGTTGTTGAGGGACACGTTGTCGGCTTCTGCTGGTCTCGGGGAGGCAATCGTGGCAACTGCTCCCGTGGCGCCGGCCCCTATTCGAGACCCAGTGATGAGGTTGGCGGATCGTCTTGCAAGCGGCGTACCTATGCCAGAGGGCTTGCGAACCTTTGCGGCCGAAGTCGATGACGCGAGCTGCGACATGGTGGCTTGCGCCTTGTTGTTGGCAGCGACCTCGCGGGCGCAGAAGTTGGCGGACCTGCTCGGTGCGTTGTCCGAGTCGATTCGCGACGAGGTAGCTATGCGCCTGAGGGTGGAGGCGAGTCGCTCTTCGGCTAGAAGCAGCGTCCGAACCGTGATCGTCTTCTCCTTGTTGTTCGTCGCGCTGCTCATGGTCGT
>Ga0181530_10007192_pt1 | contig 10702 bp, 9 predicted proteins | sample PEATcosm2014_Bin_42_FD_119769 | JGI IMG/M metagenome (GOLD analysis project Ga0181530, IMG submission 119769) | Peatland microbial communities from MTU Mesocosm Facility, Houghton, MI, USA - PEATcosm2014_Bin10_60_metaG | ecosystem: Environmental > Terrestrial > Soil > Wetlands > Peat | place... | reverse complement strand
TGGGCGGCTGGCCTCCGCTGCTCCAGCTCACCCCGGAACAGCGGGCTGAGTACGACCGGGCGGACACTGCGTTCCGCGAACGGCACGCCGACTGCCGGGCAGGCAGGTGGAGCCTGAGCGGTCACCGGACCTCTCATTGCTTCTACTGCTGCCCGCCACCACCGATGAGCGTCCGGCAGGCCGAGCAGGTCGCTCGGATCCTTTCCGCCCGCGTGCGCAGCGAAGACCTTGACGCCTGGGACCTGACGCTAACCTGCGATCATGTCGTTCGCTGTACCCAGCATCGTGACAACGGGAACCGTTACAGCGCAGCCGTCACCGACTGCCCGACCTGCGGGAGACGGCGTGGCGTGGTCACGGCTCGGCGCGTAGGCCCGGAGGATGATAAGAGCGGGCAAGTTGCCCGAGATCGCCTTGCTGCTGAGCTAGCGGAGGCACGCGTGAAGCTTGACAAGCAGCGCAAGGCAGTCGTGGCGACGGAGCACCGCATCGCTGACCTAACTCGGAAGCTTGAAGAACCGGGTGGCGCGCCTCGCTGACGGACACGGGAGCACCGTCGCCTACCGTGCGACGCTGCGACCCAAGCCCAAATCGGTGGGTTCCAAAATCAGTACTGACCAACTTCGGCGTCGTCCGGGTTGGAGGTCACCGACCGGAGCGGCCCCGGGGGTGCCCGAGCTGCGCCCGCTGGCCGTGACGCGGAAGGTGGCCGGGGGCTTGGGCTCCTGGCGGGCCCTGGCGGCACGGTGGGGTTGGCGGCGGGGCGGGCGGACGGTGACCTGGTTCGAGCTGCGACCCGGCTGAACCTTCCCCGCCCGGCGGTGCCCTGGCGCGTGTCTTGGCCCTGGCGGCAGTGCAGGCGTTTGCAGCGACCTCAGGCGACCAGCGCCGGCAGGTCTATGGCTGCCGGCCGTCAAACTCCTCGCACAGGATTGAGTGGACCACGGAGTCCCGCCACGCCCCGCGCGTGTACAGGTGTCCCCTGATGGTGCCTTCCTCGATCATCCCGGCGGCCCGCATGGTCCGGGCGGATGTCTTGTTGAGCGGGCTGCGCGCTCCCCAGATCCGGTGCAGGCCGAGTTCGGTGAAGCCGAGGCGCTGAAGGAGGCGGACGGTTTCCAGTCCCTTGCCCTGGCCCCACTGGTCAGGGCGGAGCGCGAAGCCGATCGTGGCGCTCTCGTACTCGCCCGTCGCCAGCCGTGCGGCTCCGACCAGTTCCTCGTCCTTGTCTGCGATCGCGACCATGTACTCGGTTCTCGGGTCGGCTGCCGCGGACCTGACCGCGCCGCCGATGATCGCAGCGACCTGTTCCATGCTCCGTGGCTCGAAACTGAGATGCCGGGTTGCTTCGTCATTGCCGTAGACCTCGTGCAGCGCGGGCGTGTCCGTGTCGGTTAGCTCGCGCAGCATCACCATGGAACCTGCGATGAGAACGGGATACATGCCCTGGACTCCCTGTTAGCGCGGTAGCGCGGCTGCGGGAGTGCGGCAGTAGGTTTCGATTTCCTCCTGGATGTCGCGGGCGAGCGGGGCGTCAGCGGCCTGTGCGGTGACGGCGCGGTGGATGTCCAGGACGCTGGTGACGACGCCGTGAATCCGCAGCGCGACGGGCATTTCCAGAACGGGCCGGACGGCTTCCCTGGCTCCTTCGAGGTTCCCTGTGCGGACGCGTGCGATGGCGAGGTCGGTTCGCGAGCCTGCCTCGTCTCCGAAAGACTTCTCTTCGTCGGGTGCCTGCTCGTAGGCGGCAACGGCGTCGGCGGCGAATGCTTCGGTTTCCTCATGCAGGCCGGACTCGTCGTGCTCGGGCAGGGCCGCCCCCGCGTCGCTGGAGTAGTAGAGCTGCCGGGGCCGGGAGAAGTAGCACATGCCGCCGATCTCGTCCAGGTCATTGCGGGTGAGCTGCTCGCGCAGATCCGACGCGCGGGCGATGGCTTCCCGGCTGGCTGCGCCGTTGCCGAGGCGTGCCCAGGCGCGCGCTTCAAGGCTGGCCAGCCAGACGGTGACCGATCCTGCGGTCCCGGGGAGTTGCTGGCCGGTCTGGGCGTATTCCAGTGCCTCGCGCGGGCGGTGCGCCCAGTAGGTGATCAGGGACTGGAGTCCCCGGACCCAGGCGGCGAGCGAGGTGTGCTCGGCGTTGTTGGCGCACAGCAGGGCAGTGCGGGCGTGGGTCATCGCCGTGTCAGGGTCGCGGAAGTCGTGTGATGCCTTCGACAGCATTCCGGAGGCAAGGCCGCCGATGACGTACAGGTCCCGGGATTCGCTGGGGCGCTGGCGGCCTTCCAGGAGCTGGAACACGATGTCCTGGAGAGACACGATGTCGCCTGTTATCGCCGACAGCGGCTGCTGCGGATAGGCGATTGCGAGGCGGCTTGTCTCTGCCCACAACTGTTCGAGCGATTCACCGCTGATGTTGCTGGAACCCGCGGTGGCGCTGAAGCGCATTGCCCGGCGTGCTGCCATGGCAAGTTTCCTTTCCGGATCAGACGGGGCGGAATTCTCTGTCATCCCGAGATCACCAGGAATCAGCGCTCCTGGTGCCCAGATGACGCCCTGCGCCAGCGTCCTTGCCGTCGCAGGGCGAGGATCGTCCTGCCCGAGTATCAGTGATGTCTCCTGAGATGGTGGGTCTGCCGGTGCCAGGAGCTGATGGACCGGGTAGCCGAACATGTGCTCAAGAATCCGGCATGCATCAGGATGAGGCAGAGTCCGTAGCTTGCCGCCGTACCAGCGTTCGAACTGGCGGGCTGAGACTGACATTTTCGCCAGCTCCTCCTCGCCTTCCTCATCGGCGAGCTTCTTGGCCGCGCGCCTGAACTGCACCGCGAACGTCTCGTATCGCTGCCAGTGCCTGGCAGTGATCAGGGTCCGCAAGAGCGTCGGTTCGCTCGGCATCGCATCCTGCCTGACTCGCGTCCGACATCAGCGTAAGCCTGCGGCCCGGTCAGAAACCGCCTTGAACGCTGGGCCGATGGTCAAAGGGCGGTACTTGCGACGGCAGTTACGTCGGCACGTCATGCCATGTGGCGTAGCGGATGACGGGAGCGGTGCGTGCTCGACCGCTAGCAGGCTGGTCAAGTCAGGATGAGCAGACGGGAGAAGCTGCGTGATGAGTGTCAGCGAACCAGTCGCCGGTGTCGACGCCGGGAAGCTGAACGCGGCGCGTATCTACGATTATCTGCTCGGCGGAAAGGACTACCGCGAAGCTGATCGCCAGGCTGCCGAGAGCCTTCTTGAGCTAGTCCCGGACGCCAGCGTGGCCTGCTACGACAACCGGCAGTTCCTCGGCCGCGCCGTCCGGTACCTCGTCGGCACCGCCCGGCCGCCGGTACGCCAGATCGTGGACATCGGGAGCGGGCTGCCGACGCTGGGCCAGGTCCACTCCGTCGCGCACCTGGTCGCGCGGGATACGAGGATTGTCTACGTCGATTACGACCCCGAGGTCCTGGAACAGTCACGAAGCCTGCTCACGGACGAGCCGACGGTTGCCGCTACCTGCCGGGATCTGCGCCAGCCCGGGGAGATACTGAACGATGCCCAGCTCCTATCGTTTAGGGATTTCTCTCAGCCGGTTGCCGTACTTCTCATCGCGGTTCTGCATTTCATCCCGGACAGCGAGCATCCGCATCAGATTGTGCTGACGCTGAAGCGGGCCATGGCTCCGGGCAGTTACCTTGCCATCTCCCACGTCACCGCAGACAACGCGACCCCGGACGTAAGCGCTGGGGTGGGACGTCTGTACGAGGGCGTCACAGCGCCGAGCGCTCCGCGGACGCACTCCGAGATCCTGCGATTCTTCGACGGGATGGAAATGGTCACGCCGGGGCTCGTGAACGTGTCGGAGTGGCGTAACGATTTCATGCCCGAGCAACCGGGCCGCACGATTTTCTACGCGGGCGTAGCACGGATGCTTTAGATGACGCGATTTCCGGGATGTCTAACGGAATGCTAAGGAGCTTTTGATATGAGCCAGGCCAATGCCAGAACCGTACCGGGAGTATCGGCCGGTGCCAGGCGGAAGGGGTTCAAGGCTGAGCTGGACGGGCTGTGGGAGCGGATGCGCGGCCTGGGGTTCGGCTATGACGAGATCGCGGCCGAGGTGTCGCGCCGGTACCGGATGCGCCCGCGTGAGGCGTACCGGCTGGCCTGGGGGTGGATGCTGGACCAGACTGCAGCGCGGTTCAACGAGCGTGCCGCCCGAGAGGGAACCGGTCCGCTGGCCCGCGCGGGCATGACCGGCCCGCTTCTGTGCGAGCTTGAGAAATGGCCGGGCAGCACGTGCAAGCCGTCGGTGTACGTGCTGTGCCTGCTGGCCGGGGTGTATGAGACCGATGTGCTGTGCCTGCTGGACCTGGCCGACCATGAGAGCCTGCCGCAGCAGGACCGGCTGGTGCTGATACGCCGCCGAGCCGAGACCCCGTTCGGGGAACGGATCCTGTCGCTGATGGAGGCGCGCGGGCTGTCGCTGCGGGAGGCTGCGCGCCGGGTGCCGTGCGACGCGTCGCACCTGTCGAGGGTTGTGCACGGCCGGAAGCAGCCGTCCGTGCGGGTGGCAGCCCGTCTGGATGACGTGCTGGAGGCGGCCGGGGAGTTGGCTGCGCTGGCGGAGGCGGCCAGGGCGGTACCTGATGACGGACCTGAGCCACGGCAGGATTCTGGCCGGCAGGCCGGTGAGGGGCGGGCCGTGATCACCGAGGGTATGTCGCTGACGCTGCCGTACGTTCCGGGCCGTCTGGTGATCGAGGTGTCCGGCCTGGCCGGTAGCACGGGCGTTGTGGCGGACGGCGGTGATGACCGCGAGGCCGCGCCCGGTCGGCTCGCGCTGGTCGGTGACACGCACTCCGGGCTGGCGCTGGCGGAGGCGACGGGCGGGTGACGGCGCGGACCGCCGCGGGCGCGATGGAGCACCCGCCGGACGCTGGGCCTGCCAGCGTGCAGGTCACCGCAAGACCGAAAGCGCCCGTCCCGGTACGCACCAGCCGGGGGCGGGATGGGCGGCACGGGCCGCTGTCGGGCCGTTACCTAGCAGGGCCCGTTGCGCGGCCCGGGACACCGTCAGCAGCACGAACCCGGAGGCGCCCCATGGCCACCAGCACCGTACCGAGAAGAGGCACCGTGCACCCCCGCCAGCACCCGCCCCAGCCGACGTCGGTCGGCCGGCCGCTGCGCGCGGTGCTCGACCTGGGCGCGGTGCCCACCGCGCCGGGCTGCGCCCGCGCCTGGACCCGGCAGATCCTGTGGGAATGGCGGCTGAACGACCTGTCGGAGGCCGCCGAGGGCGTCGTTTCCGAGCTGATCACTAACTCGATGCTCGCCTCCCGCCAGCAGCTCGCCTCGCCCGTCATCGTGCTGATCCTCACCTTCAACGAGGGCGAGCTGGCCATCTTGGTGCGTGACTTCTGCCCCGGCACCCCGCAGCCCCGGGACGCCGGCACGTGCGACGAAAGCGGGCGTGGCCTGCTGCTGGTCGAGTCCATGAGCGACCGGGTCGGCTGGTGTCCGCCCGAAGATGGCACCCCGGGCAAGGTGGTGTGGGCCGTCATTGTGTCGTAGGCGCGAGGATCTTCTGCGCGAGGCTCGTGATGGGGAGACGTCCGAGGGTTTTGACGCCGGAGGCGTCCGCGCGGGACCGGTTCGGTGCTGAGCTGCGCCACTGGCGGACGGCGCGCGACCTGACGCAGCGAGAGCTGGCGACGCTGGTCTGGCATAGCCAGGAGTTCGTGTCCAAGGTGGAGAAGGGGCAACGGTGGGCAACCTGGTACCTGGCGACGCGATGTGATGCGGCACTGGGCACGGACGGCGTGCTTGCCGGGTTGTGGCCTGCAGTGGAACGGCAGCGCCTGGCGTCCGACCGCCGCCGCAGGCCCGTGCCAGCCCGGCGGGTGGGCATGTCCTGATCATGGCGCATGGAGGTTTGCTAGCTATCCCGGCCCGGTCAGCTGGCCGCTGGCGCACTACACACCGTGGAAGCGGGGGCGGTGCCGGGATCTTCATCGAGCCACTGCCTGAGACCTGTGGTGACTTCGCTGAGTTCGCTGGTGCCCATCTTCCACCGGATGGCGGCGCCGCCCTGGCTGGTGAACGCGGCGCAGTTGTCGGCGCGGTCATCGATGAGCACCGCGTCGCTGAAACTGACCCCGTGGACGGCGAGCCACGGCCCGAAGAACGCCTGGGGGTCTTCGCTTTTCAGCGCTCCGGCCTGGCTGGAGCAGATGATGTCGTCGCAGATGACGGCCCAGTCCGCCAGCGTCTCCCGTTCGCGGCCGGGGCGGTGCCTGCGGCTGCGGGCATGCTCGAAAGCGCGGGCGAAGCAGTCCATGTTGTCGGTGGCTATCACGACCATGGCCTCGGCCCGGATCACGCGCAGCACCTCGAACAGGCCGGCGTTGACCTGCATCCGCGCGCAGTCCAGGTCCAGGCGGCGGGCCAGGAAGTCGTCGCGGAACCGGCCGCGGAGCTGGATGCCCATCTCGGCAATGACCTGATCGGAGGACAGCAGGCCCTTCATCCACTCGTTAGCGATGTTGCGGGCGGGATCGAACACCCCGGCCATGCCCGCTTCGAGCTGTTCGTGCAAGGGGTGGGTGGCGCTGAGTCGGATCGAGGTCCAGAAAGGGTCGCGGGAAAGCACGCCGTGCCAGTCGGAGAAGATCACCCGCCCTGACAGCGGCACCTGGTTCATACGGCTCCCTTGAGGGTTTCCTGTCCTGTTTCGTGCCGGATGCGCGCTGCCGCGAGCCGCGCTAGATCCTGTAGTTCCAGGGTCGCATCAAGCCAGGCCACTGGCGGGGTTTTCCGGCTGGCGAGCCGCCGGAAATATGCGCGGACGGTGGCGTTGAAGTCAGGGTCGGTGTAGATGCTGCCGGGCGGGAACTTGCCCGGGTTCCGCTCCGGTACAGCGTCCTGCGGCAGGTCGAGATAGAGCACCAGGTCCGGCCATGCCGGGACGGGGGAGCTGCGGAGTAGCCGCGCTGAAGGGGCGAGGAAGCCGGTGCCGGTCCTGCACTGGAGGGCGTAGGAATGCGCGAGCAGGGTATGCACGCTGCGGTCTTCCAGGATGACATCGCATGCCTGCGGCACCTGCGCCAGCCGTCCCGCCTCGATGAGCAGAAGCTGGCGCAGCGCCTGCTCGCGTTCGGCTATCGTGTCCGCTTGCTGGCGCGGCAGGAACCGTCCACCGCCGGCGTGGTCGGCGTAGCAGGGCACGAAGGTAATGGCCAGCTCGCACAGCTCCTGTATCAGCAGGCGGCCCAGGGTGGTCTTGCCCGCGCAGCACGGGCCTTCCAGGGCGACGATGCACGGCTGCGCCGTCATCCGCGGGGTCCGCGTTCGGTTTTCCCGGCGCCGGATGCGCCGCCGGCCAGCCGTATCCACCCCAGGATGCCGCCTGCGCCGTGCACCCCGCAGGCCAGGGGAAAGGCCGCGATGCGGGCCAGGCGGGCGCCGGGCGTTCCCGGTGCGCCGAGCCATGCCTCGGTCAGCACGACCTGCGCGGCGCAGACTGCCGCATAGCAGCCCGCCGTGACCCGGACGGGCGGGGCGCCGGCCGCGATCAGGACGCAGGCCAGGGCCGGGACGATGGCGCAGCCGGCCCATTCGGCCGCTGACCCGAACGCTGAGGCTGCCATCATCGTGGCCCGCCAGCCGGGGCGTGCCGCCGGGTCCTTCAGGTAGCGGGCGAACCGGGCCGGGCCGAAGAACCAGCGGGCCGCCTGCTGTACCTGGGCGGTCATGGTGCCGGGCACCTCGGCGGAATCCAGGCTGGGCACCGGGACCATGGGCAGCCCCCGGGAGCAGAGGATGAAGCTGTAGTGCATGTCCTCCAGCGGCGAGCGTACGGGGAAGGGCAGCTTCTCCAGGAGCGACAGCCGGGCGCACAGCCCGTGGCCGGTCACGTGCGCGTACACGCCCGAGCACAGTGCCCGTTTGGCGGCGCTGACCTGGCCGGAGCGGTTGAGGAGCCGGGGAAGCTCGAAGCCGAGGACGAACCGGTTGGCGCGCAGCGCCCCGGCATCGCAGACCGCCGCGCCGACCCGGCGCGGCGGCCCGGCGGCCGGGCGCTGGCGGGACTCGAAGCGGGAGGACTGGTGGAAGACATCCGCCCCGGGATGGTCCGCGATGGCCCGGGTGAAGCGGTCCAGCGAGTCCAGCGGCGGGCGGGAGTCCGCGTCATAGCAGGCCAGGAACGCCTGAGAGGACGGCACGCCGTCGGGGAGCATCGCCGCGCAGCATGCCGCCGCGTGGTTGAGCTGGTCGGCCTTGAGCCCGAGCGGGTCAGGATAGTGCAGGTGGACGCACTTGCCCTCGCGGGCCAGTTCCCGGGCCGCCGCGACCGTGTCACCAGCGGCGGCATGCCGGGCCGCTTCCCCGGCTTCGCGCTCGGTGGTGATGATGACGACCGTGGCCTCGTGCCCGCAGGCCAGCGCCTGGAAATGAGCGACGGTCTCGGGCAGGATGGCGGCCTCGCGCAGGACCGGCACCGCGATGAAGAACCTCGGCGCCGCCGCGCCGCCTGCGGACGGCGGATGCGGGTCCTGGCCTTGGCGCAGGAACCGGGCGGAGCGCACGATGCCGGACAGGACGAGCGCCTGCCGTGCCACCCCGGCTGCCATGACCGTCACGGTGATCCGCGACAGCCTGCTCATTGCCCGGCCGGGAGCTTGCGGCGTGCGACTGCGCCCCCGCTCGCGGTCAGGCCGAGCGGCGCGGCCAGTTCCGTGCTCGACGATGCCGACGGGCCAGGGCCGGAGCCCGGCTCTCCGGGCGGGTACTGGTACTTGTCCTGATGCCGGATGAAGTGGCGGGGATCGGCGACCGGCGGCCCGGGGTACGGGATGGCCTCGCTGCCGCCCCATCGGGCGGCGTACTGGGCGTGGAACCCGTCGCAGACGTCGCGCAGCGCGCACCCGCCGCACGCCGAGACCTCGTGGTAGTCGTGCCGTTCGCGCTGCCGCCCGGATGCCCGGTAGTACCAGTCCTCTCCCGGCTGTCCCGGATAGCCGGTGTCGTACCAGGAGTTGTAATCCCACTCGTGGGGATCGTAGGGAAGCTGGTAGCCCGTGTAGACGTGCTGCTCGTAGCCGGGAAGCTGGCAGGGCGGAAAGTACCGGACGTTGGCCTCGACTCCGGCGGCGGTGCAGATGTCGATCGCCCGCATCAGGTGAGGGGCGATGTCGGAGTGGCGCGCCTGGAAGCTGATCTCGACGTCGCGTTCCCACTCGAAGTAGGGGTTGAATGTCAGGAAGTTGACCACCCGCGCGCCCTTGCTGGCGGCGAGCGCGGCGATGGCCTCCAGTTCGGTGAGGTTGTCGCGGATCATCGTGACGTTGAACCGGAACGGGACGCCGAGCGCGCGGAGGTTGTCCAGTGCCCGCTCCTGACGTGCGGCGTTGTCCCTGCCCCGGCCGTGGATCGCACGGGCGGTCTCGCCGGTGCCGTGGACGGAGACCAGGAAGTCGTGGATGCCCGCCTGCGCGAACGCGGCAGCCTGCTCGGGCCGCGCGAGGTGCATGCCGTGGGTGATCACGGTGGGGCGCAGCCCGATACTGGCGGCGTGCGCGGTGATGTCGAGGATCGCCGGGTGCAGGGTCGGCTCGCCGCCCATGAAGTCGACGAATTCGTTGCCGTAGTAGGAGCGGAACTTATCCAGCGCCCGGATCGCGTCCTCCAGGCTCAGCCAGCCTTTCTGCACGGCGGGGACGTGCTCGTCGTAGCAGAACTTGCAGCGGACGTCGCAGCGCAGGCCGAGCCAGAGCACGCCGCGGCGGGTGAGGTGCCGTTCACGGGACTTTACGAGGGGCGGGCGGTCCGGCATGCTCACGGCCGGGCTCCCTTCCTGTCGGTGGTGGCAGGTGGGTAACAGGTAGGGCTGGCGGAACCGGATCGCGCCGCTGATGTCGCCGCAGAGCACCCCGGCGGCCTCGATGAGCTGGAGCGCGGCGGCCGAGGCCGGTCCCGGGTCACCGCGCAGCAGGTGTGCCGTGCAGCCTGGCGCGCTGGCGGCGGCCTGGAGGGCGCGGCGGAGGGGGTAGGCGTCTAGCACGTACCGCTTGCCGGAGAGGTGCTTGTACTTGGCGTACAGCAGCACCTGGTAGACCGCGTAGGTGTAGAAGCGGCGGAAGTGCGCGGTGACGGTGGCCCGGTCCTTGTGCTCGATCACCGCGTCCGGGGCCAGGCCGACCCGGTGACCGCGCAGCCCGAGCCGGTAGCAGGCGTCCACGTCGTTGCCCGACAGCAGTTCCTCGTCAAAACCGCCTGCCTCGCGCAGCGCGCTGGTCACGAACCCGGCGTTGGCCCCGGCGACATAGGGCAGGTGCAGGGCGGGGAGGTAGCTGAGGCTGCGCTGCCCGTCGACCACGGTGATGGCGTGGCGCTGCGCCCAGGTCCCGGGCTGGTGCTTGACGATCGTCCCGCCGGCAGCGGCCACGTCGCCCGCGGCCAGGCGGGCGGTCAGGTGCTCGATCCAGCCGGGCCGGGCCACGCAGTCGGCGTCGGTCAGCAGCAGGAACTGGCCCCGGGCCAGGCCGAGCCCGGCGTTTCGGGCGGCGCCGCTGCTGGCCCGCTCCAGGTGCGCGTACCGGGTAATCCCGTCGGCGCCGTCGGTGTCGGCGAGGTCGGCGCTGCCGTTCTCCACGACAATGACCTCATACGACCCGCGGGGCGCGGTCTGGGAGGCGAGCGAGGCGAGCAGCCGCCGGACCCG
>Ga0181530_10007190_pt1 | contig 10706 bp, 10 predicted proteins | sample PEATcosm2014_Bin_42_FD_119769 | JGI IMG/M metagenome (GOLD analysis project Ga0181530, IMG submission 119769) | Peatland microbial communities from MTU Mesocosm Facility, Houghton, MI, USA - PEATcosm2014_Bin10_60_metaG | ecosystem: Environmental > Terrestrial > Soil > Wetlands > Peat | place... | reverse complement strand
GCGCGGCGTCGTCCAGCGGCGCGGCATTGTCCCAATACCGCGTCGCGCGAGGTGCTCCGCAGGCAATTCGCCCAGACAAATGGCCCGCCCGCCGCTCGTGCGGCCGTCACGGCGCCGGTAAATCACCGCGTCTTCGTCGAATTCCACCAAGTCGCAGTCGGCCTCTCCCAGGCGCCACACGAATTCGAGAAAGCCGGCGACTTCATGCGCCGCACGGCGCGAAATCCAGACGACGCGGCGATCGATCGGCGCGAGCGCTTTCTTCCAAAACACGGCGCTGCGATGCGACGGCCCTTCCGCATCGCCGAGCTCGGGCACCAGGTGTCTCCTGATCCAAGTGCGGCGGATGTCGGGGGCGGGCGGGTTGATCGGCCCAAAGCTCAGATTGTCGGCAAGGCACGCGATGGCGTCGGCACGCCCAAGCTCTCTGAGGGCCGCGCCAAGCGATGCCGCGAGGGTATCGGAAAAGACGATGTGGAGAGTCTTCGATGTCATGCCCTTGAACATGAACATAGCATGAACATATCAAGGTCCGCAACATCCAAACGAGACAAAATGCGACGCGCGGGCGGCAACGAAAGGAGGGATGAAATGCTGGTTTCGCCGCCTGCTGTGATCGCGCTCCGCCTCCCTGATCGCGCGAATTTCGCCTCCTATTAAAAGGCCCGATAACAGGTGGATAACAGGAGGTGACCTCCTGTTAATTGCGACACGAACGCTACGCCGTCTTACGCGCGTCCCGCTGGCGGACGAGGTGGTCGCTCCACACCACGGCGGAGAGCCGCTCGGCCGCGATCGGGCCGGTGGGGCGCTGCGGCGCGGGGTGCAGCGTTGCCGCCGTCTCCGCGCGCAGCGCTGGCGTGGTCGCCCATTTCTCGCGCGCCTCGATCAGCCGCACGCGCGCCGGCCGGCTTCGCCGGATCAACGCCGTGGTCAGCACCAGAATAACAACGCCGCCCGCCGCCTCGGCGACAGCCCGGGCCGTTCCATCGTCGGTTTCGGGAGCCGGCCTTCCGGCCTTGCCGTCCGCCGCCGCAGCGGCAGGCTGTTCGATGCCATCGGAGTGGGCGAGCCGCGCGACGATTTTTCGGTACGCGTGGGCCTCGTCGTACGCGACACGCTCCTGCTCCCAGCGCCGCTGCTGCAATTGCTCGAATGTCGTCATGATTGCCAGACCGGCGACCGCCAGCACAAAGGCCACGGCCCAGAAATTGGCGGGCCACGCCCGGCCGCGACCCTTGGCCGATCGTTCTCGGGGATCAGCTTGCGCCATCGGCTCCATGCGGTTGTTCCCGTATTGGCTGCCGAATGGTGAGCGCAGTTGGTTTGGCGAGCGAGCGAAGCCGCTATCCCCGCGCCGGGACTGGAAGAGTCTTCACGCAGCCGCTGCGCGCGGCGCCCGTCCGGCCGAATCGCTCATGGAAATGCGGCTGCTAGAGCGCTATCCGATTAAATCGAATCTGCCGGCCCCCTCCCCAACCCTCCCCCGTGGACACGGGGGAGGGAGACCCGCGGCGCGAGCTGCGGGTGGGTGGGGGCCGGTACGAACGCTTCGATCCGAATGGACGCCGCGGCTAGTGGGGCTCGCCGCCCATCTCGCCCGCCACCCGCACCCGTACCCTGAGCGCATTGCCGGGCAGATAGGCGAGCGGCATGTCTTCGATCTCGACAGTGGCGATCGTCGCCGGGTCGGCGCCGGCGGCGCGGGCGCGCTGGATTGCTTGCGCTTCAGCGGCGGCGATCGCCTCGGCGCGGGTCATGTCGCGATAGATCTGGTCGGTCTCGCCGCTGACCTGGGCGACCGCAGCGCCGACCGCGTTGGCGCAATCGCCGTGCGGCACGCGGATCACATTACCAATCCCGGCGACCCGGTCGGGCACCAGGAACGCGCCGCCGCCGACCGCGATCAGGGTCACGTCACCGGCCTCGGTCTTCATCCGGTCGATCGCGTCCTCGAGTTTCTGCCGCGCTGCGTCGAGCACGGCCTCAGCGACCGCGCGCGGCAGCTCCGATACCCGCGCCGTATCGCCGATTTCCACCACTCCGGCCTTCACCGCCGCATCGGTCGCGGTCAGGGTCGCGCCGCCGAATACCAGCGCCTCCTCGGTCAGCCGGTAGCCGACGCTCTCCGGCCCGACGGCGAGCGGGTCCCGCCGCACGATGCTGCCGCCGCCGAGCCCGATCGAATAGAGGTCGGGCATGCGGAAGAGGGTGCGCACGCCGCCCACCTCGACCACCGAATTCGCCTCGCGCGGGAAGCCGTTCCGCAGCTGCCCGACATCGCTCGACGTGCCGCCGACATCGACGACCATCGCATCCTTGAGCCCGGAGAGGAACGCCGCGCCGCGCATCGAATTGGTCGCGCCCGACGCGAAGCTCATCACCGGCAGCGCCATCGCGGTCTCGGCCGGCATCACCGTGCCGTCGTTCTGGGTGATGAAGAGCGGCGCGTCGATATGGCTGGCGGCGATCGCCGCGCGAAACCCGTCAATCGTGACCCGCGCCAGGTCACCGAGCGCGGCGTTGAGCAGCGCCGCATTCTCGCGCTCCAAGAGGCCAATGCGGCCGAGTTTGTGGGACAAGGTGATCGCGATGCCGGGGCATTCCTCGCCAAGAATTTCCGCGGCATGCTCCTCGTGCGAGGGGTCGAGCGGCGAGAAGATCGCGGCGACGCCGACCGAGCCGATGCCCTCGTCGCGGATGCGCCGCGCCGCCTGACGCATGGCGGCCTCGTCGAACGGCATGATCTCGCGGCCGTCATAATCGTGGCCGCCTTCGAGCATGAACACTTCGTCCGCGACCAGCGCCGCCAGATCCTTCGGCCAGTCGCAGAACGGTGGCAGCGAGGCCGCCGCCGGCATGCCGATCCGCACCGCCGCGATCCTTCCCAAATGTCGGCGCTGCACCACGGCATTGATGAAATGCGTCGTGCCGATCACCACCCCGTCGATCCGGCCTTCAGCGACTTGGTGGTGGCGGCGCAGCAGGTCGAGCGCGGCGACGATGCCGCCGGTCACATCCTCGGTCGTCGGGGTCTTGACCGCATGGACGACGCGGCCCTCTTCGAGCAGCACCGCATCCGTGTTGGTGCCGCCGACATCGATACCGATGCGTCTCACGCCTTGCCCCTCACCCCGACCCTCTCCCCGCAAGCGGGGTGAGGGAGCGCGCCGGTGCCAAACCCCTCGCCCCGCGAGAGCGGGGAGAGGGAGGGACCCAGCCCGCAGGGCTGGGAGGGTGAGGGGCTATTCACCGTCTTCAAACACCGACCGAAACTCGATGTCGTAGCCGAAGGCGCGCGGACCGACATGCTGCAGACCTTTGGGCGTGAGGAACACCGGCGGCGCGGGCAGCGCGATCACGCTGGCGCGCATCCCGTAGCGGATCGTCTCGGTGCCGAACGCGTTGCCCGAGACGCTGTCGAGCACGCAGATCAGGTCGGGCGACATCGCGATCGGCGTCCCATCGCGCCATGCCACCACCCACTCGTTCTGGAACGCGAGTTCGAGCCGCGAGCCGCGGTCCTCGTCGAGCCCCTCGATCACCGCCGTGCCGCGCAGGAAACCTTCGGTCGTCCGCCTGGCGACATCGATGACCTTGCCGCGGAACATCATCTTTCCACTGGCCTCGTCAAGCACCGCCGCGATCGGGTCGGTGTGCAGCCGCTGCGCCTCACGCACCCGGCTGCCGATGCCGATCGCCTTCGAGGTGGTGAAATGAATGCCCCATTGCTTGATTTCGGCGCCGGTGCGCGGCGCTTTGCAGGTCGAGGCGATCGAACCCATCTCGGTGCAGATTTTGCGGGTCGCGCGCTCCATCCATTTCCAGGTCGGCACGTTGGTGACCATCGCCTCGATGCCGCGCGGGTCGTAGAGCGCGCAGGGGTAGGGGCGGAGGTCGCCGACCGCGACGCTGGTCATCTGCGCCTCTGGGTAGGCGCGGCCCATCGTGTCCGCATCGACCACCGGCAGCCCCAAATGCGCCGCCGCCATCAGCGGCTGGATCGAGTTGTTGCCGCCGATCTCCAGCGACATCACTGCGTTGAATTTCCAGCCGTGAAATTCCTGCTGCATCGCCACCGCGCGGGCGATGTTGCGGCTGTCGGCGAGCCGCTCCTGCCCGACCAGCGGCGCGCCCATGTTGGAGACCACCGCGACCCAATCGTCATCGCCGAGGTCGAACGGCGAGATCAGCGCGACGCGATGGCCCTCGTCGTAGAGCCGGCGCATGTTGAGCAGGCCGAGATACGGGCTGCCGCCGCCGCCGGTGCCGAGGATCCAGGCGCCGACCGCCAGGGATTCAATGTCGTCGAGGGTGATGGGGGTTGCGGTCATTGCGAGGAGCGCGTCAGCGCGACGCGGCAATCTCCTTCCATAGGAGCCAGGGCGGAAGGAGATTGCTTCGCTGCGCTCGCAATGACAACTCTCGCTCGCAATGACAACTCCAAGGAGGATCGCGTGCCGCTATCGGGAATCCGGGTCGTCGATCTGACGCGCATTCTGGCCGGGCCGTTCTGCACGATGCTCTTGGCCGATATGGGCGCCGAGGTGATCAAGATCGAAACCCCGGGGCAGGGCGACCCGTTGCGCGGCCAGGGCGTCGTCCGCGACGGGCTCTCCTGGTACTTCGCCGCGTTCAACCGCAACAAGAAGTCGGTGACCCTCAACCTGCGCAGCGCGGAGGGCCGTGCGGCGCTGGCGCGGCTGATCGAGCGCAGCGACGTGCTGGTCGAGAACTACCGGCCCGGCGTGCTGGCGGCGATGGGGTTCGACGAGGCGAGATTGAAGGCGCTGAACCCGGGCCTGGTGACGTGCAGCCTGAGCGGCTTCGGCGCGAGCGGCCCCTATCGCGACCGGCCGTCCTTCGACTTTATCGCCCAGGCGATGAGCGGTTTCATGAGCGTCACCGGCGCAGCCGACGGACCGCCGTTGCGCGCCGGGCCGCCGATCGCCGATCTCGTCGCCGGGCTCTATGGCGCGATCGGGGTGTGCGCGAGCCTGGTGCGCAAGGGCCGCACCGGCTTGGGCGACCGGGTCGACGCCAGTCTCAACAACGGCATGATCAGCCTGTTGGGGTTTCTCGCCGCGAACCACTTTGCGACCGGCGAAGAGCCGGGCCGCACCGGCAATGACCATGCGATCGTCTGTCCCTACGGCGTGTTCCGTACCCAGGATGGCGAGGTTGCGCTGGCGCCGAGCCAGGAGCAATCTTATCAGCGGCTGGTCGACGCGTTGCAAATGCCCGAGCTGCGTGGCGACCGGCGCTTCCCGACCAACGATCTCCGGGTCCGCCACCGCGCGGCGATGAACGCTGCGGTCGAGGCGCGGCTGATGACCGCGACGACCGCGCATTGGATCGAGACGTTGAACGCCGCCGGTGTGCCGTGCGGCCGGATCATGGGATTGGCCGAGGTCTTCGCTGACCCGCAGGTGATCGACCAGGAGATGGTGCTGACCCAGCACCATCCCGGCCACGGCGATGTCAGGATGCTGGGCTTCCCGATCAAGTTCGCCGAGGCGCCGTGCCAGCTTCGCTGCCCGGCGCCGGAAATCGGCGCCGACACGCAGGCGGTCTTGCAGGAAATCGGCTATTCGGCCGACGATTTGGCGCGGTTGCGCGCGGCGGGAGTGGTCTAGATCCGCTCCGACAGCCAGATCGCGAGGCGCGCGCCGGTCTTGATCGCGGCGGAGAGCAGCTCGTAACCCGGCGCCTCGGTCGCTTCGTGGGCGAGCGCGGTGTCGCGATGGGCCAGCTCGTCGGCGCGCGCCGCGTGGATCGTCTCGGCGAGCTCCGGGTCGCCGCCGCCGAGGCGCTCGGCCTGCTGCGCGTAGTGCCCGTCGATGACCTCCTCGACCGCGACTGTGCAGGCCATCGCCGCGCGCTCGCCCATCAGCGCGGTCGCCGCGCCGAGCGCGTATCCGGCCAGGTGCCACAGCGGCGACAGCGCGGTCGGCCGCACCCGGCGCTCGCAAACGAGCCGGTCGAACTGGGCGAGATGGCGCCGCTCCTGCTCTTCCATCTCGCGGATCGCCCCGGCGACGCGGCCGCGCCGGATCACCGCGATCTGTCCGGCATAGATCCGCGTCGCGCCATATTCGCCGGCCTGGTCGACCCGGATCATGCGGGCGGTATCATGCTGGACCGTGCGGTCGCCGGGCAGATAGCGCGGGCGCTCGCCGGTCATGCGACGCTCCGCCTCGGGCTCAGCCAGGCCGCAGTGGCCGCGCAGAACGCGGCCATCATCAACGACGCGATCAAATTCCACCCGGCGAGCGAAACGCCGAACAGCGCCCATTGCACCTGATCGCACAGCACGAGCGGCGCGGCGAGGAGCTGCCGCCGCAATTCGTCGACTGTCGTCGCCGTCGGGCCCGTCGCGGTGCACGCCGTCGGTCCGACAAACCAATGCTGCTCGACCCCAAGATGGTAGAAGCCGAGCCCGGCGCTGACAAAAAACACCAGGGCGAAAACCAGCGCGACCGAGCTCAGCGAGACCCTGTTGCCGGCGAGCCACGCGGCGACCGCAAGCACAATGGCGATCCGCCACGGCCAGCGCTGCAGCAGGCAAAGCTCGCACGGCACCAGGCCGCCCCAGTATTGCGACAGCAGCGCGGTGCCGAGCACCGCGATGCTCGCCGCCAGTACGATTGTGGCAAACGGTCTCGTCGTCAGAGCCATGCCTCATAAATAGCGAATGATGACAAACCCGCCAACGAGGCAGACGGCAAATGCGCTTGTCACCAGCATCAGCCGCCGCTCGATGAAGTCGCGTACCGCCGGGCCGAACCACCACAGCAGCGCCGCCAGCAGAAAGAAGCGCAGGCTGCGCGAGATGATCGATGCGCCGACAAACGCCGCCAGGTCGAAATGCGCGACGCCGCTGGCTATTGTTACGAGCTTGTAGGGGATCGGGGTCATCCCCTTGATAATGATGATCCACACCCCCCAGCGATCGAACCCGGCCTTGAGCGCGTCGTAACTCCCCATCGCGTGGTAGAATTCGAGGATCGGCCGGCCGATCAGGTCGAACCCGTAATAGCCGATCGCATAGCCGAGCATGCCGCCGGCGACCGAGGCCAAGGTGCAATAGGCCGCCAGCCGCCACGCGGCTTGCGGCCGCGCCAGCATCATCGGGATCAGCAGCACATCGGGCGGGATCGGGAAGAACGAGCTTTCCGCGAACGCGATCGCGAGCAGCGCCCAGATCGCATCCGGGCCTGCGGCGATCTCGATCATGCGGTCGTAGAGGCGTCGCAGCATCGGCGGGTCGGGTTCACAAGTTGCGGGTGGCACCGAGCGCGCTCCTCCTACCGCGCGGGCCGGCAGATTTCGATAGCGAATGCGCGCGGGCGGGGCATTATCTCGCCTGGCCTTTTGCCGCAGGCCGACAGGAGTGAAAGCATGGCGCCGCGTGTCGATCCCGTCGCATCGGACGAAACCCTGCCGCCGCGGGCCGATGTGGTCGTCGTCGGCGGCGGCATCATCGGCACCAGCGCCGCGCTGTTCCTCGCGCAAAAGGGGATCAGCGTCGCGCTGTGCGAGAAGGGGCACATCGCCGGCGAACAGTCGAGCCGCAATTGGGGCTGGTGCCGCAAGATGGCGCGTGACCCGCGAGAGATTCCGCTGATCATCGAGAGCCTGCGGCTGTGGGAGCGGATGAATGAGACGGTCGCGGCCGAGACCGGGTTCCGCACTTGCGGTATCATGTATCTGGGCGAAGCCGAGGCCGATCTCGCCCGGCTCGAAACCTGGCTCGAACACGCCCGGCAATACCAGCTCGACACGCATGTCATCGGCGCCGCCGAAGTTGCCGAGCGTCTGCCGGGGCTGGCGAAGAAATGGGCTGGCGCGCTCTACACGCCGAGCGACGGCAAGGGTGAGCCGCAGCTGGCGGCGCCGGCAATCGCGGCGGCGGCGCGGCGGCATGGCGCGAGCGTCCTGCAGGGCTGCGCGGTGCGCGGGGTCGAGACCGCGGCGGGCCGGGTCAGCGCGGTCGTCACCGAAAAGGGGCGGATTGCCTGCCAGTCGGTGGTCTTGGCGGGCGGCGCGTGGTCGCGCCTCTTCTGCGGCAATCTCGGGGTCGAGCTGCCGCAATTGAAGGTGCTGGGCTCCGTGATGCGCACGGAGAAGCTCGACGGCGGGCCGGAGGTCTCGGCATCGGGCGGGCTCTTCGGCTATCGCAAGCGGATGGACGGCGGCTACACCGTTGCGACGCTCGGGGTCCGCACGATCGATCTCGTGCCCGACAATTTCCGGCTGATGTTCGATTATCTGCCGGCGGCGCGGCTGCATTGGAAGAAGCTGCGCTTCCGCGTCGGCCCGCGCTTCGCCGAGGAATGGCGCATGAAGCGGCGCTGGGGTCTGGACGAGGCGACGCCGTTCGAAGCGGTGCGCACGCTCGATCCCGATGCCGATCCACTCGTGCTGGAGCGGGCGCGCGCCGCCATCGCCCAATCGTTTCCGGCGTTCCGCGACGTCAAGATCGCCGAGAGCTGGGGCGGGATGATCGATGTGATGCCCGACGCGATCCCGGTGATCTCGGCGGTCGATGCGGTGCCCGGGTTCTTCATCGCGACCGGGTTCTCCGGTCATGGCTTCGGCATCGGGCCCGGCGCCGGCCGGCTCGTCGCCGACATGGTCGCGGGGGCCCCGCCGATCGTCGACCCGGCGCCGTTCCGCCTGTCGCGCTTCACCGACGGGTCGAACCCGCGCCCCGACCCGCTGGCGAGCTAGCAGGAAGCAGGTCGTGTTGAGGGTCCGCTCTCGGACCCCACTGATGGTTGAGCGGCGGCTGTCCCGTTCTTCGATGATTTCGCAAGCCGCCCGCCAGCACGGTTCGGCTTTTTAATTGCCGCGTTCACCGCCGCCGGCTAAAACCCGAGCGACCGGGGCGATGCCGTGGCGTCCGGCATCGGGAGGGCCGCGGAAACGGTTGGCATGAGACGGCTCCTATTGCCCCTGTTGCTGATCGCCTTAGGGATTTATGGGCTGGTCGAGCACGACGCGATCAACGATCAGCTGGCGGCGATGTATCCCCAAGACCCGGCGCGCCGCAGCGCGCTGCAGAGATGCGCTGACGAAAACCCGTTGTTCAACCGCTTCAGCACCGCGGCGCGCACCTCCTGCTACCAGAAATACCTCCAGGTCGATATCCCGATGCAACCGCCGGGCATCGCGGTGCAGAGGCCGACGGTCAGCACCCGCCACTAACGGCCCGAGAAGCCGCGCGGCTAAGCCTCGCGCCCGCGCGCCAGGTTGCCGATTATCTGCAAGGCACCAGCGGTGATCGGCATCCACGATACGATCTCGACGATCGCATTGCGCTCGGCGCCAAGGATGGTGACCGCGGCGACGCCGATAGCGGCGACGATCGCCAGCTTGATCGCCGTGCGCGCCGTAAAGCCCATCGGCGGGCGGCGCGGCACGGCGGGAGGCGGCGCTACCACCGCGCGGGGCGAAGCCGGCGCGGCGCGCATTGCCGGCTGACCGGCGATGATGTGCGCCGCGGCGCGCGCATCCACCGGCGCCGGGATGCCGCGCGGGTGCACCACGGTCGCGCCACCCTGCGCCGGCCGCGCTGCGCGCGGCGCCGGCGCCGATTGTGGCGCACGACCGCTCGCCCCGAGCAGATGGGTGTGCAGCGGCGGGATCAGCCGGTTGACGATATCGTGCTGCATCGCGAACGGCTCGCCAAACGCGATATCGAACCGGTCGATCCACAGGTGCTGGCCGTTTGCGGTGTCGATCAATTGGGTGTTGGCCCGCAAGCCGCCGCTGGCCGGCCGTATGCTGCCCTTGATCGCGTAGCGGACGCCCAGCTCGCGGCCGATCTCCGTCACGTCGAGCGCATCGCCGCGATAGGCGGTTGCGGTGGCGTGATTGACGACAAAGCTGTTCTCGATGCGCCCGAGTTCGGCCGTCATGTGGTCGGTGACACTGTCGACAAGATAATCCTGGCGCGCATCGCCGCTCAGGTTGACGAAGGGCAGCACGATCAACGACATCAGCGGCCCGGTTTGGGGCATCGCCGGCCTTGGCGGCTCGCTGGGCGAACCGGCCAATGCCAGATTGTAGACGTGCACCGGCTGGGCGATGTTTTTCAAAGCGACGTTGCCGCCATCGGCGAACAGCGCGTCGATATTCTTGTGGATCGTCGCGTGCACCGCCTGCGACAGGCAGATGCCGCCGGGCTGGGCGATCTCCTGTAAGCGCGCGGCAATATTGACGCCGTCGCCGAAGATGTCGTTTCCCTCGACGATCACATCGCCGAGATGCACCCCCATGCGCCAGACGAGGCGCTTCTCGGGCGGCACGTCGGCGTTGCGCTCGGCCATCAGTCGTTGCATGCTGAGCGAGGCGCGCACCGCGTGGAACGCGCTCGGAAATTCGAGTAGGAGGCCGTCGCCGGTCGTCTTGACGATACGGCCGCCCTCCTCGGCGAAGAGCGGGTCGGTCGCCTCGCGATGCGCCTTGAGGCTGGTCAAGGTGCCGACCTCATCCGTCCCCATCAGCCGGCTATAGCCGACGACATCGGCGCAGACGATGACGCTGAGACGGCGCTGTACGGTCGCCATGGCTGATGCTCCCTAACAGCCCGTTGACGAAGTCGGCTTTGGTTGATTCTGTGTGAAGCGGGGGGACTGATCGGGAATTGTGGGATGGCGATGGGGCGCGAGGGCGATCGGCAAGGGGATCTGATCGTGACT
>Ga0181530_10007188_pt1 | contig 10707 bp, 7 predicted proteins | sample PEATcosm2014_Bin_42_FD_119769 | JGI IMG/M metagenome (GOLD analysis project Ga0181530, IMG submission 119769) | Peatland microbial communities from MTU Mesocosm Facility, Houghton, MI, USA - PEATcosm2014_Bin10_60_metaG | ecosystem: Environmental > Terrestrial > Soil > Wetlands > Peat | place... | reverse complement strand
TCGACCTGGGGATGATTGTTGAGCACCCTGGAAACCGTCGCGGTGGAAACCCCGGCGGCGCGGGCCACGTCAACGATGGTGGTCATGGTTGCTCGATGTTACTCACGGCGCCTCGGTGGCCCCTCCTTGAGGGCTCGACTTCGGACTGCAATCATGGTGCACGATTACTATGACGTCCGCAACTACAGGCACCAACACCGGTCCCCGGTGACGAGCAGTGACCACACGGCCCAGCGGTTAGGGCCTTTGGCCCTAGACCGGACGTTCTAGTCTCTTGAATTCTTACAGAAAAGCAAGTAAATCGTTTTCCAAGAAAACTACGGGTCGCGATCGCTCACCGGTGGTAGTTGCGAAGTTGCAGGACTCGGCAGCGTTGTGGTGGGCACGCAGGGCCGGTCGCGAACGGGAGTTGAGCCACCAAGACGGAGGAACAAGTGCTCAAGGTCGTAACTCTCGGTGAGATCCTCGTGGAGATCATGGCAGACGAGCGCGGGGAGGGTTTTCGCGAGCCTCTGAGACTGGTCGGCCCCTTTCCGAGCGGCGCTCCCGCGATCTTCATCGACCAAGTCGCAAAGCTGGGCCAACCTTGCGGCATCATCGCCTGCGTCGGGGACGACGATTTCGGCCGAGTGAACCTGGAACGGCTCCAAAAGGACGGTGTTGACGTCACAGCAGTCGAGGTTCATCCGACGTATGCGACCGGGAGCGCGTTCGTCCGCTACCGCGAGGATGGGGACCGGGACTTCGTGTTCAACATAAAGAACAGTGCTTGCGGTCAGCTGCGGTTGACAGATGACGGATTGGAGCTGCTCGGAGGGTGCGACCACTTGCACGTCTCCGGCGCCTCGCTCTCCTCCCCCCAGATGGTCGAGATAGTGGCGACGGCGATCAGGTTGGTGAAGGGCAGCGGCGGCTCAGTTTCCTTCGACCCGAACATCCGTAAGGAAGTGGTCCGTGACCCCGAAGTGCGTGCGGCCCTCCAAGCCGTGTTGGCAAGCTGTGACACGTTCTTGCCCAGTGGCGAGGAGTTGACTCTGCTCACCAGCGCCACGACGCCCCAAGCAGCGGTCAACGAGATCCTGGGAATCGGGGTCACCGCCATCGTGGTGAAGAACGGTGCTCAGGGGGCAACCTATTTCGACGCCAACGGAAGCCAGAGCGCGCCGGGATACCGGGTGGATGAGTTGGACCCGACGGGGGCCGGCGACTGTTTCGGCGCCACCTTCATCACCTGTCGCCTCCAGGGTCGCGGCGTGGAAGAAAGCCTTGATTACGCGAACGCAAGCGGGGCCCGGGCGGTAACCGTCCGAGGCCCGATGGAGGGCACCTCGAGCTTCGCCCAGCTCGACGCCCTGAGGTCGGGCGCCCATGCGGGCCGCGACACGGGCCTTCGTGCCCTCGTCTCGCGACACGCCAAGGGCACCAAGGCGGGGCCGTCTGGCATCACCTCGGTGTGCTCGGCCCATCCGATGGTCGTCGAGGCGGCCCTGCGCGAGGCCGCCGCCAGCGGGACGGCGGTGCTCATCGAAGCGACCTGCAATCAGGTCAACCAGGAAGGTGGCTATACCGGCATGACCCCCGTCACCTTCCGCGAGCAGGTGCACGGCATTGCTGAGAAGTTGGGATTTCCGCGTAAACAGATAATCCTTGGTGGCGATCACCTTGGCCCGAATCCTTGGAGGCACTTATCGGCTGAGAATGCGCTGGCACGAGCCGAGGCGATGGTGGCCGCCTATGTCACCGCGGGGTACGAGAAGATCCACATCGACACAAGCATGGGCTGCCAAGGTGAGCCTGAGCACCTGCCCGACGCCGTGACGGCCGAGCGCGCTGCTCGCCTCGCCGTGGTCGCCGAGGCCACAGCAGCTGACGCTGCCACGAGGCCCCACTATGTCATCGGGACAGAGGTACCGGTCCCCGGGGGCGCTCTGACAGAGATCGAGCATCTCGAGGTAACTCGGCCCGAAGCCGTTGCCGCCACCCTCGAAGCCCACAGGCAGGCCTTCGCCGCTGCGGGAGCTCATGCCGCCTTCGAAGCGGTGATCGCGTTGGTAGCACAGCCCGGAGTCGAGTTTGACGACCGGAACGTGGTGGTGTACCAGCCTGAGCGCGCCCGCGAGCTCAGTGCCGCTCTGAATGAGATGCCAGGACTGGTGTTCGAGGCGCATTCCACCGACTATCAGCCGCCAGAAAGCCTCGCCAGGCTTGTGACGGACGGCTTTGCGATCTTGAAGGTCGGGCCGGCTCTCACCTTTGCGCTCCGCGAAGCCCTTTATGGACTGGACCAGATCGCGGCGGCGCTCGATCCCAGCTGGTGTGAGCATTCACTGATGACGGAGATGGAAAAGGAGATGCTCGCCAATCCCGGATATTGGCAGTCGCACTACCGGGGCGACCCAGATGAACAACGTGTGCTGCGGCATTTCAGTTACAGCGACCGTATCCGTTACTACTGGGCGTCCGCGGCATCGCAAGAAGCGGTCCGGCGGCTCCTGGACCGCCTCACAGGAACCGGCATCCCCGAACCGCTGATCAGCCAATTCCTCCCGTCGTTTTACCCACGCGTAACGGGTGGAACCCTAGACGCGACGCCGAGGACCCTGGTGCTCGAGGCCGTTCGCGACGTAGTTCGTGTCTACGCCTCGGCGTGCGGCGCAGCGGAGGCCGCGGGACGGTCGTTGTCCCCGACCAACCACCCGCGATGAACACCCTTACCCCGTTCGGTACGACCTACGAACGATAAAGCGAATCCCCACTTGACAGCCATAGGAGATGCGATGAGCAATGAACTGAACCGGAGACGTGCGATCGTCAGCAGCACCGACAAGGTCGAGGTGCTGACCGAGGCCGTGCCGAAGCTCCAACCCGGCGAAGTGCTGGTCGAGATGTCGGTGACGGGGCTGTGCGGTTCGGACAAGGCTGGTGTCCACGGTGAGCACGCCTTCATGAAACCCCCCTACTACCCAGGACATGAAGTGGTCGGCGTGGTGGTCACCGTCACCGACGGCGTGGACAACGTCGAGGTTGGGGACCGTGTCACCGTCGAGCCGACCCTGGTATGTGGTCACTGCAAGCCGTGTCTCAACAAGATGGAGAACCTCTGCGAGAACCTGCAGTTCTTCGGTTGCGGGTACCGAGAAGGCGGAATGGCCGACGTCTTCTCAGTGCCAGCCGCGCGGCTGCACAGAGTGCCCAAGAACTTCAGTGACTATGAGGCGGCCCTCATCGAGCCGCTGGCTACGCCGGTCCATGCAGTGAGGCTGGCCGGTGGCTTGACCGGCAAGAAGGTAGCCATTCTCGGGGCGGGCACCATTGGGCTGATGACTCTGATTGCTACTCGCCGTGCCGGGGCAGCCACGATCGTGAGCACCGACCCCTTGACGACCAAGCGCGATCTGGCCCTGGCATTGGGGGCCGACGCTGTGATCGACGCAGCCGTCGACGACCTGGCCGGAGTAGTCCGAGGCGAGCTCGGGGAAAGTGCCGACGTCGTGTTCGACTGCGTGGCAAACCAGGCGACCCTAGGAGAAGCCATCAAGATGGCAATCAAGGGGGGCACGGTGGTCGTGCTGGGAGGGCCCCGCAAGCTGGCGACCGTCGACTTGCCCGTGATCCAGGAGTACCAGGTCCGCATCCAAGGTGCAGCCACCTACCGGTGGGAGGACTTCGATGATGCTGTCAAGATCATCGGCGGTGACGATTTCGATGCCAATCGGTTCATCACGGCCACCTTCCCTCTCCCCAGAGCCGCGGATGCCTTCGCTGCCATCACCGCTGGTGGTGAGGTCAAGATCCTCGTTGTCGCCGACCGCGGTCACGATTGATACGGCAGCGTCCCCGTCCCTGCCAATGGCAAGTCGGGACGAAGGCAAGCCCAGGTGAGCAGACAGCTCGAATGGCGAGACTTGGAGCTGCCGCTCGCTGGACGGTGATCAACGGCTCCATCAAGGCAACGAGCCGGCATCGTCGAAGGACTCCCCGGTCACGGGACGGGGTCGCTTGAGAGGAATTCCGTCGATGGCACAGCCAACCGCAGTCGTCGGGGCAGATACACCAACGCCTTCTGGGGCGGCACGCGTCGTCGCGGTCGATCTCGGCGCCTCGAGCGGGCGGGTGTTCGTGGCTGAGTTCGCCAAAGGGCACTTCGAACTCGCTCAGGTCCACCGGTTCTGGAACGGAGCGATCAGAGCCGGCGAGCACATCCACTGGGATGTGCTCGGTCTTCATCGTGGGATACTCGAAGGCATCCGTGCCGCAGGTCGCATGGGACACGTCGATTCGGTCGGGATTGACTCCTGGGGGGTCGACTATGGGCTGCTCGACGCGGATGGGACGCTTCTCGGCAATCCCGTCCACTACCGAGACGACCGCACCCGCGCCGTCGTCGAGCCGGTCGTGAACAGCGTGGGTCCTCTTGAGCTTTATCGGCGGTCGGGCATAGCGGTCGTGCCCTTCAACACGATCTTCCAACTTGCCGCTGGTCGCAACGACGCCCTGTTCACCTTGGCGCGGACCTTGCTCCTCGTACCGGATCTTCTCGCCTATTGGCTCACCGGATCCCTCGGATCCGAGGAGACCAACGCGTCGACCACCCAGCTGCTCAAGGTCGACGGATCCGGATGGGACCTCGAGCTGATGACAAAGATCGGCGTCTCGCCGAGCCTCTTCCCGCCAATCCGCCGGCCCGGAGAACAGCTCGGTCCCCTCCTTTCAGAAGTGCTCTCCGAAACAGGCCTCGACTACGAGGTCCCCTTCACAGCAGTCGCCTCGCACGACACGGCGGCGGCGGTCATGGCTGTCCCGGCCGTCGACCAACACTTCGCGTTCATCTCATCGGGGACATGGTCTCTAGTCGGCGTCGAGCTGGATCGACCGGTCCTGAGTGAGGACAGCCGCGCCGCGCAGTTCACAAACGAGCGCGGCGTTGACGGCTCGTTCCTTTACCACCGCAACGTGATGGGGCTGTGGCTGCTCCAGGAGTCGATGCGAACCTGGGAGCGTCTCAGCACGGCCTTCTCTCTCGAGGAAGTGGTCTCCGCGGCCGCAGCGGAATCACCTCTTCGCAGCGTGTTCGACCCAGACGATCCGATCTTCTTCCCGCCGGGCGATATTCCTGCGCGCATCGAAGAGATGTGTCGCCGGCTGAGTGAGCCGATCCCCGAGACACGGGCACAGGTGACACGCGCCATCCTCGACAGCCTTGCCCTCGCATACCGGCGAACCCTGCGCCTGGCTTCCCAGCTGTCGGGGAAGCGCGTCGAAACGGTCCACATCGTAGGCGGCGGCGTGCACAATGCCCTGCTCTGCCAACTCACGTCCGATGCCTGCGGCCTTCCGGTCGTGGCAGGTCCCGACGAGGCCGCAGCCATCGGAAACGCTTTGGTGCAGGCCCAGGCGCTCGGCATCCTCGGAAGTGGCCGATGGGCCGCCCGCGCGAGCATCGCCGATCGAATCGACCGGCATGTCTACCACCCGCGCGCGGGGGAGGCGCAACGGTGGGAGGCGACGGAGGGCCGCCTCGCTGAGAAGTTGAGCGGTCAGCAGGCCGACTGAGCCGAGCAGGGTGGTCGGCGGGATCCACGCGAGCCTCCCGCCGCTCACACGCCGGCACCTCGCAGCGGCTGTGATCCCGTGATCAAAGGAGGCGTCCCGCATTCCGGTCAATCCCTGCGCGGCGTCTGTCTCAGGTCAGAAGACCCAGACTTCCTCCCCGATCGGGAGGATGTTGTCGGCCCAGATCCAGTTGATCGCCTCGTCGCTCACGCGGACACAGCCGTGCGAGACGGGATAGGGCGGCACAAACGAGTCACCGTGGATCGCGATCCCCGATTCTGTGAAGAACCTCGGCCGCCAGAGTCTGCCGAGCGAGTCGACGTCGAGGCCGTCTATAGCTCCGAAGATGTGGAACACGCCTTTCGGTGTGATCGCCACCGACGTCACGCCCTTGTCCGTGTAGGTGTAGCCACCACCCGTCGAGGTATTGAGCGTGTACGCCAGCTTGCCATTCTGCAGCACCATGAGGAGGTCGTCCTCGAGATCCACCTCTATCAAGTTGCCGGATGCAGGTCGTGGGGTGGGAACGACACCGCTCGCCAGCGCGGCGATGGTGCGGGTCCCGACGACACCGTCTCGATTGAGGCCAGCGGCCTTCTGGAGCGCCCAGACGGCCTGTTGTGTAGAGTCGCCGAAAACGCCGTTCGCGGGTCCGACCCAGTACCCGAGGCCGTTGAGGATCTCTTGGAGCCTCAGGACCGAAGAACCGTCGTCTCCGAACTGCAGCCCGGGTTGTACGTCGGTGTTGGTCGTCCAGATCGGCTTGTCGGCCGGTGAGTAAATGACCGCGCTGCCGTCGTTCTGGAGGTTCAGGTAATAGGCGCTGCTGCGGGCCCCGCCTCCGCTCCTCGAGTCCCAGAGCACGTCCAGACCCTGATAGAGGACTAGGTTGCCGTCGTTCTGCATTTCGAGGTGGTCCGGGGCGTCGCCCCTGGTTCCCGAGTTCCAAAGGGGTTGGCCCTCCCAGTAGAGCACGAGATTCCCGTCGCTCTGCAGGACCATCCGGTAGCGGCCGCTGGGCGAGACGAGCGCGGACCCGTCAAACAGCTCCTGTCCCGCATCCAGGCGAGAGGCGCTAATGCTCTGGGATGCGCGATCGCCGAAGGTGCGATGGAGGATGGTCGCGCCACTGGCAGCTGGCAGCACCAATAGGACAAGGGCCATGGCGCCGAGGGTCAAGATACGAAACAAAGACAGCCGCCTCGGCCCTGCCTTTCGCCTCATTCGTTCATCGATCATGGAACCAACGCGCACAAGTCCCTCCGGACGGTCGACATCCTCACCGACGCGCGCCGTTGCGCGTGTTCATGAGATCGTAAACGGTTCCGCGCGCACACGCGTCGTCGCCTTGACCCGTGGGTCACCTACGTCAGGTGTCGTCTCGTAGCCGTCGCTGCACCGGGCTCGGCGGCGCCGAAACTCGGTCCCTCGGAGACGGGCTCCAAGATGAGCTCGAGCTCCCATTCGTCGTGAAGCTCGATGCCGTTCTCGGCCACGACGGGGATGGACGGCTTGAGCGCACGGGCCGAGTCGACAGCTCCCTCGTGAACAGCAGCAACCCGGAATCCTCTCTCCTCATAGAAGCAGATAGCGCGCAAGTTGTCGTTCGTCGTGATCAGCCAGACGCGGCCTACTCCCGCGTTGCGTGCGACCCGTACCCCCCTGGACAACAAAGCGGTGCCAACGCCGGCACCAGTCTTCAGGGCATCGATCGTAACCACCTCGAGCCCCTCTCGTTCCAGCCGATATGTCAGCAACCCGACTCGCTCGGGCTCGTGCTCGAAGGTCGTGTCCACCGCGACGAGGGCCGCCAACGAGGCCGCGTCACACAGGCGGCCCCGCGTGACGATCGTCGTCGAACCCCACCGCTGCTCCAACGTGCGAACGATCCACGCACGATCGTTCCCATCGGCCGATCGGATCAACATGTCGCCACGATGCCATACCCGTCGCCCGGCAACCATCCGATGCCTGACGCCTCATGCCACCCGGGTACCACCGAGTAATCATGACTTGACTAGTCAAGTATTCCGGGCTACCCTGCCATTTTCCAAAGCGCGGTCACCGGATCCGTTGAAACGCGCCCCGACAAGAAGGAGACCGCGGACATGGCCGACTGGGGATTCGAAACCCGCCAGATACACGCCGGAGCCGTAGCCGACCCCACCACCGGGGCTCGCGCCGTACCGATCTACCAGACGACCAGCTACGTGTTCCGGGACACGGCGCACGCGGCAGCACTCTTCGGCCTGTCGGAGCTGGGCAATATCTACACCCGCATCATGAACCCCACCCAGGCTGTCTTCGAGGAGCGTATGGCCGCACTCGACGGCGGAGTCGGCGCACTCGCAGTAGGGAGCGGTCAGGCGGCCGAGACGATCGCGCTGTTGAACCTGGCCGAGAACGGGGGGCACATCGTCTCCTCGACCTCCCTCTACGGTGGCACGTACAACCTGCTCCACTACACCCTGCCAAAACTAGGTGTGGAGGTCAGCTTCGTCGACGATCCTGACGACCCGGACGCATGGCGCAGCTCCATACAGCCCAACACGAAGGCGTTCTATGCCGAGACCATCGGCAACCCGAAGGGCGATGTGCTCGACTTCGAGACTGTCTCGGTGGTCGCGCACGAGCACGGCATCCCCCTCGTGGTCGACAATACCGTGGCGACGCCGTATCTGTGCCAGCCGTTCCTCCACGGCGCTGATATCACCGTGTACTCGGCGACCAAGTTCATCGGAGGCCACGGCACCTCCATCGGTGGCGTCATCGTCGACGGCGGAAGATTCGACTACGTGAGGAGCGGTCGTTTCCCCAACTTCACCGAACCGGACCCGAGCTACCACGGCCTGGTCTTCTCGGAGCTGCCCGAGCCGCTGCGCCCGGCTCAGTACATCTTGAAGGCACGCCTTCAGTATCTGCGCGATGTCGGTGCGGCCATCGCTCCGCTGAACTCGTTCCTGTTCCTCCAGGGCCTCGAGACGCTCAGCGTCCGGATGGACCGCCACGTAGCCAACGCGCTTGCGGTGGCCAAGTGGCTCGAAGCCCGCGACGAGGTCGAGTGGGTGAGCTACCCCGGGCTGGAATCAAGCGCCTGGCACGCCCGGCAGGTGCGCTATCTCCCGAGAGGCGGCGGCGCGATCCTCACATTCGGCATCAAGGGCGGCCGGGAAGCCGGCAGCCGGTTCATCGAGGGGCTGGAGCTCTTCAGCCACCTCGCAAATGTCGGCGACGTCCGCAGCCTTGCGATCCACCCGGCGACGACCACTCACTCGCAGCTGACCGAGCAGGAGCAGGCAACGACCGGCGTCACTCCCGACCTGATCCGGCTGTGCATCGGGCTCGAGACCCTCGCCGACATCCTGGCCGATCTGGACTCAGGCTTCCGCGCGGCGAAGGGCGCCTGAACTGGGCACCGTCATGGCTTACGCCCCCGTCACTGGGGCCTGGCGGCCTGGGGACCCTCCCGGCCGGCGGAAGTTCATGTCCCTGTTCGGGGGCGGACAGGACCACAAGAGAGGCCTCGACCTCGAAGCCGGCGGCCATCTGAGTGAGGTCACCGTTGCCTACGAGACCTGGGGCGAGTTGAACGCGCGTGCCTCGAACGCTGTCCTCGTCCTTCACGCCCTGAGCGGCGACTCGCACGTGAGCGGGTCGGTTGAACCTGGGCACCCAAGCCCAGGCTGGTGGGGTCCTTTGGTCGGCCCGGGCGCGCCGATCGACACGAACCACTACTTCGTCGTCTGCCCGAACGTCCTCGGAGGCTGTCAGGGCACGACCGGTCCGAGCTCATGGGCGAAAGACCGGAAGCCTTACGGGTCCCGGTTCCCTGTCGTGACCGTGAAGGATCAGGTCCTCGTCGAGCGCGCACTCTCTTACGAACTCGGTATCGATACCTGGTACGCCGTGACCGGTGGTTCCATGGGCGGTATGCGTGCCCTGCAGTGGGCCGTGGACTTCCCCGACAACATCGAACGGGCAGTCGTGGTGGCCACGGGCGCGGCCGCCAGCGCCGAGCAAATCGCCCTCTGCTCACTACAGAATGAGGTGATCCGCCTCGACCCGGATTTCCGTCATGGCGACTACTACGACGCAGGTCATGGACCGATCGCCGGGCTGTGTACCGCCCGCGGGATCGGTCATCTGAGCTACCGCAGCGAAGTGGACCTGCAACAACGCTTCGCCAACAACGCCCAAGAGCACGAGATGCCGCTAAGCGGGGGGCGTTACGCAGTCGAATCGTACCTGGACCATCAGGGCGAGAAGCTTGTCCGCCGCTTCGACGCGAACAGCTACCTGGTCCTCAGCGAGGCCATGAACCATTACGACCTCGGCCGGGGCTACGGCGGAGCAAGAGAGGCTCTCTCCCGTGTCCGGGCCGAGGTCACAGTCGCCGGGATCTCCTCGGACCGCCTCTACCCGCTGCGGCTCCAATGGGAGCTCGCCGAACTACTCGGAAGTGCCAACGAAGTTCGGGTCATCGACTCGATCGTCGGCCACGACGCTTTCCTCGTCGAACACCAGGCAATGGGAAATGTAATCACTGAGGCGCTCGCCCCATAGGGACCCGGCCTCAGGCGCTCACAAGGTCGCGAATCCTGAACGCGACGCCGCCGACGAGAGCGGCGGCGGCGCCGAGGGCCAAGAGGGCGCCCCCGCTGGTCCAGTCCGGGCTCACGGCAGGTGCGGCGGTCATCTGGTGAAACACCGAAGTGTCGAGCACCCAATGGTTCAGCCCCACGATCCCGCCGACGAGCTCGACGAGGAACGACCAGACGACGAGACCGTAGGTGGCGACCGTCGCGGCCCGCGGCCACACTCCAAGAGCGAGCGTGCCAAGCCCGAGGACGCACGCAGCGGGAGGCACGACGTTGATCCCGGCGTCGAACACGTGCGCAAAGCTCACGCCGCTGTGCTGGCTTGCCGCCCCGAGCCAGGTGAAGAGACCGGCAATCAGTCCCCCGGCGAGAACGGCGAGGGCCGCGACAAGGAGTCTCCCCGCCAACCAGGACGAGCGCGAGACCGGCCGCACGAGAAGATTGTCGAGCCTTCCTTCGGCCTCTTCCCCCCTAGTGGCTGTGATCTGCCCGGCGGCCACGAACGCGACCATCACGGCCATCAGCAAGAACGCCACACCGAGATACGCCTCCGCTC
>Ga0181530_10007186_pt1 | contig 10710 bp, 9 predicted proteins | sample PEATcosm2014_Bin_42_FD_119769 | JGI IMG/M metagenome (GOLD analysis project Ga0181530, IMG submission 119769) | Peatland microbial communities from MTU Mesocosm Facility, Houghton, MI, USA - PEATcosm2014_Bin10_60_metaG | ecosystem: Environmental > Terrestrial > Soil > Wetlands > Peat | place... | reverse complement strand
GTGATCACGGCCCCGCATCATCCGCTCGCGGCCAAGAAGAGCGTCACCGTGACTGAGGTTTCGGCCTATCCGCTCGTCCTACCCAAAATGGGCCACACCCGCGACGCGCTCGATGCGCTGTTTTACGACCATCACTTAAAACCGAACCTGGCCATGGAACTCGATTCGAGCGAACTGCTGAAACGCTTTGTGGCCGCGGATGTCGGCGTGGGATTTATCGCGCGGTCGAATATCGAGGAGGATATCCTTGCCAAGGCGCTGGTTGCGATCACGCTCGCCGGCGCGCAAATCCGGCGCGACCTCGCGCTCGTGTTTCGCAAAGATAAATCGCTCAGCCGCGCCGCCAAAGCCTTCATGGACATCGCGCTGAAGCAAAAGAATTTTTCGACGTCCCTGGCCGGGGCTGGGAAGCGATCGAAATGAACCGGGTCGCGCGTTTCGCTCTCTGCTTGTCCCTGCTTTTCTCGGCTGCCGTGGCCCAGAAGCACCCCGGCAGCGGCAAAGCTTCCTCAGTAAACGCCTACAAGCTGATCGCGGTGAAGGTCACGGGAACGGAGCGCTACACCGACAAAGAAGTTCTTGCCGCGAGCGGCCTGCAGATCGGCCAGGACGCCGCCGATGGCGATTTCAAAGAGGCGGTGCAGCGCCTCGGTAATTCCGGCCTGTTCAGCAACGCTGTCTATTCATACTCCTCTTCCAGTGCGGGAACAAAACTCGAACTGCAACTCGCCGATACCGACAAGAGTAAGCTGGTCCCCGCGTACTTCGAAAATTTCGTCTGGTTCACCGACGATGAACTGCGGACCGCGCTGCAAAGCCGCGTTCCACTGTTCAAGCAGTTGCTGCCGATTGCAGGCAATCTTCCCGACCGGGTTTCCGAGGCACTGCAGGCCGTCCTCACCGAAAGACAATTTCCAGGGAGAGTAGATTACCTGCGCCATGCAGAAGAATCGAGCGACACCCTGACTGCGATCGACTATCGCGTAGAAGAAGTCAGCATCCGGATTCGCAGCGTCGAATTCCCCGGAGCTTCGCCGGAACAAACGGCTCTGCTGACAACTGCCGCACGCCAGCTCACGGGAGCGGAGTATGGGCGCGCGTCTCTCGCCGCGGTCGCAAGGTTGGACCTCCTGCCGGTATACCTGCAGCGCGGATATTTGAAGGCAGCGTTTGGGCCGGCGGATGGGCGCGTGGTGCCGCAATCCTCTGCCGCGGCGGATGCGCAAGGTCCCGCCGAACTTCAGGTGGACGCGATCATACCGGTAACGCCGGGCAAGATGTATTCCACCTCCGGCGTCCACTGGAAGGGCAACTCTGCAATCGCTACCGCTGAAGTCACGCCGCTCATCCACATGCCGGCTGGCCAGCCCGCCGACGCGGTGCGTCTTCTTCGCGACCTCGACAGTGTGGACAAGCTTTACCGGAGCCGCGGGTACATGACGGTCCGAATCAAGCCCGACGCCCAGTTCGACGACGAGAAAAGCACTGTGCATTACGACCTGAACGTCGTCGAAGGCGACCTCTACAAGATGGGCGAGTTGGAGATAGCGGGGCTCGACACACAGGCCCGAGCTCGGATGCAGGGGGCGTGGACTCTGCGCGAAGGTCAGCCCTACAACGCCGACTATCCCAAGAGATTTCTGGACGATACCGGCCAGCTCCTTCCCCGCGGCGTGCGGTGGGACATCAGCGTTCATGAGTCGTTGGACGCGAAGGACAAGACCGTGGACGTGGAGATCCGCTTCAAACAGCAGTAGCGTGAAAATGCCGGGTTGTAAAGGATAAATGTTCTGCAACCCGCCTGGTTGCATGAGAATCTTTATATGACATCATGATAGTGGGATCATGATCGCGGGATCGTGGAGGGCCACTTGATTCATCACCTGAACTATCACTCTGTTCCACAGGAGACGAACGCATAATGAAACTGAATCGAATAGCGACTGCGGTTCTTGGAATACAGATGCTGGTTGGGCTAGCGGCAGTTCCAGCGCTCGCTGGCGGTAAGAGCCAGACCTTGACTGGCGAAGTGAGCGACGCCATGTGCGGGGCGAAACATGAGATGGCCGGCAAAGCCGCGGATTGCACGCGCGCTTGCATCAAGCATGGTTCAAAATACGCGCTCGTGGTCGGCGACAAAGTTTACACTCTGGAAACCTCAGATAAGGCTGCGCTCGACCAGCTCAACGGTCTGGCTGGAGCGAAGGCAAAAGTGACCGGAGACGTGGATGGCACGACGATCACGGTAAAGTCGGTGGCCGCTGGATCGTGAGGCAATCGGGTCATCTCACCATCGGGTCATCTGGTGATCGAAAAGCAAGTAGCAACTTGTTTTTCGATGACCAGATGACCCGATCACCCGATTTGTTTTAATTCTGGTTCGGATTATCATCCCGGCGCTTCAGCGTCGGACGATCGTCGTCGCTGCTGGTGGTGTCCGTGCCGCCGGTCTTGTCGCTGGTTGAAGCGCGGCGCAGGCTGGGCTTGTTCGCATCCTTCTCTTCGATGACCTTGTGCCGGTTCTCGATGGTGGCCAGCCGCGATTTCACGTCGTCAAACTCCGACGTGGAAACGATGTATTGCGGCCTCGCCGGAAGAATGGTCGCGATTTCCTTTTGCGATGCCTCAATGCGGTCGGGCGTCTGCGGGTGCGAGGCGAAAGCCTTGGCGATCGTGCCCGGCTTCTTCTTCTCTTTCGCCTGAATCTTTTCGAAGAAGCTGATGAAGGCCTGCGGATCGTATCCCGTCTTATACATGTACTGCAGGCCGAGGTAATCCGCTTCGGCTTCGAAATTGCGCTGGAACTTCATGAAGGTAAGCGGCAAGCCCAGGCCGGCGGCTTCGTAGATGCCGTAGCCTATGCCACCCCCAACGAAAATCAGAGGAAGCGTGCCGAGTTGCGCCCAATTCGCGCGCGTCATCTGACGCATCCCGTGGCGGGCGCAAACGTGCGAAATCTCATGCGCCATTACGCCAGCGAGTTCGGCCTCTTCGTCCGCCGCCAGAATCAGGCCCGAGTTCACGTAGAAAAACCCGCCGGGGAGCGCGAACGCGTTCACTTCGTCGGAGTCGATGACCTTAATCGTGAACGGAACCTGCGCGTCGGAATTGCGCACCAGATTCTGGCCGATGCGATTGACGTACTCGTTCACCACCGGGTCCTGAACCAGCTTCACGCTTTGCTCGACTTGCATCGAATATTGCTTGCCCATCCGAATTTCGGTTTCGAGCGAATACCAGTCGCCCAAGCCGCGCTTGCCGATGTTGCGGTTGCCGATAGCGTCCACATCGTCCTCACCGCCGGTGTGCTTGACCTTGCTGTCGGGCGGCTCCTGGATGGGAGGCGGGCCGCTGGGCGCGGCATCGGTACTGCTCGACGAAGCGTCCGCGGGCGGAGCCGGCGTTGCCGAGGGATCCTGCGGCGGAGTTGGCGTGGTTGAGCCTGCAGTCGGTGCGGTCGACGGCTGCGCACTTGGCGGCTGCGGCTGGGCGCTCGGCGGCTGCGCCGTCTGATCTTTTGGAGTTGGGGTTTGCGGTTGTGAAGCTTGCGGCTGCGCGTTTGGAGGCTGCGAAGTTTGATCCTGCGCCAGCGCGGGCAGCGCCAAAAGCGCCAGTAAACTCAGGGAGATCAGCAATTTGCGGTACGACATTTGGATACCCCGTGGAAACCCGGTCGGTTGACAGCATTATACTCCCGATAGCAAGTCGGTGTGAGCGGAGTTTCCCACCTTGTTTGACGCAGACTTGCGCTGGAAAGTTACCCGTTATTTTCCGGGGAGCGTTCCGGCTGGAGATTTGTTTCGGAATCGGCTGCGCGAACTGGCATCCGGAAAAAACTGGCGGCTGCGGAGCTGGAATGCTCTAGCTGCGGCTTTACATTCGGTGCTATTCCGCTGGTGTTAACGTTCTGGTTACTAACCCGTTAGTATCGGGTACCCCCCCTCCCCCCTATCTATTGGAATCATAGAGTTAGCGGGAAATTCCCGCAAAAGGTAAATATCCCTTGACATCAAGTACGGATTATGCGAATATACTTGCATGAGCCGCCAATCCAGCGTTAAACAAAGCATTCCAAAAGAGTTGCGGTTTACCGTCCAGCAATTCAATGACGCGTTTCCGGACGATGACGCCTGCCTTGAGCACCTGAAAGAAAAACGGATGCCGGGAGGTGTGACCCATTGCCAGAAGTGCCAGCAGGAACGCAAACATCATCGCGTCACCGGACGCCCCGCCTACGCTTGCGACTACTGCGGGAGCATGATCTCCCCCATGGCAGGAACGATCTTTGAGAAGTCCTGTACACCGTTGCGCCTGTGGTACTACGCCATGTACCTGATGGGCTCCACGCGCTGCGGAATCTCGGCAAAGCAGATTCAGCGCGAGACCGGAGTCACTTACAAGACGGCGTGGCGCATGTTCAAGCAGATTCGCACGTTGCTCTCGGAGGACGTGCAACTGGAGGGAGACGGCGTTGAGATCGACGAAACTGGATTTGGGCCGACTACAAAGCGTATGGGGCGATCCCCGAAACCCAAACAAACCGTCTTTGGAATGGTCGAGCGCAAGGGCCGCGTCAAAGCCGTTGTCGCCAAGGACCGCAAGAAAGACACCTTGCTCCCGATCATCAAGCAATACGTTCTCCCTGCAAGCGTCATCTTTACCGACGAATATCCGTCTTACGACGATCTGACCCGGCATCGCAATGAGTACGATCATCGGCGCATCAATCACAGCGCGGGCGTGTACGTCATGGGCGACGTTCACACGAATACCATCGAAGGGTTTTGGTCGCTGATCAAAAGAGGAATTGGGGGCGTGTATCACAGCGTTAGTGAGAAGTACCTACAAAGCTATCTCGACGAATACAGCTTCCGTTACAACCGCCGTCACTCTGGGAACCTCATTTTCCATTCGATTTTGGAGAAGGTTTCCGAGAGAGCGGAGGTGCGGCCCGCTCCACGATCCTCTCAAACTGCTGCCCCGAAATCGGGCGCATCAGAGGTTCCGTTTTAGGGAGTGGTTTCAAGTATCCCGTCCTGTGCTGACTACCGCCATCTGATTTAGACTTCATGGGTAAAATCATACTCCTATGTCAGACGCATTCGATGGCATAAAGGCCAAACTAGAACGGTCCTACCAGAACGTCCTTAATCTTGAGTCCGAGGTCAATCGGTTCTTTCAAGAAAGCGCTTATCCCGTCATTCCACAAGACGACGCGAAGCTGCTTTTGCAGGCCATGCAATATCATCAAAGTAGAGCGATTCCTCTCCGCTTTAGCGTTCTCGCTGGCGAGATTGTCCACCATCTTCGCTCCGTACTCGACCACATCATATGGGTTTTTTCTGACCCCAGTTACAGGGAAGAACGCTCCGTATGGATCGAGTTTCCCATTCTCAAGTCCAGGCCAATCGACAAAGACAGCGTTAAAAGATTCGAACGAAAAATAAAGGGAATTTCCGATACGAGGGTTGTAGGTCTCATTACTGGGCTTCAGCCTTATAACTCCACCGACCCGGCGAACAGCTTCTTGTCTCTCATCCACGATATGGACATCATCGATAAGCACAAAGAGCTCGTTATGTGCTTCTGCACTCCCGGCTTTGCACTCTCCGCAGACATCGCTAACCTCGTGATCCGGGAATATCGAACGTACCACAAGAGCGGAATAAAAGACCCTGTTTTCGAGGACGCCTTCCAACGAAAACTGGAGAACCACGCCAAGATCACCCCGACAATATCTTTCGCCAATTTCGCTGGGAGGGAATTTGAGGCGGTTGTGCCAGCGATTATGGTGTTGAACAATGAAGTCGTTCGCGTCGTCGCGGAATTCGACCGATTCCTGCCGCGCTGAATCAGTTGGTACTTCGTAGCTATTCATAGGCGTATAATTCGCGGCGTTAGTGCTTGGAGGTATCACTTTGAACACTAATCACATTGTTCTTGGCTGGCACTGCAAGACTAAAGACTGCGCTGAATTTCATGCAATTGCACATCTTGGCGAAAAACAAAAAGTGGCAAACTACAAAGTTAATCTCGACGGAATGGGGAAAGGTCTAAAGGTTCCTTGTCCTCGTTGTGGGCAGACACATTTCTACGAGACTGGTAAGGCGACGACAATCGAACTACCTCCTCCCCCACCGGGGACTCCACCTCCAGTGATATAGAAAGCCAATTTACGTTTTCCCACTGCCCTGTCACGGTTTCATCACCGTTTGTCCGTAGCGAAATATCAGTTCTCCAAACTCTCTATCCCATTCTTCTGCTTTCAATTGAAGATCACAGATCAATTGCTTCGACAGCAGATTGAGACCAGAACTATTACAAACAACAATTTCTAGACCGCTGATAGCTCCGCTATTCAATTTGCTGGCAGACATAACTAGATGGGCAGCTAACGGGATCAATTCTCGAATCGGCCTAAGGCTGTGATACCGCTGCGCCCAAAATATTGCGTTATTGGTATTGTCACCGACAGTCGCCGAGCCTTCCATTTCTTGGCACCACGGCTGCATCTCTCCATTCACGATGGAGAACTGCATCTGAAAAAGCCTTATACGTGGTCGAGACAGTGCGATCAAACAATGAACTTGATTTCTGTTCCCGGCTGAGCCGAGAATCTCTCGACCGATTTCTTCAATGGCCGCGATTGGCGAGGATATTAGTTCTTCATCATTCAGGTCAGAGATGATCTTCTGCGCGACCCGCTTCGCTGTTTCCATGTTCCTCGCGCACGAAACAGCGATTCCGCGATTGTGATCAAGCAATAGCTTTGAACTGTCAAAGTTAACCCTCGCCCCGGTGGGCTCATTGATTAACCTAGGCTCAGCGTTCCACCGGGTATCACTGGCGATCAAAACGCCATCTGTTCCCACCATGCCCACTTGCATCGTCATAGGGATTTCCTCCTCCACACCCGGAGAGAAATCTATCATACTTGACGAGAGGGGATATTTACCCCGCAAAATCTTTGAGTTTAAAGGACTTATAGGTAAAGTATTTATAAATCAATGACTTAGGTTATCAAAGAGCGCTGAAAATGGGTTTGGGGCAGCTTCCAGGACCGGTCTTCGGAAGACCGGCACACTTTTTGCTGCCCCAATCAGATATCCATTATCGCGCTTGGCGGGTTGGACGTCTGTGACGCTTGGGCCGGGCATTTGTGATGAACGTCAAGGGCCTCGCGTCCATCGCTCCATGGTTGCCGATTCTTCAAAATCGACTTCATCCGGCACATGCACCTTGAAACCTTTTCGCTCCCCGGCGAGAAAAGATTGAACCTCGTCCAGGTCGGTCATGAGCTCTGCAAATGAGGTTTTCATGATCTCCCCCGATGGTCTATCTCTAGCATCCGTCAAACATTTCGTAGGCGCGCTTCTTCAGAGCCTACCAGGCCCGGATTATCGCCACGCACTGGGCTGCTTTTTCGGGTGAAAAAGCCGTCATTCCAGACGCTAGAGGGTCGCCCGGAAGCATAGAAACGAGGCTCAGCAGATAATCGGCTTTGATAGCGTAGTTTATGTTCTGTGGAAGGGCTCCGGACAATTTGTATGTGTTGGCCGCATCCAGAGTGGCGACGACTATTCCAATTACGTTCCCATCGCCATCAAACAGCGGGCTGCCACTCGATCCCGGCATTATCTGGGCCGAGATTTGGAACTGCGTGGGATCGTCCCGCAACCCGCTCTTGCTTGACACAACTCCTTCGGAGAATTTCGGATTCGACCCCAACATCGGGGCCAGAGGGTATCCGATCGTGGACACTCGTTCCCCTAGCTTCACCGTACTAGAGGATGCCAACCGGAACGGAAGCTCCGGGCAAGTGTTTGTCAGCTTCGTTGTGTCGGTCACACGTAAAATCGCCAGATCATTTACCACATCCTTAATAACAATGTCCGCGCTGACGGTGCCGGTCCAGCCGGGGAAAGCCACGCTAAAATTCTTCCCCTCGGCAACAACGTGCCAGTTGGTGGCAACAAGGCCGCTCAGGCTTAGCAGGAATGCGGTCCCGGAGGCCCCGCCCTTCGCCGACGGCGCGCTGCCAGACTCTTCGGCGACTTGGGGCCAGACTCTCATAAGCAGCAGGTCGAATGGTCCCTTCGGCGTAGCGATCGAGCCGCGCAACACGGAATTGTGGTCAAAAGTAAGAGTCATGCCCTCCGGCTTCTTGTTTCGCATGAAATATGTGCAAGTGAAAATAGTTGGTGATGCCGTGGTGCGAATTTCGGCCTTGATCTCGCCGGGCTGCCAAAGAGGCGAACTGGATCGAAGGACAACCGCAACGTAGTCTGAACCATTTCCCTCAGGTGCAGCCACGATCCCTAAGCGGTATTCATTTTGCGGATCGCTCCAAATGCCTTCAACCTCGGACCGAGGTTCTTTGCTCTTGATCTCCTCCTCCGTTATCGCAACTGTCGGTCGTTTTGGGTATTCGCGCTGAATCCTCTGCTGATAGAGCGCATCATCGAATCCGGCGTATCCCAACTGCGCGTAGATTTTTGAGACGACTCCGCGAACTGTGCGGCTAGCGCTCCACCATGCAGTTCCCGAGGCCGCCGCCTCACTTACCAGAGCGCCGCTCTCATCCAGAACCTGCATCGCAACATGTCCGCCGTAGGCTCCGCTGTTCCAACTACCAGTCATTACACAAATCTTCGGCCTCTCGGCCTGTGTTACGTCATTCACCGCCGAAATGACCGTAAAGCCCTTTGCGCGCGCCTGCTCTCTCAGTTCCTCGGCAATTCCGTAGGGGTCACTGGTGAAATTCCCCACTACAAGGTACTTACAGGCGTTGATTTCGCTGGCAGTTGCTGACGCCACGAACAGCAAGAGCGTCAACAACGCAACAAGTACGGGGTAATTGCCCCGTGGTCGGTGGCGTCCGTCTTGCTCGTTCATGGCTCACCCTCTTCAGAAACCAGCCTATTCCCGAGACTAGCTGCGGCGGTCGATACGAGTTCGGGTCGACAATCAGCATTAAACACCTGTGCCTGCCCCAATGCACGGGGAGAATTCCTGGCTCGCCTTTGCCGCGCGCGAAGGGTGTAGGGGTCCTTCGACTGCGCCGGAACTTCACTTCGTGAAGTCCCGGCTTCGCTCAGGATGACAGTTTTAGATAGGGTGGATAACGGTCGAAGGTGTTCGACGTCCTGCGGAACCGGCGCAGCGCAAGGGCAGAATTGATATGGCCACAAAGAGGAAAAGCTCCATGAGGGCGGGAAAAGGCAATGGTAATGTTTTTGCGGACCTCGGACTCCCACATCCTGAACAGGAACTCCTCAAGGCAAAACTCACGCTTGAGATTTACCGGCTCGTCAAGAGGCGCGAGCTGACGCAAGCCGAGGCTGGCAAAATCCTCGGCATCAAGCAGCCGCACGTCTCTTTGCTGATGCGCAACCGCTCGGGTAGTTTCTCGGTTGAGCGGCTTATGGATTTTCTTACTGCCCTGGGGCAGGACGTCGAGATTTCGGTGAGGCCGGCTCGCAAGGACCACGGCGAAGTTTCCGTCGTCGCATAATCCTTGGTGAAATGCGGCGGCATGGCGAGAACTCCCTGGCGCGTCTTTGCCGCGCCCGAAGGATGCAGGGGTCCTTCGACTGCGCCGGAACCTCACTTCGTGAAGTCTCGGCTCCGCTCAGGATGACAACTTGGAGAGGGCGAGTGGGGATGGCCAAAAGCAGGTCCTTCGCTTCGCTCAGCATGACAATTTCAGGTTGGATGACTAACGTGGAATCCCACCTTTGCGCAAAGAACGCGCAAGGATGGGGCACCCGCTGATGTTCTTCTTACGTCCAGCGAAACCAGCGCAGGGCTAGGATGAACGAGACTCCTCCCCAGATGGCCAGGACTAGCAGGCGTCCGGATTGAGAACCTAGCGTTGCGCCTTCGAGGATTGTCGCTCTTAGCGCGTCGTTGAGCGCGGTTAGGGGGAGAGCTTTGATGAAGGGGTGGGTGATCGCGGGGAACCTTTGGTAGGAGAAGAAGACTCCGGAGAAGATCCACATCGGCATCATTACCAGGTTGATCAGGCCGGAGACGCTTTCGATTTTTTGCGCTCGGCAGGCGGTTAGCAGGCCTACGCCTCCGAAGGCTACGGCTCCTAGCGATCCTAGGAGGACTACGGAGAGGATCGATCCCTGGACCGGCATGTGAAAGACCAGCACCCCGAAGCTTAGGAGCAAGCCTACTTCTATCACCATCAGGATCAGACGGCTGCTGGTTAGGGCTAGCAGGAAATCGCTGCGGCGCATGGGCGTGGCTACGAAGCGCTTCAGCAGTTTGCGCTGGCGCATTTCTACCAGCGCGAAACCTACTCCCCACATGCCGGAGTTCATCAGGTTCATGCCTAGCAGGCCGGGGATGAGGAAGTCGATATAGCGGGAGCCGGGTTCACTGGAGGATTGGGAGGACGTGGCTAGCACATCTAGGCGTCCGGCGGCGGACTGCAGCTGGGCGTCGATTTCGGCTCTGGAGAGGACGCTCTCCGGGCGGGCGGGATCGTAGTAGTAGGTGTAGCTGCCGTCGGGATTCGACTCGATGGCCAGATCGTACTTGCCGGTGTGGAAGGCTTTCAGCGCGGCTTCGCGATCGAGGATGGTGGCTCGGACGGCAGAGTGGGCGGGGCTTTTATCGGACGCGCTTTTATCGGACGAGCTTCTATCGGACGCGCTTTTATTCGTCGAGTTCTGGAGCATGGCTAACGTCTTCTCGGCG
>Ga0181530_10007185_pt1 | contig 10711 bp, 11 predicted proteins | sample PEATcosm2014_Bin_42_FD_119769 | JGI IMG/M metagenome (GOLD analysis project Ga0181530, IMG submission 119769) | Peatland microbial communities from MTU Mesocosm Facility, Houghton, MI, USA - PEATcosm2014_Bin10_60_metaG | ecosystem: Environmental > Terrestrial > Soil > Wetlands > Peat | place... | reverse complement strand
GCCCGCGGCACGCCGCCGCGTAGCCGGCGCGGTACGCCCGATGGGCGGCAGCAGTCATCCCCGCCTCCCTATCACTGGCCCCACCACTACCGCCTCGCGCGTGCCGAACTCGTGCCCGCACGCTACGCACCGCCGCAGCCGCGCGACCGCGGACTCGTCCGCGCGGCGCCGCGTCTCCCGCACGCGGGAGGGGCGCCCGCACTGTGGGCACGGGGCGCTAGCGGCGCCGCGGGGCTTCTTGCGGGGTCTGCTGCTCCTCATCAACAGTCTCCCCACGGCTGGTCGGCGCCCGCGTAGACGTACGCCTCTATGGCGTCGGCTGCCTGCGCGGGGGTTGGCCTCACTGGGTGGGGGCCGAACAGACCACCACGGTAGTCGAAGAGAGCTGGGTCCGTGCCCTCGAGGTCAACCAGAATGTCTACGGGAACACCTCTCTTGCGCGCCGCATGTCCAGCTATGCAGCACGCTGTGCCGCAGTATTCTTTCTGGTTGTACCTCTCCGGAGGTATCGCACCGCTGCGCAAGTCGCGCGCTACTTCCAGCAGCGCAAGACACCACTCCTCGCCCAGCACCGCCAGTGCGCGGGGGTGCAGGGTGCGGGTCTCTGTAGAAACTTCTCGGTTGCTCATGGTTAGCCTCCTCTTATAAATGCCGCTGTTTGTCATTGACCCGCGGCCGGTCCTGATCGTCCCGCTTCCAACCTTCATAGGAAGCATGCTTATCCGGTTTAGACACACGGCCCTAGATGTTGTGGTCATGGCACGATCCATCTTTCAGTTGCTCGCAATCTCCTTCTCGGCATCCGCAATCCTTGAGCGTGAAGCCAGTGCCAGCGAGCGAAAATTCCTGTCGGGCGCGACCTACCGCGCCGGGACCGTTGACCTGCAAAAGCTCCGGTTTGGCGATGTTGTGAGTTTCAATAGCGCCAATTTCGATACCAGCCTTAGCCAGATCGGCTGGCAAAGCCGCAATTTCCTCGGACAACGTGAGGGGACCGAACGTAGGCCGCTGCGCTTGAAGCCGCCTCGCAATCGCAGTGACGGTTTTCGGCATCTTTTCCGAGCTATCGTCGCTCGCTCGCCGCTTGCATTGCTGCGCCCAGTTTTCCGCCCAGATGACGAGAATGCGCAATTCGTGCCAGTTGATTTCGACCGTGGTGTCCTTTTCGACGCCGCACGGAATGCCTTGACTGCCGCACTTTGGACAGCCGCCCCAGCCTTGAATTTCCTCTTGCGTGAAGCGCGCTCCGCAATCGACGCACCACATAACCTCATTGCGATTCATCAACATCTAGTATGCCTCAGCGTTTGTGTGCGTCAACCGGATAAGCGTGATAGGAAGCATCTTATGACCATTTACCAACATTTTTCGGGAGTTGGAAGACAGCTCATGAAAACTCCGCGTCTTCAAGCTGACGGCGACTAAATTTCTCGTTCATCTCTGTTCTCCATTGACCGGGGGATGCCCTCCAAACGCAGTCTACCAGCGCGCCGCGCCGCGTCCACGTCGGCACGCGCCACCCCAGCCAGCAGCAAGGCCCGGACAGTCAGCCCTATGTACACCCTTATCGAAGCCGTGCGCACCCGGTTGCGGTCGCGCCAGTAGGCGTGCCCGTTCATCGGGCGCCGCGGGTCGCGCAACGAGCCGTCGCTGGGCGCCGTGACGGGCAGCCGCAGATTGCGGCTTGCGGCGCACACCCACCACTCGTCCGGGTCCTCCAGGCGCGCGACGCGGGGGAGGGGTTTTACAGCGGGCGCCGCGGCCCGCACCAGCTGCACAAGGGTCCCCAGCGTACGCGCCACGAGCGCGACGGGGGCGTCGGGCGGGGGGTGCAGCAACGCCATGACAACGTCCGCCTGGCAGAGCCCGCGGGCCTCCAGGGCCTCTATGAGCAGCGGCTCGGTGGCCACGCCCAACAAGCGGGCGACAAGCTCGCAGGAGTCGTCGTCCAGCGCCCGCAGCTGGGCGCGGTGCTTCTCTATCACGGGGGTGGCCTATGGCGCGCAGGCTCGCCGTCCGCACCATTCTTTCGCGGCCCGCATGGTTTCGAACCATGTAATTAATACTCCATCTTTGCGAACACTCCAACCACCATGCCTATCTTGTTGCACTATATAAGGACCAAAAACATAGCAGCGAGTTACCATCGGGAGTTTCCGGGTCATCTTTTCTCTCCTGCGAGGGCAGAAAATGGGCCAGTTTTCGGGCACGAAAAAATATATTTTAGGGGTCATTTTTCCCTACCCGTAGGTAAACCCTACACCCAAAAACCGGGTTCGCAAAATTATTTTTGCTCGCGGGATGACAGAAATCGGGGCGAGCGGGGGTGCGAGCCTGCCCGGCAGCCCCTAAAAAGCAGCCAGGTTGTGCCGAAAAAACACTACCTATGCGCGTGTCGCAGGGCCTTTTTGCGACGCAATATGTGGGTTTTTGACCCCTAAAATTGGGGGTTGACCCCTGTTTTTGGCTCTTCATGGGTTATTTTGGAGGGTATTTTTGGAGCACAACCCAGGTTTTTTGCCGTTGCACCCGTCCAAAAGAGGCATATTGCATCGCAATATTCAGGGTCGCTATCGGCTATCACTTTGCTATCGTTTGGGAGTGATAGTCGTGATAAGTAGCTGGTAGCACGGGGGAATCGTGCCGCTTAGTGACTGCCTGAGCTATCACGGCTATCGATAGCCTATCGTCTTGCGTGAAACGTTAGCAAATCGGGGGAAGTAGCTGTGTTAACTTGGAGAACTGTCCGGGGGGAGTTTGGTCCTATCACGCGCGCGCCCGCGTGGCGGTGCGCGCCGCCTAGGCGCGGGCGCGCAAGGGTACGTGTGCGTAATGCGCGCGCTCGTGCGCGAGGGGACTTCCGAGAGATCTGCTGGCACAGGGATTGGGGTCCTATCATCTCAAGTGATAGGATAGTGATAGTCCATGATAGGAACGATAGGAGGGCAGCGGCGAGTGCGGAGCGGATGATACCCCCGGTCGGTGCCGCTGTAAAGGGGGGGCTTTACAAACGCGGCGAATCAGTTTAGACGCCTTGACCCTAGGTGGAGGGTCGGCGCGCATGGAGTGGGTAGCGACCGTGGTGGCACCAAACTGCGAGAGACGCGTCGAGCGCGATCTGCGCCGCCAGGACATCACCGAGATCTACTCCCCCCGCTTCCGCGACAGTCGCTTCCCCAAGAATCCCCCCCGCTCGCTCTTCCCAGGATACATCTTCGCTCGTGTAGCCGCTGTCACGTGGCGCGCGCTGCTCGGCACGCGGGGCGTGCTGGCGGCGCTGACGTCGCCCGTGCTGGGCCACGAGATAGAGCGGCTGCGCGCCAGCGAGCGCGGCGGGCTAGTCGTCGTGCCGGAGCCCGATCCGTGGATGCTCGGCGCGACTGTTCATCTTCAGCGTCTGGGCTGCGTTGGCGTCATCGACGCGTGTCTGGGCGCGAGCAGAGTACGTGTCGATCTAGGGCACGTGAGAGCAACCGTGAACGTAGCTGACCTGGTTCTCGCCTGATCAGGCCCGAAGCATTGGGTCCGGAGAGCAGGGGTGTGGCGGACAGAGAGTGGGCTCGCGGAGCTCTCCCCTCTCGCAAACGGCGGCAGCTATGGAAGCGGAGACGTTGGAACGGCGTCCGGTAGGGCGGCCGAGCACTTACCAGCCGGTATACGCACAGTATGCGCGGCAGATGTGCAGGCTCGGTGCTACTGACGCGGATATCGCCGAGTTCCTGGGGGTCGAGATTTCGCGGGTCGGCACATGGGCCGCGATCTATCCTGAGTTCGCCCAAGCCCTAAAACTCGGCAAGGAACTCGCCGACGACGCGATGGAGCGCAGTCTCTACCAGAAGGGCCGCGGCTTCTACGTAGAGACCGAGAAGATCTTCTGCAACGACGGGGTCATTACGCGGGCGAGGTCCAGGGAGTATCACCCCCCGGACACCGCCGCCGCGTTCATCTGGCTGAAGAACCGCCGCCGCGACGAGTGGCGTGACCGTCACGAGATCGCGCACTCCGGCAAGGTGGAGCACAAGTTCAGCCTCTCCGTCTTCGACGGGCAGCGCGAGATCATGGACGAGCAGCGCGCCGCGGACAGGCGCGTGTTGGAGCTCGCGGCGGAGAAGACGCTGGAGCCCGCGATCAATGGTGGCATGCCGCGTCTCAACGGGAACGGTTACGACCGATGACTACGCGCTCGCATCCGCTCGCCGATGGCTTCTTCTGGGCTACAATCGCGTTTATTTTCGCGGGTGCCGTGATCGTTGTCTACGCCGCGTTGGCGGAGATCTTTTTCTAAGTTGCAATGGGCCGCGGCCAGGCATCCCTGAACAATCTCGCGGGCATAGGGCGGCGCGCTCGCGAGGAGCACCCCTCGGTCAGTCCGCCTAAGCCCGAGGTCGTGCTGGAGTACACGCGCCCGCCGCTGTATGCCAAGCAGTCCGAGGCTATATTCGACCCTCGCCGCATCAGTGCGATAGAGGCCTCCACCAAGTCGGGGAAGACGTCGGGGTGCATCGCGTGGCTGTTCGAGCAGGCACTCGGCGCAAGAAGACCGGGGCAGAACTACTGGTGGGTTGCACCCGTGAGTCAGCAGGCGGACATTGCGTTCCGGCGCACGTGCCGCGCAGTGCCGCGCGAGCTCTACGAGGCGCACCTGGGGCTCAAGACGGTTACGCTGCCGCACAACGACGCGGTAATGTGGTTCAAGTCCGGCGACAATCCGGACACGCTCTACGGCGAGGACGTCTTCGCCGCCGTAGTGGACGAGGCGTCCCGCACCAAGCCGGAGGTCTGGCACGCCCTGCGCTCCACGCTGACCGCGACGCGCGGGCCGGTGCGCATAATCGGCAACGTCAAGGGGCGGCGCAACTGGTTCTACGAGCTGGCGCGCGCCGCTCAGCGCGCTACCGAGGCGCGGGCACGCGGCGACAACGATCCCGATCCGACGCTGGCGTACCACAAGCTGATCGCCGCGGACGCGGTGGAGGCCGGCGTGCTCTCCGCACAGGAGGTGGAGGAGGCCCGCGGTCACCTGCCTGAGCTCGTCTGGCGCGAGCTCTATCTAGCGGAGCCGGCCGATGATCAGGGCAATCCGTTCGGACTCGCGCACATACGCGGGTGCGTGGCGCCGCTCAGCACTGCGGACCCCGTAGTCTGGGGCTGGGACCTCGCGAAGAAGCAGGACTGGACCGTGGGCATCGCGCTCGACTCCACGTGCCGCGTCTGCCGCCTCGTGCGCTTTCAGGCGGACTGGGAGCAGACGTTCAATCGCGTCACGGCGGCCACGGGCCGCGTGCCGGCGCTGGTGGACTCAACCGGCGTGGGCGATCCCATAGTGGAGCGTCTCCAGCGAGTGGCGGCGTCGCGCTACGAGGGGTTTCAGTTCACCGCGCAGTCCAAGCAGAAGCTGATGGAGGGCTTAGCGGTGGCCATCCAGCATCGCAACGTGACGTTTCCGCTGGGACCGATCGTGGACGAGCTGGAGATCTTCGAGTACGTCTACACGCCTGCCGGGGGCGTGCGCTACGCGGCCCCGGAGGAATACGGCGCGCATGACGACTGCGTCATGGCACTAGCGCTGGCGGTGCAGCACCGTGCGGGCGCTCCGGCGCCGATGCGCATAACGCCGGAGGTCATCGCCGCGGCGGCGCGGCGGCCGAGCGGGAGAGTGGGGGAGCGAATGCGGTTTGGGATGAGGTTGCCATAAGATGGCTTCGCGCAAGAACTGGATTACCATGACCTGTACGGACGCGGAGTACGCGTCCGTTCTCGGGCGGGCGCAGACCGCGGGCGTACCGATGAGCGTGGTGCTGCGTGCTTGCGTCTTCGGCTATACGCTGGAGCAGGCGCGAGTGAAGTTTGGGCCAAAAGAAGCACCGTGGCCCAAGATTACTACTCCTATCCCGACGACACTCGCTCCACAGATTCAGAAGCCCGCACCTGCACCGCAGCGCGCCGCCATGCCTCCGCGCACCGTGACCGTGCGTTACTTGGTGTGCCGCCCTGCCGCGCCGCTACCGCCCAAGGACCTGGTACGTCGCTCTCGCCCTACACTGGGGCAACGCATCATTAATACCGGCGACCCGCCCCCGGAGCGCTCCGCGCTGATGGAATGGACCGCGCGCCAGGCGGCGATTGCCGAGGCAAAGCGGAAGCTGGAAGAAGACCTTGCCATCTAAGAAGTCACAGAAACGTCCGCGCCGTCCTCCCTCCCGGAGCAGGCGCGGACGTGGCGCCGCCGCTCATCCCCGTCCCCCCAGACAGAAGCGGCGGCGCCAGTCACCTCAAGAGAAGACCGCGCGTAAGCAGACGCTGAAGCAGGCTACGCTGACCCCGCGACAGGCCGCGCGCATTACTCACGAGATCGTGGCACGTGCCCGAAAAGGGCGCCCCCCGCTCGTGCCGATGATGATGGACAGCGTCTTCGCGCCCGCCAGGCCTCCTCCGGGGGTCGTGCCCAAGAAGGCGCAGATCGCGCTGGACAGCGCGCAGAATCAGGTCATCCAGTGGGCCGGGCAGTTCGGCTTCTACAACGGTACGTTCGCGCAGGGCTACACGTTCATGGGGTACCCGTACCTGGCCGAGCTGGCGCAGGTGCCGGAGTACCGAGTCATCACCGAGACGCTCGCGGAGGAGATGACTCGCAAGTGGATCCGCTTCCAGGCGGTAGGCGACGACGATCTGGACGAGCAGCGCGCCGACCGAATCCACGAGCTCGAGGACCGCATGGACGAGCTCGTGGTGCGTGACGTGTTCCGCCGCACGGACGAGCTCGACGGCTTCTTCGGGCGTGGACACATCTACATAGACCTCGGCAATACCGAGGAGCGCGAGGAGCTCCGCACCAGCATCGGCAACGGGCGCGACGCCGTCAGTCGTCGCAAGATAGGGCGCCGGAACAAGATCTACGCGCTGCGTCCCGTGGAGCCGGTTTGGACGTACCCCACCACGTACAACAGCGATGATCCGCTGCGGCCCGACTGGTACGCGCCGACGCACTGGTTTGTGATGGGCAAGGAGGTCCACGTCTCGCGGCTGCTGCCGTTTGTCAGTCGGCCGGTGCCGGACCTGCTGAAGCCAGCGTACTCGTTCGGTGGTCTGAGCATGTCGCAGATGGCCAAACCCTACGTGGACAACTGGCTGCAGACGCGGCAGTCGGTGAACGAGGGCGTCCACACCTACTCCACGATGGTGCTGGGCACCAACCTGGCGGAGTCCATGCAGCAGGGTGGTGAGCAGCTGTTCATGCGCGCCGAGCTCTTCAACGCTACGCGGGACAACCGCGGGCTGATGATGACGGACAAGGAGTCCGAGACCCTGGAGAACGTGGCGGTGCCGCTGGGCTCGCTCGATCTGCTCCAGGCGCAGGCACAGGAGCACATGTGTGCGGTGAGCAAGACGCCCACCGTCAAGCTGCTCGGCTTGCAGCCCGCGGGCCTGAACGCGTCCAGCGAGGACATGATGCGCGTCTTCGAGGACATGATCGCCGCTCGGCAGGAGCGCTTCTACCGCCCGCACCTGACTAAGATCGTGCACCTGGTCATGCTCGAGCTCTGGGGCGAGGTGGACGAGAGTATTACATTTCAGTTCGTGCCGCTGCGCTCCCTGGACGAGCGCGGGCAGGCGGAGGTGCAGAAGATCAAGGCGGAGACGGACGTCGTCCTCGTGGACGGCAATATCCTCCACACCGAGGAGTCGCGGCAGCGCATCGCCGACGATCCCAACTCGCCGTATCCGGGGCTCGACGCGGACGACGTGCCGATAGAACCAGAAGACGAGATCTCCGGTGGCGAGGAGGGTGGGGGGCTGACGAAGACGAAGATAAACGTGGCGGGTGGCGACGAGGCCGCGCTCGCGGCGAACGGGGGTGTCCCGCTCGGAGCGCGGAGGCGCAGACAGAATGCCGCGCCGACGCACTAGAGACGTCGTGCTCCGCCCCGTCCGCCCCAACGCGGGCCTGGAGGCATGCTACCGCAAGCGGCTGCGTCGTCTTGTCGAGCAGATGACGCGCTCCGTGCTCTATTGGGTGCGGGCCGCGTACCGCGCCAACGAGCCGGAACTGGCACAGGACGCCAACGCTGCGACCGAGCTGCGCCGCGCGTTGCGGAAGCTCACGGCGCGGTGGCAGTCGCGCTTCGACGAGGCGAGCGAGGAGATGGCGGAGTGGTTCGCGCAGTCGGCCTCCGCCCGCAGCGACGCCAGCATGCGGCGCATCCTGCGCAACGGCGGCCTCAGCGTGCGCACGCGGCACACGCCCGCGCAGCGCGAGGTCATGGGCGCGATAGTCGCGGAGAACGTGGCGCTGATCAAAAGCATTCCGCAGCGCTATCTCGGCGCGGTTGAGGGCTCCGTGATGCGCTCGGTGCAGACGGGGCGCGACCTCAGCGCGCTGACCAAGGAGCTGCAGAAGGAGCACGGCGTCACGTCGCGCCGGGCCGCGCTGATAGCGCGGGACCAGAACAACAAGGCCACCGCGGCGCTGCACCGCGTGCGGCAGACGGAGCTCGGCATCACGGAGGCCATCTGGCTGCACTCCGGCGGCGGCAAGCACCCGCGGCCAACGCACAAGCGCAACAGCGGCAAGCGCTACAACGTGGCGGAGGGATGGTACGATCCGGAGGTCAAGCGGAACGTGTTCCCCGGAGAGCTCATAAATTGTTTTCCAGGCCAATCAAAGATCCAGTTCGCGCGTAATATAGAAGTAGCGTACCGGCGTTTCTACACAGGCGAATTGGCCTTTTTGGTTACGGAATCTGGTAAAACGCTCCGAGCGACACCAAATCACCCGGTTCTTACGAAACGAGGGTGGGTCCCGATAAGTTTGGTCGATGTAGGCGACTACATCACTGAGATTGCCTCGGACACAATCATTCCTGCCGTAGCTGAAAGCTATGTAGATAACACAGTACCCTCTCTTGTTGAGATATTTGATTCTCTTGCGAGAACGGGGAAGGTTAGGCCGAGGTCGTCCCTGGGTTACTTCCACGGCGATGCTGTCTGCGATAGCAATGTCGATGTTGTAGATGCCGCAAGGCCGTTGAGCTTCGACAGTTTTGAACTGCTTAGAAAGAGCCGAGAAAACCAGATCTTCACAGGCTCCAATTATCCTAGACTTGCGCATAGCTTTGTTTCTAAGCTCTTTACGCGAGGCTTTTTTGCCACGGCGCGCTTCGTTGGCTTTTCTGGTAATTTCTTTGCGCCTTTTAGGACTTTCTTTTTGCATCCGCAACTTGTTGGCTTCTCCGAGCGTTCTTCTGGTTCCTCCTGCAGCCAAGATACGATTAAGAACAGGTCCTCTGTCGATTTGAAATTTTTTGGCGAGAGCCGCGAGACTAATCCCCTTTTCATATTGCCGACGAAGCATTCTCGCGTCACCCATGTCGATGTAACCACGTTTGATGGACATGTCTACAACCTCCAGACTTCTGACGGATGGTACGTGACCGGGGGGATCATAACACACAATTGTCGCTGTGTGTCACGCAGCGTGATACCGGGACTGTAGGTCGCATGAACGTCTCAGAGCTGCACCCCCCGCTCAAGAACGGCGGAACGCCGCCCCTAGAGGCACCCCCCGATCCCCAGCGCATGCTGGCCGACTGGGTGGAGTCGCTCGTCAACGTCACGGTGCGGGGGCTGGTCGCCGCGCTGCCGCGAGTGCCCGGCGCGCTGGTGCTGCAGATGTGCTGCGAGGCCATGGGCCGCATGACCGGCAAGATAATCCACGGCCAGCCCGACGCGGTGGCTAAGCTGCGTCGCGAGTGCCGCGAGGCGTTCCTGCGCGGGCTGCGCGAGACTCCGTCGCAGGAGGACGCGCCGCCGTCCGCGCGGCAGATGACGGCGCTGCGAGGCTGACGTGCCCCGTGAGCTATTGGCCCTCGATCGGGGGGCCGCCGACTCGGTGCGCTCCTACGACAAGGACGGGCGCCTGCACGTTGCCAAGGCGCACATAAGCAAGGCGAACGTCTGTCCGTATCGCGGCAGCGAGATCCCGGGCGCTGAAGAATTAAAGCTGGACCCCGACAGGGTCTACCAGCTCCTGCGCGATCCGGACGAGCTCACGCGGGCGGCGGCCACGTCCAACAACGTGCAGCTGATGAGCGAGCACCTGGTGGTGGACGCGGGCACGCCGCACGAGGACGCGGTAGCGGGCAGCACTGGCACGGACGCGGAGTTCGTGTTCCCGTACCTGGACAACAGCCTGGTGATCTGGCGCCAGGAGGACATCGACGCGGTGGAGTCGCGCGAGCGGTGCGAGCTCAGCTGCGGATATCACTACCGGGCGGACATGACCCCCGGCGTCTGGAGAGGTACCCCGTACGACGGGGTCATGCGCGACATCGTGTTCAATCACGTCGCGCTGGTGGAAGAGGGTAGAGCAGGCAGCGACGTAGTGGTCGCCGACAGTAAAAAGGGAACCAAGACTATGGACAAGGCAACTGCAACGGCACTCTCGCGTCGCGCCGTCACTGTCAATGCGCTCGTGGCCTATCTGACGCCGCGTCTGGCCAAGGACGCCGAGGTCAGCGTGGCGAAGGCGCTGGACGGTGTTACCGGCAAGACCTTCAAGGCAAAGCGCCCGGCGATCGTGAAGTCGATCGAGGACCAGACGCGCGGCAAGCTGGCCGCCGACGCCACGCTGAAGGACATGACCAATCTCATGGACTCGCTGGAGCGGCTGGAGGACGAGGAGGCCGAGGACGTCTCAGTCAGTCCGGAGCAG
>Ga0181530_10007180_pt1 | contig 10720 bp, 8 predicted proteins | sample PEATcosm2014_Bin_42_FD_119769 | JGI IMG/M metagenome (GOLD analysis project Ga0181530, IMG submission 119769) | Peatland microbial communities from MTU Mesocosm Facility, Houghton, MI, USA - PEATcosm2014_Bin10_60_metaG | ecosystem: Environmental > Terrestrial > Soil > Wetlands > Peat | place... | reverse complement strand
CTGATCCCAGAACGGCACCTGGCCGATGACGGCGCCGAGGTGGAACACCGGCACCATTTCACGCCCGGAAATGGCGTAAGGCAGCACGGCGTGGGCGTGGTGATGGACCACCGCGTTGACCTCCGGGCGCGCTTTGTAGATTTCGCCGTGGATCACCCGCTCGCTGTAGAGGCGGAATTCGGTCGGCTTGACCGGCTCGGAATCGAGGTTGAGCTCGACGATGTCGGAGATTTCCGCCAGTTCCGGCGCGCGGTGGCGCGGAATGAAATAGCGCTTCGGATCGCCCGGATGGCGCACGCTGACATGGCCGAAGGCGTCGAGCACTTTCTCGTTGGCCATGATGCGGGTGGCGACGATCAGCTCGTGCAGCAGTTCGGCAATTTTTTGATCCGGCATGATTGGCTCCGTTTGACGTTTTTCCCGCAAGCTTTTCGGCGCTTGTTTTGGCATCATGGCGCCGGTCGCGCTAGGACCATCCCATGGCTGTGGCGGTAAAAGCTCTGTTCTTCGACGTGTTCGGCACCCTGGTCGATTGGCGCAGCTCGATCGCGCGCGAGACCGAAGCGATGCTCAAACCGCTTGGATTTACGCTCGATTGGCCGGCCTTCGCCGATGCCTGGCGCGGCGAATATCAGGGCGCCATGGACGAGGTGCGCTCCGGCCGCATACCGTTCTGCAAGCTCGACATACTGCACCGGCGCAATCTCGAGCTGATCCTGCCGCGCTTTCATGCCGGCACGCTCTCCGAAGAGCAGCGCCGCGAGCTCAATCTGGCGTGGCACCGGCTCGACGCCTGGCCCGACGTGCCGCCCGGGATGGCGCGGCTCAAACGCAAATACATGCTGGCGCCGGTGTCGAACGGCAACATTTCGCTGATGGTCGATCTGGCGCGGCGCAACGATCTGCCGTGGGACGCCATCCTCGGCGCCGAGATCGCCGGCGACTACAAGCCAAAACCGCGGGTCTATCTCGCCGCCGCCGCAGCGCTCGACCTCCCTCCGCACGAATGCATGATGGTTGCCGCGCACACCAAAGATCTCATGGCCGCGGCGGCGCTCGGCCTGCGCACCGGCCATATCGCGCGCCCCAACGAGCACGGCCCCGGCCGCGGCGAAACCGCGCCGGGCGAGAAGGTCGATTACGCGGCGAAGAGTCTGGAGGATTTGGCCGGGCAGCTTGGGACGTAACTTTCCCCTCCCCCTTGTGGGGAGGGGCAGGGGTGGGGGTCGGGAGGCTCTATAAAAGCGTCGACGCTCTCACGCCACCTCGCGACCCCCACCCAACCCTCCCCACAAGGGGGAGGGCTAAGTGAAGTGGAGTGAGGGCTTAAGAGGGCAGCGCCGGATAATCCGTATAACCCTTCGCTGCGCCGCCGTAGAACGTCTTGCGGTCCGGCGGATTGAACGGGCCGCCGCGGCGGAAGCGTTGATCGAGATCGGGATTGGCGAGATAGAGCGCCGCGAACGACACCAGATCGGCGGTGCCGTCGCGCAGCACCGCATTGGCGCGTTCGAGATCATAGCCCTTGTTGGCGATCAGCGGCCCGCGCCAAATTTTGCGGAAGAAACGGATGTCCGGCATTTCGCCCGCGGCCACCGGATCGCCCGGCCCCGGCTCGACGATGTGCAGATAGGCGATGCCGAGCTGGTTGAGCTCGCGCGCGGCGGTCGAAAACGTTGCCGCCGGATTGCTGTCGGCGATGTCGTTATACGGATTGGTTGGCGACAGCCGCACGCCAACCCGCTCGCCGCCCCATTCGGCGATCAGCGCTTGCGTCACCTCGATCAGGAAGCGCGCGCGGTTCGACGTGCTGCCGCCATAACGATCGGTGCGCTTGTTGGTGCCGTCGCGCAAAAACTGATCGATCAGATAGCCGTTGGCGCCGTGCAGCTCGACGCCGTCGAAGCCGGCCTCGCGGGCGTTACGCGCGCCGCGACGGAAATCTTCGACGATGCCGGGAATTTCGCTCGTCTCCAGCGCGCGCGGCGTGACGAAAGCTTCCATGCCGTTCGTCGTCCACGCCTGGCCCGCCGGCGCGATGGCCGAGGGCGCCACCGGCAGCGCGCCGCCCGGCTGCAACGACGGATGCGAGATGCGGCCGACATGCCAGAGCTGGAGAAAAATCCGTCCGCCGGCGCCATGCACCGCATCGGTGACGAGCTTCCAGCCGGCGACTTGCTCGGCGCTGTGGATGCCCGGCGTGCCCGGATAGCCGACGCCTTGCGGTGAGACTTGCGTCGCTTCGCTGACGATCAATCCGGCGCCGGCGCGCTGCGCATAATAGGTGGCGTTGAGCGCGGTCGGCACATTGCCCGGCCCGGCGCGGTTGCGCGTCATCGGCGCCATCACCACGCGGTTCGGCAGCTCCAGGGGACCTAGACGGAACGGCGAGAAAATATCGATGCTGCTCATTGCGGGATATTTAGTGAGGCGCGGTCCTTTTGTGGAGCATGCTCTAGTCGAAATGCAAACCGCTTTTCTTCACCACCGGCTGCCAGCGCGCCGCCTCGGTCTTGATGAAGTCGGCGAATTCCGCGGGCGTGCTGGACGACAAATATAATCCCACCGCATCGGCCCGCGCCTTGATGGCGGCATCGTTGAGGATTTTTGCGGTCTCGCCTTGCAGCTTGTCGATGACGGCCGCGGGCGTGCCGCGCGGCGCCACGAGACCAAGCCAGACCGTGAGATTGCCGAGCTGCAGACCGGCCGCCTCGTCCAGCGTCGGCAGATCGGGCAGCGCCGGGAACGCCCGGCTGTCGAGCTTCGCCAGCGCGCGCAAGTCGCCCGACTGGATCAACGGCAATTCCGCCGAAGGCCCGTCGAACACGAAATCGACGCTCTTGGTCAAAATGCCGTGCGCCACTTCCGAGCTTCCGTTGTAAGGCACCAGCACGGTATCGACGCCGGCCGCATCGTTGAAAAGGTAACCTTGCAGCTTTGTCGAGATGGTGCCGGCGCCGTAATTGAGCTTGCCGGGCGCGGCCTTGGCCTTGGCGACCAAATCCTTCACCGATTTATAGTCGCTCTGCGCATTGACCACGAGGAGGCCGACGGTCTTCGCCACCAGCGAGATCGGCGCAAAATCGGCGATCGGATCGTAGGGCAGGGTTTTGTAGAGATACTGGTTCATCACCAGCGTCGAATCGATCGCCATCAGGAGCGTGTAGCCGTCGCCCGTCGCCTTGGCGGCAGCCTCCGCCCCGATCACCGTATTGGCGCCAGGCCGGTTCTCGACCACCACCGCCTGATTGAAATCGACGCTCATCTTGTCGCTGATCAGCCGCGCCAGCACATCGGACGGCCCGCCGGCGGGGAACGGGACGATGATGTGGATGGCGCGGGTGGGGTAGGGGGTTTGGGCGGGGGCGGGGGTGGGGGCGAGGGCAGAAAACATTGCGAGTGCAGCTACGCGATAGCGGTGCATCGAGTCCTCCCGGTTCGGGCCGACTATAGGCTTCTCGATCCGGCCGCACAGCGGGCGTAGAGAGCTCTTACCTTGGGTTGAAAAATAGATACACTACCAAGCTGCAGTGGGGGTGGGGGGATGCGCCGATGCAAATCGGATTTGCGCATAACTGAGAATTATGAGGAGTCCGGAATACCTTTTTCAGCTGATGAAGCACCTATTTTGGGGCTTTGGCATTGCACTCGCTTATGCGGCCGATCTGAGGGATTTTCGGAAGTGGCTCAAGGCCGATGTCGCCATGGGCGACGTGACTTTGGCCTTGTTGAAAGAATATCTTGAGGACATGGTCGGCTCGCGCAAGCTGACCGTCGCAACCGTTCGGCGAAGGTTTGCCTGCTTGCGCGCGTTTTTTCGGCGTGCCTGCGAGAGGGACGATTGCGCGGACCCGTTTTCAAATTGGCGCCCGCTGCTGCCGCGCCGCAAGCGGCTGCCGCGTACCTTGTCACGGGGCGAAGCCGCTTTCCTGCTGTCATCCCGGAACGCGGATATTGAACGGGCCGATGACGGCGAACAGGTTTTTCGGACTATTGTCCGGCTGATGGTCGCCACCGGAATGCGGGTCGGCGAATTGTGCAAGCTCAAGTTGGACGATCTGTCGCCGGATTGCTCGACCGTGCGCATCCAAGGCAAAGGCGCGCGGGATCGCGTCGCCTATGTCACCGACCCGAGCTTACGGAAGGATTTGCACCGGCTCATTGCCCATCGCCGCAAATCGCAAATCGACGCCGCCGCGCTTTTCGTCAATCGTTACGGCTCGCCAATGCGACCGCAATCGGTGCGCTCAAAATTGCGCAGGCTGGCGACCGACGCCGGCCTGGCCCGCCGGGTCACGCCGCACATGCTCAGACACACCGCGGCGACGCTCCTGATCGAGACTGGAGTCGACATTCGTTTCGTGCAACGGCTTCTCGGTCATTCAAGCATCGCGACTACGGAGATTTACACTCATGTCTCCGACGAAGCGCTGCGGGCCACGCTCGAGCGCGCGGATGTTCTTGGCACGCTAAGCTCGGGCTAATCGCTGTCGTTGGGAAACGCGGCAGCTTTTTGGATGTTCACCGTGACCGCGTTGCGGCTATAATGTGCGCAACGCTTGAAGCGGGAGGACACGATGGCGAACAATCCGGTCACGCGTCGTATGGCGCTGGGCGCGGCTGCGGTCGGCGTGGCGCTTGAGGCGACGCAGGCGATGGCACAGGCGAACGAACGCAAGACATTCGTCCTAGTTCACGGCGCCTGGCATGGCGGCTGGTGCTGGCGGCGCGTCGCCGACAGTCTCGAAGCGCGCGGCCACAAGGTTTATGCGCAATCGCTCACCGGCAACGGCGATCGCTCGCATCTTCTGAGCAAGGACGTGATCCTCGACACCCACATCGCCGACATCGTCAATCTGGTGAAATGGGAAGACCTCAACGGCATCTGCCTGGTCGCCCATTCCTATGGCGGCTGGCCGGCCTCGGGGGCACTCGAACAGATCCACGATCGCGTCGCGGCGATCGTCTGGCTCGATGCGTTCAAGCCGGAGAACGGCCAGCGCGGCACCGACTTCGCCTCGGAGTTCAGCCGCAAGGCGCTGGAGGAGGCGGTGGCCAAAGGCGAGCCCGGCCGCAAGGGGCCGCCGGCGAAGACGTTTTCGCTCAGCGAAAAGGATTATGCCTGGATCGATTCCAAGCTGACGCTGCAGCCGAACGGCGTCGCGACCCAGCCGATCGTACTCACCGGAAAACGCGAGACGATCGCGAAGAAGACCTACATTCGCGCGCCGAAATATCCGCAAGCCGCGTTCGACAAGGCGCTCGCCGAATGCAAGGCCGACCCGACGTGGCAGACCTTCGTCAACGCCGAAACCGGCCACGACGTGATGATCGATCAGCCGCAATGGCTCGCGGATGTGTTGCTGAAGGTGTCGTAGCCGCCGCCGCGGCACAGTTATTTGCGATCTGCTCTCAAAGGTCGACTTCGGCCAACCGTTGCGTGACACCCCAATTTTGTCTAATAAGCTGCATATACACATGTGTGAGTTGCGGAAAAATGCAATTGTCGCTGTATACGTTTGCCGACGAAGCATTTGTTCCGGGAATTGCCGCGCTGATCAATTCGGTGCGGCGGCACGGCTTCTCAGGAAAGATCCATGTCGGCAGTCCAGAGCCGCTTTCAATCTCGCGGCGACCACCTGAGGGAATTGAATTTCACGCGCTTGGCCTAAACGGCTATTGGCCGGGAAATCGAAAGGCCGAGTTGCCGTTGCAATGCCCCAGTGAGCACTGTGTGCTCCTGGATGCCGATGTCATAATCGCCGATCCAACTTTTTTTTCGCGACTTGAGCAGTGGCTTGAAGTAGCTCCGGTCGTCGGTGTCACGAATCTAATCTCGTCGATCGATTATCGACGGTATAATTGGGCAAAACGATTGGGCCGGCCGGCACGTCCGCAACATTGGCCGAGTCGCTATTACCATGCCGGTTTGCTCGCCTGCAATTTTGAGCGCGACCATGTCCTGCTCGAGCAATGGGATTCGCTCATTCGCTCTACGCTTGTCGCTCCCGGTGCACTGTGGACCGATGTTGACTTTCCGTTATCCGACCAAGACGTCCTTAATGCTTTGCTGCAGGACTGGGAGGCGCCGCTTATCGGCATAAGCCCTCCCGATATTTGGGCGGCCGTGGCGCCCCATTACCCTTTCCTCCACGTCGGGACATTTGGTTCGCCCGCCGTCCTGCACTGCTCGGGTTTCGGCAAGTCGTGGCAATTGACGACGCCGCCACCCCGAGCGCCGCACCCATACGATCTTGCATGGTATGACGAAGTCATTCGAAATCCCGCGCCAATAAAATTGGATATCACCATGTCAGCGACGCTGCGCGACTGGTTCGAGCGAGGTTTCATACCCCCCTTTTGAGGCGGTATGCCGTTGGCACTTGCGCGGACAGTAGACGAAGCGCTAGAGCGTAAATCGCTTCAAGTTAAAGCGATTTACGCACTAACATTTTGGTTGAGCATGATCTTTTCGGAAAACCGGTTTCCACTTTTCCGGATCATGCTCTAGTACGGCCCGCGCGGGCGCAAATTCACGCCGCCAAAGCGCAGTTCGCCGCCGGCAAAACCCGTTGCAAAAACGCGAAATGCCAGGAAAAGTTCACTCCTGTCGACCACGAACTGCAGCGTGCTTTCAGTCGAAGACGGGATAGGAGAAAGCTTTCGCTGCGCCAGACATCTGTCGGTGTCGTCGACAATGTCGATCACGAGTTTGCTCGCTGGGTCCGACGCGACACGCGTCACGACAAGATTGAAAGTCGCTTCGTAGTTTCCAGCCGGGTACCACAAATAGGGGCCAAAGACGAGGCAGCCATCGGCAGCCTTAAGATCGAAGATCAAAATTTCGCCGTCGCGGAGTGCGCCGCGGGAGCTCAGAACGTCGACCGCGACCAGCGCGGCGTCTGCATTGGTTCTTTCAGGTCGGCGATCAAGATCCCGGGCGATCGACTCGCTGGCCTGTGCTGCCTCGGTAAAAGATCGGTATTTTTCCGCATGTGCGACAATGTCGCGTTTGCGCAGTCGCGGCTTGCCGCTCGACAAAAGGACAGCCGCGGGCTGCAGCTTGGTCAAGCCGCGCCGCTTGCACGTTTCCAGATAGGCCCGCACCAGCAGCGGCAACACCGCGGATTCCGCGGCCTCCAGCCAGAACCGCCGATTCCAAAATGCGCTCCGCCGCCCCTCGCAACTCCAGGGCTTGTAGGGGCCGGCATAGTGTATGATCCACGGCTCGGAATGGCTTGGAGGGGCCGAGGCCGCGATTTCACGGTCCGCGTTGTTAAAGTCGGTTTCGCGGCGATTGCCAAGGACGTTCCAGCGTGAATCCAACCTGACAAATGCGCCGTTAATCACGTGGTTCAGCGCATCCTGGTCGACATACACCGTCTTATAATTTGTCTGTTCAAGGAACTCTTCGGCGGCGTGAATGAGGCCGGTGTTGCGGAACCTGTTGAGGTCCATCACCAGTACGCCGGCATTGAAATAGGCTTTACAGTCGGCGAGCCTGACGACATCACGCAAAAATTTGTGCCAGTCCTCGACACTCCAGCCTCCTATGGGAGGAGCGAAGGGGGGGCCGCCGGTGAGCCAGAAATCAAAACATGCCCCCAATGGTGAGTCCAATAAATCCGTATCGTAGAGCGCCGCGATGTCGTTGAGAACAACAAGGTCGCAGTCGAGATAAACGACCCGATCGATGTCTTTTAGAACCGAAGGCAACAGGAGCCGCAGTAACGTCGCCGCCGTCAGATGGCTTGGCCAGGTAACTGGGCCATGGAACCGATTCTCGATTTGCCGCAATCGAAGCTCAAACGTTGCGGAATTGAGCCCGACAAAATAAGCCAGGTCGTGTGCGATAGGATCGGAATGGAAGGCATGCACGACGACCTTTCGATCGCCCTTCAGATGTCTTTTGAGTGAGCTGGCGAGAACCAGAAACGGCAATTCCATTTTCCGATCGAAGCAACAGGCGACGTGGACGGTATCGGCTGAACCGGCTCGTTCCGCCACGTAACCAGCCTCTGCACGGTCAAAGTTGGCTATCTGCGCTTGACCACGTTTATCCTCGGTTGGCAGCTGGCGGCTCCTTAATATGTACGACTACTTTGGTCCGTGCTGGGTGATTGAAAAGTCTGTCGACGAATTTTAATTCGGCACTATTGCCTTGGTTCCAGGCCACCTGGCGGATGGCCCGCTCATGCACTCCTGCATAATTTTTACGAACTCCTGATCATAAGCATCAAATCTGTGGTGATCGCGAACGGACGAAATGCAGGCATTGGAAATTTGCTCAATACGAGCCCTGTTCGCGTCAAGATCAGCAATGATTTGCGCCATGGCGGCTACGTCACCAACGGCAACGATAAAGCCAGTTTGGCCATGCGTGATTTTTTCTTTGGCGCCGCTTACGTCTGTTGCAATAGGCACGCATCCTTGTCCCATGCTTTCGAGCATGGAAATCGACATCCCTTCGAAATCAGAGAAAAGTATGCTGATGTCCGAACTTGCCCATAAATCCGTCATCCTCTCGTGAGCAACTAATCCTAAGAATTCAATCGAGACGTTTGAATATTCTTTCTTCTCGAAATGCTCGGTAAGCTGGGCCAATTGCGGCCCGTCGCCGGCAATTTTGAAATGGTAGTTTCCTTTTTTCAATGCGAGTAGCTCCGATAGCGCAATTAAGTCCAATATTCGCTTCTGCCGCTGCTCTATTCTCCCTCCATACGTAATTGTAAGCGGCTTTTTATGATTGAGTTTTCTGTTTTCGTTTAGAACTGCAACCGGATACATGAGCTTGCAAATATCGTTCACGCGAGAAGGCAAAAGATACCGAAGGTGTTCGCAGATTGTTTCGCTCACACCAACAAACTTGCTTATGATCGGTTCGTAGTAGGTTAAGAGGTCGTAGTAATGGTCCTGGTCCGAATGGGCAAAAGCGATGACACGTATGTCACAACCCTCATTAAGACTCATGAGAGAAACTGTCCCATACGTTCCCCATGACCAGTTCGGAATGAAGAGTTTCGCTTTGATTGCCGAGTAAGTGGGCAGAAAGCCACGAATTGCATCGATGCCGGCACCCCATGCTAATCCGTCACAATAAATAACGTCGCTTCTGTCATCAGACTTGAATGTGGCGCGACCTGGCCACGCACTGTGACAAATCAGTTTCGATGAATGGCTTTTTTGGTTTAGTCTTTTTGAGAGGGCAAGAGCCCATGTCGTGACACCGCCGTTGGTCAAGCCGGCTGGGAGGGCGAACGCTACCGAGGGCGCGGCGTTCGGTGGCGTGTTGCAATGACTACAGATCATTGAACGTTTCAGCCTATCGAGTTTGAAGGCATAAACCAGTCTCCGGCTCAGCCTCGATAATGCCGCGACACAATTAGGTCAAACATCGAACATAACGGGGCAGCGCGGGTGCATCTCCGGCGTGGGCCGCGGCAAGCGCGAAGGGCATCAGCGCGCACAGCCAAGCGAAGGCATGTAAGCGATATGACCGATGCGTCATGGCGCGCTCCCGGTGCCCGCGGCGCCATGCTAGGCTAGAACCCGAAGTCGGAACACATTTGGAAACGCCAAGGTCACCAGCATGACGGCGCGCATCGGATTGATCATCCCGTCCTCGAACCGCATGGTGGAAGAGGAGATGGTGCGCCATGTGCCGCCTGGCGTCACTGCGCACGTGGCGCGGCTGCGCATGACTGGCGCCCATCGGGTCGGCTTCGATGCGCTGCTGCCGCAAGTCAAGGAGGCAGCTGCCACGCTCACCGACGCTCGCTGCGACGTCGTCGCCTTTCATTGCACCGCGAATTCCACTTCTGAGGGCGTTGCCGGCGAAGCAAAGCTCCTTGGCGCTTTGCGCGACGCCGGCGCGACCCACGTGACGACGACGGCGAGCGCCATCCGCCATGCCTTCGATGTGCTCGGCGCGCGGCGCATCGTGCTGCTGACGCCGTACAGCGCCCACGTCACCGAAGAGGAAGCAGGTTTTTTGCGCGAGGCGGGCTATGACGTGGTGCACGCCCGCGGTTTTGCCATGAAAGGCAGCGACGAATATTGCGCGACGCCGCCGCAATTTTGGCGCGACCGCGCGTTCGAGGCGGCGCGGCCAGATGCCGACGCCTATTTCCTGAGCTGCGCCAACATTTCCGTGTTCCCGGTCATCGAGGAGATCGAGCAAAAGCTCGACCGCCCGGTGGTGACCAGCAATCAGGCGGTGATCTGGGAGGCGCTGTGGCTGCTCGGTATAGCCGACCGGCGCAATTGCCGTGGCCGCCTGTTCGATAGCCTCGCCGCCAAAAATTCGGCCGCGCACCGCGTACCCGCATGAGCAAACCATGACCTTGCAGCAAAACACCGACCGCATTCAGACCACCCACATCGGCAGCCTGCCGCGGCCGCACGCGCTGCTCGATCTGATGATGGCGAAATATTCAGGCCAGCCCTACGACAAGAACACCTACGACGCGCTGCTGCGGACGTCGGTTGCCGACACCGTGCGCAAGCAGGCCGAATGCGGCATCGATATCGTTACCGACGGCGAATTCTCAAAGCCCGGCTTCTTCACCTATATCCAGGAGCGCCTCGAAGGGTTCGAGCGCCGTCCCGACCAGAAGATGAAACTGTTCCAGCAAGAGGTCGCGGCGTTTCCCGAATATTATGCCGAGTATTTCAAGCAGGCGATGATGGGCGGCGCCATCGTCGGGCTGGCGCCGGTGGT
>Ga0181530_10007177_pt1 | contig 10723 bp, 7 predicted proteins | sample PEATcosm2014_Bin_42_FD_119769 | JGI IMG/M metagenome (GOLD analysis project Ga0181530, IMG submission 119769) | Peatland microbial communities from MTU Mesocosm Facility, Houghton, MI, USA - PEATcosm2014_Bin10_60_metaG | ecosystem: Environmental > Terrestrial > Soil > Wetlands > Peat | place... | reverse complement strand
GGGTCGGCTCAATGTTCACCACGTTGGCCCTGACGCTGGTGCCGTCGCAGTCGATGACCGCGGCCACGAACGGTACCGGGATACCTGGGGCGGCCAGGGACACAATGGTGAAGGCCCGGACGATCCCCTCGTTGGCCACCCGGATTCGCTGGAAGGTCTCGCCCTCGCAGCTGGCGCAGGCGTTGCGCCGGTCGAAGAAGCGGGCCGCGCAGTTCTCGCATTCCCAGGCCTCCAGGTGCGGATCGTCTCCGAGGAGGAGGTAGTCGACCAGCGGCACCTGTTTGGGCATCGGCACTCCTAGTTGGAATGGCGGCCGGCCAGTCCGGAGCCGCACAGCGTCATGAACCCTGACAATCGCCTAGTAAGCTAACCACAATAGGAGCAGAATGTCCATAGTGGAGGTAATCGCACTATGCTAGCGGCAGGAACGACGGTCGAGCGACCGTGACGGAGACCAGCGTAGCGAAAGGCACTATTCGCGGATGAGGTCTGGGACACAGTTCAACCTCGGGCTGGTGCAAGAGGCGGTCGCGTCTTCGGTCCCGGAGCACGAGGCTTTCGTTTGGGGCGACCTGCGTCTGAGCTACGCCCAACTGGCTGAGCGATCTCGTCGGCTTGCCTCCTACCTCAAAGAGCGTGGCCTCGGGCCTAGTTCCGAGCGGCGCCAGCTGCGTGGGCACGAATCGGGACAGGATCACCTGGGTCTGTATCTCTACAACGGAAACGAGTACCTGGAGGGCATGCTCGGCGCCTTCAAAGCGCGGGTGGCGCCCTTCAACGTGAACTACCGCTACGTCCGCAACGAACTCACATACCTGCTGCGAGACGCCAGGGCTCGCGGTGTTATCTACCACGCCAGCTTCGCCCCCGTGCTGGCCGCGGTGCTCGACGACGTCGACAGCGTCGAGGTCCTGATCCAGGTGGCCGACGAGTCCGGCCATCCGCTCCTGGAAGGAGCCGTGGACTACGAGGAGGCTCTGGCCGGGGCGGACCCGGGCGGCCCGGGGATCGAGCCCAGCCCCGATGATCTCTACATCCTCTATACGGGGGGAACCACCGGAATGCCTAAGGGCGTTCTGTGGCGACAACACGACATCTACGTGGCCGCCATGGGTGGGCGATCCATGGGCGGCGCCGACGTCTTGGGCAGCTATGAGGCCGTCGCCGAACGAGCACAAAACGGATCCGCCATTCGCTTCTTGGTGCTGCCTCCGCTCATCCACGGGGCGGCCCAGTGGGTGGCCCTCACCGTTCTCAACGCCGGGGGCACGGTCGTCCTCCCCTCAGACACCCGCCGAATAGTGCCGGATGACGTGTGGGCCACGGTCAGCCGGGAGCGCGTGCTGGCCATGAGCGTGGTCGGAGACGCCATGGTCAGGCCCTTGGTGGACGCGCTGGCGGCCCGAGCGCGCGATGTTTCTCCGCTGGCCTCCCTGGTCAGTGGTGGCGCCCCCCTCAACGCCAGCCTGAAGCAGCGTCTGACCGACCTGGTTCCCTCGCTCATGATCGCCGACGCGGTGGGGTCCTCGGAAACGGGTGCCCAGATGAGTCACGTGTCCATTCGCGGATCGGTCGCCAGTGGCCGCTTCAGCCCCGGCCCGGGCACCAGGATCCTCGACGAGGAAATGGGGGGGCTCGTCCAGGCCGGCCACGAAGGCATCGGATGGTTGGCCCAGGAGGGTTATGTCCCTCTCGGCTATCTGGGCGATTCCGACAAGACGGTCAGGACTTTCCCGGTGGTGGGGGGCGTCCGCTACGCAGTCCCGGGCGACCGCGCCCGGCTGCTGGCCGACGGCCAGATCGAGTTGCTAGGGCGAGATGCTGTGACGATCAACTCGGGCGGGGAGAAGATATTCGTCGAGGAGGTCGAGGGGGCTATTGGCTCGCACCCCGACGTATCTGATGTAGTCGTGGTGGGACGACCCAGCACGCGCTGGGGTCAGGAAGTGGTGGCCCTGGTCCAGCGCGCTCCGGGCACTTCACCCAGCGCCGCGACTCTCATCGAACACGCCTCGGCAGTCCTGGCCCGGTACAAGCTGCCCAAGGATGTGATCTTCCTCGACCACATCGAGCGCTCTCCCTCCGGAAAGGCCGACTATCGCTGGGCAGCCACACAGGCCAGCTCCGACTGATGCGGGGATGAAGGAGGTAGCGGTGCCGACCGCTGGATCCTCGTTCGATGAAGCGTCGGAACCCTACGCTGCGGCCGTGATCGAAGCTTCCACGACGGGACAGGGGCGGCCTAACTCGAGGTCGGCCCTGATCGATGCTGCTTTGGTCGAGTTCACGGAGAAGGGCTACGAGTCTGCGACGGTCAACGGCATCGCCGAGCGTGCCGGCGTCACCACGGGAGCGTTGTATGCGCATTTCCGGGGCAAGCTCGACCTCTTGTTGGAGACAATAGGGCTCCGTCCGGTGGACAACTTCCTCCGGGACTTTTACCCTGCCGCCTCCAAGAAGTCCCCCCAAGAGTTGGCGGCATCCATCGGCAGGGAGATGGCGGTTTCCCATGCTCCCGAAACCCGGTTGTTGTTGGACGTCATCGTCCTGGTCCGTCGCGACGCGCGCCTGGGCGGGACGATCCGAAGGCTTCTGGCCGCCAAGGTGCAAGAGCTGGCGTCGGCGACCGAAGTCGGCCGGGCTTCGGGGATCATCTCGCCGGAGCTCAGCTCCGAGGACCTGGCAAGGGTGTTCGTGTTGATCGCCCTCGGCAAGATGGCCCTGGCGGCCGTCGATGAACAGCTCCCCACCACCGCGTCCTTCGTGCGGATCATCGAAGCGCTGCTTTGGTCGGACACTCCGAAGGAGCTCCGCTCTCCGTCGGCATTAGAAGAAGTAGCTGTCCGCTCGCTCGAGAACAACAGAACCAAGGTCGACTTCGAAACCGCCGTTCTCGACGCCGTCGAGCAGGGTCACAGCCTTCGCCAGGTAGGCGAGGCCGCAGGAGTATCCCATGAACAGATCCGCAGGATCGTCGGCGACGGCCGCCGGAAGAAGCCAGCGTCGGACCCGCGAAGTCGATAGTCGTGAAGGAGCAAACAGAGACAGTCCGGCGCCCCGGCTAGCGGTGGCTCTGCCGGCGGCAAAGCCGAGGAACACAACCTGCTCCTAGGAACCGTGCTTGCCGGGGCACTCCGCAATGGCTCGGGGCGGCGAACGCTTCGATGAAAGGATCGACCATGAAGCTCTCCACATCCGTCGGGTACACCGGTGATCCCGGGAAAGCAGCCCAGCGGGCCAAGGATCTCGAGTCCGCCGGCATCGACATGATCTGGGTAGCGGAGCTTTATAGCTTCGACGCCATCAGCATCCTTGGCTATCTGGCCGCTCACACCGAGCGAATGGAGCTCGGCACGAGCATCATGCCGATTTACTCGCGCACACCCACGCTCATCGCCATGACGGCGGCCGGTCTCGATGCAGTCAGCGACGGACGGTTCGTGCTCGGGCTCGGGACGTCCGGACCTCAGGTGATCGAGGGCTGGCACGGTGTGCCGTTCGACAAGCCGCTCACCCGCACACGAGAGATCATCGACATCTGCCGGCTGGTGTGGAAGCGCGAGCGAGTCGTATACCACGGCGAGGTCTACTCGCTTCCGCTCCCCAAGGACCTCGGGACCGGGCTCGGCAAGCCGCTGAAGATCATCAACCGGCCCGTGCGCGACGACATCCCGGTCTATATCGCCTCTCTCGGCCCGAAGAACGTGCAGCTCACCGCTGAGATCGCAGACGGCTGGCTGCCCGCGTTCTTCCACCCCGACAAGGCCCGAGACGTGTTCGGCGCCGACCTGGAGGTGGGCTCGAAGCTGCGCGACCCGTCACGTGCTCCGCTCGAGATCGTGGCGGGCGGCACCGTCGCTATCTGCGACGCCGATACTGCGAACCGGCTTCGCGACTCAGCGAGACTCGGGACCGCTCTCTACGTCGGCGGAATGGGCGCGAAGGGCCGCAACTTTTACAACAATGTGTTCCGTCGCTACGGGTACGAGCAGGAGGCAGAACAGATCCAAGACCTCTACCTCGACGGCCGGAAGGACGAAGCCGCAGCGCTCGTCCCCGCGGACTACCTCGAGGCCACGTCGCTCGTCGGCGATGAAGGCTACGTGCGTGAACGCATCCAAGCCTACAAAGCTGCTGGCGTCACCCGCCTGAATGTGAACCCGGTTGGTGACGACCCGTTGACGCTGATCGAGAAGGTGAAGGCCTGGGTCGACTGATCGTCATCCGACCTGTCGCTTGGACGATTTGTTGTACAGCCCTACTTGACGAGCGGGTCGCGAGGGAGGCCGAGGATGCGCTCGCCGATCTGGTTGCGCTTGATCTCCGATGTCCCACCCGCAATCGACATCCCACGGTGCATGAGCACCATCATGTTGCTCGCTGCGCTCGGGCCGTCCATGAACACCACCTCGGGGCCGTTCAGCTCGGTGAGGATGGCCGCGGCCTCGTGAGCGAGCTCGGATGTGACGAGTTTGGTGATCGCGCCCTCGGGTCCTGGTTCGTTGCCCGCGACTGCGCGGTTCGCGCTCCTTAGGTTCAGGAGGCTCGTCGCCTGCTCCTGCGCGATGTGGCGACCGAGGCGCGCCGCGCCGCCGGTCAGGCGGTCGGGGTTGGCGTCGAAGGACGACACCAGCGCGGACCCCGACTGGCCCGTAGCGCTCCCGCCACCGATGCTCACGCTCTCATTGCCAAGCGTCGCTCGTGCCACCGTCCATCCGCCGTCGATGGGTCCGACGACATCGTCGTCGGGGACGAACACGTCGCTAAAGAAGACCTCGTTGAAGCTCGACCCACCGGTCGGCTGCCGGAGCGGCCGGACCTCGACGCCCTCGGCATGCATGTCGATCACCATGGTCGTGATGCCGTTGTGCTTGGGCGCGTCGGGGTTCGTTCGGACCGTGGCGAAGCCCATGCCGGCGACATGCGCTCCGCTCGTCCACACCTTCTGGCCGTTCACCAGCCAGCCACCGTCGACGCGAGTGCCTTTCGTCTTGATGCCGGCGGCGTCGGACCCCGCGTCGGGCTCGCTGAAGAGCTGGCACCAGATGACGTCCTGGTCGAGGGCGGGGCGGACCCAGCGGCTGACCTGATCGGCGTCCGCGTACTGGATCAAGGTGAGGATGACCCAGCCTGTGATCCCGTAGGCGGGACGCTGGATCCCGGCGGCGGTGAACTCCTGCTCGATCACCAGTTGCTCGACGGCGCCAGCCCCGCGGCCGTAGGGCTTGGGCCAATGGGGCATCACGTAGCCAGTCTCGATGAGCTTGGCCCGCTGCTCGTCCGGCGGACAACCCTTGATGCTCTCGGCGAAGGCCCGCACGTCGCCGCGGATGGCATCGGCCTCCGGCGGTAGTTCGATGGCCTTGGATCGGACGACGCCGCGCCGGGTCAGGTCGACGACGTCGGCCGCCGCCACGCGGGGTTCGAGGAACGACAGCAGCGTCGTCGCCCGACGCATCGCAAGGTGGGCGTCGTGTTCCCATGTGATGGCGATGCCGCCGTGCACCTGGGTGTTGAGGTTGGCGCACAGATCGGCGGCCGGTGCGGCGAGGCTGGCGGCGACGGCGGCGGCGTAGCTGAGCTGGTCGCCACCGGTCGACGCTGCCCGGGCAGCGTCCCAGACCGCCGATGTCGCAAGCTCGGTCTCGACGGCCATGTTGGCGCAGTGGTGTTTGACTGCCTGATAGGTGCCGATTGGTCGTCCGAACTGCAAACGCTCCTTCGCGTACGCGCTGGCTCGCTCTGTGCAGTCGCGGGCGACGCCCACTGCCTCAGCCGACAGGATCACGCGTGCGAGATCGACCAGCGAGCGGCGCGCTTCGGGGAGCACGGTTGCCGGGGCCGCGTTCATCGTGACCCGTGCCGATCGCCGTGTCGGGTCGAGGTTCTCGGGGACGTCGACTGTGACGTCGGAGCCGACTTCGATCACCGCGACGTCATCACCGACGGGGACGATGATCAGCGTGGCCAGACCGCCGCCGAGGACGATGGCCGATCCCGACACGGTCTCGCCGTCGGTTGTCACGGTTCCCCCGAGCGCGATGCCGGCCGTCGTCGAGCCGTCGGCCAAGCCCGGCAGCAGTCGCTTCTTGAGGACGTCGTCGCCGACCGCGGCGACCAGTGCGCTGGCGATGACCGTCGGCACAAACGGACCCGGCGCGATCGCGCGTCCCAGCTCTTCGACTACGACGGCGAGCTCCTGGAGCGAGTACCCCGATCCGCCGTACTCCTCCGAGAGGTGGAGGCCGAACCATCCGAGGCTCACTGCATCCTTCCAGAACGACGGCATGGTCTCGCCAGGGGCCTCCAGGAGCTCGCGGGCCGCGCCACGGGCGTCTCGTTTGCCGAGGAGATCGGCCGTGGTCGAGCCGAGGGCTCGATGCTCTTCGGTGATGGCTATCGACATGTGGACCAGTTTACGACGGAGGGGTCGCCTGCAGTCAAGAGTCCAGACAGGCTTCCCGCGAGGAAACTCCTGCTCATTCGCTTGGGAACGGTCATCTCGTAACGAGACTACTTTTCACACCAATATCAGCTTGACTGGGCGTCGCTTGACGAGCGGCGCGTTCATTGAGTTGGCAGCCGGCACCTGCATGCCCCAGAATCGGCCATACGCCCGGTCCGACCTTGTCGGACCATGGACGCACATCCAAGGGAGGGGGATCATGGGAGACCTGCTCGAAGGCCGGGTCGCGATCGTCACCGGAGCCGGCCGGGGGATCGGCGCTGGCGTGGCCCGCCTGCTCGCTCGGGAAGGCGCCAAGGTGGTCGTGAACGACCTCGGGGTGGCGCTGGACGGAACCGGGGAAGACCAGACGCCGGCCCAACAAGTGGTCGAGCAGATCAGGCAGACCGGCGGCGAGGCCACCGTCAACGCCGATGACGTCGCCGACCATCACGCCGCCCAAGCGATCGTCAACCAGGCGATCGACACCTTTGGGCGCCTCGATGTCTTGGTCAACGTCGCCGGCATCCTGCGCGACCGCATGGTGTTCAACATGTCCGAGGAGGACTGGGACGCGGTCATCCGGGTCCACCTGAAGGGCACCTTCAACACAGCGCACTACGCCGCCGCCTACTGGCGGAGCCAGCGCGACACCGACGGCCACTTCCGGCTGATCAACTTCACCTCGGGCTCCGGACTGCACGGTGCGCCCGGTCAGCCCAACTACGCCGCGGCGAAGATGGGCATCGTCGGCTTCACCTACTCGTGTGCGAACGCCCTGCGGCCCTACGGGGTGACTTCGAACGCCATCTCGCCCGGTGCCGCCACACGGATGACCGAGTCGGTGCCCGACGGGCGGCGCCGTACCCCGATCGCCGACGGCAGCGACGAGCGATCGCCCGACAACGTCGCTCCGGCGGTCGCCTTCCTGGCCAGCGATCGCTCCGACTGGTGCACTGGTCAGGTGATCTCGGCACGGGGGTTCCAAATCGGCCTCTACAACGTTCCGCAGGTCATCCGCCAGATCGCGTCGCCCGGGCCCTGGGACCTCGAGACGGCGTTCACGATGATCGAGGAGTCGTTCCGGCCGGTCGTCGAGGCCACGCCGCGGCGCGGCGGTTGACGCTTGACCCGGGCAACTCCAGGTGAGCACAATCGGACCGCACCAGGGCAGGTAGCGACCTCTCGGCTCCTCGGCACGCGCTCGACGACAGATTGCGGGAAGGGAAAGACGTGACGATTCGGGGCAAGGCGTTCATAGCCGGGATCTACGAGCATCCCCTGCGCGTGATCCCCGATCGCTCGAACAGCCAGATCCACGCCGAGGTGGCCGCCGGCGCCCTCGCCGACGCCGGGCTGTCCTTCAGCGACGTCGACGCCTACTTCTGTGATGCCTCGGCCGGGTTCGGCCCTATTTCGATGGCCGACTATATGGGCCTTCACCTGACCCACGTCGACTCGACCGAGACGGGCGGATCGTCCTACGTCGTGCACGTCGGCCACGCCGCCGAGGCCATCGCGGCCGGCAAGAGCCAGGTGGCCCTGATCACGCTGGCCGGCCGTCCCCGCAGCGCCGCGATGGCCGGACGGCCGGGCGGAGGAGGCGGGGCGACGCCCGACATGATCTTCGAGGGCCTGTGGGGGATGTCGGGGGCCGTCACCGGGTACGCGATGGCGGCGACCCGGCACATGCACGAGTTCGGGACCACCAGCGCCCAGCTGGCCGAGGTGAAGGTCGCTGCGTCCCTGCACGCCCAGTACAACCCGAACGCGTTCCTCCAGACACCGATGACGGTGGAGGAGGTGCTGGCATCACCGATGATCAGCTCGCCGTTGCGTAGGGACGACTGCTGCGTCGTCACCGACGGTGGGGGCGCCCTCATCGTGGTCAGCCCCGAAGTCGCCCGCGATCTCAGCCGGGTCTCGGCCAAGGTCCTCGGCCACGGCGAGACCGTCAAGCACGCCGACAACGGCCGGCTCGACCTGACCTACACCGGTGCCGTCGTCTCGGGACCCCGCGCGTTCGAGGAGGCGGGGGTGACGCAAGCCGACATCGACTACGTGTCGATCTACGACTCGTTCACCATCACGGTGGTCGAGACCCTAGAGGACCTCGGCTTTTGCGCCAAGGGCGAGGGCGGGCGGTTCGTGCTGGACGGAGCGCTCGTCGCCCCCGATGGGCGGCTGCCCTTCAACACCGACGGCGGGGGACTGTGCAACAACCACCCGTCGAACCGGGGCGGGATCACCAAGGTCATCGAGGCGGTCCGGCAGTTGCGTGGTGAGGCACATCCCGCCGTCCAGGTCCCCGACTGCACGATCGCCCTCGCGCATGGCACGGGCGGGTCCATCGGGAGCCGGATGGGGAGCTCGACACTGATCCTGGGAACGGAGGACGCATGAGCACGACCCTGCCGACGCCGGCCCCGATCAACCTGCCCGAAACCGACGAGTTCTGGGCCGCGACGGCCGAGGGCAAGCTGCTCCTGCGCCGCTGCGACGACTGCGGCGTCCCGATCTGGTATCCGAGGCCGTTCTGCCCGGTCTGCGGGAGCTTCCGAACCTCCTGGTCCGAGGCGTCGGGGCGGGGAACCGTTTACACCTTCACGGTGGTGCACCGCAGTGGCATCCCCGGATACCGAGAGGCGCTCCCCTACGTCGTCGCCTACGTCGAGCTGGCCGAGGGTCCGCGCGTCATGACCAACATCGTCGACTGCGAGCCCGATGACGTGGTAGTGGGGATGCCCGTGCGCGTTGTGTTCCACGACACCGGCGCGGGCAGCGCGCTGTATCGCTTCCAACCCGACCCGACGGCCACCGGTGAGCTGACGAGCCCGAGATCGTGAAACGGTCTCGATCAGACGGCCGCCGGACGCGGACGGCTCGGTGATGACCGACGCGGCGGGGGAGACGACCACGGTCCGGGCGCTGGCCGATATCCGGGTCGTCGATCTCAGCACCGGGGTCGCCGGACCGTTGGCCGCCATGCTGCTGGCCGACTTCGGGGCAGACGTGGTCAAGGTCGAATCGCCGTCGGGGGATCCGGGCCGATCGCGGCCCGGCTTCGTCATGTGGAACCGGAACAAGCGGAGCCTGACCATCGACGCCCAGGCGACGCCACACCGCTTGCTCGACCTGCTTGCCGTTGCTGATGTCTGCGTGAGCGGCGGTGGGGCCGGTGGCCTCGCCGAGCGCGCCGACGCCGAGGCCGCCTGCAAGGCCAACCCGGGCCTGGTGTATCTCAAGGTCCCGCCGTTCCTCGGCGAGACCCCCTGGGCGGGAGGCGCAGAGTCCACCGGGCTGCTCTGGGCCTTGGTCGGCATGGCGCTGCGCCAGAGCTCGTTCGACGGGGGCCCGATCGACCCCGCCTTTCCCTACGTGCTCTATCTCCAGGGGGCATGGGCGGCGGCGGCGGCCATGGCTGCGCTCATCGAGCGGCAGGCCTCGGGGCACGGCCAGATCGTCACCGTCGGCGGCGTGCACGCGGCCATGGTCGCGTCGAGCAGCTCGCTCCTGATCGACACCAAGGCGCCCGAGGTGCCGGCCAGCTACGGCCCCGGCGGCCCCCACCCGATGTACACGCGATATCGATGCGCCGACGGGGCGTGGCTCTTCCTGGCCACGCTGACCACGAAGTTCCAGGAGCGCGCCCTGGCCGTCCTCGGCCTGTCCGACATCCTGGAGGACGAGCGCATCGAGGGACGCCTCGAGGCAATGCTGGTGCCGGCCAACCGGGGGTGGGTCCGCGAGCGCTTCGTCGAGGTCTTCGCAACGCGCACGAGCGAGGAGTGGCTGGCCACGCTCCGCGACGCCGACGTGCCGGTTGGCCCCCTGCTGCGGCGCGAGGACTGGATGGACTCGCCGATCCTCGCATCGATCGGAATGCGGGTGGAGATGCATGACCCGGTGCACGGGCCGGTCACGATGCCGGGCAACCCGATCAACCTGGTCGCCACCCCCGCGGCCATCGACCGACCGGCACCGACCCCCGGCGACCAAGAGGAGTGGCCCCAATGGACCCCGCGCCCGGCGCCGTCCAACGCCGCGCCCGAGGGGCGCCCCCCCCTCAAGGGGTTCCGGGTCCTCGACCTCGGGATGATCCTCGCCGGCCCCTATGCCGGGACCCTCCTCGCCGAGCTGGGAGCCGACGTGATCAAGGTGGAGATCCCGACCGGCGACAGCTGGCGCGAGCGCGGCATGCCCTACATCCGTGGACAGCGCGGTGTCGCGGTGGACCTCCGGTCGGATGCCGGACGCGAGGCGTTCCACGCCCTGGTG
>Ga0181530_10007175_pt1 | contig 10725 bp, 10 predicted proteins | sample PEATcosm2014_Bin_42_FD_119769 | JGI IMG/M metagenome (GOLD analysis project Ga0181530, IMG submission 119769) | Peatland microbial communities from MTU Mesocosm Facility, Houghton, MI, USA - PEATcosm2014_Bin10_60_metaG | ecosystem: Environmental > Terrestrial > Soil > Wetlands > Peat | place... | reverse complement strand
ACCTCTCCGAGATGCCGCATCTCCTCATCGCGGGCAGCACCGGCTCCGGCAAGTCGGTCTGCATCAACTCCATCATCACCTCCTTGCTCTTCCGCTTCTCGCCCGACCAGCTCCGCTTCGTGATGATTGACCCCAAAGTGGTCGAGCTGCAGCAATACAACATCCTGCCGCACCTTGTCGTGCCTGTCGTCACCGATCCCAAAAAAGTCATTCTCGCCCTGCGCTGGGTGGTGAACGAGATGGAGAAGCGCTACCAGATCTTTGCCCGCGTCGGCGTGCGCAACATCCTTTCGTTTAACACACGCCCGAAGAACAAACCGCTGCCGCCCCGCGAACCCGAATTGCCGCTCACGGCCAAAAAAGAGAAAGTCGAGCCCGGCAGCGACGGCTTTGCCGTCGAGGTGGACGAAGAGATTGTGGTGCCTCGCGAGGAGGACATCGTCATCCCCGAGAAGCTCAGCTACATCGTGGTGATCATTGACGAGCTGGCCGACCTGATGCTGGTGGCGCCGGCGGACGTCGAGATGGCCATTGCGCGCATCACGCAGATGGCGCGCGCGGCGGGCATCCATTGCATCGTCGCCACCCAACGTCCCAGCGTGGACGTCATCACCGGCGTCATCAAAGCCAACATCCCCGCGCGGATCGCTTTCCAGGTCGCCGCCAAGGTGGACTCGCGCACCATCCTCGACGCTATGGGAGCCGACAAACTGCTGGGCAAAGGTGACCTGCTGTATCTGCCGCCCGGCTCGGCCAAGCTTATCCGCGCTCAGGGCTCACTGATCACCGACCAGGAAATCCAGAGCATCGTCGAGTTCATCGCCAAACAGGCCAAGCCCAGCTACGAACTTGAGATCCATCAGCAGCTCTCCCGCGCCAATGACGAGTCGGAAGGCGGAGGCGGCATTGACGAGGACGAAGAGATCATCCAGGACTGCATCGAGGTCATCCGCAGCGAGCAAAAGGCCAGCGTGTCCCTGCTGCAACGCCGCTTGCGCTTGGGCTATGGCCGAGCCGCGCGGATCATGGACGAGCTGGAGAACCGCGGCATCGTCGGCCCGAGCAGGGGCGCCGAGCCCCGCGACATCCTGATTGACCTCGACGGCGAAGGAGCCGACGGCCGCCCGCCTGTCGAATAGCCGCCGAGCCACGGATGCGCGAAATGCCACAGGGTTACTGAAGACCCAATTGCTTGGGGAATCCCGGCGGAAGGTTGGCCCGGACCCAGCGTTCGTGGTACCGCTTCACCGAGCGGTGCAGCGCGTCCTTGCTGACGTGCGCTCGCCGGGCCGCTTCCTCGAGCTGTGCCTGGTACAGGCCGTAGATGCGGTCGGCCTCGGGCCCCTTCGGCGTCTGGATGAACTCGTCCCAGGCTTTAAGCAGGGCCTCCAGCTCGTGGTTCATTGGGGAAAACCTTCTGAAGGATAGTGTCGGCCTCGGTGTCGGTCGTCGGGTTATTGAGGCTGTCCCAGGACTCCTGGAGTTGGAGCAGCTTGCCCGCGATCTCCGGGCCGAAATGGCGGGCAGGATATTCGGGGTCTTTGACCAGGCTGTCCAGCTTCAGGGCCGAGCGCAGGAGCCACTTGCACTCGAACTTGAATTCCCCGAGCTTTTGAGGAGTCGGCTCTCGTTGGATGATCTCACGGTACTGGCGTTGCAGGTAATCGTTGACCGCTTCCACCCAGGCCGTGAGGAATCGTTCCGTGCTCACCGCTCGCCCGGCTGGAGCGTCGGGAGCCGTTGCCGTTGGAAGCACCGCAGCGTTCACAACTCAAAAATGCCAGAACCCGTCCCTGGGCGCAACTCCTTCCAAGGGTGGTCCCTTGGCGCTAATATCCATACAAATCTTGGCAGCTTGCGCAAACTCCTTGTGCCAACTCACAAAGCGGGATTTGCACGTTGCCCGTTGCCATCTTCTATCCTCTATCGTCCATCTTCGGCCGGGGTTGTGCCGCGCTCTGCCTCTCTGCCGACATTCCGCGAAGCCCTTCCCTGGCTCCAGTGCGCTCAAAAGCGGCAGATGGCTGCCGCACTCCAGGACGCTTCGTGCGTTCTTGCGTATCGGACGGCGCGCCAGCGTTTTGACGAACTCCAGGCCAACCTCCGCGAGGTCATTGCCATGCTCTTGGAGGACGGCGGACCTCGACTCGAAGCCGAATTCGTCGGCACCCAAAGCATCGCCGTGGCTTGAGTATGGGTCCGGTGCCCGTCCTCAAACTTCGGAGCGCCGACAGCTTGCCGGCTTACACCGTCCGAGTAGCCTAAGCCGGCAGAATGCCAGCGCTCCGGCTCCGCCCAGCAGCCTTGTCAGAGCCACCCTGACGCTATGTACAAGGGGTATACCAGGGGTGCTCAAGGGATGCTCATGCTTAAGAAGCTTGTGCAGCCCTTGTTCATCCGGTGTGCACCCCTTGTACACGGCGCGATAATGTGGTGTTGGTCCGTAGCCGCTGGCCCCATCAGGCTCAGAGAGAAGGGTCAAACTGGAGGTTGGCATCCGCCGTGCCTAGCTGCCACGCCACAATTCGCGCCAATAGCGCCTTCGGCCTCGTCTCGCCTGGGTCCTATACTGCATTCCCCATCCCGCCCTCCGCCTCTCCCGCCGCGTGCTCCCCCGGTAGGGACACGGTATTGACAGCGAACCACTACGGAACCACCCCCTTGTGCATAGTCCCTCCGTCGCCCCTCCGCCCTGCTTTGCCATCCCGCAGCCCTGCACCGTCTCCAGCGCACATAAACTCCCGGGCTGAGGCAACTTATGAAACCCTTTTAACCCATTTAACTCGTTCAGCACCGTGCCCACCCCTCCCGCCGCCATTTCCTGGCCTGCGGCCTCGTCCACCACCGGCACAACCTCGCTGAGTTCGATCGCAACATCCTCCCAGCCGTTCCTCTGTTGCTGAACGCGGATGAATACCTTCTCCCCGGCCTGTGGCTGGCCAAACCGCGCCACATACGGCTCGGTAATCTCGGCCTCTCCGCCTTCCGGCGTTGGCAACAGGCACATGTAGGCCCCGTGCCGGCACTTCTTCCGGCCCGCGCTGCATGGCGCCTGTGCAATCACCATGATGTCCTCTGCCATCCCCCACCTTCCACATTGGGTTGCGGCCGTGCTGCGCTGGGAACTATCCGCGCCCCGAAGGTTCGGTGGAGGCCCGATCGGGGCGCTCTGCGCCCAGGCAGGCTGACGCTGGCCTTGGCCTACTTGACCTCGGCCGCCGCCTGCATCTGGTCCAGCATCTGCCCTAGGGTCAGGTCTGACCAGCCGTGACCCTTGGCGGGGCCGTAAGCAATGTGGCCGATAAAGGGCGGGTCGGCCTTGGCGAGGGACTGGTCGAGGAGGTGGACGGCGTTATTGAGGAAGTAGCCGTCGGCCTCGCCGGCGGCGATGTGGAGCTTGCCGCGCAGCTTGGGACCAAGGGTCTTCCAATTGGCCTCCAACACGAGGCGCAGATCGTACTTCTTCCATTGCTCGGCGACGCCGTGATTGATTTTGCCCGTCTGCGGCTCCCAGAGCGGTACAGGGAGGCCGTCGGCGCCGCGCGGACCGAAGACGGCGTTCCAATCGCCCCATTGCTCGCCGGAGAGCGTGTAGCTGTTGCCGCGCCCCAAGAGGTTTTCCACACCGACTTCGCGGCGCATGGTCAGCCTCACGTCGCCATTCCGGTCGCGCTCGCTCGGGCGTTCGTTGCCGTATGGGTTCACGTAGGCATTGTCGTCCTTGTAAATGTTGACGAGTTCAAGCGCGCGGAAGTCCACCGGGTCGGGGCAGGAGGACCAGGCACCATTGAAGAAGTCGGGATAGAAGACCTGGAGCGCAAGGCAGACCCAGCCGCCAGTGGAAACGCCCGAGAGCAAACGCGCCCGGGGCTGGCCGATGGCGCGGAAGTTGGCCTCGACGTAGGGGACGAGCTCGGTGGTGAGCGCGTCGCCAAAGGGGCCGTCGTTGGCCGAGTTGACGTAGTAGGGATCGCCATTGGGGCCGGCGCCGTCCAGTTGGAGGAGGATCAAGCGTGGGGTGTCATCGGCCAGCCAGGTCGTGCGGAAGTCGGCCTTTTGGCCCATCTGGCCAAGGACAATCGTGCAGCGGCTGTTCAGGCCGCCGATGCGGACCCAAAGCGGATAGCGGCGGGCGGGCTCGCGCGCATAGTCGCGTGGCAGGACAATGCCCGCGCGTAGAAAGATCGGGCGGCCATAAAAATCGCTCAGGCGCTTGGATTGGATTTTGACAAACCTGACCAGCTCCGTATCAGCGGGCAGTTGCTCGGGCGGGACTTGCCGCGTCAGTTTCAGCTTCCACGTGCCGCCCCGAGCGGGGTCGAGATGAACCTGTTGGGGCCACCCGTAGAGGTTGCCCGGGGCAAACAAGACGCGCAGGTCGGCGTTTGCAGCGAAGAGGGCTTGCGCGAAGTAATCGCCGGCGGGCAGCGCGGAGAGGTTGGTCAGCGGGAAGGCAAAGGCGGTCTGGTCCTCCAGCACGACGGAGGTACCGGGCGTAAGGGAATAGACGTCCCGCGCCAGGACCTCTGGCGCGTCGAGACCGGCGCGGCCCAGAGTGAGACACGGCTCCGGTTTGTTCGTGCGGGAGAGCGCCACAAACATGCGGCCATCTTGGGCGGGCGAGGCAAGCCCATCGCCTAAGGAGACCTCGAACCGGAATTGGGCCGCGCCCGGCGAACTACCCGCCAGGGCGATCAGCGGTGCAAGGCAAAACGGCCAAATGGATAGCCTGGTTCCGTTGCTCCGCATCATTGCCGCTCTACGGATGGGTTCAGCGCCGTCAGCAGCACCCCCAGGCGCCTGGCCCAAAGCGCCAGATCGAAGTTCTGCGGGTCATCATGAGCGTCCGGAATGCCGGCGTCCACTGCAGCATGGAATCCGGGAACCATCCACGTCCCATGCTGAACGCTGGCCGCGACGTAGAGCAGGGCCAGGCGCTCCAATTGCGCATCGGTAAAGCCGGGACCGGGGGCTATGGCATCGTTATGCGGACCACCCTGCGGGTCGCGACGGCGCGGCTGCACCAGTTCCGTGTGCACAAACAAACCCCGACTTTTCTCCCCCAGGATTCGGACTTCGAGCTTTGTGGCGCGACAGGAAGTAACCCACGTGTGCGGCGCAACAGAGTCGCCCAGGCGATTCACGAACACATGCGCCACCGGGCTCTTGTACCAGCCGTCCAGATTATTGTTGCGCCAGGCAGCAGTGTTGATGTTGGTGGGGAAAGCTTGGTCCAGGTAGTTCGGCGTGCTCGTGTCATGGATGATGAAGTATTCGGCCCGCAGACGATTAGTGACCGCCCCGCCGATATCAGCTTCCGCGATGTGATGGGACTGCAAGTAACTCTCGAGCGCAGCGGAGCTAATGAGAACGGGCTTGCCAATCAGGTCCTCCAGTGGCGCGGGCAGCAGGACGAGAGGTTCTCCCAGCCGGCCATAAGGCCGGACGGGCCGGAGCAGGCATTTGGCTTGCTCGAGTGGGGTGCCTTTGAAGCGGAGCGCTGATTCGTCGAACGGGCAGCGGGTTTCCGCGCCGGCAGCAGATACGAGCAGGGCGATGTTGACCGCGAGGCCAAGGGCCGTCGTGCATGTGGACAGGTGTGTCTTCACATCGCGAGATTCTCAGCGTTGGCGCTATGTTGCTGTCCATGCCGGCACAGGCGTTGCACGGTGAGGACGGTGGTGGCGAGCAGCACCGCGGCACAGATCAGGTACGGGAGAGGCGGCCAATAGACCAGCAGGGCAGTGGCGAATATTGGCCCAAGGATACGGGCCAGACTGCCAGCGCCTTGGGCGACTCCAATGGTAGCGCCCTGTTCGTGGGACGGCGTCAGGTTCGAGAGCATGCCAAACAAGGGTGGCCGCGTGAGACTGGTGCCGACCGACAACAGCGCAAGCGCAAGAAGCAGCCAGACCCAGGGGATGCCGTCGTGCTGGAGCAGCACCTTCCAGGACAATTGCGTGGCGCCCTTCAGGAACGGGAGCCATAAGAAACTGGCTGCCGTCAGCAGGAGGCTCAGCGCAATCAGCTTTGGCTCGCCCATTCTCTTCACGAGCCGCCCGATGGCCCCGCCTTGCACCAGCGCGCCAATGAGACCGCAATAGACAAACAGGTAGGCGATGGTGCTGGCGGATCTCGCGTCGCGCTTGAAGTCGAGGTGGAAGTTGGCGCCGACCAGCAGGGGCAGCGTGCTTTCAAAGCAGCTAAAGCAGAAGGTCGCGAGAAAGAATACAATGACCAGCAAGCCCACCTTGGGCTGGGTGAGCGTGTGCGCCCATTGGTCAAGGTGCGGGCGCGGGGCGGCTTGAGCCGAATCGGGGCGGTGACTCTCCGTAAGAATGAACAGGGCCAGCAGAAAATTGGCCGCGCATAAGGCCGCCGCCACCCAGCCGGGGCCTGTGTCCCCTAAGTAGCGCAGGCTCATCCCACCAATGAACGGTCCAAGGATGAACCCCAACCCAAACGCCATGCCGATGAGGCCCATCTTCTTCGAGCGCTCTGCCGGTGGGGTGATGTCCGCGATGTAGGCCTGTGCCACGGTGATGTTGCCGCCGCACATCCCTGCAAACAGCCGCGACACTACCATCAGCCACAGGGCCGCGGTATGGTTCTCCAGGCCGGTGCTGCGGGCGAACAGCACGTACGAGGCTGCCGCTCCCGCCGTGCTGATCAGCAGGATGGGGCGGCGCCCATGGCGGTCGGACAGCCTGCCCCAGATGGGCGCGAAGATGAATTGCATCGCGGAGAACGACGCAAAGATGACACCGATCAGAACGCCATGTGCGCCCAAGTGCTCGCTGTAAGACGGGATGAGGGGCACGATAATCCCGAACCCTATGAGGTCTATGAAGACCGTGAGGAAGATGACGAGAACAGAAGGCTTTCTCATGCCGCAAGGGCAAACCGTGGCCGCGCAGTGTTCGGCTGATCCTGAAATGACATGGCGAGAGTCTATTGGCAGAACGGCGCGAGTCAAGTGACGCACCGGATGCCTGTCTCATTATGCGACCGTTTTTGCCCCAAGTCGGGACAACTGCTCAGCACTCAATCGGCAAGGGCTGCCGACAATCGCCCCTGCATTTTACACCCGTGCACTTGGCGCGGAAACTGCGGTGCAACGCAGCGGCGTAGTTGAGGCGAGGGCGGCACGCGCAAATGGCTACGGCGCCCAGATTGAGTGCGTTGTGGGTGGCGCCCCCCGCCTGAAGATGTGCAGAGATTAACTGAAATGACCACGGCCCAGGCAAGACCAAATCAGGGTAAGGACGCCCGAAAACGGATCCTTCTAGTGGATGATCACGCTGTCGTCCGTTACGGCATCGCGCAACTCATCAATCGCGAGAGCGACCTGGTGGTTTGCGGCGAGCAGGAAGACGCCGGCCGGGCGCTCAGCGAAATCGGCAAGCTCAAGCCGGACCTGGTCATCGCTGACATCTCGCTCAAAGACAGCAGCGGACTGGAGCTGATGCGCAATATTAAGGCCCAATACGAAGGGCTGCCGGTGCTGGTTGTCAGCGCTCATGATGAATCGGTTTATGCGGAGATTGCCTTCCGTGCGGGTGCGCTCGGCTATCTGATGAAGGGCGAAGCCCTCGAGAAGATCGTGACGGCAATTCGCCGAGTGCTGAGCGGAAACATCTACGTGAGTGACGCCCTCGGTGCGAGGATGCTCCGGCAACAAGTCAGTGGACGCCCTGAGGTGCAGGAACCATTGGTCCGCCGACTCAGCAGCCGGGAACTGGAGGTGTTCCAGCTTATAGGCCAATGGAAGAAGACCAGCGAGATTGCCCGCCAGTTGCACCTGAGCATCAAAACCATCGAGTATTATCGCGAGCAGATCAAACAAAAGCTCGACCTCCGGAACGCAGGCGAACTCACTCAGCAGGCAACGACCTGGGCGCAGCGGGAGTGCGCAGGCTGAGGGCAACCAGGAAACCGCATGCCTCAATTAGTCGCAACCGATAAGATCGCCGCCGACCGAAGCCGCGCCACGCGAATGAAGAATCGCATTCGAATACTATTGGCAGACGATCATCCCCTGGTCCGCAAGGGCATCGGTTCATGCCTGGCACGACAGCGGAACCTGGAGATTGTCGGCGAGGCCGCGGATGGCCGCGAGGCTCTGGCCAGGACCAAGGAACTCTTGCCCGACCTGGTGCTGCTCGACATTGATATGCCGCACATGAGCGGGTTGGCAGTCGCCGCGGTTTTGCGCAAGGAATTGCCCCAAGTCAAAGTTCTCATCTTGTCCATGCATCAGCACCCGGAGTACGTGCTGCGCATCCTCCAGTCCGGCGCCCACGGGTACGTATTGAAAGAGTCGCCCATGGAGCAGTTGGTCAAGGCCATTGAGACGGTTACGGGTGGCGAAAGCTTCTTTAACCCCGAGATAGCTCGGCTGGCGCTGAATCAGTTCGCGACCGGGAACGGTGAAGGGCCAGACCTTAGACAGCTAACTGAGCGGGAGCGGGAGGTGCTCGTTCACATCGCCGAAGGGTGCAGCAACAAGGAGATTGCACAGGTCCTCGACGTCGGCGTTCGCACCGTGGAAACCCATCGCGAGCGGATCATGCGCAAGCTCGACATCCACAGTATCGCCGGCCTAACTCGCTTCGCGGTCGCCAAAGGACTGAGCACGCTCCGCGAGGACATCCGGCGCTGAAGACCCTCAGCCAAGGCGCCGCGTCTGCCGGCTAATGGTGATGGCCGCCCCCGCCCCCGCCATGGTAGCCACCGTAGCCGCCATGGTAGCCACCGTAACAGCCATGGTAGCCTCCACACCAGCCGCTCCCGCACCAGACACCTCCGAATCCGATGCCCACCGCCAGCCCGGGATAACCATACCCGTAGTAGCCGCCGTAGTAGGGATACCCGTATGAGTAGGAAGGATAGTACCCAGAATAGACGTAGGTCGGCGACGCGCTCGGTATGACATAAACCGATGACGCAGGTGCAGCCGCTGTTGCGTCTTGCCCATACGGCGGGGGTTGAGCAGCAGCCGGGGCATATTGCGGTGCGCCGGCGCCGCCGTCAACGGGCTGCGCAGGTGGTGGAGCTACCTGCGCAGTTTGAGCGGCAGCCACCGCCAGCCTGTTGCGCTGGTCCAGCATGGCGGTGAGCACATGGTCGGAGACGCCCTGCTCCTTCAAATAAACGATCTCGTTCACGGTAAGGTTATAGGCCGTTCCGGAGTTCGCCACGTAGGCGATAATCGTGTCCTCACTCACGTGAGCCTTCGCCAGCTTCAAGACATCCGCTACGCCATAGGACAGCCGAACAGGGGCGGCTGGCACCGCAGGCGCGGTCGAGGACACATTCGGCGCGACGGAAATCTGCGCCGCGACGTTCAGCGCCGAGGCGGTCAGCAGGCACAGGCCCACCACCGCCGAAATGGGAATTGCAGCAAATCGAGTCTTCATAAGATCAGTCTGTAGCGACATCATATTATGGCGCAAATCGGCCCGGTGGTCAAGAGGCGTTAAGTTCCCCGCCGGGGCCGATGACGAAGTAATCTGGGCGCCCTTGGGTGCGGGTTGACCGTCCACAGGCTAACTGCCACAGCGGGCCTCCTTCACAGCGAAAAGAACCTCAACACCTGGACCTCCTTCTTGAAGATCAGGCGGATTGAGGTTTTGTCGAACCGCACATCACACGGGCACTGGTCCTGGCAATGCTCCCACATAATGTGGCCGTTGCTCGGATTGAGCCGCTTGATGGATAAGGTGGCGTGCCGGCCCATGATCGAATCCACCGTATATCCGCCGACCCCCCCGTCATCCTCATCGGAAGCATACGCGTACACGCTGTAGATGAACTTGCCGGAGACGTAGTTCACCAAACCTCCGGGCTCGGCTTTCCATAGCGTCTTGCCGGTCGTGGGGTCGAGCTTCATAACCACGTTCGCGTCCTTCCTCGTGATATCAATCTGATTGGAGTACTTGAGGGAATCCAGGCTGGCGCTGGTCGTGTTGACGTACATCATCCCCTGGTCGTCGAAGAACAGGCCGGCGATGCCGACAGACGGCAGCCGCCAGCGGGCATTGCCAGTGGCCAGGTCAAAGGCGCTCAGCACGCCCTCGTCGAAGATGTAAAGCGTGTCCTTGCATTCGACGCATGGGCCCTGGCCGTACGAAGCGACGTCCTCATCCGCTGTGTTCAGACGCCCGGGGACGTTAAAGTTAAGGGTGGTCTGCCAGAGCTTCTTGTTGGCCTTGTCCAGGACGATGACGAGGTTGCCGGCGGTGAGCACATTGACCGTCTTGAGCGCATAGAGCGTCGGGCGGCCGATCACCTCGCCGGTCCAGGGCTCTGCCACATCCGCGCGCCGGAGGGTCACTTCGTAGCGGCTTTGATCCTCGTGCACGACCTCCCCACCCCGTTCGCGCTGCATGTCGTTGAGCATCTCGTTGGACAGGTCCGCTGTCTTTGAAACGGTGAGGTTCCCATCCGCCACCGATTTGGCCGGGGCGGGCTTCATCGCCTCGCGTGTAGTTATGTGCTGCTCCAGCAGCCACACCGAGAGTTGCACGATGCCCTCTTTGGTGGGTATGAGGGTGAGTTGCTCTTCCGGTAACGGCGTTTCACCGGGCGGCGCTTTTCGGTCTGCCTGGCCGTTGGCCTCGTTCAAGAGGCGTTCCTGGTTCCGCGCGTTGGCCAGGACCGCGGGAAGGGCAATGCTTCCAGGCAAGGACAAATGCTGTGCCTGCGCCGCCACCTTCGCCGGGT
>Ga0181530_10007172_pt1 | contig 10731 bp, 9 predicted proteins | sample PEATcosm2014_Bin_42_FD_119769 | JGI IMG/M metagenome (GOLD analysis project Ga0181530, IMG submission 119769) | Peatland microbial communities from MTU Mesocosm Facility, Houghton, MI, USA - PEATcosm2014_Bin10_60_metaG | ecosystem: Environmental > Terrestrial > Soil > Wetlands > Peat | place... | reverse complement strand
TTTTCAAAAACCATTTCGTGTCGTCGTTGGCGGGACGGAACGGCAGGATTCGGTCTGGAACGGTCTGGAGGCGTTGTCGGTGACGGTGGAAATTGCGGCCATTCAGGATGCGGCGCGGCCCTGCACGAGCGGGGAGTTGATTGCCGCAACGGTCAAGGCGGCGGATGAAAGCGGCGCCGCGGTGGCGGCACAACCGGTAACGGACACCCTCAAGGAATCCGACGACGGCAGATTCATTCAGCGCACGCTCGACCGGTCGCGGCTTTGGACGGTGCAAACGCCCCAGACGTTTCGGGTCGAGGTGATTCGCCGGGCGCTGGCGGAAGCGCGCCGTCGCAAATTGATTTTCACCGACGACACGGCGGCGTGTGAATTGATTGGCCAGCCGGTCCGGCTGGTGTCCAGCGTGGCGCCGAATCCGAAAGTCACGGTGCCGGGCGATTTGCCGTTCATTGAGACGTTGTTGAAAGGCGGCGCTTGATCCGGAACCAACCCGCACCACGGCCGTTCCGGTAACGGGTCAATTTGATGAAAGATGGTGGGCGGATGGAGACGAAATCACATGCAAAACCCCAAGCCCTAGACCATAATGACTAAAGAATGATCAAATAACCAAGCGGCCAAACCGGCCCCACTCCACCGTGCATTCGAGCTTCGGACTTTGGGTTTCTTTCGTCATTATGATTTAGGAATTAGTCATTCTGTGAAGATGCATCTTTCACGGAGACACCCTCGCTCCACCGGTTTTAATCAAATTAACCCACCCACATTCCCAAAAGCTTGGTGTCCGGACGACTTTGTGGTAGTTTTCCCCCGTTTATGAAACGACGTTTGATTTATGGCTTGGCGATTGTGGCGCTGGTGTTGAATCTGGCGATTGGCGCGCGGATTTATCTGGGGTCGGCGCACGCGGCGGGCAAGCAGGACGCGGTGTATCCGAATCTGGAGTTGTTCGCCAACGTGCTTGAAAAGGTGCGCAAGGAGTATGTGGACGGCCAGAATCTGACGTATCACGACCTGGTTTATTCGTCGCTCAAGGGCATGCTCGGCTCGCTGGATCCTCACAGCGAATTCATGGACGTGGATGATTACCAGCAATTGCAGAACGACACGGAAGGACGGTTCGGCGGACTCGGCCTCGTCGTTTCGATGAGGGATAATTATGTGACCGTTGTCACGCCGATGGAAGACACGCCGGGATTTCGCGCGGGGATTTTATCCGACGATCGCATCATCAAGATTGATGGCAAGAACGCTGAGAAAATGTCTTTGCCGGAGGCGATCAAACTGCTTCGGGGCGAGCCGGACACGAAGGTGACGGTGACCATTCAGCGTCCGTCGTCGGGCCTGGTGAAGGATTTCACGCTCACGCGCGCCATCATCAAGATGGACATGGTCAAGGACATCAACGGCAAAAAGGAGTTCCCGCTCGGCGACGACAAAATCGGCTACGTCCGCATCACGGAATTCGGCGACAAGGCCGGCGAAGAACTCGAAGCCGCCTTGAACAAACTGAAGGCGGAGGGGATGAAGGCATTGATTATTGATTTGCGCTGGAATCCCGGTGGCTTGCTGGATGAGGCGGTGGAGGTTTGCGGAAAATTTCTGCCCCGCGGCCAGTTGGTCGTCACCACCGAAGGACGCGATCCGGGCCAGAATTCCGTCCGCCGCGCCGCCGGCAGCGGCGATGAATTTGCCAACCAGGATGGTTCCCCAATGCCGATGGTCGTGCTGGTCAATCTCGGCAGCGCGAGCGCGGCGGAAATTGTCACCGGCTGTTTGCAGGATTTGCACCGCGCGGTCATTCTCGGCGAGAAAACCTTCGGCAAAGGCTCGGTGCAGAGCATTTTTCCGCTCGATGACGGCTCGGCGCTGAAACTCACAACCGCCAAATATTACACGCCCAGTCACAAGGTCATTCACCAGCATGGCATCACGCCGGACATCGAAGTGCCCATGACCGAGGAACAGGAGGCGGCTTTGGTGCTGAAACGCACGCTGGGCGGTCTGGAATCGCTTAATGCCACCAATCGCGTCAGCATCGAAAACGTCCATGACATCCAACTCGAACGCGCCCGGGATTTGCTCAAGGGCATCATGCTTTATAGCGGACGCGCGGATGGAGCGGCAAAAGTGGCGGCCAAATAAGTTTGCCGTGGAATGACGAATGACGAAACCATGCCGCGTTGCGGAATGACTAATTCCTAAACCATAATGACGAAAGAAGCCCCAAGCTCGAATAAGCAGCCTGGCTGGCGTGTTGGTCATTGGGTCATTTGGAAATTTTTTAGTCATTATGGTTTAGGGCTTGGTCATCGATACTTTGCCCCGGGGATGAACCTGCCGGAAACGTTGAAAAACCTTCTAACTTTCCATGACCTTGCTGGCTCTTGAAAGTTCCTGTGATGAAACCAGCGCCGCCGTCGTGCGCGACGGCAGGGTTTTGTCCAGCGCCGTCTCCTCGCAAATCAAGTTGCACGCTGAATACGGCGGCGTCGTGCCGGAACTTGCCGCACGGGAACATCTGCGGAATTTGATTCCCGTTGTGCAAATCGCGCTGCACGAAGCGGGAGTGCAACCGGGACAACTCGACGCTGTTGCTGCCACGCAAGGGCCGGGTTTGCCGATGGCCTTGCTCATTGGATTCAAGGCCGCGCAAGCCATCGCGTTTGCCTTGCGCAAACCATTCATGGGCATCAACCATCACGAAGCGCATTTGTATTCGCCGTGGATTTCCACTTCCAATGTGCTGCCGGCATCCTGCCGGCAGAACAATTTAGTCTGCCAGCAAGATGCTGGCAGCACGCTTGGCTTCGCCGATTTCGGCTCCTTTCAGCCGAACGTTTCGCTCATCGTCAGTGGCGGGCACACGATGCTCGTGCGAGTGGAATCCGAATTGAAACATCGCGTGCTCGGCTCGACGGTGGACGACGCGGCGGGCGAATGTTTCGACAAAACCGGCAAGCTCATGGGATTGCCGTATCCCGCCGGACCGGAAATTGACCGGCTGGCAGAGCAGGGGAACCCCAAGGCATATGATTTCCCGCGACCGTTGCTTCATGACGCAAGCGACGACTTCAGTTTCAGCGGCTTGAAAACGTCCGTGCGCTATTTTCTGCGAGATAATCCAGCCTTGCCGGATGATGCGCAACGTTTGCGTGATTTGTGCGCCAGCATCCAGGCGGCCATAGTTGAAGTGCTCGTGAAGAAAACCATCCGCGCCGCGAATCGAAACCATGTCCGTTGTGTGACCGCCTCCGGCGGCGTCACCTGCAATCGCGCCTTGCGTCGCGAACTCGCGCGCGCGTGCGAGCGCGAAGGTTTCGAACTGCAACTTGCGGAAAAAAGTCTTTGCACGGACAACGCGGCGATGATTGGCATTCTGGCCGAGCGAAAACTTCTGGCCAACTTCGCACCAACATCGCTTGACGAGGAAATCAAACCCGACTGGGTGCTGGCGGACGGGAACGCGGTTTCCTGAAATCATTTTGAGTGGACGACCGGGGTGAATGAGATTTGTGTTATACGCCCGCCCTCACCTTTTATCCTCTCCCCGGGGAGAGGAAATGGCAATTGGCCGGTTTTGGTTGTGCGAATGAGCGTCCGGCAAATCCAGTCGCGCGAATTTTCATGGAGACGGCGAACGATTCTCCTTCTCCTTGGGGAGAAGGCCGGGTTGAGGGAGGTCGTAAACTATTTGAATCAGCCACAGGAAATTTTTTATTGGACTCCGAACGTCCGTTTTCCGCCTAAAAAACCGGGGTCGGAGAGTCGTCCGGCGAGTTGCCCAAAAATCCCGTCCAGTCGCCCATCAGAACAAGTGTCCGCATAAAGCTTGTGCGAGTGTGAAAAGTGTGTATTTTAGCTTCATGGAAGCAACATTGACGGAGTTACGGCGGGATACTTCGCGGGTTGTCCGCGCGGCGGACAAGGGCGAAGAGGTCATTTTGACGGAGCATGGCGAACCGCGTTACAAGCTGCAACGTGTTCAAGCCATTGACTGGAAGAAGGCGGCGGCGGCTCTACGCGCCATCGGGCCGGTGACATTCCTGCCGCGCAAATGAAATACCTTCTGGACAACAACGTCCTGTCCGAATGGTGGAAGCCAGGCCCGGATGCGAACGTGGTCGCCTTTCTGGAACGAGGGGGCTGGCTTGTGCCCTCGCCGGTGATTGCGGAAATCCAGGAAGGCGCGGAAGCCGACCCCAGCGAGGCCCGCAAAGTTCAAATCAATTCCCGGCTGGACGATTTTCTGCGGAATTTTGGGGAGCTGGTGATGGTGTGGGACGCTGAAACTTCGCGGACTTGGGGACGGCTGAAACATTCCAATCAAGTCAAACGCCAGCCGCAAGCGTTATGGGACAGTTTGATTGACGCCATGGCGGTGCGGAACGATCTGATTGTCGCCACGCGCAACGGAAAAGATTTTCGCCACGCCAAAACGTTCAACCCTTGGGATTAAAACACTGGCCCGTCGTCAAACCCAAAATGTCATTTTTCTAGGACTGACCCTTTCCGGCTCGTCTGGGGGGCGAAAAACGGCGCGGAACGTGGTGGAGGCGCTGAAAATCGGGTTTGGGGTTGCGAAACGGTTTGCAAATCCGAGCGCGGGCAGAGATAATCGCAAAAGCGGCCAGCGACAGTCAATTCAACGCTATGGCCAACACGGCAAATGTGAAATCCATCCTTAAACTCAGTTTGGTTGCGCTGCTCCTGCACGCCTTGACGGGTCAGGCCGCGCTGACGGTGACCAATATTGCGCCGGGAGGGTGTGCTGATCACAGCCTGTTTCTTAAATCCGACGGCAGCCTGTGGGCGATGGGGCTAAATAGTCTCGGCCAACTTGGAGACGGCACATCATTCAATAGCGACAACCAGCCGGAACAAATCTTGGCCAGCAATGTTACGGCCGTTGCGGTCGGCGGTTATCATAGTCTGTTCCTCAAATCCGACGGCAGTCTTTGGGCGATGGGACTCAGTGCCATGGGCCAACTGGGCGACGGTACATACAACCTGTATTCCAGCCAGCCGGAACAGATCGTGGCCAGCGGCGTCACGGCGATTTCGGCAGGTGGTGATCACAGCCTCTTTCTCAAATCCGACGGCAGCCTTTGGGCGATGGGTTACAATGGATATGGCCAACTTGGCGACGGCACAGATAGCGGTGGCACCGACCAGCCCGAACAAATCATAGCGAGCGGCGTCACGGCGATTTCGGCTGGCCAATATCACAGCCTGTTCCTCAAATCCGACGGTAGCCTGTGGGCGATGGGTTGGAGCGGCCACGGCCAACTTGGCGACGGAACAATTGGCGACCCCATCGATCCAGTATATAGCACTCCAGAATACAACTACACCAACCAGCCCGAACAAATCGTCGCCAGCGGCGTCACCGCAATTGCCGCAGGCGGCGAACACAGCCTGTTTCTCAAATCCGACGGTAGCCTGTGGGCGATGGGTGACAACTCTTGGGGTGAACTTGGCGACGGCACAGGCAGCAATTGCACCAACCAACCGGAACAGATTGTGGCTGGTGGCGTCACGGCCATTGCAGCAGGCGGATACCACAGCTTGTTTCTGAAATCCGACGGCAGTTTATGGGGAATGGGTTATAACAGCTACGGTCAGCTTGGCAACGGCACACCCAGCAATGGTACTAACCTTCCGGAACAAATCGTGACCAGTGGCGTCACGGCCATTGCAGCAGGTTGGGATCACAGCCTTTTTCTCAAATCCGACGGCAGCCTATGGGCAATGGGTGGCAATTATGTAGGACAACTTGGCGATGGTTTTATTGATTATGAGTTCCCGTATCCAGAGCAAATATTCCCCGCGCCGCAGCCGGTGCTGGGCTGCGCGCTCGCATCCCCAACCGACCTGCAGTTCAACGCCACCTGTGAATTCGGCGGGAACTTCTGTTTACTGGGCAGCACGAATCTCACCCTGCCCTTAAGCCAGTGGACCCCGCTTCAGACCAATTCCATCGCCACGCGCGGAGCGGACAATTACTCTATCACCCTGACCAACTCGGTCACCACCTGCGGACAGCAATTTTACATCCTGCGATCACGTTAAATCGGCTACGGGAACAACGGACCGTTGGCCGGCAAGTCCCGTAAGATTTCCTCTTCCCGCGCAGGTGAACTGCGCTGCATTGAGCCGGTAGCGATTGACCGGGATTTTTTCGGGCGGGAATGGCGGGCGAAAGGGTCAGTCCTAGAATTATGACATTTCAGTCTGTTCGTACATGATTCATGATTTCCACCCGCGTTGGGACTTTCATTTTTACCCTTTTATTGCCAATTCCCTGCGCCAAGGCAATCTCCAAAACCGGGATGACATAGGTGGCAGGTGCATCGTGACATTGCCCCAGGCAAACATGCAATTTCGTTCGGAGTTCCGCCTTTAGGCGGTCAAACGCGGTTGTCCATCCATACGCCTGAAGGCGGAACTCCAAACGATAGCAGCGTCGAGTCGCCCGTGGGTAACACAAAAATCCTTTCGCCATTTGCTTCCTCCGCCCGTTACGATTGGGGCGCATGGCCGACCGTTTGCCCATTTACGGAATCGAGCGCGACATCATCGCCCGGCTGAAAACCGACCGGCGGCTGATTTTGTCCGCGCCGACCGGTTCCGGCAAATCCACGCAAGTCCCGCAGATGCTGCTCCGGCATGGACTGCTCGGCGACGGGCAGGTTGTGATTCTCCAGCCGCGCAGGCTCGCCACCCGATTGCTCGCGTCGCGCGTGGCGCAGGAAATTGGCGTCCAGCTTGGCAACGAAGTCGGCTATCAAATCCGCTTCGAAAATGTCACATCGCCGCAGACGAAAATTCGTTTTGAGACTGAAGGCGTCTTGTTGCGGCAGATGATTGACGATCCGAATTTGCGCGGGGTTTCCATCCTCATCTTCGACGAATTTCACGAACGCCATCTTTACGGCGACATCACGCTGGCGCGCGCGCTCGACTTGCAGGAGCAGCACCGGCCCGCCCTGAGCATCATCGTCATGTCCGCAACGCTCGACGCGGAGTTGCTGGAGGATTATTTATCGGAGCGCCGGCCTCCGGCACGGCCAGATACAAATAATTCACAACAACATGCCGTGCCGGAGGCCGGCGCTCCAAGGTGCTCTGTCTTGTCCTCCGAAGGCCGCGTATTTCCGGTTGAAATCAAATATGCCGCGCAGCCGGGTTACACGGACAAACGCCCGGTTTGGGAGCAGGCCGCCGAGGCCTTCAGTCACTACGTCGGTTCTGGCGGGGAAGGTGACGTGCTGGTGTTCATGCCGGGTGGCTTTGAGATTTCGCAAACCATCGAAGCCATCCGTCACACTTCGGAGTCGAAAGGTTTTATTTTGCTTCCGTTGCACGGCGAGCTGTCCCCCAAAGATCAGGACGCCGCAGTGGCACGTTACGGCCAGCGCAAGGTGGTCGTTTCCACCAACGTCGCCGAGACCTCGCTGACCATTGACGGCATCCGGCTGGTGATTGACAGCGGGCTGGCGCGCATCCCGCGTTACGATCCGTATCGCGGCATCAACACGCTGCTCATCGAAAAGATCAGCCAATCGTCCGCCGACCAGCGCACGGGCCGGGCGGGTCGCACTGCGCCGGGCGTTTGCATGAGGCTTTGGTCGCGGGAGGAACATGGACATCGGCTGGTTCAGGAACTGCCGGAAATCAAGCGGCTCGACCTGGCTGAAGTCGTGCTCACGCTCAAAGCCGCCGGGGTGGAGGATTTGCGGAAATTCCGGTGGCTGGAAAAGCCGGAAGAAATTTCGCTCACCCACGCGGAGGAATTGCTGGAAGACTTGGGCGCGCTTCACATTGTGGCACAGGTGTCCTCACCTGTGAACGAAAATCACATTGGCAGAATCTCAGAACACAGGCCGGAGGCCTGTGCCACACACACCGTGGCACAGGTGTCCTCACCTGTGAACGAAGACCAAATTGGCAGAACCTCGGAACACAGGCCGGAGGTTTGTGCCACACACACCGTGGCACAGGTGTCCCCACCTGTGAACAAAAACCAGATTGGCAGAACTTCAGAACACAGGCCGGAGGCCTGTGCCACACACACCGTGGCACAGGTGTCCTCACCTGTGAATGAAAACCAAATTGGTAAAATTTCGGAACACAGGCCGGAGGTCTGTGCCACACAAATCACCCCCATCGGCCGCAAGATGCTCGCGTTTCCGCTGCATCCGCGTTACTCGCGCATGTTGCTTGCCGCCCACGAGTATGGTTGCGTTCATCAAGCCTGCCTCGTTGCCGCACTCACGCAGGGGCGCGACTTGCTGCTCCGCAACGTGGACCGCGACACAAACTCGCTCCGTGAGGATTTGCTCGGCGAGAAGGCGTCGTCGGATTTCTGGATTCTTATGCGCGCGTGGACTTATGCGGCGAAGAACCAGTTTCGTCTCGACGCCTGCCGCCGGCTTGGCATTCACGCCGTTACCGCGCGGCAAGTTGGGCCGTTGTTCGAACAGTTCCTTCGCATTGCCAAAGACGAAGGACTCGATGTCAAACCGCGCGAAGTGAAGGACGAAGCGTTGCAAAAGTGCATTCTCATCGGGTTTTCCGACCGGGTGGCGCGGCGGCTGGATCAGGGCACGCTCCGTTGCGAGTTGGTCCACAATCGTCGCGGTGTGCTGGCGCGCGAAAGCGCCGTGCAACACAGTCCCTTGTTCGTTGCTGCCGAAGTCCGGGAAGTCGAGGGCCGGGAAGTGAACACCATTCTTTCCCTTGCCACCGCCATTGAAGTGGACTGGCTGCGCGAACTTTATCCCGAAGACATGGAATCCAGCTTGTACGTCCAATTCGATTCAACGGCGAAGCGGGTGCAAGCTGCGGAGTTGTTGAAGTTTCGCGGTCTGGCGCTGTCGGCCAAACGCGTTGAACCACCGCCTGCCGACCGGGCGGCACAATTGCTGGCTGATGAGATTATTGCCGGACGATTGCCGTTGCCGAATTGGGATCACAGTGTCGAGCAATGGCTGTTGCGGCTGCGCCTGCTTTGCCAGCATTGCCCCGAGCTCCAGCTTCCGCCCATCACCGAAGACGATCGCAAGCACATCATCGGGCAGCTTTGCCACGGCGCGGTGAGTTACAAGGACATCAAGGAACGCGAAGTAAAACCGGTCGTGATGTCGTGGCTTTCCGAGGCGCAACGCGGATTGCTGGACAAGCACGCGCCGGAGCGGTTGACACTGGCCAACGGCCGCACGCCGAAGGTTGCCTACGAGGCGACTGGCTTGCCGCATATTTCGTTGCGCATCCAGGAGCTTTACGACGTGACCCAGACGCCGAAGATTGCGCTGGGGCGTGTGCCGGTGCTGGTCCACATTCTGACTCCGGGCATGAAGCCGATACAGATTACACAGGACCTTGCCAATTTCTGGCGCGAGCACTATCCGCGCATCAAATCCGAGTTGCAGCGGAAATATCCGAAACATCTGTGGCGATGAATATTCTGGGACTTCTAAAAAACATCCGACTCATCGTAGCGGCGGTCGGCAGACCGCCGAATTTTCATTGGAAATTATTAAGTCCGGCTTTCTGCCGAAAGCCGCTACGTCGTGATGAGTGAAGTTGACCAACTCTGTCCGAATTGCGGCCTGTGCTGCAATGGGGTCTTGTTTGCCGACGTGAAATTGCGCAAGGGTGATGACGCCAAACGGTTGGCTGAACTTGGGTTGCCGCTGGAGAAAAAAGGCCGCCAACAGGCTTTCGCGCAGCCGGGTGGCTGTTTCGATGGCAAGCTTTGCCGGATTTATGCAGAGCGTCCCGTGCGTTGCCGGACATTTGAATGTGGTTTGTTGAAGCGCGTTCAGGCTGGTGAGCTTGGCGCCGATGCGGCGTTGGGAACGATTGTCCAAGCCAAACGTCAGGTGGAAAAGGTTTGTGAACTTTTGCGCGGCACAGGCTCGGATGACGAGCGGCTCGCGTTGAGTCATCGCTACGGGCGGGCCATGAGCGAGCCGGTTGATTTGTCCGGCGGGGAAACGTCAGCCGGATTGCCCGGTAAACTGATGACCACCTATCGTGATTTGATGCAAACGCTCCAACGGGATTTCTTGAAGTAACTACGGATACTGCTGCTGAATGGAGCGATTGGCCATGCGACTGCGCATCACCGCATACCAGTACAGCGCCCGAAACGGATAAAACGGAATCGAACGGATAAATTGCATACGCAGGCGTATGGCATTGAGCAATACCTGTTCGTAAGGCATGGTCAGTGCCTTCCATTTAAGGCCATATTTATTCACGAGATACGCTTCAGCTTCCAAGTGCCGTCGTCAGGCTTCGTCCGGCGAGACATTGGGAAAACTTTGCTGATACTGGTTTGGACGTTGCGGAAACATGCCGGTGCTCCCGCTGGTGCTGGTATCCAGGCAGGTAAAGTTGGTGTCGTCAAAGTAGGTTTCGATGGAGAAAGTCATTTTTTTATGAAAATAGAAGGAGAAAAATCGCTGAGCATCCCTTTGTCGGAAGGTGGCCACTTGGATCGAGCCGAACTGAAAGCTGGTCAGATGCTGGAGGTCGTTCGCATTCAGCCAATCCTGGTAGCTTGACAATATTTGTTGCTTGTCTGCGCTCAAGCCGCCGGGAAGGGATTGCATCATGTTCTCCGGTTCACTCATCTTTCGGACCAGAAGATAAACCTGCCCGGCGACAATGAAGGGCATGGCAGCGATGAGCAGCAAATAGGAGTTGTCAAAAATTGAT